>MDTE01202369.1_pt1 | contig 31111 bp, 28 predicted proteins | sample 811231 | NCBI WGS metagenome assembly MDTE01 (sample SAMN05326651, study PRJNA326480) | marine metagenome | isolation source: seawater | place: Indian Ocean: Red Sea | collected 2010 | reverse complement strand
TATGATATTTTGATCCATAAAAAAGTCTCGTATATAAGCTATTGCAAGTGTCAGGTTGTATCCACTTTTCCCTTGTCTAGAACCCGCAAATACAGGCTCGTATTCTTTAGCCAAAACTTTCAAGTTTTTTTTCTGATACAGGACTTCTTGTCGAGATCCTTCCATTTTAAAAATCGCGACTACACACTTTTTTGGATTGAATCCTTTAACTTTAAAAATAAAAAAGTTTTTAAGGGCATCCGCTATCTTTTTAGCGCCCGTTTTCTCTTCTTTTAAAGCACTTGCAAACCGTACCATAGAATTGTCCATAAGCCTTGAACTTGCAGGAATTAGATTGGATCTTGCCACTTTTTTCATAAAACTAACACCGTCTTCCCAATTATGAAACAAGATTGACTCAAAGGTAGAGGCCTCGGGTTTTTTATGTATTCTAATCGTAGCTTTAGTTATGAGTCCAAAGTTTCCTTCTGAACCAAAAATTAGATTTTGTGCCTTTACGCCAATGGAGGATCTAGTCATTGGCTTAATTTGTTTTATTGTTCCAGAGGGGGTGAGTAGAGTAATGTTTTGGACAATATCCTCAATGTTTCCATAACGATGTTTTTTCATTCCAGAAGCATTTGTTGATATCCATCCACCGAGCGTGGAGAACTCAATACTGTCAGGTTCATGCCCAGAAGTATAACCCATTTTTTGTAGTTCAGTCTCCAAATCAACACCTAAAATTCCAGACTGGACTGTTGCTAGAAGGTTGTGTTCGTCCACAGATTCAATTTTATTCATCCTCCTTGTATCAACTGAAACCACCATTCTTTTTTCACTTTTAGGTACTTTTAGAGCATTTGAAACACTTGTACCTCCTCCAAAAGGTATTAAGCAAACATTATGTTTGCTCGCTAAGCGTATCAAAGTTTTTGCTTCTTCCTCGCTTTCAACATAAAAAACTAAATCTGTAAAGGTATCCAGTTTAGAGTACAGTACTTTATATACCTCATCAGACGTAGTTTGTCCGTGACTGTGCAAAAGTCTTTCTTCATCAGTAGAAGAAAATCGATCCTCATCAAAGAGCGAAACAAGTTCATCCATAAAAGGTTTGTTTAGTTTCTGTTTTGATATATGCTTGTTGGTAATCTCCTTAATCTGGGGTTCAGAGGAAATATTTATACCTAAAACTTCTTCAGCAAAAGGAATCAAGGCAGGTAGTTTTTTAGAACAGATTTCATAACGACTTCCAGTAAGAGAAACAGTTTTGTCACCACTGGAAACAAAAGCAGAATCCTTATAACCCCATCGATGACTAAAGTTTGTTTTATTTACAGCAAAAAATTTTTTTGATTTACTCATACATTAATTTAACCTTTTCTTTGATTTGGTTCTCTAAGTATTCGGTCATTTCTTTCACAGCTTTTTGTAGAGTTCTTTCACTTGGGCTTTGCTCTTTTAAAAACATACTTGGATAAATAGGCTTCAATATTGAAACTTTAATTCTTCTTGGCCGATTAAAAAAAAAATTACCGCGGGGCCAGACCAAATGAGATCCATAAATAACAGCAGGTAAAATAGGTTTGTTCAGATGAATTGAAAACCTTGCTGTTCCTAAATGAAAAGGAAGCATTTCACCAGGTTTCCCTCTTGTTCCTTCCGGAAACATAATTAGGTTTCGTTTTTCATAATCCATAAATGCTTTAACTAGGGCAAGGGTGCTTTCGATTGAAAATTTGCGCGCGCCATCAATCTTTCTATCTACAGGAATCAAATTCATGACCATGTTTATTGATACTCTTCTAAACCAACTATCAAAAAAATAATCTTTTGCTGCAAGCATTGCTACCTGATTGTAGTTTTTTTTTGTTGAAACTGAAAGCAAAGCAACGTCGAGATGACTATTATGGTTACTACAGGCTATGAACGAATCATCTGGTATGTTTTCTTGTCCCTGAACTGTAACGGGAGTGTAAATTGTAAAAACGGCCTTAGAGTAATAATAAAACAGTGTTTTAAATATCTTATAATAAAAAGGTTGTTTTCTAATTAAGTATAAATATTTCGGATCGTTGAGAACATCCATGCCGGTATTTATTTTCTTCCATATTTCATATGGGCATCTGTCCAGGTGTGCGATCCTATAGCACAAATAAGAGAAATTTCTAAAGAAAGTGTGGCGCCAGCAATGATCTCGGCAAGCTTTCTACTTGAGTTTTTCCCTTCTGAACACCCCAAAAGTTCGAGGTTTTTGTTTTGCATCTTTAAGCGGGTCCCACCACCGACAGTTCCAACTGTCAAAGAAGGAAGTGTAAGCTTAAATTTAAGAGCGTCTTTTCTCTTTTCAATTCCAACATGTGCGACACTATTTTCGGCTGCGCAAGCAGCATCTTGCCCTGTTGCAAGGTAAATTGCAGTAAGAGCATTTGATACATGTAACCCGTTACCGTGGGTTCCAGCCATGCTAGAAACAATTGGAAAAAAACTCCAAGCATCAAATAGAATTTCTGGGTCCATCTTTAATATTCGCTTCATCACGCTATTTTTTATTGTTGTTTCTGCTGTTACTCCATGCCCACGACCAAGTATCATGTTTCTTACAGAGGCCTTTTTATCGCTGTTAAGGTTTGATTCAAGAAAATAGTTGTGATTAGTTTCCTTTTGGATATACTCACATGCAACTTTAGCTGCTAAAGTAACCATATTCTGCCCAGCAGCGTTGCTGGTGTCTAGGACTAAATCTAAAATAACATAGTTCTGAACAGTATATTGGTCAATACGTAGCACCTTACCATGATTAGTAGTGCTTTCAGCAACTCTTTTTATTTTATCCTCGTTTTTAGAAATCCAAACTTGAAAATCTGAACTCTCTTTTAAATTCTCAAAAATAAAAACAGGAGCTCTAGATAACTCTTGCCGAAAATGATTTACTTTTATTCCCCCCGATAAAGCAGATGCATATATTCCTCTATTCATTGACATAGCAAGGGTACCTTCAAGAGTGCAAATAGGAACACAAAACTCTCCTTTTGCATACTTGCCATCAATAATCATTGGGCCGACAACTGCCATAGGGACTTTCATAAACCCAACGTGGTTTTCAATAATTCCTTGAAGATCTTCAGCTTTATCTTCTAATGTGTCATCGATATTTATACCAGCATATTTCTTAACCCAAGACTTTCTTGCCTCGGTATCCTGTTGTAGGTACCCACGAGGAATTGATGTTCCTCGCCCGTTTATTTCTTCAGTCATTTTATTTTCTTCTATATATTAAATGAATTCGTATACTTGTTGCCTACGTAATCAGTAATAAAGACACCTTTTTTCTTTAACTTAAATCGTAAGCACATCATTTAAATATACTAGAAGGAACAAGCCTATTCAAATAAAAATAGCACTATAAGTTTTGGTTATTAAATACTACTAATTAGCGATTAAAAGTAAAATAAACCCTGCAAATCCGACGATACCTATTAAAGTGCCACTAGCTGCTGATTTCTGTCTCAAAACACCTGCTTCTGACCTGTAAGTTTTTTCATAGCTTATCCTTTCCTCATCTGTTATAAGTTCTGGAGGATAAGATATTTTTACTACTCCTGAAGACGTTTTTGCAATCAAAGAAGGTAAGCTTATTCCAAAAGTTCCGCCGAAAAGAAATCCTGGAAAGGCCAAAGTTCCTTCGCTGATTTCATCAAAAGTGACTGCACCAATAATACCACCAAATATTCCTGTAGGAAGGCCAGTGAGCCCAAAGACAGACCAAAGAGCACCTACGTGTTTTCCACGAGCATCTTTTTTCGCCAATTCGATGATTTGCCTTTTTGTTAATCTGTCATTTGTAAAATCCAATGACTTATTAATAGGTTGTTTTAGTTCTCCTGTTTTTGGATCGAAATTCTCAAATGCTGGTAATAAAACCTCCCCTGTTTCTGGATCAAACTTTTGTTCAACCATTTTAGAAGCCTTTTGGGCTCTAACATGATTGTCTGGGTGAAATAAAGACAACAAAAACAAGAAAACATTAAAGAATGAAATCTTCATCACTAAATTCCTAAGATAACATAATCATAAAAATGAACCAAGCACCACACCCTAAAAAAATATTTTGAAAAAGCTTTTTCCTTTTTTCCCTGTCATGGTTTTTTATTTCATGGGGAAGAATTCTTCTTAATTCTCTTTTCACTTCTTTTTTTACAAGATTACGCAAGTCATTTTCTGTAAGGTTGAATGTTAATCTTTTAACTGTTGTTTCAGATGAAGGAGAAGAGGTTACATTCTTTATATTCATTTCGTTTTGTTTTCCCTTTAGGAATGTTTTTTTGATAGGAAGAACATCACGTTTAGGGGTAGCAACTTGTAGGGTGTGGTTTTTTATCTTTTCCGGTTTTTTCATTTTTTTTTCGCTGAAAGCATCAGGTAGTACTGTTTCCCACTCTCCAGTCATAGGGTTGAGCTGCGGGGGAAAAAGAATCTCTTTAGTTACAGTATTTTCACTGCAATCAAATTCTAATATGTCTATATAACCTTTTTGTTTTACCCATTTAATATCATCGCAATTAAAATATTTAATGTTTTCATCAATTAACAAATGAACATAGCCTCCGTATGTACCAATAAAATCTCCGCTAACTTCTCTTCCATTTTTTTGCTTCAATTGTACCATGTTTTGTGCATTTACCAAAGATAGGGCTAGCAAAAGTATAAGAAACTTCTTCTTAATCACGTAGTCTGCCAGAAAGATTAATTTTTTGGGGGTTGTAAAAAGTTTTCTTTCCTAAAGCAAAACCTAATATGGTTCCAATGGTTGAGATAGAACCTGTAGCACCATTGTTTGGGTGGGGGTGTGCAATGATTGTTGCTACATAACCTGCAAGACCACCCAAAACTGATATACCTAAAACCATGTAAAAATCTTCGGAAACTGGGGGTAGATAAACTACATCAATACTTTCGTGACTATAGAATGCAGCTGAATTATCTATTGAAACAACAAAATCCGAATCTGTTATTTCTATCAAAACACCCTCTATGATTCTTGAGTTTTCATCTTGAAAGCGGATGTTTTTTCCTTTGTAATTCTTTTTAAAGTTTTCTAATCTAATTTTACGCACATCGTTTGACTTTGCTTCTACTTGCCCAAAAGCGAACGAAAATATCCAAGTTGCCAAAAACAGTTTTTTATTCATTCTATAAAATAATATGGTTAAAACTCAAAAAACTCCCAGTAGAAGTCGAGGTATGGTTGTTGAAAATGTATCCCAAATCTAAAAGTTTCACTAACTGCATATTGCAAACCAAAATCGAAATCTATAAGGCTTGGAGTTCCTCTTGGAGAGTCTATTGAAAAGCTAGCTGATCCATCGCTTCCAATATAATCTTGCCAAGTTGGACCAAAATCCATGGTTTTATAACCATTGTCAATCCAAGCAAGAGCTAAAAACTTTAAATCTTTTCTTAAGTCATATTCAATCCCTGCCCAAATTCGGTAAGGTATTTTATACTTTGCTTCTTCACTCCAAGACACAATATAATCTTTGTTTTCTGTTGAAATTGGCTCGTTCTTTAATAAATTGCTTCTACTCATGAAAGCATTAGATATTTTAGCACCGGTAGACCAACCTACCTTCCCCCTTCCAGAGGGGTTTGTTCTTCTAGAGGAAAAAACAATGTATGCTTGAGCAAAAAGATGACGATTTTCATCGTTGGTAACTTCTTCTATGCCTAGATCTGGCCTACCATTGGTTCCATCCATTTCATTGAGAGGGCCGATCAGTTCGGTTGTTGTACCAACAACTTTAGTGACATTAATAGCATGTGAATATTTCCCAGTAATTCCACTAGAGGGATATGCTCTGTGGATACCGGCACCCCAAGAAGCTGCAACCTCTTTGTTTGCATTCTTTTTGTGATAAAAACGCATTTTAGCATGTAAGTTTAGGTCTCGAGAAAAATTAGAGCCAAATAGCGAGGTCATCATAAACCTGTCCGTCAATCCATAACCAATAGAAAGCCCACTTACATAAAAAGTATTAGCAGCAAGAGGAAAAGCAGTTGGGTCCAAAAATATATTCATTAGTTCGTCTTTACCTTGATAAAACTGTCTTTTATTCTCTGTTTGCCGATCCAATACACCACCGTAATACCTCTTCATGCTAGAAATATCTCTCTTTTGAACAACGGCATCTCCATATTGCGTTCTAAGAATAAATTCCTCGTCCGTTTCTCCAAGTACAACTCCATTGAAAAGTTCACCTTTTTTATTTTTTATTTCTGCTGTTTCATCTAAAAATTCATCTTTAGGAATATTGAAACTTCCACTGCTTGTCTTCAAATTCGCCACATCACCACTCACAGATATAATTTCCCCAACACGAACAGAGCCATCTCGAAAGTGGAATTGCTTTTTCATGCCCGCCTCTATAAAAGAAGCAGAGGTTTTTTCGCTTCTTTTTTGATATGTTTTAGGTTTTGGCGCACTATTAGATTGGAAGGTTTTAATAACTTCAGCGCCTTGATTTCGGTTAAGGTCTGCCAAGCCAACACCATAATTACCGAGTAAATATTGATCGAGGTCTTGACGTGAAAAACCAGCAGAAGTTGCTAAGGAAGAGATAGCTGATTTTTGTGCAGGCAGTATTGGGTCTTGTTGAGAAAACAAACTTGAGCACAAAAAAAGAGTTAAAAGCAAATATTTCGATTTCATTTTTTCTCCAAATTTTAAGAAATTAACAGTGTGTATTTAAGAAGTAATATACTTGTATAATATTTTAATTAAACTTAATTTAACTTAAGTTTAAATTAAATAAAAACAAAATAAAATTCGTTTTTTTTTAGAGGTTTTATGGAAAATGCAATAGATATAATAAATAACGTAATGGATAAACATAGGTTTAGACACAAAAGAGATGTTGCTGAATACTTTGGTGTAACGCCACAAGCATTGAGTATTTGGATAGCGAAAAATCAAATACCACCAAAACATCTTCTTAAACTTTCTCAGGAAAATAAAGTTGATGTTCCCATCAACATTAATAATAACAAAGAATTGGAAAAGCCAAGTTCTCCTGAGGAGTTGCAGTCCGTCATAGATTACCTTATGCGTGAAAACATCTCCTTGAAAGACGAGGTTAACGGTTTAAAGGAGAAAGTAAAATACAAATCAATCAAAAAACATCAAGGTGGTGTGTTTGATAAGTTGACAACAGACTCTCTTTACATTTCTGGAAGAATGTCTGATGGTGTTATAACTGATTTGGATGGTAAATGGGAAAGTGTTATGGGCTACAAACCATCAGAGTTAAAAGGAACACGGTACGACGGAGAGAACCTCATTCATCCTGACGACCTTATAGGCGTTAAAAAAATTGAGCAAAATCTAAAAGAGTCAAAAATCATCTCGTTGACTAGATATTGTACAATTCAACGATGGAAACATGGGAAGACTGGAGATTATGTAATGTTGAGCATGGTTTGGGATGTAAATGTTGAAGAAGACATTGGATTAGTTGTATGTAAACCAATCGACGGATTTATAAGTGCATAGTTAAAAATCCAATGCTTAAAAATATATTTTGTAAAACAAAAGTGATCTTGCAACCTTGTTTATTATACAGATATAAAAGTATCAAGAAGTTATTTTAGTTTAGTTGAACGAATTGATTCTTAAAGAAACAGATAAGATTTTATTTTAAAACAAATTGAACGCAAATCGACCTAACTAAAAGGTGTTTATAATAGAGCTTCTGTATTCTAATATTTAAAAAAATGAGACCCTTGTATTTATCACTAACACTAATGCCTATCACATCGTTGGTCATGTTTTAATCTAAAAACCAAAAGTCAACAATTCACACTTAACAAGATACTTTGATTCAAAAAAAAGAAATTAAATTTTTAACCTTAGGTAATTAACCTTGTCTGGAGAAAACGCAGAAGCATATCTTTCAAGTGATATAAAAAGGTTGATCTTTCAAATCCACGACTCGACTCTCTTTGTGACAAAGCATAAACAATGAATATAAAAACTGGTAAAACGGAGATAGTTTCTAAGGGGGAGAGAGTGACAACATATAGTTTTTTTGTACACCCTGACTCTGAAAAGATCATATATGAGTCTACTCATGTGGTAACTAAAAGTTGCCCATAGAAACCAGACTACAGTAAAGGATATGTTTGGAGACTTTATCCTGATTATGATCATTTTTTGAGCGATTTAAAAACTAAATCTTCAATTCCACTAACCAAATCACTAGGGTATGATACAGAAGCTACAGTAACTTTTTATAGATCAAAGATAATATACACTTTCATGGTAAGTGGTGACTTGGTTCTTTGGTCTATGGATTTAGTCGGCAAAAATAAAAAACAAGTCACAAACAACAGAGTCGAAAATTTTGTTACTTACTTTTTCCGAGTGGTAATAGAACAATTTTTTCTTCTAACTTATATGATTCAAAAGAGATAGATTTTGATCTTTACCCGATTAAAATTGATGGATCGGATCTTGAAAGAATTACATTTTTTAACGGGTTTGATGGATTTACTAATTTTAGCCCAAGTGGTAAATATCTCGTGTTTCCATCAAATCAAAACCACGAAAAGAGAGGAGACACCAATCTTTTTTTAGCAGAATGGAATTACCAATGAAACAAGTTCTAATAATATTTTCTTTACTTATAAAAGCGTTTTCAGAAGACATTGAAAATGATATTGCATACCAACAAGTTGTTAAAGAGCTAGATGGGGCGGTGCCAGATTCGTTTATAAGGGAAGCTTTTTCTCATGAAAGATTAGAAATACATAAAATAATTGCAGAGCGCTTTGCAAAACCATATGAAAAAAAACCATGGGTGGAGTACAAAAAGATTTTTGTTAAAGAGTCAAGGGTTGCCGCTGGTGCTAAATTTTATCAAGAAAATAAAATTTTAATCAGTGAAGTATCTAATAAATATGGAGTCGATCCGTTCGTTATTGTGACGATTGCTGGTGTAGAAAGCAATTATGGAGTACACCACTCACAATTTTCTGTTTTTAATGCGCTTTATTCTCAGATACATGAAATTCCAAGAAGGAGTAAATGGGCTACAAGAGAACTTTCAGAGTTTATTAAGTATTGTTTTAAAGATAAGCTAGATACTCAAGAGATAGGTGGCTCCTACGCAGGGGCTTTTGGCTACGGACAATTCATCCCTTCAAGCTTTACTCGTTATTCAGTTGACTTTGACAAAAACGGAGTGAGGGAACCATATAGTTGGCCAGATGTATTAGGAAGTATAGCAAATTATTTACGCATGAATGGATATAAAAAAAACAGTAACAATTACCAAAAAAAAGGTGATATTTATAAATCTATATATGCATATAATCATGCCCATAACTATGTTATGGCCGTACTTGAGCTAACTGAACAAATTCGTGAAAGGTGTACTGGTTCCAGGAAATATTACTCTTTGAAGGTATCAGACTATGATTTGGAACGTGCCAAGATGTATAAAAGAAAAAATTGGGCCCCAGATCAAACTATTAATGTAGAGGCTTGGGAAGAAGTTTCTGATTCTCACTAGAAAGCCATTTTTATTGTTTTCTCTTGATTTTTTCCTTCAATAAACACAAGTATAGTCATTCCAGGTTTTATATAATCTAAACGATCTATATATTCATAAATATCCCCGATAGGTTTACCATTGATAGATTTAATCACATCCCCTTTTTAATATCAGTTTTAGCAGTAGGCCTATTTTTTTGGGATATATTATCAATTTCCAACCCAATCTTTTCGCTGCTATAAGAAGGCATTGTCCTTAGGGGAAACCTCGAAATTTCTAATCTCATTAACTTGGCTATTTTTGGGACCAGATTCCTGAAACGTAGGCCTGTTTGGAGATCTAGAAAGATGGAACACAAGGTCATAAATAAAATCTAATATATGCTTTTGCCCCTTTAAGTTTATTTTTTGCCAGGTATCATTCGGTGTGTGATAATCATTATGAAAACCAGAAAAAAAGAATAAAACAGGGATATCTTTAGCGTAGAAAGGGGCGTGATCACTTGGTCCAAAACCAGGTTTATTTACAGTCAAATCAAACAACCGCTTTCCTTTTAAACTGTCAAGTATATATTCAAATGATGGTGATGTTCCTACACCACCTACCGTTAGAGTCGAATCAGACAATCTACCTATCATATCCATGTTTATCATCGTTGTGACTTTTTTTAAATCAATTGGCGAAGATTGGACAAAATGGTTAGATCCGAGTAATCCTTTTTCTTCAGCATCAAATCCAACCAATAAAATACTCCTTTTTAAACTATTAACATTTGCGGATAGTTTTTGGGCAAGTTCCAACAACCCTGAAGTACCTGAAGCATTATCGTCTGCTCCAGGGTGAACCTGATTTACTAAAGGAGATCTAGAACCAGATTCTGGGCCACCAAATCCAATATGGTCAAAATGTGCACCAATTAAGACATATTCATCTCTAAATTGCCTATTTCGACTGCGTATTTCCCCCACTACATTTGCACCTCTAGAAATTACAGGATCAAGACTAATTGCAGCGGTTATCTCTAAAAGACCTAATTGAAAGTTCAAAGGTTTTAAATTTTGATTCATTGTTTGTTGGATTTTTTTTATAGACCATCCAACCCTATCAAAGATTAAATTTGCTTTTTCATTAGATAAAACAATTGCAGGCATATTTTCATTCTTAATTCCTGGAGTATGTACTAACGGAGAAAGATCATCATCTTCAATTTGTGGAACAAAGATTATGCCTCTTGCACCGTTGTCCCTAGCCACTTGCATTTTTTTGTGCATAGAAGAATGGCGTTTGTATATGGAGTGAGGTTCTCCTCTTTCTGGGCTATGTTTCATTACCATAACCCATTTATCATTGACATTCAAACCTTCATAATCATCCCATTTTAAGTTTTTTTCTTTTATTTGAAAACCGTATCCCGCAAAAACGGTTTGTCCAGAAAATACACCATTTGCAGAAAAACCAGCAGGAAGGTAATCGACGCCAACATCTAGTGAGTCATTTTTTATCATTAGTATATTTTGTTTTCCAAGCCTTATGCCTGTTTGTATATCAAAAGGTTGGATATATGAACCATTAACACCTGGTTTAAGACCAAAAGATTTAAAGTTTTTAACGATATATGCAATAGCATCCTTACTTCCTCTTGTACCCGGAAGTCTACCCGCTCTGTTTTCATGAGATAGGTAACGAATGTGGCTCATAATTTCATCTTCTGTAATTTCAGAGGGTGAGGTATTATTTTTAGCCAGCATTAAAATAAACCCGATTAAAAAAATACTTAAAACTGCATAAACTGATCGACTGAATTCATTCATATATAATTAAAATTATAATGGAATCAATGGGATGGCAAAGATAAAGGATTTAATTTTGAAGATTGGAAACCAATATAAAAATAAAAGTATACCCTGAATTTTTACCAAAAAGGTCGAATCCCTTTAAATCGTATTATTTTTTTTCATATCGAGTGGAAATAATAAATAATTCTGAAAAGACAGTGACACTCTTAAGCCGTTATTGGCACATCACAGATGGAGAAGGTCGTTCTGAAGATATTCATGGACCGGGAGTTGTGGGGCAAACACCTTCAATCAAATCAAAACATTTTTTTGAGTATACAAGCTTTTGCCCTCTAAAAACACCGATTGGCTTTATGAAAGGAAGTTATAGAATGACTTTAAAAAACGGAAAGGAGTTCGATGTTACTATCCCACAGTTTAAATTGGTAGCCAAAGATTACTTAAACTGATAATTAAAATCTTTAAAACATAGTAAAACTTTAACATAGTTATGAGAACAAAAATCATTGCAACAGTCGGACCAAGTTGTCTTACAAAAGAAAAAATAAAAGCCCTCATACAAAATGGTGTAACCTGTTTCAGAGTAAATTTATCACATGGAACCAAGAGCGAAAAGTCTAAGTGCTTTGATCTCATTAGCTCTTGCAAGTTAGCCTCTGGGATAAGACCGACAATTCTAGCAGATCTTGCAGGGCCAAAAATTCGAGTAAACAGACTTGAAAGGTCTATTAAAATTAGGAAAGGGCAGCAAGTTTACATTAGCAGTGAAAAAAATGGACAAAATGTCATTCCTATTTCTGAAGAAGTAAAATTTCAATTAGTTGAAAAAGGTGCAAAAATCCTGATTGACGATGGAAAGATTTCATTGGAAGTTGAAAAGTCTATATCAAAAAAAACGTTATTGTGTCGGGCCTTGTTTGAAGGTGTTGTCGAGCAAAGAAAGGGCATTAATTTTCCAGGAATAGAATTAGACCTACCTTCTTTAACAGACCAAGATAAAAAAGATTTAGAGCTAGCACTGAGGAAAGATACAGATTGGATTGCCCTTTCTTTTGTAAGGTCTGCTTCTGATTATCAACTACTTAGAGACATTATCAAGGGATTTGGGTACAGCACCCCTATTTTAGCAAAAATAGAGAAATGGGAAGCAGTCAAGAATATGAATGATATTATTGATTCTTTTGATGCTGTAATGGTTGCAAGAGGAGATTTAGGGGTAGAGCTCCCACTTGAACAAGTTCCCGGGATACAAAAAAAAGTGATAAAGAAGGCGATTAAGGCGGGCAAACCTGTTATTCTTGCTACTCAAATTTTAGATTCAATGACCGAAAGACCTGTCCCTACTAGAGCTGAAGTAAGTGACATTGCAAACGCGATATTAGATGGAGCTGATGCTCTGATGGTGACTGGTGAGACCGCTGTGGGAAAACATCCTGTCAAAGTAATTAAGGTCCTAAGCCGGGTTATAGTTGAATCGGAAAATAGTATTAATTACAAAACTTTCATCAAGGACATCAGCAAAAAGAAACTAAATACCGCTCAGTCTATTAGCCATGCTGCTTGTTCCGTAGCAACAAAACAAGGAATAAAAAAAATTATAACTATGACACATAGCGGCAGCACCGCAAGAATGGTATCTAGGTACAGGCCTGAAGCTAACATTATAGCAATGACTCCTTTCAAAGAAATTTGTAGACAGTTAGGAATTATTTGGGGTGTCCAACCTCTTTTAGTAAGATCCTACAATACCTCCGATGATATACCTTTAATAGCCAATGAGATGTTGATGGCTTATAAAATTCTTAGAAAAAATGAAAAATATGTTATAACTGGAGGAGTACCAGTAGGTGTCCCAGGAACAACGAATTATCTTTCTGTTCTAAAAGGAGTTTAAAACTTTTCTGATTTTATAATTTTTCCTAGACTCGGATGAGATTTGTCACAATCATCTTCACACATAAAATATTCTTCTTCTAAACTTTTATTACCTCTTTTATTAAAGTATATCCATTTACCAACTTGGTGTCCAAATTTGTAATTGCCTTCATATTTTTTCTCTCCATTAGAATGAAAACCCGTCCAAGGTCCATGGGGAACGCCTTCCAAGTATTCTCCTGCAAATTTTTTCCTTCCGTTTTCATACCAACCTGTCCATGTGCCGGATTTCCATCCATATTCTAGTGGTCCTTCTTCTTGCTTCTTACCATTTTTATATTTTTTAAACCCAGGACCACTATAAACCTTTTGGTTCTCAACAGATTTATAGCGTCCGCCACTGTCAAACAAGGCATCATCCATATTAACCGGGGTATCAGAAGAACACCCTAACATTAATAAGGAAAGTAAAATAAATAATGGTTTCATTACCTGTACCTTTTGTTTGCTTTAATATAATAAAGAAAAACTATTAGAGAAAAAATTGAATAGATTTATTCAACAATAATTTCATCGGCAAACACCCAAGCATTGCCACCCTTGCCAGCGTGCCAACGCGGGCACTCTTTTCTATTAACAGCTCTTACTAAAACATATCTTGCAAACTGATTTAAATTTTCAAAAACAACCTCTTTCCTAATTGGGGTTGCATAGTTTTCCCTATCCTTTAATTTTTGTCCAATGCTATTAGTAAAACCCTCTCTATCGATAGAAAATGACACAAACACAGTTTTTGGAAGAAAAATCCAAGAATTGTGAGAATCTAAAAAACCACAAGTAATAGATTCTATTTTTTTATTTTCTTTTAAATCAATAGTGATTTCCATGTCTTCTCTTTCCCATCCTTGCCAATAACCATCATTGTGGTTTATTGATCCAACTAAACCATTTATTAAATTACTTTCACCAGATCCAGAATACTTATCAGCATATTTTGTGTTATATGAAATTTTTTTCCCAATTGCGTTGTGAAGATAAAAGGTCTTTTCTGATATTGGCCCAAGAGTACCATCAGGTTGTAAAAGTGCAGCTTTAATAGTTGTGGATTCTTTTATCGAAAAATCATTTCTGAAAACGTTTGAAAATTGTGAAGGGGGTTCTCCTCTTTTTGTGTAATAAATTTCTTTCCCAGGGTGTTCTGAAGATAAGGAAATTAAAAAATTACCGGATTCAGGTTTTTTGATTTCGACCTTAAATGAGCCAGGTGAATAATTCCATTTAAGCCATTCAAACCTCCGTTTTAGTTTATCTAGCCTAAAATAGAAATCTTCATAAGTACTAAAACCTGGGCCTGACCACAAAACTTCAGATAAAGCACTCATTCTAGGTAAAACCCTGTATTGCGCAATTTCCGGTGTTTGGACATACTCAGTCCAAAGATTTCCTTGAGCTCCTAAAACAAATTTTGAACTTTTTTCATCTAACTCTTCAGGAACAGGGTTAAACGAGTAAACAGTTTTTAGCGTTGTCATCCCTCCGAATGCAGCAGCGGGGGCACTTTCAGGTTCAGATTGATAGTAATCAAAATAGCAATGTGAAACGGGACACATAATTACATCATGTCCTGCCTTAGCAGATTCAATGCCTCCTTCAAAACCTCTCCAGCTCATAACTGTTGCAGATTTAGCTAGTCCACCCTCTAAAATTTCATCCCACCCAACAAGCTTTTTATCTTTGGATAAAATAAATTTTTCTATTTCTTTTATAAACCAACTTTGCAATTCATGTTCGTCCTTCAGCCCTTGATTTATAATCCTTTTTTGACAGGCATTGCATTTCGTCCAGTTTAACTTATCTGCTTCATCTCCTCCTATGTGTATGTAGGGGCCGGGAAACAAAAGGGCCACCTCTTCCAATACATTTTTTAGAAAGGTGAAAACCTCATCGTTGCCTGCGCAAAAGATATCAACTCCAGGCCAATATGAACCAGGTTGAACAGGTATGTATTGCTTATTGCACGAAAGTTCTGGGTATGCTGCAAAGACCTCTGATGTGTGCCCAGGCATTTCAATTTCAGGAATTACTAATATATTTCTTTCATTAGCGTACTCGAGCACTTCTTTTATTTCCTCCTGAGTATAAAATCCACCGTAGGTTGCTTTTTCATTTGGTTCGATAGGTGATTGTTCTTTCCAGGGTTCATGTCGTCTATCTACTCTCCATGCAGACTTTTCAGTTAACAAAGGGTATTTTTTTATTTCGATTCTCCAACCATTGTCATCAGTTAAGTGCCAATGGAACACATTCATTTTATGCAAAGCCATCATATCAATATATGTTTTTATAAATTTAATGTCAAAAAAATGACGGGAAACATCTAGATGCATACCCCGATAACTAAAAGAAGGGCTATCTGTAATTTCGCAAGAAGGAATAAAAGAATTCTGTGGCCTTAAGCCCTTTTCTAGTTTAGGGTCACATAATTGTCTAAATGATTGAAATCCATAAAACAAACCAGATTCGTGTGATGCTTCTAAAGTAATACACTCCCTATCACGTATAATTAATTTGTATTCCTCTCTTTCCAAGTTATGTTTTGAGTTCAAGCTAATCATTATTTTATTCTTCGAGTTGTTTTTAGCGTGCTCTATTTCCAGATCTTTTAAAGGTTTCAAAAAGCTTTTGAAAAGTTTGCCAACAAAAACTTCATATTTTGTATTGTTTTCAATACGAATTCCATCTATCAATAACAAATCAAAGGATGATTTTAAATTCTTTATTTGTCTTGGTTTTGGAATAATGTTTATGGCAATTTCATTCATAATCTTTTGATCGTTATCAGAGGAAAAAAGTAAACAAAATATTGCAATAAAAAAGGAAGTTTTTTTCTTGAGAAGGATATTATACAAATTAACTATCAAGCAGTTTTTTTTGACTTTGTTGAATTACCATAAGTGTAATAAACTATAGAATATTTTTGCAGAAAAAGTAAAAACTAAGGTTTTCAATGTTTTATCATTTGAGATATACTAACTTTTTTGTTTTTTGTTCAAAAGCAGAAGTGATTGAAAAAAAATAAACACCTGAAGCGATTTCTTGGCCTTTCGTACTTTTCCCATCCCAAACATAAGAATGGTATCCTTTAGGATGTTCTATTGATTTTGATTGTACAACTTTCTGGCCAAGGTTGTTAAAAATAGAAATCGTAATATCATCTGTTAAAGATGTTTCATAGACAATTGCTGTTCTATTATTAAAAGGGTTTGGAAAAACAGAATGAATGAAAAGATTTTCACTGGTGACGATAACAGATCCATAATCATTGCTAGCTGAAATAGGATTAAATCTGACAGCATCAAACACCACAAAGGATCCTGTTGAAGATGATCCAACAATGTCTCTTAAAATAACACTACATCTTGACCCCGGGGGGATATAAATAGAAGATATTGGATGAAAGCTTCCCTGAGAAGAATTTTGATTTACTGCAACATTTGTTTTCTGACTTATGCCTTCTATATCTTTAATACTAATTTCGTAAATTGCTTCTGAAGCAGCATCTACACCACTAGGTATAAATATTTCAATGTCAAACTCTCCACCTTGTTCCAAATATGGAACCCAAATTGCATAGTGGCGACTTTCGCTATCAGATTGGACTGCTGGGCTTACCCAGCAATCATTATTATATCCGAAGTTGAGGTAGCTCCAATCCGGACCCTGAAATCTTTCAAAACCATTGTCTCCATCATCAACTAATGTGGTTGAGGTCCAAAGCCATTCGCTCTTGTTGCCCCTAAATTGTTCTACTGGATCTATAGCATTATGCCACCACCCAAATGGATCAACAGCATACGGGGTTGCAGGGTCAAAAAAATGGCTTCCTTTACGAACTTCAAAATGTAAATGTGAATTAATAGCACAACCAGTATTTCCTGTAAAGCCAAGTGTGTCACCTGTTGCTACATTATCTCCAACATTAACATTTAAAGGAGGCATCATATGCAAATAGACTGTAAAGTAGTCATTTCCGTGGGCTAGTATGATCGTTCCCTGATCTCCATTAGGAGCAATACCACCAGGGCAAGGGTCGGCAGGTGATGAGAAAGAAGACCATAACACATAACCGTCTGCTGGTGCGATAATAGGTGTATTCAAAGGCATAAAGTAATCAATGCCAGCGTGGCCATCATAGCATGATGACCCTGTAAGACAATCAGGATATATTAAATCGTCCGTGAACTCAACTCCATCAAAACGTAAAAAAACATTGTCTTCTTGGTTGGTCGTTGGGTAATGATGATCAACACAATTGGATGCTGGATACTGTTCAAAGCTTGGTGGTACATAAGGCCTCATATCCAGAAAAGGTTCTTGGCCACTTAATAACGAGATTAGGAAGGTAGGAATGAATTTTTTAATGTATGTGATGGATAAATTTTTCATTGTAGTCTAACTTTCAATGGAATATACTATCATCACATTAAAGAATTGAATACTAAAAAGGTTTAAAATGAAATTTAAATATTTATTGGCTTTTTTCTTTTTTTGCTTAGGAGGGAGTTTAATACTAGGCAGAGATATAGATAGTTCTTTTTCTATAAAATGGCATAATAATTCATGGGGAGCTGGTGGGTTGTTCCCTGCAGGACCTCCTTGGAATATGGTAGGGCCATATGACTTTGACAATGATGGATATGGAGACTTTGTAGTCTCTAGTTCTTATGCAGGTCAATATTGTAATGGAGTCTACCACTATGAAGCGGTAAGTAATGATTCTATTGATATTAGGTGGGCATATACCTTTTATGATTTAAGTTGTGATTATGATGCATATTCAAGTGTGGCTATTGGTGATCTTGATGGAGATAGCAACAAGGAGGTAATATCTTTAGTTGATACAAGTCCCGGTGTTTCTGGACAAGATGGACTCCAAGTATTTGAATGGAGTCCCGATTCGATGTCTTTTCTATCTAGCCCATCTTATACTTGGGACATGGGACTGGATAGCGTTTGGGAAGCGGCACAAATCCTGGTGGAAGACCTAGATGGTGATGATAAAGATGAAGTTGTCGTATCTGTTATGGATGGACCTTGGGACCAAATCGGCATTGGTGGAAGTAGTCGACTAATGATTTTTCAGCTTGACACTACTGTTTTAGACACCACATACAATGATGATGGAACTATAAATATGGTAAATGACTCTGCAATTTTCAATATTGAATTTGAGGATAATTCTTGGACAAATTGGAGTGGATATAATATTTCTACAGGAGATCTTGACAACGATGGTCTTATTGAAATTTACACAGTCGCTTTTGATTTTTATCATGTTATTGTTTTCGAAAACACTTTAGTAAACGAGTACGAGTACCAAACAGACTTTTACGTTAGTTCTGAAGCATACGAGTTTGGAAATCAGAGTATAATAATTACTGATATGAATGAAGACGGGAACAATGAATTATTTGCAGTAACATCGGGTACTAAAGATGGAGAAATTCCTCTAACACCAGGAAGGTTGTATGCAGCGGGAGACATTAATGATGTAAGCCTCTTAACTTTTTCAGATTTTAACTACTTTGCAAGCTATGAAGGTGGTGTTCGCCAAATTGTCTCTGGAGATGCAGACAACAATGGTAATTCTAACCTGTATTTAGCGGGTCATTATGATGAGTCCCTATATGATTGGGAATTTATTGGACAAGACCCAATTGACGTCTCAAGCTATACAGAAAAAGTTGTCTTTATGGATGACACAACCGATGATGGTGGCTTCGGCCTTGACCAAGGTAAAGTCAGAGTGGCCAAAGTTTTTGTGGGAGATTTAGACAATGATCAAGTAGGAGATCTTGTGTTTTCATCTGCAAGTTTTGCGGCTGATAAACCACATATATTTTTTCTTGAGCACAGCGGAGTATTAGATGTGGAGGGCGAGAAAAAAATCATACCTCGGGAAATAAATATTTCGCAGAATTATCCAAACCCATTTAACCCGATAACAAAGTTCACCTATACTGTAAGTCGACCAGGAAGAGTATCTTTAAAAATTTACGATGTGATGGGTAAGCTGGTTAAAACTATTTTCCAGGAATACAAAGAAGAGGGTACGTTTGAAGTACAGTGGAATGGTAATGATGACAGCCACCAAAGCGTTTCAAGCGGTATCTACTTTTATAAATTTAGTCTGGATGGTAAAAGTTCTATAAAGAAAATGATTTTAAGTAAATAAGTTTGTCTGTTTTTAACCAGTAGGTATCTGGAAGGATAAAAAATACTTTTGGAAAAAACATTAAACATAACTTTTTTATTTAGTGTCTTTTTTTTGAGCTTTGGCTTGATCCACTTAGGTTGTTATTCAAGTGATAAAGTTGATGATAAAACTTTTGTAGTTGCCACTTATGATGATGTCAAGGATTGGGATCCAGCTACGGCTTTTTCGCTTGAGCTGCTTCCCATGTCGAATATATATGAACCCTTGCTATGGTATGATCCAAAAACAGATGGGTTTAATCCAGGTCTTGCCACCTCCTATTCAAAGTCCAAAGATGGACTAGTTTGGGATTTCAAACTAAGAGACAGTGTTTATTTTCACGATGGAAGCCAGTTTAATGCTGAAACGGTAAAGTTTGTAGTGGAAAGAAATAAAACGCTCAACGGAGGAGCAAGTTATATTTGGTCATCAGTGGAAAAAATTATAATCAAAGACCCTCAACAAGTTAGATTTATCTTATCTTCGCCCGTCCCCTTAGATAAAATAGTAAGTTCTCAGTACGGTGCATGGATGTATTCACCATCTTTTTCGAAAGTTTCAACGAGCATGTTAAATAATGGGTTTGGATCAGGAACAGGGCCATACCGGTTAAAAAAGTGGGTTCGGAACAAGTTTGTTTTGCTTGAAAAATTCCATGAGTATTGGAAGGGGTGGCCAAGAAGAAGTCATTTTGACAATGTTTTAATACAGGTTGTTTCGGAGGCTTCAACTCGGTACCAGATGGTTGAAAGTGGTTTAGCTGACTATGCAACTTTAATACCATATCAATTAATTGAAAAACTAGAAAAAGATCCAAGGGTTAATGTTTCTTATCATCCTTCATGGACAAACGAATTTTATCTCTTGAATACAAAAAAACCTCCTACTGACAATCTTTGGCTTAGGAGAGCAATTGCTTCTTCGCTAGACAGAAAAACACTATCAAACCAGGTTTACAAAAATACTGCAGTAGAGTCAAAGGGGTTGATCCCACAAAACATTCCTCTTTTTTTAGAGCCAGATAGTCTAGTTGGGTTTGATCTTGAAGTTGCTAAAAATTTCTTAAAAAAATCAGGGTTGGAACCAAAACATACAAATCTAGACCTCTCGTATGTTTCAACTTATGAGGCATACCGGCTAACTGCATTTATGCTACTTGATAATTTAAGAAAAATAGGTATAGATCTTGATTTAAAACCAGGTCTGTGGTCAACAAATTGGGACAAAGCAAAAAAAATTGAGACAGCACCAAATATCATTTCTATGGCTTGGTGGCCAACGATTTCTTCACCATCAGATTGGTTCTTTTCGCTATATAGCACTCAGGAAAAACCAATTTTCAATCTATCTTATTATAGTAATAATGTTTTGGATTCACTTGCAAAAAAAGCATGGGAACTTGAAACGATTGATAAAGATGTTGCAAAAAAAATATATAAAAAAATACAAAACATTTTAATTCATGATTGTGTTGTAATTCCTGCAGTTGATGTTAAAGTAGCATCAGTTCGTAAAAAAAGCATAAAAGGCTTTAGTAGTAACCCTGCATATTCCACCATATTCATTTATGATTTAAGTAAAAATTAATGCTTAATTATATTCTAAAGAGACTCATGTATATGAGTTTAATAATGTCAATTGTAATAAGTATTACATTTTTAATTGTTCGTTTACTTCCTGGGGAACCAATTTTTTTATTGGTCGGTGATCACCCTACTGCAGAGCAGATAGAAGCAGCGCAAAAGGATTATGGTTTTAATGAACCTTTATACGTACAATATGTATCTTTTCTGTTAAGAACGATTTCTTTAGACCTTGGTGTTTCACTTCGAACAAAACAGCCAGTTCTTGACGAAATAGCGGAAAGGTTTCCTGCTACTTTTGAGCTTGTCTTTTTTTCCATGTTTATTGCAATTGTGGTTGGTACTCCAGTGGGCAGAATATCAGCTTTAAAAAAAGGGGAATTCACCGATTCTTTCTTTAAGGGTTTTAGCTACATTGGTTTATCATTACCTATGTTTTGGCTAGCTATGATTCTACAAATAGTGTTTTTTGGAATACTTGGCTGGTTTCCACTTCAAGGCAGATATTCAGGATTTTCATTTCAAGACTATCAAACTACCTTTCACAGTGGTTTCATTTTTTTAGATACTTTAATATCTGGAAACTTTGCATTGTTTTTAGATGCCCTTAAGCATATAGCTTTACCGGCTTTAACTATGGCTTTTGGTGTTTTGGGGATGTTGTTTCGGACGACTCGCATAGCAACAATTGATACGATGAAAGCACCTTTTTTTAGAACATTTAAATTTTATGGTTTTAATGATAAAGAGATAATCAAAAAATCAGGGTATAAAAACACATTAATTCCAGTTTATACTGTAGTGGGGTTGAGTGTTGGGTTTATGCTTGGAGGAACTTTTCTTGTTGAGTCGATTTTTGATTGGCCAGGAATTGGTCAATTTAGTGTTTTGTCAATTTTAACAAGAGATTACCCCGCTATAATTGGGATTACTGTTCTTTACAGCTTTATTTACATTATTGTTAACTTTCTTATTGACTTACTTTATGTCTCAATCGACCCAAGAATTCGTGGCTGAGGTCATAAAAAAATTGCAGAAGCAGTTTTCAAGAGCACCTGCAAAAGCAGCATTAATATTTTTAGTTGGCCTTTTTTTGCTGTCGGTTTTCATACCATATGTTTCTCCATATGGTCAAGATACCAATGGAGCTGTTCATTTCAAAATTGCTGGGCAAGCACCATCTTTTTCACACTGGTTTGGAACAGATGCAGCTGGAAGGGATGTTTTTACAATAACAATTCGTGCGGCCTTTTTTTCTCTAAAAATAGCCTTCGGGGTTGTGTTTTTTTCGGTTTTATTAGGAGTTCCAATTGGATTACTTGCCGGTCTCTCAGGTAAAAAAACAGAGGAAATAATAATGAGGGTTACAGATGGTTTTCTTGCGTTTCCGCCACTAATTCTTCCTTTAATAATAACGACTATTCTTGGCCCTTCTTTAAATAATCTTATTTTAGGAATCTCTATTTCATGGTTTCCTTGGTACGTTAGAATAGCACGTTCTCAATCTTTAGTTATTTCATCTTTTGATTATGTGTCTATTTCAAAAAGCATGGGGGCGAGTAAATTTTATATAATAAAAAAGCATATTTTCCCAAATAGTATAAATCCCATTTTAACACAGGCATCCATTGATGCTGGTTTTGCTATATTAACTTCTGCGGGTCTTTCTTTCATTGGCTTAGGGGCACAGCATCCTGATGTGGAATGGGGGCTTTTAATTACACAATCCCGCGCACATTTTTTAAACCACTGGTGGGAAGTGTTTTTCCCAGGCATCTTTTTATTTTTAACAGTCATGTGTTTCAATATTATAGGTGATGAAATAAACCAAGGAGATAAAAATAGGTAATACGAATAAAATTCTTTACGAAATAAAAGATTTACGAATTAAATCAAATTTAAATAACAATTCTGCACTTATATTAGATAATATAAACCTAGTTATTAATAGAAGTGAGATAGTTGGCTTGGTTGGAAAATCGGGTAGCGGGAAAAGTATACTTGGGTGCGCTATTTTAGATATGGTACCATCAGGTTGTTCAATTATAGGCGGTTCTATCATCCACCATTTCAAATCAAGAAAAGAGATATCAGAACTCAGGGGCATTAATCTTGCTATGATATCGCAAGATCCAATGCAGGCATTAAATCCGCTACAATCTATCAATACTCAATTTAACATTATCTTAGAGAAAAGATTTCCGTCCGAAAAGAATAAACTTAAAAAGCACATTCTAAAATGGATTGAAAAAGTGCAGCTCCATGAAATCCCAAATATATTAGATCGTTACCCTCATCAACTCTCAGGTGGGCAAATGCAAAGAGTTATGATAGCTATGGCAATGTCAATAACCCCTGATTTTATTGTTGCAGATGAAATAACCACAGCATTAGATGCGGGAATCAAAGTGGAAATCTTAAATTTGTTAATATCACTTCAAAAAGAATCTCATTTCTCAGTTTTACTTATTTCACATGATTTAAAAAGCGTTCAAAAATATTGTGATAGAATAATAGTTTTACAATCAGGGAAAACAATAGAAACTTTCCAAGTACCAGCAACAGGCAAAGAGACTTTTTATGAAAATAAAAAGAAATTAGAAAATAGTAATATAAAAAAGCCAGAAGAGGTATCCACAGTTCTAGAAATCAAGCATTTATGTAAAACATATGGAGAAGGAAAGGGTGCAGTCCAGGCTTTAAAAAAAATCAGTTTTAAACTTTACAAAGGCGAGACATTAGGGGTTGTTGGAGAATCAGGTAGTGGTAAAACAACGTTGGTTAAATTAATGATAAACATATTAAATCGAGGATCAGGTAAACTGATCTTTTATGAAAATAATAAATCTAAATTATTAACTAAACCCTTTCAAAAAATAGGAGTAGTCTTTCAAGACAGTCAAGGCGCCCTTAATCCAAAAATGAAAATCTTTGACGCTCTGAAAGAACCGCTATTTTTATCAGGGGAAAAATGTAATAAGAGCATACGTAAGAAGATTTTAGACCAGATTAATAAAGTTGATTTAGATAAAACATTATTACAAGCTTTTCCAGATGAGTTGTCCGGTGGGCAAAGGCAGAGAGTTTCTATAGCAAGGTCTTTACTTTTGAACCCAAGTATAATAGTCTTAGACGAACCAACATCTGCCCTTGATATAAATACTCAGAATAAAATTTTGGAGTTACTATTGAATATTCAAAAACAGAACAAACTGTCCTATGTTTTTATATCGCATGATCTTGAAGCCATCGCAAAAATGGCAGATCGTGTCGCTGTGCTATATAGGGGGGAAATAGTTGAGTCTGGATCGGTAGAAGAGGTTTTATCATACCCTTCCCACGATTATACAAAAAAATTAATAACTTCCAATTCGTGGATGAACCTATAAAACAAACTTATAGATTTGTAGGAGGATATTAAATGAAAAAAACATTAACAATTGCGTCAATCCAAATGTATGTCCATCAGGATAAAAATAAAAATATAGAACAGTTGAAAACTCATCTAAACTATTTGGGGAAACTTCTTCCGCAAGTAAAAATGGTAATTTTACCTGAACTATCCATTTCAGACATACATCTTCAACCTCATGAACAGGCTCATAAGATTCCAGGACAGCTTACAAGTTTGTTTTCAAGCTTGGCTAAAAAACATGGTGTATGGCTAATTCCGGGTAGTGTTTATGAAAAGGCAGGTAAAAACATCTACAATACAGCTCTCGTTTTTTCTCCAAAAGGTGAACTTGTTGGGAAATATCGCAAAAGATACCCTTGGTGTCCTTATGAAAAAACAACTCCAGGTAAAGACCCTTTTGTCTTCAGCATCGAAGGTTTTGGAACAATTGGTTTGATGATTTGTTATGATTTATGGTTTCCAGAAGTCGCAAGAGATTTAGTGAATTTAGGAGCAGAAGTCATTTTAGTTCCTACAATGACAACCACTGGAGATAGAAAACAGGAACAGATAATTTCTCAAGCAACAGCGATTACACAACAGTGTTACCTTGTGTCTTGCAACGGTGTTGGATACGGCGGGGTAGGAGGATCACTAATTATTGACCCAGATGGGAATATATTACAAAAATCTGGGAGTAGTCCCTTCATCCAAACTGCGATCGTTGATTTTGAAAGAGTGGCAATGTTACGAGATAAGGGAGTTGCTGGCGTTAGCCATCCATGGAAAGATTTTCGAGATAATGCACAAGTTTTTAAAGTTTATAAAAAAAAACAAAGCCTTAATTTTTAAAATCAAAAAATAAAAAGTGAAAAAAGTATGAATGAATTCGAAAAGTACTATAATTTAATTATTTCAAACCACTTTCTAAAATCAGCAAGCCTAGTTCTAATTTCAATAGTTTTTGCAAAACTTGTTGATGTTGTTTTTACAATTATCTTCAAGAAAATGGTTGACAAAACCAGTACAAAGCTTGATGATAAAATTCTTCAATTACTTCATAAGCCAATCTTTTATTCAATCCTGTTTATAGGTTTTAGTTTTTCTGTTAAAACAGCTCCATTACCAGACTATATCGATTATGCAATGACAGGGGTTTTCAAAACAGTAACGATAGTCATTTGGCTATTTGTTATTTCAAAAATCTTACTTATGTCCATGGAATGGGCATCTAGAAAAACTAAAACTAACTCATTGCTACAAAAAAACACAGTCCCTCTATTTAATAATCTAGGAAAGATCGCAATAGGTATTTTTGGAGCATATTTTATATTTTTAAGTTGGGATATTAATATTAATGGTATTCTTGCATCCGCAGGAGTATTGGGTGTTGTGTTAGGTTTAGCTGCAAAAGATACGGTTTCGAATTTTTTTGCTGGGATCTTCTTATTGGCAGATGCTCCATTTAAAGAAGGTGACTATATTTTACTTGAAACTGGAGAGAGAGGTTTTGTTACCCAAATGGGTTTAAGATCAACCAGGTTTATGACAAGAGATGATATAGAAATCACAATCCCAAACTCGGTAATTGCAACCTCAAAGATAGTCAATGAAAGTGGTGGGCCTGGTGAAGCTGAACGGGTTAGGGTAACTCTTTCTATTTCTTATGATTCAGATTTAGAAGAGGCAAAAAGAACATTAATACGAATTGCAAAAGAAGATAAAAACGTTTTAAAAAATCCTGAGCCAAGAGTTCGACTTAGAGAGTTTGGAGAAAGTGGATTAAGGCTACAGCTCCTTTTTTGGATTCAAAAACCTGAGTTAAAAGGAAGGACTGTTGATGCTGTTAACACAGAAATACATAAGCAATTTTCTGAAAAAAACATACTGATTCCATACCCCACTATGAAGGTCTTACTACCAAAAAAGTAAATGACGCTACTTTTTTAGCAATATTTAGCTATAAACGTATTTTATTTAGGAATTTTTGTTACAGGACTTTCTTTAGGGTTAGTTTAAATATTTCCGGCCGTACTTCTAGTTGAATTATAATTCCACCCCTTTAAAACAAGCTGGACATTGGTATGGTTAATGCCATCAAAAACTTTATCTTTTCCTGAATATAATTGAATGAGAATAGTTTTTCTTGGTGTTTTAGACCTGTTCGGCATAGAACCATGAAGGGTATAAGAATGAAAAAATAATACATCACCACTCTCTGCTTCGATTGGCAATGCTGTTTCAAGGGGGTGTTTACTGTGAATTTGTTTCACGAACGAATGTCCATCAGAGTTTTTGATACCTCCTAGCTTGTTAGATCCAGCAACTAATCTGATACACCCCATTTCTTCTGTAGATTCTGAAATGTGGACGACAGCTGCGATCATTGTGTTTTTTTTCGAGGGAAAATAAGACCAATCCTGGTGTAATGGAAAAGCCGACCCAATCAGAGGTGGTTTCAAAAACAGCTTTGTATGGTGAAGGATTATATCTGGGCCTATAAAAGATTCTGCTATTTCCAGAAGGGTTTTATTTTGAACCATATTAAGCATAATCGACGAAAATGACTGCACATTATGTGTGTGTAATACCTCAGAGTTCTCAAGATCTGTTTTTTTAGCTACCTCTCCACCCCATCGTGCATTAATGTGCTCTCCACTTTGTTTTAATTGGAATACAATTTTGTCAAACTCTTTTTCTAAAACAGAAACATCAGATTTATTAAATAAATTTTTTGCCAGGAAATAACCATTTTTACTAAAAAATCTTTCTCTAGAGTGTTTCATTTTCATCTTGATAAATGACTGGGGCAATTCTAAGATTTTCAATTTGATCTAAATAGTTTTTATTGGGGCCTTCGATTTCTATTCTTTTTGATTTATCTGTTCTGAAATGAACAACCATTCCAACTCTTGCTTGCTTTTCTAAGTTGGCCAGAGATGAATGATAAGTCTGAGAACTGTGAATACTAATTTCACCCATGCCCAGTGTTGCGGAAATAATATCTTTATTTGTTTTTAACTTGTTTAATTCTACCTCTTGTGATTTGATGTCTTGGTTGAAAAAATCCATACCTTGAACTGTATCCCAAAGATTAGAACCTCGAATAAATCTTACCGGTCCAGAACTTATGGATACATTAGTAAGGGCAATCCATGCAGTATACAATCCTTCTTTTGACCAGAAAGGCCAGTATTGAGAATCACGATGCCATCCAGCGTTTCCTTTGTTATTTTTACTATTGGGTTTCCAAACAACTTGTGTGTGCCATATTTGTATGTAGTTTGACTTTGTGGCTTTTGCTAGTAATTGACCAAGGGTTTTTTTTGTTATTAAATCCCAAACAGAGTTATCTGAAAGATGTGGTTTGTCGATTTTAATAATTGAGTAAGGGTCATCCCCAGGATTCCAAAACCTACTTTCCGGTTCACAACCAGTGCGATATTCTTTATTGATGATACGCCATAACCCTTCAAGTGAATTTTGAGTTTCTTGATCTGAAAAAACTCGCGGCAAAAAACAAAAACCATCCTTTTCAAGGTCAAAGTGCACTTGTTTTAAATTCATCAAAACTAAATTTTGTACAAAGACTTAACCCATTCTGAATCTTGGTTTGAGAGAGCATCTCCAAGCGTGGAGGCAACCTTGACTTGCTCAATATTTCGTTGCCCTAGTAAAACACACCCTGTTGGTGAATCTGAAAACAAAGCATTTATCACACCATACAAAACAGGACTGTACTGATTTCTAAATCTTAATTTTAACTTTTCACAATTTAAATGAATTTTTCCCAATATTTCCTCATTTTGAAAATCTTTGACATTTAATCTGTGATCTCCTTCCTTAAAACTAGTAGGATTCTTGTATTTGCCAGTTAACAAACCATGTTTTAAGGGTGAAAAGAAACAAACTCCTATGTTTCGACTGTTTATAATGTTTTTCAAACCAGACTCTTCATATGAGTTATCCATAATATTTCTGTAAGGTTGGATTACATCCGGGTCACAATCATCCAAGTATTTAACTATTCTTTGATTCGACCAATCTGACAAACCAATAAAACGAATTCTACCCTGAGATTTAAAGCCTTTTAAAACATCTATTGCTGCTTCAAAATGTTCATCTTCTTTTCCAAAATTACAATGGTGTAAGTAAAGAAGATCGATATAATTTGTTTTTAGGTTTACAAGTGATTTTTCTATCTTTATTTTCATATAATTAGGGTTATACCAATAGGAAAAGGGTCCCATATCCCAACCTACTTTACTAGCCAAGAAAATGGATTCCCTTGGAATAGATTTCCACATACTTCCAATTATCTCTTCAGATCTTCCTTCTCCGTATACATCTGCTGTATCCCAGTGATTAATTCCCTTTTCATATGCTGTTAGCAAGGCAGACCTTGAATCATCATCTTGCTGATCAGCCCACCCAACCGATTTTTTTCCACTTTTATTTTCGCCACCAAAGGCCCAGGTCCCAAGACTTATAGCAGAAACGGCTACCCCTGTTTTACCCAAAATAACTTTTCTCATAACATTAGTTTTTTAAATATTGATAAAATTATAACAAACTATGCTAATTTAATGGTATTATTATGAAAAACAGTAAAATAAAAATCGTTGATATAGGTCATAAAAATTTAAATCTTGAAGACGCTCAGTCTTTGTTAGAAACAACTATTAGTCAAATTGCTTTTGAAGGAAATATAAAGGTTGTTAAGGTTATCACCGGTCATGGCTCAGGTATATTAAAAAATTCTGTTAGAGAGTGGCTCAAAGAGCAAGAGGGGCGCTTTCAAGCTGTCATTAATGGAGAAGATTATAATATGTTTAACACGCTTGCTTCAGATATGAGATCAGAATGTTCGATTAGTGGAGATCTTGATTTTGGGAAAAACAATTCCGGTGTAACATTTGTTTGGTTATGGTAAAACTTTCCACTTAATGTAGATTTCATGTGATAATCCTATAACTTTATGATGTGCCAAAATTCAAAATATGATAAACTTTTTAAAAATGTAATCCCGAATAGCATCGCTGGTATAAAAATTTTCAGTCCCAAAGATAAATACAAAATAAATCAGAAATTTGATGAAGTAACAAACTTAGAAAATAGAATTTGGTCAGAGTTATTTCAAAATTTAGAGCTTGAATTAGATCGATATGCATCAAAAGAATATTTATTAGGCTTACGCTCTTTGCCAATTCCAAATAACATGTTCCCTAATTTTAACGAAATATCTCCGTTGATAGAAAATTCCACAGGTTGGTCACTATTGCCGGTCGCAGGATTTCTGGATGAAGAACTTTTTTTCGAAATCAATACAAAAAAACAGTTCCCAGTTACGGATATAATTAGAAAATCGCCAAGATTTGATGAGAAGTATTCTGAAACCAAAATAGAAAACAAAGCCGGTTACACTCCAGAACCAGATATTTTTCATGATGTTCAAGCCCATACTCCGTTTTTAATGAATAAAGATTATGCATGTTTTATGTGGAAAATTGGATTGCTTGGCTATGAAATCATAAAAAACAAAAGAGAATTGGGCCCCGATTTAGTAGCGCACAACCTAAAAAGACTTCAAAACTTCTCCTGGTGGACTTATGAATATGGTTTACTTAAGAATTACGGAGAAACAGACCATTTAAGAAGAGAAAGGAATGACATTGATTACGAAATATATGGTGCTGGTATTATATCATCTCGTGATGAGGTTAGGAATGTAGTTTCTTGTGCTAAAGGAAAGTCAAATAAGTCAAGGTTCATACCCTATAATATTGAAGAAGTGGCGATGACTTGTTTTGACTATAGTCATATCCAAGATAGATACTTTGTAATTGACTCGATGGAAGATCTCTATAATTCGTTTGCTGATAACCAAGACCTGTTCTGGTTTGAAGGTTAATTTTCAAAAGCACCTTTGCCCTTTATTATTGTTATTTTTGATTTGTTGTAATTCAGGTTCTCACTACCAAATGGCAATTGATTCACCACGTGAATTGATAGACATACAAGACTCTCTCGTTAATTCAAATCTAAGTAAGAAAAATCAGGAGGCTTTAGCTCTAGCTCATAGAAAAATAGGCATGATGCATATGGTTGAGAAAAATTATTTAAAAGCAAAAAACAACTTTTCAAATGTTCTTGTCTTTTTGGCTGATGACTCTACTGCGCGGTATAATCTTCTGATGATAGATGGCCATTTATTAAGAAAAACAGGAAAAAAGGAAAACCTTTGGAATGCAATTGAGGTTTATTATAAAGCTTCAAGGTTTCAACCAGATAATGGAGAACCCTTTTTTTTCATTGGGAAATCATATCAAGGCTTGAACGGTAATGATTTTGATTTAATCCTTGAATCATATCAAAAAGCAATCGAATTAAAACTTCCCGAAATGATAAAAAATGATGTAGAGCAGGAAATATTGTCAGTTTCGAAAAGAGAAAAAAAATTAAAAGACTTCTGGAAATAAAAACAATAGAGAATGTTAGACTGTGAAAATGATTTGTTTATATTTTCTTGACACATTCCGTATTTTGCGTTAAAATTAGTTATCTTTAGCGCATTTAGTTGCTAAAAGTGTTCATAATCCGAGGTAAAACATGACACTATTAAAATGCACAAAAAAGCGAATTTTTTTCGCTACAACTATCTTTATGTTGGTAAGTGG
>MDTE01068871.1_pt1 | contig 31117 bp, 34 predicted proteins | sample 811231 | NCBI WGS metagenome assembly MDTE01 (sample SAMN05326651, study PRJNA326480) | marine metagenome | isolation source: seawater | place: Indian Ocean: Red Sea | collected 2010 | reverse complement strand
ACCAGGATTGCCCGAACAAGCACCATCAGTGTAAATTTTATACTTCATTAAAAAAAATAATCTTCATAGTTTTTTGCATTTTTATGAAATTCTAATCTTTTTAAATATTCCATTGGATCTTTCACTTTAACTATTGCATCTTCAGAAGTATTTAAAGCATCAAAAACACGAGTTAATAAAAATCTTAAAGCAGAACCTTGAGAAAGAACCTTAATATTTTCTTTCTCATTTTCTTCTAACTTTCTAATTTGACTATATCCTTCAATAAATTTTTTAGCTTTAGTTACGTTAAAACTTAAGTTGTTTTTAGGCCCATCAAAACACAAAGCATTAAAACATATCGCTATTTCAAAAGCATAGAAGTCATTGCATGAAAAATAGAAATCTATTATTCCGCTAAAATCATTTTTTTTAAAAAAAATATTATCCTCAAATAGATCAGCATGAATAATCCCCTGAGGCAAATTTTTTGGCCAGTTTTTTTCTACATCTTCTAAATTTACTTCAATTAATTTTGGTAAATCCTGGTGTATTTTTGCACACTTGTGTTTCACTTGTTCAAAGATTTTTCTCCAAGATTTTATTGATAGATTGTTCTCTCTTTTAAAGTCAAAATTTTTAGTTATCCCATGCAATTTTGCTGTTTCAATGCCGATTGATTTACAGTTAGCAGGAGTTAAATTAGTTTTAGGCCTGCCTTCAATAAAACTTACTATCATAAGTTTTTTTTCTCCAAATTCTGAAATTGATTCTTTTGAGTTATTTAAAATTGGTTCTGGACAACTAAATCCTGAGTCTTTTAAATATGACATTAATTTTGAAAAAAAAGGTAAGTCTTCTTTTTTTACTCTTTTCTCATATATAGTTAATATATATTTTTTTTTATCTACTATTAATAAGTAATTAGTGTTTTCAATACCTTCTTTTATGCCAGAAAATTTTTCTAATTTTCCTATAGAATAATTAGACAAAATGTCTTTAATATCTTTCTCTTTTAGTTTTGTATAAACTGCCATTTTAATTTAATTCTTTAGGTAACTTAAAAACCACTTTTTCATCAGCAACTATCACTTCATCCAATGATACAATGCAATGCTTTTTAATTTCTTTTATTAAATCTTGGACTAATTCCTCTGGTGCTGACGCACCTGATGAGATTCCAATAGTTTTACATTTCTTTATTTTTTCCAAAGGTAATTCTTTTCCAAAATGCATAAGCTCAGCTTCTTGGCAACCTGCTTTTTTAGCAACCTCAACTAGTCTAACTGAATTAGATGAGTTACGACTACCTAAAACAAAAAACATATCACAATCCGGTGCAATTTTTTTAACTGCCTTTTGTCGATTAGTAGTTGCGTAACAGATATCCTCTTTTATTGGACCCTTAATATTGGGAAATTTATTTTTTAATTCTTTTATCATACCCGCAGTATCGTCAACGGATAAAGTAGTTTGGGTGATGTAAGACAAAGGTTTTTTAAATTTCGTATGATCCAAATTTTTTACATCTTGTATGGTTTCAACAAGCATAATACTTCCTTCAGGTAGTTGACCCATAGTCCCTATGACTTCAGGATGGTTTTTGTGTCCGATCAAAATTATATCAAAACCTTTTTTATAGTTTTGTTCTGACTCTCTGTGAACTTTTGAAACCAAAGGGCAGGTAGCATCAACATAAGATAAATTTTTTAGTTTAGCCTCTTCAGGAACTTTTTTAGGCACTCCGTGTGCAGAGAAAATCACCGGTCTAGATTTATCTTGGATTTCATTTAACTCCTCTACAAATATAGCTCCCTTTTTTTTTAAATCTTCCACTACTTGTTTGTTATGAACAATCTCGTGCCTAACATAAACTGGTGATCCATATTTCTTCAGGGCTCTATTTACTATTTCAATAGCCCTCTCCACTCCAGCACAGAAACCCCTTGGTGATGCTAAAAAAATTTTAAGTTCATTTTTCATTTTTTTCTAATAAGTATTCAAGCAATATATGTGGAAATGTTAAAGACGCCAATCCAATAAAAATGACCTTTAAAATAGCGTTATCCAACTCGTACGAATTTATAAGAATAAAGAGAGCAATTAAATATAAAATGCCAGTTATTATGGTTAGTGGTAAGGCTTTTTTAATGAATTTTTTAAATCCTAGATTAAAATTATTTTTATTTAATTCATAAATTAAAGAAAGTGAATGCCTTACAGAATGTAAAAAACAAAAGTAAATAGTAAATGCAAGAAGAGGAGAAAAAGAGGTATTTAATATAACTATTGTAAACCAGTCAATTACCGCAATTCCTTTATTGCCAAGTATTAAAATATTACTAACAAAACTTAAAACTAAAAAAGATATTAAGATTTTTTCATTTATAGAAGTTAATTGAACATTTAAAATTTCAAAAATTTGCAATGTTTCCTCCGTATTAAACGTCAAAGGAGCAACAACTACAATAGACCCTTTTAATAAAAAATATAAGCTAATAAATCTTCTCTTTTTTATTTTTCCAAAATTACTATCCTCTTTTCCAAAATGATAAGAAGCGACAAATAAAAACAGGCTTAATGTTAGTAAAGGAAAAAGAATCCAAAAGAAAACAACAAGACATACAAGTATTAGGTATATCAAATAAAATAAATATTTTTGCTTAATTCCATAAATCTTTAAAAGTTTATTGCCTTTTGAATTATCTAAGGCACCATGTGATATTCCAATCGTCGAGATTAAAAAAAAACATATTATTGCTAAAAAAGGAACCTCAATATTTATATTTAAAATCCCTCCACCTCCAACAAAAAAGAAAACTAACCAAAATAAAACCCAAGAATATTCTTTATTAATTGTGTATAGGTTCATTTTATTTAAATAAAGCCTTTATAAAAGTTAATTTAGGCATTTTGGAAATTACAGAAATATCTTCAAAAATATTACTTTTGTTTGATAAAAATTTTATAACAGTTTTCGATGAAGCGCTAAACATATTTAAGAAAATATTAGGCATTTTTTCTGGATGTTTTTCTAAAACTCTTAGAAATACTTTATCTAAGAACTGGTATTTTTTTCCTATATTATATTTTTTTGTAGTTTGAATGTTTTCAATATTCATCCTTATATATTTACTATGTTCTTGGATATTAAGGAATGTATAACCTGTGCTTAATCTTGTCATGCCACCAGCTGTTCCAATATCTATTTTATTTTTTTCCTTTTCACTTAGAGGGTGGAAAAGGGGAATGGCGCCTTTCTCTATAAAATTTATTCTATAATCTTTGAGACCTAATTTACTAATATAATTTTTAATTTGAGCATCATAATCACTGAGAGATTTATTTTCTTTAGATAACCACGTTGTCTCAATCATGGCTTTGCTTTTATTAAAAGGCAAAACATAAAAGAAATGAACATTACCTCGCTGATCACAATCAAAATCCATTAAGTCCAAAACATTATCGTTAAAACTATCACCATTAGTTTCAATTTCAATTCCATAAAAATGCTGCCAAAGGTTTGACCTATCTTCTTTTATAGAAGGTACACTGTTAAATATAAAAGAATTTTCTGTATTTAGATCTTCAATATTTTTAAAAAATTTTATGTTCTTATTCTTCGACAACCTATTGTTAATTTTATTGTAAAAGAGACCACTATCAATTGATTGGTAAGGAAATTGATCACATCTTATTATCTTAGAGTCGGTAGAGGTTTTTATAGAAAATTCTCTCCAACTTTTTTTTACACAGTCTTCAAAATTATGTGAACAAACTTTCCAAAAGGACCAAGTTTTGTCTTTTTTGTATTCTTCTCTTGGTTCAATTATCGCTAAGGTTTTATCGTTTAGTTTTTGATTAACATCTAGCTCATAGGCGAGCGATAAACCCGCACATCCACCACCCTTGATTACATAGTCAAATCCTCTCATTTAAATTTATTTCCTCGCTAATAATCAAATGTTCAGGTTCTTTTAAATGACTTCTATTGTTTAAAAAATACAATTTTACAAGGTCATAGAGGGATAAAATTGTTTGAATAATTTTATCTGTATTTGAGACATAAATTTTTCCTGCTCTATTATAATTTTCTAAATTTTGTTTTTTCAATATGTTATCACCAATTTTTCTGTAGACACGTCTGGCTACCAATATAGAAAACCGAGAGCCTATTGGAATAGATTTAAAAGAGGGGAAGGAACTTTGATAAAATGTTTCAGCGATCGTGATTGTTTTCTTAATAGAATCAAAGTTATGACTTATGTAAGATCTGTTTCTTCTTTTATCTTCTACAACATCCCTTGCTATATTTGTTAGCTGCATTGCTATTCCTAAATCAATTGCACCCTTTAAAGATTCTTTATCATTTACTTTCAATATTTTTGACATCATTAAACCTACAGTACCGGCTACCCTATAAGAGTAAATAAACAATTCTTTTTTTGATTCTATTCGCAGATCAGACTTCAAATCATACTCCACTCCATCAAATAAATCATACAGTATTTTTTTTGAAATATTATCTTCATCTATAAGAAGCCATATATTTTTAATTATTGGATCGGAAAAATCTTTGTTATGAAAAGATGATTTAAACTTTAAAAACTTTTCTTTTTTGAGCTCTAAGTCAATTTCTTCGTCCGCTATATCATCTAAAGTTCTACAAAAATCATATAACGTTGAACATTTTTTATAAATTTCTTTTGATAAAAAAAATCCTGCCCAATTAAAGGACTTAGCATGTTTAGATAGCAGATTTTTCTTTTTCATTATAATAATTTATCTAACACTTTTGCCGATGATAATACGCCAGGCATTCCGGCACCTGGATGAGTTCCAGCACCAACAAAATAAAGATCCTTGTAAACTTCAGATTTGTTATGAAATCTAAAATAAGCTGATTGTGTAAATTGCGGCTGAATTGAAAATCCTGATCCGTGAAGAGTATTAAGTTCTGTTTCAAAATAATCAGGTGTAAGAAAAAAATCACTCACAACATTTTTTTTTATTCCAGGTAATAAAGTTTCATCCATCTTATTTAATATTAACTGCTTAAAACTTTCTCCTTTTGTTGACCAATTTATTCCTGATAAATTATTAGGGACTGGTACAAGAACGTAAAATGCATCCTGACCTTTCGGAGCCATGCTCGGATCAGTTGCTGAGGGCCTATGTAAATAATAACTAATATCATCTGATAAAACTTTTTTATCAAAAATTTTTATTAAATGTTCTTTGTATGATTTTCCAAAAAAAATAGTGTGATGTGCAATATTATTATATTGTTTTTTAGACCCAAAATAATAAACAAACAAACCCATTGAATAATTCATTCTCTTCATTTTTTGTTTAAACAAAAAACCATAATTTTTTTCCTTTATCAGGTTTTTATAGACGTTAGGAGGATCAGAGTTACATATTATATAATCACAATTTATTTGCTTTTGATTATTTATAATTACTCCCTTAACTTTTTTGTTTTCAACTAAAATTTCAGAAACTTCTGCGCCCTTTTGAATTTTTATTTTTTCTTCTACCATAAGTTTTTCCAATGCTTCAACAACTTTACCGGTTCCACCCATAGCATAATGAATGCCCCATTTTTTTTCTAAATATAATATCAAGGCATAAATTGATGTGGTGGTAAATGGGTTTCCTCCAACCAAAAGAGGATGCATACTAAAGGCTCTTCTTAATTTTTCATTTGATATAAAATTTGAAACCAACTTATAAACTGATTGATAGCTTTTAAGTTTTAATAAGGATGGGACTTGTTTAATCATAAATCCTAAATTGTTAAATGATTTATCTGATAAATCTGTAAAACCTTTATTAAAAATCTTTTTAGTAAAGTCTACAAGTTCATTAAATCCTTTAACATCTTTTTTGGATAATTGGTTGATTTGGTTTCTCATTTTTTCTTCATTTCCTGAATAATCAAAAATAAAACCATCATCAAAAACAAATCTGTACCAAAGATCTAGAGGCACAATATTTACATAATTAGAAATTTTTTTATTATATAAATTAAATAATTCTTCAAATAAATAAGGTGCAGTTATTACCGTTGGACCTCCGTCAAAGATAAATTCATCTTTTTTAAATACTCTGGCTCTACCACCTAGTTCTTTATGTTTTTCAACTAGTGTAACATCGTAGCCTTTTGCTCGCATTCTTAATGCCGAAGCCAAACCACCAAAACCTGATCCTATTACTAAAATTTTTTTAGCCATTTTTTTTGGCTATTTTAACTGGATTTTTTCTTAAGAGCTAACTTTGTTTCTTCAATACTTTGGGAATAAATTTTATCTAATTTGCTTTTATCTAAGGAATTTTTAAGAAGTCTTGAAACCGATTCAATTGCAATTTTAACTGAAGCATTTTTCATATCATTGAAGGCTTGCTCTTTCATTTGCCTAATTTTTTCTTCGGCACTTTTTTTTCTATTTTCAGTTAATTTATGAAATTCATCATTTGCTCTTAAAACATTTTTTTCTGCCTGTTCATTTGCTTCAGATATCATTTTAGTGATTTCAGTTTTTGAACTACTTAATTTTTTCTCTTGTTCACTTAATAGTAATTTAGCTTCTTCTTTTAGTTTTTCAGCGTTCTCGATTTGTTTTTTAATATTTAAAATATTCTCATCAAGCGAGTCTTGTATTTTTTTTGGAATTTTGAAGTAAATCAATAATCCGATAAAAATGAAAAAAGAAATCGCTACCCAAAATGTTGCATCAAATGTCATAAATATTTACTTAAGTTATTTTTTGAAATTTCACTAACCGCAGCTTTGATACTACTTTCGTTTAATTTGTCTCCCGAAAGTTCTTCTATAATATTTGAAGAAATATCTTCAGAAATTTTTAAGATATTTTTGACAGAGTCCTTCTTTAACTGAATAATTTCTTTTTGGGCTTTCTCAGTTTCCTTTTCAATCTCTGTTTCAAAAGATTTTTTTTTATTCTGAATGTCTTGATTTAATTTATTCTTACTGTCCTGTAAAATTTTTTGAACTTCTTTTTTTGCGTTCTCTATTAAGACCTCATATTCTTTTAGTTTTTTTTCTGAAAGATTTTTTAGATTTTTTGCCTCATCAAGGTCATCTTTTATTTTTCTATCTCTATTATCTAAACTGTTTTTAATTTTTGGAATAAAAATTTTAGAAGATAAAATGTAAAGAAACAAAAATACAACTACAAGCCAAAATGCTTGAGAAGCCCAATACTTTGGATCCAGCTGAGGCATGCCAGCCTCAGCTGCAAATGTATCTGCTCTAAAAAAATATAAAGCAATAATCGTTGCAAAAACTATTCTCATCTACCCTTTAAAATGCAAATAAGATTATAAGTGCAACAACAAGACCAAAAAGTCCTGTAGCTTCAGCTAATGCAAAACCTAATAAAAGATTAGGAAATTGCTTTTGAGCCGCAGAAGGGTTTCTCATTGCTCCTGAAAGATAGTTACCGAATATTATACCGATACCTACTCCAGCCCCTGCTAACGCGATTGCAGCTAAACCTGCTCCAATCATTTTTGCTGCTTCTAACTCCATCGTTCCTCCTTGTTAATGATGTAAATTTAATGCATCATTCAAATAGATGCAGGTTAATATTGCAAAAACATAAGCTTGAAGAAATGCTACTAAAATTTCTAAACCTGTTAATGCTACTGAAAAACTAAGTGGTAACCATCCACCTAGAACTCCTAGACTTATCACGAAACCTCCAAAGACCTTTAACATAGTGTGCCCAGCCATCATGTTAGCAAATAATCGAACTGACAAACTTACAGGCCTACTTAAATATGAAATTATCTCAATTACAGTAATCAAAGGAAGTAAAACCACTGGCACTCCGCTTGGAACAAAAAGTTTTAAATATCCAAATCCATGTTTGATAAAACCAATAATTGTGACAGAAATAAAAATGAAAATTGCTAAAATTAATGTTACTATGATGTGACTGGTTACAGTGAAAGAATAGGGTAACATTCCCACCATATTACAGAAAAGTACAAACATAAATAAACTGAAAATAAATGGAAAATAAGGTTTGGCCTTTGATCCTGCAGTGTCACTTATCATTTTTGCTATAAAATTATAAAATAATTCAGATACTAATTGTAATTTACTTGGAATTAGTTTTTTTTCTTTAGTTCCAAGAAATAATAATAGACATACACAGGCCGCACTTATAATCATAAAAAGACTTGCATTTGTGAAAGACAGATCAGCTCCAGCTATTTTAATTTCTGGTCCGATCTTATACACATTAAATTGGTGCATTGGATTAGCTGCCATTGTTTAAATCCTTTTAGTTATCTTTTTGCATGTTTTTTGCTGCTTTGATTACATTCAATATTCCAGCTGCTGATCCCAAAAAAAAGAATATAATCATCAACCATGGTTTAGTACCAAAAGTCAATCTAAAATATAGCCAATTATTGTCCCAACGACGACGGCTGAAACAAGTTCTGTGCCAAGTTTGAACGCATTGCCCATAAATAAACCTTTTTTTTCCCCATTATCATTGAAGGTTTTTTTGTCCAGTTCAGATTTTGCAATCTTTAGGCGAGTTTTGAAATCTTTTTCGTCTGGCATAATTTTAAGCAACTAGCTCTTCGGCTTTCTGTAAGTCAACTGCCACTAATTGACTGACACCTTTTTCTGGCATCGTTACTCCGTACAATCTATGCATTCTAGACATTGTTAATGCATGGTGAGAAATAATTACAAATCTAGTTCTTGTAATCTTAGCAAGCTCCTCTAAAAGCGAACAAAATTTATTTACGTTAGCATCATCTAAAGGTGCATCAACTTCATCTAAAACACAAATGGGTGAAGGATTTACCAGAAACACTGCAAAAATTAATGCTAAAGCAGTTAAAGCTTGTTCTCCACCAGAAAGAAGAGTTATTGATTGCAATCTTTTTCCTGGAGGCTGAACTAACATTTCTAGACCAGCTTCTAGAGGATCTTCAGAGTCCACAAGTTCTAGTTTTGCATTCCCCCCGCTAAATAATTTCGTATAAACTTCACCAAACTTTCTGTTAATTTTTTTGTAGGCTTCTAACAGTTTTTCCCTACCTTTTTGATTTAATTCATCAATGCTAGTTTTTAATTTCACTATTGCAGAATACAAGTCTTCTCTATCATCTTCCATTTTCTTTATTTCATCTTTATATTTTTGAGTTTCTTCATCTGCTCTTAAATTTACAGATCCTAAGGCATCTCTTTGTTTAATAATTTTTTCTAACTTTTCTTCCTGATTTAATATTGAGGGATAATTTTCTGAACTTAAGCCATTTAAATCTGACACTGAAAGTAGATTGTTTTCGTTTTCTAATTTAAGTTCATTTTTTAGGGAATAAAGAATGTCCTTTTTTCTTTTATCAATACCATCAACAGTAGCTTCATTTCTTGCTTTATTTTCCCTTAAATTAGATAATTTTTCTTGGATTTCATTAATATTGTTATTAATTGCATTAAATTTACCCTCTGCTTTTGATAATGAACTTTCTAATTCTTCAATATTTTTTTTTGTATTCTCAAGATTTTGAATATTTTGCCCTTTAGTTGTAGCTAATTTTTCTGGATTTTTTTGATTTTCAGAAATTTCAGACTTTATCTGTTTTTTTCTTTCATTTAATTCAATAGACATTTTTTCTGAGTTAGATTTTAAGTTTTTCCAATTTTCTAATTCAATATCTATATTTTTTATTCTTTCTTTTCTTTTAATTGAATCATTTTTCAAAGTTTCATTTTTACTATAGGATGTAGCATATTTTTCTTGCAAGGAAGTTATTTGATCAATATATTCTTTAAATGAAGAAATGAAATTTGTAGTATCTGAAGACTTAATTTTTTCTATTTCACCTTTTAAAATTTCATCTATATTATTCAAATATTCTTTAGCATTTTGAATATTTTCATTTTTAATATGATCCTGAGTATCATTAATTTTTCTCTTTAATTCTTCATATAATTTCATTTGAGTTTCATTATCTAATAAATGTTTCATATTTTTAAAAAGTGAATTTAGTTCAGTTATTCCTGTGTCTAAATCCTGTTTTGATTGATCAAGTTTTTCCTCATAGTTCTTTTCTGTTTCTAAAAGACCAGTTTCAGTTTTGATTAAATCATCTTTTTCTTCTGAGATTCTTTTCTCGTTTAAAGTTGCATCTAATGTAATGCTTTTCTCTCTTTCTAAATCTGAGTCAACCACCTCTAAAGATTTTTGTAACTTAATTTGAACACTTTTTATTCTAGCTTCCTCCTTGTCTAGATTTGTCATATCTAAATTTATTTTTTGTAATTTTGCCAAATTTTCCATTTTCCTATCCCGAAGAGGAGCCAGCCTACTGTTTTCCTCTTTTAGTAAATCGTTATTATGATTTAAATCAATTTTTACAGCACTTATTTCATCCTCAAGTTCACTTAACTTTTCTTCAATTTTTTTCTTTTCATTTTCAATTTCCGATAGTTTAAGAAAATATAAACCTGCTTGAATACTTTTTATATCTTTTGAAATTTCTTTGTATCTAGTCGCTTCTTCAGCTTGTTTCCTTAAATTTTCTAATTGTTTTTCTTGTTGTTTTTTTAATTCATCTGCTCTTTTTAGATTATTTTCAGCAGCATTAAGTCTTGTTTCTGCTTCATGTCTTCTAGCATGAATACCTGAAATTCCTGCTGCTTCCTCTAAAACCGATCTTCGTTCAATAGGCTTAGAGGTAACTAACATTCCAATTTTTCCTTGGCTTATTAAAGAGGGTGAATGTGCACCAGTAGATAAATCAGCAAAAAAAGTTTGAGCGTCCCTTGCCCTTACTTCTTTTTGATTGATGAAATATTTTGAACCTTTGTCTCTTTCAATTCTTCTTGTAACAATGATCTCTTCTAATTCATTATATTGAGACGGGCCTTCCTTATGTTTGTTATCCAGATAAATAGATACTTCAGAAATATTTTTTTGTGGTTTATTCGATGTTCCTGAAAATATTACATCTTCCATACCAGAGCCCCTCATACTTTTTGCAGAGGTCTCACCCATACACCATCTAAGAGCCTCGACAATATTTGATTTTCCACATCCATTTGGCCCAACTACACCTGTCAAACCTTCTTCAATTAAAAATGAAGTTTTTTCAAAAAAAGATTTAAAGCCAGAAAGTTCTAATTTTTTAAATTTCATATTTATAACAATTTTTTAATTTCTTTTTTAAACTGTTTATAATTGTGTTTACCTTCATATTTTTTTTTATTTATAAAAATAGTGGGCGTTGAGCTAATTTTGAATTTTTTTTGAGCCTCAATTCTTTTTTCTAAGATTTTTTCTTGAAGCTTTTCATCTTTAAGACATGAATTCATACCATCCTCTTTTAAACCAAATTTTTTTCCAATTTTCTTAAGTGATATATTTATATCATTAATATCACTTCCAGACGCCCATTTCCTCTGTTCTTTGTATAAAATAGTTAATAAATCGAATCTTTTTTCTTCAGTATTAGAGCAATATAAAATCTTTTCTGCATTAAGGGCGGCTAAATCTAGTGGGAAACTATGATGTTCAACTTTAACAAAATTTTTTAATGATTTGTCATTTTTTAATGAGACAATAACTTTCTCATGAAAATTAGCACAGTGAGGACAGGTTAAAGATGAGAAAACTTTAACAATCAATTGACCAGATTTCGTATTTTTCTCTGGAGTTTTTTCGCAACCTGATAAAAAAGTTATCGTAAAAAATACGACAATCAAATTATAAATAAATTTATGTGAAAAATTGTTACTCTTTTTTGTCTTCATATGCTTTTAAAATATCATTCAATTTTTTCTTTAAATTCAAATTATTTATCTTATCAACTTTTCTTAATAATTTTTCATCAAGTTTTTTTTTATTATTTTTTTTATTTAATTCAATTTTTTCTTTTATAATTCTTAATTTTATTTCTTTAATACACTTATAACCAAAAAAACTATTTATTTTGTCTGTGATTTCACTTTTACTATATTCGACCTCTAATTCATTCCCATGCATCACGTTCAAAGTTAATATTCCATTATTCATCTCTTTATTCATTTTAATATTTTTTGGATAACAAATGTTTGAAATATTCTTCCCAACCATTTTGCTCCAATTATTAACAATATTTGAAAAGTTATACCCACCTTTTTTAAGGATTTTTTTTAAACCGTGCGGCATAGAGTTTGAAAGTGGCCTTAAGCCTTGTATGAAATTTTGGCTTTTATTATTATCTAGTTTTTTGTTATGCATATTAATTTTAATTTATCAAAAAAAGTTCTAGCTTGGTATGATAATAACAAGCGTAAACTTCCTTGGCGTGTTGGTAAAAGATCTTCAAAAAAGCTCTATTACAGACTTTTAAGCGAGTTTATGTTGCAACAAACACAAGTTAAAACTGTTATTCCTTATTTTGAAAAATTTACCAAAAAAGTTAAAACTTTAAATTCACTTTCAAGATGTAGTGAAAAAAAAATTTTAAAACTTTGGGAAGGCCTTGGTTATTATAGAAGGGCAAGATATCTTTTGGCAACTTCAAAAATTCTAGTTAATAAATATAATTCAAAATTACCTGATGAGATTGATAAAGTTAAAGCACTCCCTGGTATTGGAGAATACACAGCAAACGCACTTTTGGGTTTGATTAATAATCAGCAAGTTATAGCATTAGACGGAAATGTGAAAAGAGTTTTTTCAAGAATACTTAACAAGAGTGAAAAAAAAATAAATTTTAAAAAATTTTTCGATATAAATAAATCTAAATTATTTTGTAATAAAAGGAATTCAGATTTTGTTGAAGCTTTAATGGAATTTGGTGCATTAATTTGCAAACCTAGAAACCCTGAATGTAAAATTTGTAATTTGAAAAGCTATTGCAAATATTTTAATTCTTCAAATAAATTTCAAAAACGCCAAGAAAAAATTTTTGAAAATAGATATTATAATATTTTTTGTTATCTTAATAAAAAAAAGCAAATTGCATTAACAAAGAAAAATAATTTTGGATTTCTCAACAAATTTAATTTGCCGGAAATTAAAGAAGGAAATGATATTTTTAATACTAAAGATTGGAAATTTTTAAAAAAATATAACAACTCTATCTCAAACAAAAAACTAAGTATCAACTTATATTATAAATTTTCTAAAACAAAACCCAAATCATTTACCTGGCATTCAATTGAAAAAAATAAAGAATTTATTCCATCTTTTACAAAAAAAATTTTTAATCAATTATCTGTTTTATTTTAATGAAAAAAAAAATTGCAATTATTGGAGCAGGTATCGCTGGACTTACTCTAGCAAACTTTTTAAAAAAAGATTCTAATTTTGAATTTATGCTTTATGAAAAAGAGCCAAGTTTAACTCTTGAGGAAGGATTTGGAATTCAGCTTGCTACTAATAGTATTTCAATTTTAAACAAAATTGGTTTTAGCAAAATAAATTCAGAAAATATTTTTCACCCAAAGAATTTAGATTTTTACACAATTAAAAATGAAAAAATTTGTGATTTAGATTTAGCTCAATTTAACTCAGAAAGTTACAAATATACAACTTTAAAAAGATCGAGCCTTATAGAGTTTTTAAAAGATGAAATTTATACTCAAAATTTAAGATTTGGAAAACAAATTCAGGAGGTAAGAGAATTAAAAGGAAAAATTTTAATTAAGTTTGATGATAACACTAACGATCTTGTCGATTTTGTAATAGGTGCTGATGGAATTTTTTCAAATACAAAATCTTTTTTTGAAAAAAAAAAGGTCAAACCAACTTTTAAAAATGCTATAGCAATAAGAACGGTACTTCAATCAAAAGAAAATTTGCAAATTAATCATAACAATATAAGCATATTGATGGGGTCTAATTTGCATTTAGTTGTTTACCCAATTAATAAAAAAAAAGAATTAAACTTGGTATCTGTCTTAAGAACTAAAGACAAGAATCCATCCAATATTTCATCTTTAATAAAACAGAATGTATTAACTCAAAATCAAAATTTAGAATATTTATTTAAAAATGAAATAAAATTGTGGCCTTTATATTCCTCAAAAATAACTCCTTCCAGTAATCAAAAAGTTTTTTACATAGGTGACGCATTTAATGGATTTCTTCCCACCTTAGCACAAGGGGCAGGACAATCTATTGAAAGCGCTTATGAGTTGTTCAATTTATTAAAAGACAATAATTTAAATGCTTCGAATTTATATTTTAAATCAAGATCAGAAAGAGCAAAAATTATTGAAAGGAGATCAAATTTGAACTTTTTTGTATTTCATTTTTCAAGTTTTACAATGCAAAAAATAAGAAATTATTTTTTAAAGTTTTTAATTAAGAGAAAATTTTTTATAAATAATTTTCTCAGAAAAGTTTATAAAAATTAAGCGCGTTTCGAAGATATAAATTTTTGTCTCAAATTATCGATTAGCACAGTGGCCCCATTAATTTTGCAATACCAGTAAGTCCAACCATTATAGCTTTCAGTACCCATAATTTTTGCTGCTACTTTATGTATTGATCCTTCAGCTTCTTTATATTTTATACTTCCATCAATCATAATTTTAGCATTAATTTTCTTTTCTGTATCAAATAGTGTTGTTCCAGGTTTTAAAATTCCTAGTTCGACTAATGAACCAAAAGGTACTCTTGGTTTGGATTTGTTGTTTTCAACAATATCTAAATAATCGTCAGCAATTTCTTTAGTCTTATTAATTCGATCTTGTGCAGCTTTAAAATATTTTTTATCCTTTTCTATACCATAGAAATTTCTTCCCAATTTCTTTGCGACAACAGCTGTAGTACCAGTACCTAAAAAAGGGTCAAATATAGTGTCACCTTTGTTCGTAGTAGCTAATATAATTCTATGAAGAAGTGACTCAGGTTTTTGAGTTGAGTGAATCTTTTTACCATTTTTTTTTAATCTTTCTTTCCCATTACAAATCGGAAGAGTCCAATCAGATCTCATTTGCAAATCATCATTTAAACACTTTAACGATTGATAATTAAATGTATATTTTGATTTTTTATTTTTTGAAGCCCAAATTAAAGTTTCATGAGCGTTAGTAAATCTAGTACCTCGAAAATTTGGCATTGGATTGCATTTTCTCCAAATAACATCATTTAATATCCAGTAATTTAAGTTTTGCAAATGATATCCAAGACGAAAAATATTGTGATAAGATCCTATAACCCAAATGCTTCCATTGTCTTTTAAAATTCTTCTACATTCCATCAACCAAGATTTGCAAAAATTATCATAATGTTCAAAATCTTTAAATTGATCCCATTTATCATTTACGCCTTTTACTTTACTAGCATCAGGTCGTGTTAAATTTTCACCAATTTGTAAATTATACGGAGGATCCGCAAAAATTAGTTCAAAAGACTTGTCAGGAATTCTTTTTAATTCTTTTAAACAATCACCATGAATAAGGGTGTTGAAAATTTTAGACATTTTTAGATTCAACCTTAAATTGAATCTAGCGTCAAATTATTTTCGAGGAAAAAAGAGTCTTCTTGTGTTTTAAAATTTTATTTTGACAACATCTTGTATATCGGTTTAAACGATTTTCTATGATGTGAAGTAATGCCAAACTTTTTTAAGCCATCCAAATGAGCTTTGGTGCCATATCCAAAATTTTTTTCCCAAGCATAATTCTTATATTTTTCAGATAATTTAATCATTAATAAATCTCGATAAGTTTTAGCTACAATTGATGCTGCGCTAATAGATTTTATTTTTTCGTCTCCATTGATAATCGTTTTGAAATTCTTAATTCCCCTAGGCGCAAAATTTCCATCAATTAAAACTAGTTCAGGTTTAATTGTTAGTTTGTTGATTGCTCTTTTCATTGAAAGCAATGAGGCTTGAAGAATATTTAAAGTTAAAATTTCTTTTACAGAAGCTAAGCCTATTGAATAATGAGAATGTAATTTTATATATTCAGCTATTTTTAAACGATTTTTGAAATTAATCTTTTTTGAGTCTTTTAACGGTTTTAGATCAATATCTTTATTTAGGATTACTGCTGCTGAAACCACAGGACCAGCTAAACATCCTCTTCCTACCTCATCAACTCCAGCGATAATTTTTTTATGTTTCAATTTAAGTTTTTAGATCTAATAATTTTTTTCTTATCATTTTAAGATCAACCCAAGCTAGTCTTTTTTGATCAGGCTGTCTCATTAAAAAAGCTGGATGAAATGAAGCTATAACTTCGGTTTTACACAAACCTATTTGTTTACTTACCCACTTACCTCTCGCTTTAGAAATTACTTGTTGATTTCCAATTATGGCATTGAGTGCTGTACTTCCAAGTAGGACTAAGATTTTTGGATTTATTATTTCAATATGTCTTGTTAAAAAAGGAAGATATCTTTTTACTTCTTCTTCAGAGGGTTTTCTATTCATTGGTGGTCTATAGTTAACAACATTTGAAATATAAACGTTTTGTCTATTTAAATTAATTGAATTTAGCATTTTGTCCAAAAGTTGTCCTGCTCTTCCTACAAAAGGCAATCCTGCTTTATCTTCATTCGCGCCAGGACCCTCACCGATAATCATTACTGAGGCATCAGGGTTCCCATCGGCAAAAACCAAATTATTGGCATTTTTTTTTAATTCACAGTTTTTTATTGAACTTATAGTAATAATAAGTTTTTCTAGTTTTTCTAATTTTCCTTTGTTTGAAGCAAAAGGTTTTTTATTATACCTATTTATTGATTGATTATTGTAAACTAGGTTATAATTAATTAAATTGTAATATTTAACAAGTTTTGCAAATTTATTATTAATTTTTTTTGTCATAAAAATTATGAAATTTAAGAAACATATTTATTTTTTACTATACTTATTTTTATTTTTAAACATATCAAATTTACTCTATAGCAGTAATTATCATAATGTTTATAAAGCAGAAAATATTTCCCGTTATTTCTCAGCAGCAATTTCAATTTATGACAACGATTACGCGAATTCTTATAAAAATCTTAAACAAATTGAAGACATAAAATTAAATCATAGAAATTTTCATAAAAATTATCAACAAACTCTAGTTAACTTAGGAAAATTTAGAGAGGCGTATTTTTTTTCAAAAAAAATAGAAGAAAAAGGCTCTGATACTTTTGACAGCAATTTGATTACTGGTATTTTTTATTTAAAAAATAAAAATTTTAAAAAGTCTCATAAGTATTTTAAAAAACTTCAAAATAAAGCTAAGAATGATCCATTAAAAATACTCGTTTCAACTTCACTTATAAACTGGACTAGTTTTCATGAGATTAATTTGAACGAAGCGTTGGATCTTAATAATAATATTCCTCAAAATTTTGAAAATGTAAAAAAAATTCAAAACACTTTTACTCATTGTTATTATGACTCGGTCGACGCAGATCAATATTTTTACAAACTTCATGCTAGTGAAAAAGTAAATTTTTCTAGATACAGTTTTTTCCATGTAAATTATTTACACAGTATTGGTAATAGCAAAAAAGGGAAGATTATTCTTGAGGAGACTTTGAAAAATAATCCAAGGAATTTAATTTTAAATCAACTTAAAAAAGATATGGAATTGAAAAATAATAAAAAATTTATAGATAGGTTTGATTGCAAAAATATAACAAATAATGTTGCAGAAATTTTCTATGTTTTTGCTAACTCTTTATCGTCTCAGTCATTCTATCAATTATCAAATTTTTATTTAAGCATTGCTAAATATTTAAATTCTGATTTCACTTCATATCAAATTTTGTATGCCGAAAACTTTTATAATGAAGATAATTTAGATAAATCAAAAAAAATTTATGAGAGCATTGCCAAAAAAAGTGAGATATATAAATGGTATGCATCTAAACAAATTTCAAAAATTTTCTTACTAAAAAAAGAAAAGAATGAAGCAATAAATTTAATGAAAAAAGCTTTTAATGGTATTGAGAATCCTTCTATTTATGAAATTTATGATTATGCTAGTTTTTTAAGAAGGAACGAAAAATTTGAAGATTGCATTAAAAATTATTCGATAATCTTAAAATTAATTAATAAAAAAGATCCTCTCTATGCAAAAGTAACCGATGGTAGAGGTATTTGTTACGAGAGGATAGATAACTGGGAGAATGCAGAAAAGGACTTTCTTAATTCCTTAAGTGTCGAACCTGACCAAGCGTATGTAATAAATTATTTAGCATACTCATGGATAGAAAAAGGAATTTATGTAGAGAAATCTTTAGAAATGTTAGAAAAGGCAAATGAATTAAAAAGTAATGACGGGTATATAATAGATTCTTTAGGCTGGGCTTTATATAAACTTAAAAAGTATGACGAATCAGAGAAATTCTTAAGACTTGCTGTGCAGATAATGCCATCAGATCCCATAGTCAATGACCATTATGGAGATTCTCTTTGGATGAATAAAAAAAATCTTCAAGCAAGATATTATTGGAATTATGTTTTAAATTTAGATGATGCGGAAGAAAAATTAAAAAAAATTATCAAGAAAAAACTCATCTTTGGTCTTCAGCTCGAATAACTATTAATGATTAAATCATATTGTAAAATCAACCTTTCATTACGCGTAATAAAAAAGCTTAAATCAGGATTACACAATATACAGTCAAATATATTTATTTTAAATCTTTTCGATGAAATAAGAATTAATAAAATAAAAAAAAAAGTGATCTTGTCATTTTTAAAGGTCAATTTAAAAAACATATTAACCCTAAAAAGAATTCAATTACGGAAACATTAAAATTACTACGACAGAGAAAATTAATTAAAGTTAATAAATTTTATAAAATTAAGATACTTAAAAAAATCCCAGTTTTTGCCGGATTAGGTGGAGGCACTAGTAACTCATATTTTTTAATTAAATACTTTTTAAAAAGAAAAGCGGATGATGAAAAAATTATTAAAGAATTTGAAAAAAAAATTGGTTCGGATTTAAGAGTTTTCAGGTACAAGCAAATGTATCAAACAAGCTTGAGAAATTTCAATAAATTCAAAAATAGATTAAATTTTCATTTCGTTCTTGTTTATCCAAATTTTAAATGCTCCACAAAGGCGATTTATTTGAAAGTTAAAAAATTAAGCAAATTTCAGAGGGACATTACTTCAAATATTAAATTTAAAAATAATTTTATTGATATAATTAAAAAAGAAGGTAACGACCTTGAAAAGATATCAATTAAAAAGTTTCCAAAAATAAGAAAAGTTTTAAGCAACCTAGCTTCCCAAAGAGAATGTATTCTCTCTAGAATGACAGGATCGGGTTCTGCGTGTTTTGGAATGTTTTCCACAAAAAAATCAGCATTATTGGCACTGGGAAAAATTAAAAATAAATTTCCTGGATACTGGTGCGTGACAGCAAAATCTATTTAATTATCAATTTTTATGATATATCAAATCATACATTGGGGCATAGCCAAGCGGTAAGGCAGTGGTTTTTGGTACCACCATCCTAGGTTCGAATCCTAGTGCCCCAGCCAAATGAATGAAACAATTAATAACAAAAACTAAGATATATCAAAAAGTAAAAAAAATATTTGCACCATTTTACAAACAGAAAACTATTTTAAAAATTTTTAATATTTTAGAAAAAGATTTTCCTAAAGACAAAAAAGTTGCAATGTTTGTTGGCGGGTGTGTTAGAAAATATATTTGTAATGAAGAAATAGATGACATTGATATTGCAACAATTTTAACTCCTGATGAGGTCAAAGAAAAATTTAATGGCACAGAAATAAAAATTATTGATACAGGAATAGAACATGGTTCAGTAACGCTTCTTTATGAAAATTATAAATTTGAAATTACAACCTTAAGAAAAGATGTACAGACCGACGGTAGACACGCACAAATTTCATTCACTGATGATTGGCAACTAGACTCGGAGCGAAGAGATTTTACAATTAATGCTATTTATTTGGACAGAAAAGGGAAAATATTTGATCCACAACTAGGCCTTAAGGATCTTAAAAATGGAATAATTAAATTTATTGGAGACCCGGGTAAAAGAATTGAAGAAGATTTCTTGAGAATAATAAGATTTATAAGATTTACTATAGAATATAAACATAAAATTTTTGAGCCTTCTACTATTAAAGCAATTAAACTAAATTTAAATGGTATTAAAAATCTTTCTAAAGAAAGAATTTTTAGCGAGCTAACTAAAATTTTAAAATTAAAAAATTTTCATGAAATTTTAGAAAATAAAAATCTTCTTGAAATTTTTAAATTAATTTTTCCTGAGTTAAAACAAATTAATAATATTTCTAAATTAAATTTGATAAAATCAAATCAATCCTTAAAATTTAACACTGATTTAATTTTGTCATCAATTTTAGATTTTGAAACAAAGGACTACGAATATTTTTGCCATAAATATAGGGTGTCTAATGCAACAAAAGATAAAATGACATTTTTAGCAAATATTCTAGCAAAATATAAATTTGAGAAGTCCTTTTTTACAAAAAATTTAAATAAAAAAATTTATTTTTATGGAAAAGATAATTTAAAAGATTTTATCTTGTTTCTTTTTTTAAAAAATAAAAATTTTAAAACTTCAGATTTATTTGAGGTAACAAAAAAAATTGAGAAATTTACTACTCCGAACTTTCCATATGATGGAAAATATCTTAAAGGAAAAGGTATTAAACAAGGAAAGATTATTGGTAAAACTTTGAAACAATTAGAAAATGCCTGGATTGAAAATAATTTTTCATTATCTGACCAAAGAGCAAATGAAATTATTAACAAAGCAAATAAATTAAATATATTGAACGTCTAAAATTTCAAAATTTCTATCTCCTGAGGGTGTGCTTACAGTCAATAAGTCTTTTACTTTTTTTCCTATCAAAGCTTTTCCAATTGGTGATTTAAAATAAATTAGATTTTTACCAACATCTGCTTCATCTTTGCCAACGATTCTATATTTAATTTTTTTTTTGTTTTCTAAATCATTAACAGTTACTGTTGATCCAAATATAACGTTTCCGTTGTTTTCAATTTTTGTGACATCAATAACATTTGCTCTAGCTATAATATCATTTATAGATATTACTCGACCTTCTAATTGAGCTTGTTGTTCCTTTGCAGCATGATATTCCGCATTTTCTTTTAAATCACCATGTGACCTTGCTTCAGCTATTGCCGAGACAATTTTTGGTCTTTTAATATTTTTGAGTTCTTCAAGCTCTTCCTTTAGCTTACTTAATCCAGTTACTGTTATTGGTTCTTTATCCATTTATTCCCATTTTGCGTTCGGAGGCAATGACATTAATATAGCTTCTAAATCTCCTCCAGAGTTTAAACCAAATTTTGTTCCTCTGTCGTAAAGAATATTAAATTCTATATATTTTCCTCTTTTTAAAAGTTGTTTCTTTTTTTCTAGTGTTTTCCATTTAACTTTTTGTTTTGTTTTAATAAGACTATTTGTTATATCTAAGAAACCAATACCTAAATCTCTCACAAATTTAAAATTTTCAAACCATTTTTTATTTTCATAATCAAAAAAAATTCCGCCAATGCCTCTTGTTTCTTGATGGTGAGTTAAATAAAAATATTTGTCACACCACGTCTTGTAATACTTATAATCTTTTTTGTTAGAATCACAGATTTTTTTTAATTTTTGATGGATTTTCAAACTTGATGTTTTGTCTGCAACACAGGGGGTTGCGTCCATACCTCCACCAAACCATTCTTTCTCTGTGGCAATGAATCTAGTGTTAAAATGCAACGCAGGAATTTTGGGATTCTTCATATGAGCAACTACTGAAATTCCCGAGGCCCAATATTTTCCATTTTTTGAAGCGCCTGGAATTTTTGATCTAAACTCTTTTTTAAAAACTCCTGAGACCGTTGATTGATTTATACCAACTTTGTCAAAAACTTCTCCATTTCTCAAAATAAAATAAGTTCCTCCGCCTTCATTTATGTTACTCTTATTCCACTCCCTTTTGACAAATCTACTTATCTTACCCTTTTTAGATTTAGAAAATTCTTTCTCAAAATCCTGAAATTGTTTTAGGATCTGAGACTGTAAAAAAACAAACCAATTTCTTGCAAATTTTTTTTTGGTTTCACTACTATTTATCATTCAAAATGGACTTAATTAAAGATTGCTGATATAAAAAATTATATAATGAAACACAAAAAATGTATATAAATTTTTCAAGAGTCAAATAGGCTTCAAAATAAAAATTAAATGATAGAGAAAAAAATAGAAATTGAGAGTTTTGTTAAAAAAATTCTTTCTAATAAAAAAAATGATAATAAATTTATACCAGGAAAAACTTTAATTCCACCGTCAGGAAAAGTCATTGATTTTGAAGAGATAAATAATATGGTTGAAGCTTCATTAGATGGGTGGTTGACTACTGGAAGATTTAACAAAGAATTTCAAACAAAATTAGCTGAATTTTTAAATGTAAAACATCTCATTACAGTTAATTCAGGATCCTCAGCAAATTTAGTTGCATTTTCAAGTTTAACCTCTCATCTTCATAAAGATAAAGCATTACAACCGGGTGATGAAGTAATTTCTGTTGCGGCAGGATTTCCAACTACAGTAAACCCAATCTTTCAAAATAATCTAATACCAGTTTTTGTTGATATAAAATTTCCTACCTACAATATTAATGAAGAACTTATAGAGCAAGCAATTTCAAAAAAAACAAAAGCAATAATGCTTGCTCACACCCTGGGAAATCCTTTTAATTTAAAAAAGATAACTGAAATTTGTAAAAAGTATAATTTATGGTTGATCGAGGACAATTGTGATGCACTAGGTACAAAATATGAAAAAAAATTTACGGGAACATTTGGAGATGTAGCTACACTAAGTTTTTATCCTGCTCATCATATTACTATGGGAGAAGGTGGAGCTGTTTTTACTAATAATTTTAGAATTAAAAGAATAGCCGAGTCATTTAGAGACTGGGGAAGGGACTGTTATTGTGAACCTGGAAAAGAAAATACTTGTAATAAAAGATTTGAATGGCAGATGGGAAAATTACCCTTTGGATATGATCACAAATATATTTACTCTCATATTGGATTTAATATGAAAATTACTGATATGCAAGCAGCCTGTGGTTTAGGACAACTTAACAAGCTAGAAAAATTTATTTTAAAAAGAAAAAAAAATTTAATTTTTTTAAAAGAGAATTTAAAAAACTTACAAGATGATTTATTACTCCCTGAAGCGGAACCAAATTCTGAACCATCTTGGTTTGGATTCCCAATCACTATTAAAGAAAATTCCAAAATCAATAGAAAAAATTTAATTGAGAAACTGACCGAGAAAAAAATTGGAACCAGACTTCTTTTTGCAGGCAATCTAACGAAGCAACCAGCTTATATGAAAAAAAATTTTAAAGTTTCTGGAGAATTGAAAGTTACAGATAAAGTAATGGCAAATACCTTTTGGGTAGGTATACATCCTGCTATAGGAGAAGAAGAGTTAAGTTTTACTGCAAAAACTTTAAAAGAGGCTTTTAAATAATTAAAATATGAAATCTTTAAAAAAAACTGTTCAAAATTTAAGAAAAAATATAGTTGTTTTATCTCACCAAGCAAAATCATCCCATATAGGAAGTTGTCTCTCTATTGTTGAAATACTTACTTATTTATATTTTCGTATTCTTAAAAAAGACAAACAAGACAGATTCATTTTAAGCAAAGGGCATAGTACTTTGGCGCTATACTGCGTCCTTCATGAAAAAAGAATCCTAAGTAAAAAAAATCTTTTTGCATATGGGAAAAACAATAGTTTGCTAATGAGTCATGCAAGTCATCATGTGCCGGGTATTATTTTTTCCACAGGGTCTTTAGGACATGGGTTACCCGTCGCGGTTGGTTTAGCACTTTCTTCAAAAATAAAAAAAAAAAAGCAAAAAATATATGTTCTTATAAGTGACGGGGAGCTCAACGAAGGTTCTGTTTGGGAGTCATTAATGTTTGCCTCTCATCATAATTTAAATAACTTATGTGTAATAGTTGACTATAATAAAATTCAAAGTCTTACTTCAGTTGAAAATACCATAAAGATTGAGCCATTGAGAGATAAATTTAAATCTTTTGGATGTAATGTAGCCAATATTAATGGGCATAACTTTTCTCATTTAAAAAAAGCCTTTAGGACTTTTAAAAATAAAAAACCTAAAGTTATTATTGCACATACAGTGAAAGGGAAGGGGGTCAGTTTTATGGAAAATAAAGTTTCCTGGCACTATAAATCCCCAAATAAACGTGAACTTAATTTAGCATTAAGGGAAATTAAAAATGCGTAAGATTTTTATTGATGAATTAATTTTAGCTGCAAAAAAAAATAAAAACATAGTTTTAGTTGTAAATGACCTAGGTTACAACGTGGTCGAACCATTTGCAAAACAGTTCCCAAGACAATTTTATAACGCTGGTGTTGCAGAGCAAAACATGATGGGTATCGCTGCAGGTTTAGCAATGGAAGGTCATCATGTATTTGTTTACTCTATCGGAAACTTTCCAACTTTTAGATGTGCAGAGCAGATAAGAAATGACATCGATTATCACAAACTTCCAGTTACAATAGTCAATGTCGGAGGGGGAGTAGGGTACGGTAACTTAGGATACTCTCATCACTCAATACAAGATTATGGATTAATGAGATTGTTTCCTAATATCGTAATCGCTTCTCCAGGAGATAACTTAGAAATTAAGGCCTGTGTAAAATATTTGTTAAATAACCCTCAACCATCTTATCTAAGATTATCGAAAACAAAAGGTTTAAACTTACACAAAACAATTCCCTCGGTGAAACCTGGGTCTTGGATTCAAGCAGTTAAAAGTAAAAAAAATTTATTTAAAAAAACTTTTTTAACTACTGGAAACACTTTGCATTTGGCAAAAAAAATAATTTTAGATAAGAAATTTAAAGATTATTCCATATTTTCGATACCACTTTGGGGAATGAAATACAAAAAAAATCAAGCCAAACTTATTAAAAATTGGAATAAAATAATTGTTTTAGAAGATCATTTAGAAGATGGGGGATTAGCCTCATGGTTAAAAGAATCTAACGATAGTTCCAAAACTGTTAAAATTATTTCATCAGGATCAATCGATAAAAATGTAATTGGAAAAGTTGGTTCAGAAAATTATTTATTGGACAAGTTTTTTTTTAATAAATTTAGAAAGTGACCTTGAAAAATTTAACTATAATTGGAGGAAGTGGATTTGTGGGCAAATCCATAGTTGACTCATTCAACAATGGAACTATTGAAAAATTCAAAATAAAAAAGATTAATATAATTTGCAGAAAACCATCAAAAATAAAAAAAATAAAAAGTTTAGGTTTAAATAAAATTAACATAATACAAGGTAACATTTGCAAAATTAAGAAACTGCCGAAAAGCGATGTAGTAATTTATGCGGCTGAGTCAAGTAACACACAAAATTATAAAAATAATAATAATTTTGTTGGCAACCACAAAAAAGCTGTTAAAAATTTTTGCAATATAATAAAGAAGATGAAAAGAATAAAAGTTTTATACGTTAGTAGCGGTGCAGTTTACAGAAATAAAATTTCTAATTCTGACCTTAAAAAATTTAAGCACACCTACTCGGATCTCAAGATTTATACCGAAAATCAAATTAGAAAATTAGGTAATTTTAAAATCAAAACTTCCATTGCAAGATGTTTTTCATTTGTTGGACCACGCCTAATAGACTATGATCACTACGCTATTGGAAGTTTTATAAATGATGGTTTAAATAAAAAGTTTATAAAAGTTAAAGCAAAACAATATGTTGTGAGAAGCTATATGTATTCTGATGATTTAGCTTATTGGTTAATTAAGATAGCAGACAAATCTAATATTAAATGTCCTGTTTATAATGTTGGGTCTGATCAGCCAGTAGAATTGGGTGAATTAGCAAAAATTATTGGAAAAATATTTGATAAACCAGTATTAATTAAAAGAAAAAATAAGAAAGTAGATAAATACGTCCCTAATATAGGTAAGGCAAAAAAGAATTTAAATTTAAGAATTAATTTTAATTTAATGCAGTCAATTTATTACACTATAGGAAATCATTTGAATGAAAAAATCATATGAACAATTAATTGATTCTCTGAAAGCACAAGGTTTTAAGTTTACTTTTGCAGAATTTGATGAAATCGGCAATTATTTACCTGAAGACTCAGATTGGAATTACAAAGATGTTACACACCTTAATCATATTCACACAAAAGTTCACAGTGTCTTGGCAACAGCTTTAGATGACATGACAACTTGCATAAATCTACAGAGCATATCTCTTTTAGGAGTGAAAATACCTTTATCTATGGTTAATTATGAGTTTGATAAGTTTAATCAAATATACTTTACTTCCTCCGGACCATTTTTAATTATTGGCAACACATTAAGCGAACTACATGGTGAAGACCAAACAAAAGTAACTACTAAATTTGCTATTGGTTCCAAAGGATTCGTCTCAATTTTTCACCCATTAATAAAATTTGTTTTATCGAAAAATCATAAGACATTGATGGACGAAGATACACCTATGCGAGTTCGTAGAGGTTTGCTTAGAAAAAATGGGCACTCTTTTTATATTCCAAAAGAAACATATCCATTTGATTTTTCAGAGGAAATAAGCAGGTCAAACATTTTTTTAAAAAAAGTTGATAATGGAATTTCAATTTCTAAAAGAGAACTTTACAAAAAAGGTGAAAAAGAAGAAACCATAGGTGAAGAAATTGGTATCTACTCTTTTTTTACAACAAATAAAGATGGGCAAATCAGCCTTTGGACTTCAACGTGTTCTCACGAAGGTGCTTTTTTAAGCAAACAATGTTTAAAAAAAAATATATTAAAATGTCCTTGGCACGGAAGAAAAATACAACCACTTTTAACAGTCAATAATGAAAAGAATATAAAGATTATTCCAAGTATTGATTATGCTGTTAGAGAAGAAAAAGATCATATCAGAATAAAATTTAGAAATGAGCCTAATTATTATAACAAAAAACCTTATAAATTCTTAAGTTTTGAGAATTGAGCAAAATTGTTTATAACTCTAAAATTATTTATGTGTCATTCTGACCCAAAAAGTTTATACAAATTTAAATTAAAAAGCATATATTATTATTATGGATGAAAAGCCGAAAAAAAGTAAAAGAGATTTTCTATTCACAGCTAGCTACACTTTAGGCGCGGTTGGAATTGGTGCAACAATCTGGCCATTAATTGATCAGATGAATCCCGACACTTCCGTTAAAGCTTTAGCAACTACTGAGGTTGACTTAACTCAGATTGAGCCTGGAAATTCTATAACTGTTTTGTGGAGAGGCAAACCGGTATTTATTAAAAGAAGAACTCAATCCGAAATAGATGAGGCCGAGTCAGTTAACTTAACTGAACTACCTCATCCTGAAAAGGATCAGGATCGTGTAAAAAAAAAAGAGTGGTTAGTAATGTTAGGTGTATGTACTCATCTTGGTTGCGTGCCTCTTTCAGATAAGGGAGAATATAACGGTTGGTTCTGTCCTTGTCACGGATCTCATTACGATACTTCTGGTAGAATAAGAAAGGGACCAGCTCCAACCAATATGGAAATACCAAAGTACGAATTTGTAAACAACAATACTATAAAAATTGGATAAAAATAATGAGTGAAAAAGCATACGTACCATCAACTAAGTTTGGAAAGTGGTTTAACGATAGATTACCATTATTAAGTTTGAGTGCACATCTAATGGAATATCCAACTCCAAAAAATTTAAATTACTGGTGGACTTTTGGTGGAATTCTAACTTTTTGTTTAGTTTCACAGATAGTAACCGGGATAGTCTTAGGTATGCATTATATTGCCCACACTGATATGGCTTTTAATAGCATCGAACACATTATGAGAGACGTAAATTATGGTTGGCTTTTGAGATACATTCATAGCAATGGAGCATCAATGTTTTTCTTGGCAGTTTACATTCACATTTTTAGATCTTTATTCTATGGCTCTTATAAATCACCAAGAGAGATAATTTGGATACTTGGAATGATGATTTATTTATTAATGATGGCTACAGCATTTATGGGATATGTATTACCTTGGGGACAAATGAGTTTTTGGGGAGCAACTGTAATAACCAACTTATTTAGTGCGATTCCATTAATTGGTGACAGTATTACAACTTGGTTGTGGGGAGGATATTCTGTCGACAATCCAACCCTAACAAGATTTTTTAGTTTACATTACCTTCTGCCATTTATGATACTTGGTTTGGTAATCTTACATATTTGGGCGCTCCACGTACCTGGTAACAACAATCCTATTGGCATAGATATTAAGAAACCATCTAAGGATACCGTTCCTTTTCATCCGTATATCACTATCAAGGATCTTTTTGCTTTACTAATTTTTGTGATTATATTTGCTGGCTTTGTATTTTTCTCTCCTAACATTTTAGGACATCCTGACAATTATATCCCTGCTAATCCACTAATAACACCAACTCATATAGTACCAGAGTGGTACCTTTTGCCTTTTTATGCTATTTTGAGATCTGTTCCTGACAAGCTTGGTGGAGTTATACTTCTTTTTGCATCAATTTTTATTTTATTTGCACTACCGTGGCTAGACAGAAGTAAAGTAAGATCAGCAATTTTTAGACCTTTATATAGACAGTTTTTCTGGCTTTTAATGATCGATGTTTTTGTTCTCGGTTATATGGGAGCAATGCCAGCCGAAGGAACTTATTTATTAATTGCTAGAATTGCTACAGCATATTATTTTGTTCATTTTTTAGTTGTCTTACCAATACTAAGTTCCATTGAAAAAACCGAGCCTATTCCTCTTGGAATATCTGATCCGGTTTTAAAGACTTAAATTATTATATGACATTAAAGAAAAACATTTTTTATATTTTTTTAACTTCTTTAATCTTAATTTCAAATTTATCAGCTGAGGAGGAAAAATTAATAGAAGTTGATTGGAGTTTTAAAGGTGTCACAGGTAAATTTGACAGATCATCTCTACAAAGAGGTTACCAAGTTTACAAAGAAGTTTGTGCATCTTGTCATTCAATGAACCTATTAAGCTATAGGAATTTAGGTGAAAAAGGAGGGCCAGAATTTTCAATTGATCAAGTAAAAGCTATCGCAGCAGCAGCTGAGGTTATGGACGGTCCTGACAGTCAAGGAGAAATGTTCACCAGACCAGGAAGGCCTTCAGATAAATTTGTGTCTCCATATCCAAATGTAGAGGCGGCAACCGCAGCCAATGGTGGAGCTTACCCACCAGATATGTCGGTTTTAGTAAAAGCTAGAAAAGGTGGTTCAAATTATATTTATTCAGTGCTTATGGGCTATGAAGATCCTCCAGCAGGTATCCAGTTAGATGATGGGGTTTATTATAATAAGTACATGCATGGAAATAAAATTAAAATGTCAAATCCTTTATCCGAAGGCATAGTTGATTATGCTGATGGAACAAATGCATCTGAAGAACAAATGGCGAAGGATGTAACTACTTTTTTAACTTGGGCTGCAGAACCACACTTAGAACAAAGACATAAAATGGGAGTAAAAGTTCTTATATTTTTAATCATTTTAACAACACTAGTTTATTTTAGCATGAGAAGACTTTGGTCAAGGATTGACACGGAAGTGTAGTACATCACCATCATTAACAATATAATCTTTACCTTCAATTCTAAGCTTTCCATTTTCTTTACATTTTTCTATACTTCCATATTTAATAAAATCATTGCATGTTACTACTTCAGCTCTAATAAAATTTTTTTCAAAATCTGTATGAATAACGCTAGCAGCTTTCGGTGCATATGTATCTTTTTTAACAGTCCAAGCTCTACTCTCTTTAGGGCCTGATGTAAAAAAAGTATTTAAATTCAAAAGATCATACCCCTCTCTAATCAATTTATTCAAACCAGTTTTATCTAAACCGATTTCTTTCATAAAATTTTCTCTTTCACTTTTATCTAAGCCCATTAGTTGGTCCTCAATATCTGCACAAATTATTATAACTTTTTCATTAAGATTTTTTTGTTTACAAATTTCAGTATAATTATTTCCTTTTGCGACGCTTTTTTCATCTACATTACAAACTATAATCTTAGGTTTTAAACTCAATAAACCTAAATTATTTAAATAAACTTTTTCAGAAAAATTCAACTGCCCATCCTCTTTCTCGCTAGAATTTAAATATTTTAAATACTTTTCTAAAATATCTATCTCTTTTTTACTTAAAAATTTCCTTTTTCCCTTGGAAAGTTTTTTCTCAATTAAATCAATATCTGACAATAAAATTTCAGTTTGAATCGTTTCCAAATCTCTTATCGGGTCTATAGATGAGTTTACATGTTGTATTTTTTCAGAGTCAAAACATCTTACTAAATGAATTATTGCATCCACTTCTTTTATATGAGATAAAAATTTATTTCCTAGACCTTCACCTTTTGAGGCTCCTTTTACTAATCCGGCAATATCAACAAATGTAATATTAGTATAAATTTTTTTTTCTGAATTAGATAAGTTTGAAAGTTTATCCAGTCTGTCATCAGGGACATCAACAACACCTATATTAGGATCAATTGTACAGAATGGAAAATTTGCGGCCTCTGCGTTCTTTGATGCAGTAAGAGCATTAAAAAGGGTAGATTTGCCTACATTCGGTAAACCTACAATTCCACATTTAAATCCCATTTAGATTTTTATTAACTTTGCTAGAAAATAAATCAATTTTTTTTTCGATTAATGTAGGAACAAGCTTAACTATATTTTCTGTTATTTCTTGGATTTTAGTTTCTTCATCTTCTTTAAAATCCTCAAGCACATGACTGTTTACTTTTCTTCTTTCTTTAGGATGTCCAATGCCTATTCTTACTCTCGAATAATCTTTTCCGATAAATTTGTCTATAGACTCAATTCCATTATGTCCCGCACTTCCACCACCAAACTTTGCTTTTACTTTTCCAAAATCTATATCCATATCATCGTGAAAAACGATTACATCTTTTGCGTCAATTTTAAAATAATCAATAAGTTCCTTTATACAAACTCCTGAATTATTCATAAATGTTAAAGGTTTTATTGCATAAACTTTTTTATCTTGAATATTTCCAGTTGTT
>MDTE01162720.1_pt1 | contig 31118 bp, 17 predicted proteins | sample 811231 | NCBI WGS metagenome assembly MDTE01 (sample SAMN05326651, study PRJNA326480) | marine metagenome | isolation source: seawater | place: Indian Ocean: Red Sea | collected 2010 | reverse complement strand
TGCCGGCGGTAATATTGTTGAAAAAGGTTCTAAAGTATTAATGAACAGTGGAGGGTCAAATCCAAGTGAACCTGGTCCTAATGATGCTCAAACACTTAATAATATTGCACCAAACGATTATACAGACTACACAAACAAGCAACCAGAATATGATAAAGAAGGCGATAATTTATTACCCACAGATGGCAAAAGAGACGAGTATAAAATTAAATCCATTGTTAGTAATCTGGTAACAGCAGAGCCTTACGCAGGACATGGAGCATCAAATCCTGAGAATGAAAATGAGGCAAGTATAGTTCCAGATGAAAGTATAGCAGACAATCTACCTCCAGGTTCTACAGGAGTAATAGGACCAAAAGGAGAAACTCCTTCAGATGTAAATAGTCCAGGTGGTTACACACCCGCAGTTGGCTTTGACGAAAATGGTAGTCCAACATATGGCGAACCAAACAATAATTTCGAATCAAATTTTAGTTCTGCGGCAAATAAAAAATTAGACGAAACAAAAGCAATGGCTACAGCAATATCGGCTGTTACTTCTGCTGTTAAGCCTTTACAGGCTCCTACACTTACACCTGGTAATTATAAAGTTATAGGCTCTGGTAGAAAAATTACAGATCTAGAAGCAACTACCAAAACTATTGCAGTAAATAATTTAGGAGAAAGAGTAAACACCAATGACAAGTCCTTAGCGAATTTAACTAAAGGCATTGCAAAAGTTCAATTAGCCGAAAGTTTAGGTCAGGACACTGGACCTATTATGACAGCCATGGGCATATCAGTTAGTCAGGCTGGTGGCAATAAAATTTATACTGCGACAGACGGAAGTTTTGTAATTGACACTAGAGGTGGCATGAGCACTATTGCTAACAATGTATTAACAGGTGCAGATCTAAATAGAACAGGACAAATTGTTTCTGATATAGTAGGACACAGCACAGTATTGTCAGACAACCAATTAGCGGCCTTGGCATTAATGACTGATCACATAGGCGCAGATAAATTCAAAGACAGCAGAACAGTAAAGCATATTAGAAATAAAAACTTTGCTATGGTGCCTAACAGTATGTTAGATTATAATAAAGGCACTATGGGATTTGGTAAAAAGCAAGTTTTAAGACGAGACTATGTAGAACGAGGCCAATTTTACGGTGAATTATTTCAAACTCCAGATAGTGTTGAAATTCCAATATTTGAAGAAGGAACAAGTTGGGGTGCAATGGCCAGAGCCATAAAATATGCTAGGACTGGGTAATCTTATATATTTCTTTAATCTTTTTTAGACTAAATTTATATTTAGGATATTCTTTATAAGTTTTATTACCTTCGTCTACGATCCAAAAAGGTATAAACAAATATTTGTTGTCTTCAAAGATACGGATATTGTTTTGTTGCTCTACTAATTTAAACATCTTTTTCTTTAATCAATTCACTGATTCTTTTGTATGCTTCATATTTTTCTTTTTGCTCTTGTGCAACTGATTTTTCAAGCATTTCAATTCTTGAAATCAAACCTTGATTTGTTCGATGCAAGTCTATTAACTCTCTACGAAGTGTTTCTTCTAATGTATCATTCAGTGTCGACCAATCGTTTTTCATTACTTTCACCATGTATAATTGAATTTAAAATTTCTACTACGTTATTATTTAAAAGCACACCACTGTGCCCTGCTTCTATATGATGTGTGTTTGTCATTTTAAATGAAGGAGGTGTTTTGCTCTGACTGTCGCATGATATCATGCCATCGTTTGCTTTACCTCCTATACCTGCTACAGGATTTGCACCTCTAGTGCAAATAATATTAGTATGAGGTCCGTCATATTTTTTTTCCTGCAACATTGATAATACAGTTGCACCAGGCATTGTATTTTTAAATACATCTTGATTGCGCCAAAAGTATCCAAATATTCTTGCAACCGGTGTGCCTTCCCATGGAGTTGCTATTGTAATTAAATGTTTTACATGTTCAGGACATACACTGGCAAACCAGGCTCCCAATATACCTCCAAAACTATGTCCTACAATAACTGCAGGTTCTTCCCCTAAGTCTCTGATTTTCATCCTTTTAAAAGACATTACTAGATCAAACGGATCGTCTGTCATATCGTAATTGGGTGCTATAGACTTATGTTCAGGGATTGTTAATTTGTAATAATTAAAGTTATCAGAATCTGCATTTGCCCCGTGTATGTAAATTACATTAGGCATTGCTAATAAGCGACTCCATTTCTGTTAATTCTCTAGGCTTTGCATTTTTATCATATCTAAAATTGCCTGCAAAGTTTACACTATCAAAGGTAACATATTTGTGGCTTTTTGTATCATAGATACCAAAAACTTTAAATTTTGAACCCTTTGCTTCTTCTATTTTACGAAATCGTTCCATACCTGCGGCCTTGTTGGCTTCTCTGGCTTTGGACCAAATCTTATCGAATTCTTTTTGAATGTTATACATTGTTTCCCCAATGTTGTGGATTAAAACAAATAGTTACCATTTTTACGGCAATTTTTAAAATTTTTTTGGTTCAAAAGCAATTAACACATCTTTTAATGATTTTGATAAATACTAATATGGCAACAATATTCAGAGGATTCAATACTATCGATAAACCGAAGGCACCTTTTTCGCTGTCTGATGAAGAATTGATTAAAAGAGATTTGTTAAATCATTTTTATACAAAAAGAGGCGAACGTTTTATGAGACCTAACTTTGGTAGTATTATACATGACATACTTTTGAATCCTATGGATCAAATGACAGAAACTGATATCAGAGAAGATATTGAAAGAATTATTGCATCAGATTCCAGAGTGCGTCTCGATGACATAAGAGTATTAGTAGAAGACCACACAATAAGGTGTGAAGTTGATATTTCATTTAACGTATTAAGATCTTCAGATACACTATATTTAGAATTTATAAATGAGGAGATTGAATAATGGCACTTATATCAAGACAAAATAACTTATTTGCCGCTGAAGATTGGAAAGTGGCTTATAAGGCTTACACAGAAGTAGATTTTCAAGCCTACGATTTTGATACCATTAGAAATACACTAATAGAATATATCAGAGCAAATTTTCCAGAAACATTCAATGACTATATAGAAAGTTCAGAGTTCATTGCAATAATAGAAATGTTGGCGTTCTTATCTCAGTCTTTGGCATTTAGAATGGATGTCAACACTAGAGAAAACTTTTTAGAAACTGCAGAACGAAGAGACTCAGTATTTAAACTTGCAAGAATGCTAGGTTACAATCCTAAAAGAAATTTGCCAGCAAGTGGATTGATGAAGATAGATGCAGTTTCAACCACAGAGCCTATTCAGGACAGTATTGGAAATGATATAAACAATGTAAATGTTTTTTGGGATGATGCAAATAATCCAGAAGCATATGAGCAGTTCATTACAATATTAAATTCTGCAATGGCATCATACAACAGATTTTCAGAGCCAGCAAAAGCAGGAAAAGTGGCAGGCATACCTGCAGAATTATACGAACTTAATACACCTATTACAAATGGGTTAGCATTTGATTTTAATTTAACAACGTCTGGTATTGATAGAAATTTTGAAATTGTAAATCCAGATTTTACTGATAATGATGTTTATTATGAAAGACATCCAAATCCTATCAATAACTTTAATCTAATATATCAAAATGATGGACTCGGTGTTAGCAGTGATGAGTCTGGCTTCTTTGTAATGTTTAAGCAGGGAGATTTAAAAGTTGCTAATTTTAATTTTGAAACACCTATTGAGAACAGGACTGTTGACATAAATGTAGAAAACATTAATGAAACAGATTGCTATCTTCAAGAAGTTGATTCCACTGGTGTAGTAATAAATGAATGGAAAAAAATACCTAATACAGTTGGACAAACATTGTATTACAATAATCTAGCATTTGATGAAAGAAATTTATATTCTATAGAGAACATAGACAACACTGGCATAAGATTGAGATTCCCTGACAGTAATTTTGGTAATGTGCCTTTTGGTAATTTTAGATTTTATTATAGATGTAGTGACGCAGAAGCATATACAATTTACCCGGACGATGCAAGACTGCAAACAGTTTCTATTCCTTATGTTTCTCAAACAGGAGAGAATCATACATTAACTTTAACATTTTCTCTAAGACAAAGTGTAGGAAATAGTGTAGGACCAGAAGACTTAGATGCAATAAAACAAAGAGCACCTGAGACATATTACACGCAAAACAGAATGGTCAGTGCTCAAGATTACAATGTTTTTCCATTTAGTCAGAGTGCAAACATTAAAAAATTAAAAGCAATCAACAAAACACATGCAGGGCATAGCAGATATATTGATATCAACGATCCTACAGGAACATTCCAAAATGTGGAAACCTTTGCTAATGACGGTGCATTGTATTCTGAAGTCAAGAACATAGGAAAATCATTAAATATCAGCAGTAGTGTCACACCTGCTGAAGCAACAGCAGTTCAAATTCCTGCTATGTTAAAAGAAACAGAATTAATAAACTTTGGATACAACTTTTTTAGAAAAAGATGGAAGACCGAAGATGAAACACATTGGGATTTTTCAGGAGCAAATATACGATGGAAGACACTACCAGTTGTCATAGGTGAAAGTCAAACAGGATTCTTTTTAGAAGATAAAACAGGCATAGACAATATTCTTAGAACAGATATAAATCAATTCAAAATGTTTGCACCTAACAATTATATAAAATTTGTCAATCCACTTAATGTGTCAGAATACAAATGGGTAAGAATTATTACCGTAGAAAACAATGGTATGTTGTCAAGTGGACTATCGACTTCAGTAGGACCTTTTAAACTAAGTGCAAAAGTTCAAGATGGCTGGAGAGCAGAAGAATTCGTTGCAACATTAAGAAGACAATTTACTGCAACAGAGGCCACAGCAATATCTTTAGAGATAGAAAATAGAAGAACATTTGCTATTGGATACGATGCGGTGATCGACAGTTGGTATGTAATTACAAATAACAATATAGATAAAACAAGCAAATGGTCACCAGAGTATAATAAAGATACATCAGAACAAGGACTGGACGCAAGTTGGCTTTTACTGTTTACTTACAGTCCAGGCTCTGCAGGAACATTTAGTTTTACTGTGTCTGTCAGAGGGCAAAAATATATAATTCAAAGCAAAAAAGATTTAAAATTTTATAATATAACTAATTCAAAAATAACAGACACTAACAACTATGCTAGTAAAGATCAAATTGTTCTAACAAAAGTAAACTTTAGACCAGGCGGAACAGAAAGATTTACATGGAGTGAACATCCTAATTATATAGATGGTAAAGGTAATGTTTACGTTAGCAGTGAAACAGGACAGTATTATGATCCTATTAATGGTGCTCCACAGATACCTTTGAGAACTAGAGACACAAGATACCATGATGTTGAAATACAATGGATTACTAATTTAGGTATTTACAGAAACGGTAATGATGATGCAACTACAGGTAATTTGTTTGTGGATAGTCAGGCTATAAGTTTACAAACTGCACCATTTGAAATATTATCATCTGGTATCTATACAGTAAATTCTAATTATCAAAAAACAACATTATCAAACAATTCAGGGTTGATAAACTTTTGGCCTAACAATGTAAATGTATCGTTTACTACTACAACATTTAACAGTAACATATATGCCGCCGGCGGTAATGTTCTTTACAGAGATCAACTTGCAAATGGAACACAAAGAGTATTCATTGCACAATCCAATGGAACAACATTAGACAAAGATTCAAATTCTCTTCCAGGTAGGATAAGAAATTTTGCAAATGCCTCACAGATTGCGGCAGGTGAAGGAACATTGGTAGTAACCAATTGGGACGGAAATCTTAAACCAGCAGTAATGAGACATACTTTTGTAGAAGACAAAACTGGTATTAGATCTCAAGATAAATTTGATGTAAATTACAAACAAGATAGAAGAAAACTAGAAGAAGATATTATTTGGGAAATAGTTGATGTAATTAAATATGATGACGGTTATACAGACAATAGAAAAGTTTGTGTTGCCCCTATCGATACAGACGGCGACAAAGTTCCTGACAATCCTATACAATTTGAAGAGTTTGTTAGTGATGATGATTTGATATTCTTTGAATATTACAATGACTTTGATGGTTATACATATGACAGACCACTTACAGGTAAAATACAAGATTTTAGAAAAGAAAGTGTAATAAGAATAGACCTTACAGGTGACGGAACTGTTGGTCCAACAAGTTTTAGCAGTCCTGTAACACTAAGTCAACAAAAAGTAATTATACTTAAAGATGATACTTACATAAGCAGTTTTAATAATACATCAGGCAGTTTTGCAGGATTAGTATTATACGATTACAAAAACGAAAAAATTTATGAACTGACTGCAAGTAGCACTCAACCAACACACATATCAGCAGTAGAAACGACTGATTATTTTGTAAGAAATGGTAGAGCATCAGGACAAAATACAGCATTGCAAAGTGATGATGAAGTAGTTTTAAAATGGAAACATGTTGCACCTAAAGATGTTAGAATAGATCCTAGCATTAGTAATATTGTAGAAATGCTAGTTTTAACAGAAGCATATCATACTTCTATACAAAAATATAAAAATGTTCCAGGAACAACATATCCTCTACCACCTACAAGTGCAGAACTGTCAACAGAATTTAAAAAACTAGATGACTTTAAAAATGCCAGTGATGCCATTGTTTATAAAAGTGCTGAATTCAAATTACTTTTTGGAAGTGATGCAGAACTTGGGTGTCAAGCAAAATTTAGAGTAGTAAAACTACCAGGAACAACTTTAAGTGACAATGAAATAAAATCAAGAATTATTAATTCTTTCAATACTTACTTTGATGTAAAAAATTGGGACTATGGTGAGACTTTCTATTTTACAGAACTTGCTAGTTATGTGCATCAGAGATTAGGAAGTAACATAGGTAGTATTGTTATACTTCCAAAAAATACTTCAGGAACATTTGGAGACTTATTCCAGGTTAAAGCAGAACCTTATCAATTGTTTTTGAATACTGCTAAAGTAAGTGATATAGAAATTGTAGATAAAATTAATCAACAATCATTGAGAACGGACAGATAATAGATGGCTAAAATTATTGACAGTTTACCAGCAATCCTGCAGACACCTGCACTTAAGAATTTCTTTGAAGGAACCGCTGAACAACTTTTTAGCAAGGCAAATACTATCTCTGTAAATGGTTATGTAGGTAATCAAACAGGAGAAGAGTATAATGTTGAAGGCAGTTTTATATCTGAATACAATGCAGACAGAAGTCAATATGCATTTAGTCCAGTAGTCAATACATTAGATCTTGTTACAGGCAATACTGATAGTGTTGTATTCTATGATGAATTTGTAGACACATTGAAAAATTATGGTGCACCAGTTAGAGATCATAATCATCTATTTGCTAGTAATTATCAAACATTTTTACCTCCAATCGATATTGATAAGTTTTTAAACTTTAAAGAATATTTTTGGAGTCCTGCAGGCCCGACAGCAATAGATATTACTCCTTCTGGAGTATCGTCTGCAATAGCAATTGATAAAGATATCATAGGTAAAAAAACGTTTACTCCTACAGGCGGTAAAGCATTTAGAACAGGAATGATTGTTAGATTTACAGGTTCTAATGTCATACCAGGCGACAATGTAGAATTAAACAAAAAATATATTGTAAGAGGAGTAGGCACTTCTATAAGACTAGAAGATTACGAATTAAGCACAGCCACTACATATGGTGGTTCTCAACTTGCAAACAAAGATTACATAGTCATTGAACATGGTGCTCCTTCAGGAACTGCTTGGAGCAGAGTTAATCATTGGTTTCATGAAAACAACTTTTTAGACGCAGGGGATACATTACCTCTCAAAAAATATCGTGCAAATAGACCTATACTAGAATTTTTCAAAGACTTAGAATTATACGACCATGGTGGCGTGTATAAAGGACATGTAACACTTAACAGCACAAGTGTAAACATTGCCGCAATTACAGGATTGCCAGGTGCCATAGTTGATACAAAAACATTGGTAAATGGAGACACAATAGTTTTTCCAAACGAGTCAGTAACAAATAGAAATAAAGTTTTTACTGTAAGTGGTGTAGGAAGTAGTATCAGTTTAACAGCAACAACGACAATAGCAGAAAATGATGTTTATAATATAGATGGCGGATTCAATCACCTTGGTAAAGAATTAAAATTAAGTTCAGGCGAACTAGTAGAAGTTCAAAGAAAAACAAATGTAAATGTAGATCCATTATTTAAATTATACGACGATAATAAGATTGCATTGGATGACGCAGGAACATATCCACAAGCAAGTTTCAAAGGTGGAAAAATATTTGGTTACAAAATAGGTTCAGGAACAGATGATACTGAATTAGGATTTCCTTTAGCATACAGCAATTACAAAACTGTAAGTGAAATTACATTTTCAGATTTCTTAAAAAACAGCCAATACACATCTACAGCATTTGGTAGTTCTACAGCAACAATTATTAAAGGCGATTACTATTTTAAAAATGGTGAAGAGTATAGTAATAATTTTAAAAGTGTCGATAAACAATCCAGGCAAAAAGTTAAAACAAAATATATCATTTCTATTGCGGATGTAGATGACAAGAGAACAGTTTATGATGTAGGTTGTATTCCAGTTGTAAAATCCTCAGCACCTAGCGGTAGAGACATCATTGTTAGAGTAAACAATATTATACAAACTGCATATACCTATGCAAATCAAAAAATACAATTTACAGAATTTAATTTAAGCAAAGGTGATATATTAGAAATAGAAGCAGATACAACAGATGGCATCACATTTATAAATGAAAGCAGATATGATATACCTTTAAGTTGGAAAGCAAATCCACTAAATGAATCATTTACTGACATTGCTGAGCCAGAATTTCTTCCTCACTTTAAAAAACTTATGGAAAGTCAAGATGACTTTTCAGGCGATTCTTTAGGTAAAAATAATTATAATAGTATTGCACAAGACATTTCACATGCAGATTTGATTGTTAAAACAGATGAAGATTTGATACACGGTGCATTTCTACTAGATGATCAGCCACATAATTTAGTTGACTCATTGAGGTTTGTTGGAAGAGAATATAGCAAATATAAAAAACGTCTGGCAAAAGAAATAAACAATTACAATAATAATTTTGATCTTAACAAGGCAGGATTATCTATAGAATCTGCTTTAGAAACAGTATTAAGAAATTTAAAATCATTTAGTGTTGGAAAAGGTGTATTTAATTCTACATATATTTTGCCATTTGGCGATAATTTTACAAAAGAAACAATTATTGTAAATGATGTAAGCAAAGCAGAATACACATTAAGCAATTACGCAGATCTTAATACTTTAGAAAATAGTCTACTAATATACCATGTAAGAGGAAACACAATCAATAAATTATTATTGGTAGATGAAGATTACACTATTGATAATTCAAATCCTATTAAAATTACTTTGTCTTCCAGTATTTTATCAACATTTTTACTTGATGACAATATAGTAGCAAAATTTTACAATAAAGATAGAGATAGTGCAGAAACACCACCAACTCCTAGCACAATGGGATTGTATCCATTGTTTCATCCTAAGATAGAAACAGACAACAGTTTTCAAACACCTATACAAGTTTTAATTGGTCATGACGGTAGTAGAACAGCATTGTTAGGAGATAAACGTGATGACGTATTACTGGAATATGAAAAACGTGTTTATAATTCAGCACTTAAAAGTCTTAGAGACGCATCAAGTGTTGCAAAATTAAGTGTTCATGATGTAAGGCCAGGAGCATTTAGAAGCAAAGTCAACGTAAGTGAATACAACGATATGCTTCGCAATAGTTTTACTAATTGGACAGGAACAAACAAAGTTGATGAAGTAGTCAATGAGTTTTTTGATGAAACAAACAAATGGACATGGAACTATAAAGGAACTAATGATATACCAGGACATTGGAGAGGATGGTATGAATATTATTATGACACAGTAAGGCCTCATACTCATCCGTGGGAAATGTTAGGCTTTTACGATAAGCCTACTTGGTGGGATACACAATATGGAACATCATACGGCCTATCAAATACTGCATTATGGAGTGATTTAGAAAAAGGAATAATCAGACAAGGCGTCAGTGAGAATTTAACCAATGATAGATATACAAAAAATAATCCTTTCGCAAGATCTGGATTGAGTAATTATTATCCAATTACCAGTGCAGGTGTGTTAAAGTCTCCCGGAGAAATTGTTTCAACTGGTGCAACAACACTTAATTCATCATACAGCAATGCTAGAACATCGAATACAAATGTTATTACAAATAGTATTATACTTACAGATCAAGTAAGTAGCAGTTTTGATAGTAATAATGTTTATATTACAAGTGGAAGTTTAAATAACAATTACAATATCCCAATTCTTGCAAGTTACAATGTAGTAACAAAAGCACCTGCAGAAATTCCAAATAATTTTATAGGTGTAACTGTCACAGGTGTGCCTATTGTAAATCCTATAAAAGGAAGTTGGAAAAGCCAAGGGGTATGGAATTACAATGCAGTCAAAAATAATGAAACACTCACAGAAGGTGTATATCAAATTACACCTGCAAGTGCAGGACTAACATCATGGAGCACAACTGAGGCTTCACCAAAAGTTGGTTGGGCATTTGACGGATTACCAATTTACGGTCCATACGGTTACGAGGATCCTAGTAACACTTCAAGTAATGTTGTTGCCATCAGCAGTATTTTCGAACTCAAAACAGGAACTCGCCCGTCTGGACCATCCGGAAGTTATACAGGTCATTTTGTAGAAGACTACCAGGCCAATACTGCATTGGCAGGCACAAACGGTTATGTCACAAACGTATATAATGCAAGATACGGATATACTGTCGACAGTCCTTCAACAAAAATTTGGCATTATGTTGCAAGTGATAATTTTCCATTTGTGATAGGCGGTGTTGTAAATGAAAGTTCTGATTTTACATATAAAGGAAAATATTACAAATCATCACATGATATTACAAATAATAACAATGCAAACGTAACTATTCCTGCAGGAACCAGTGTTGCAATTACCAGTAATTTAGTTGAGACTGTTTCTAAAGACACAACACTAATAAACAATCCTTGGCAACTTGGTGATGGTGCTCCTGTAGAAAATGCTTGGAAATATTCTGAAGATTATCCTTTTGCAGTTGTAGAAGCATTATTACTTTCAAAGCCAGGAAAGTTTGCAAGTGTATTTGCAGAACCGCTAGATGTAATTACACCTTTGGCAGAAGATTTCAAACTAGTTGATAAAGATACTAGAAACCATTTTGACTTCAGAAGTAATGCAGATTTCAAAGTTCACGGCATTACAATAGAAGATTCAGATGATATTCAAACAAATATTGGATACACACAATTTATTTACAGTTGGTTAAAATTTCAAGGACTACCTATTACAACAAATTTTGTAGATAAATTACAAACAGTAAATACAAAACTTGCTCATAGGTTAGCAGGTTATACTGACAAAGATACATTAATTGTTAGGACTGACCAATTTAGTCCTACAGGAACTTCAAGCAGTTTAATTGTTCCAACAGAGAATATAGATCTGCTTATACATAATTCACCTTATAAAAGCAGAAACTTTTATAGTGGTGTATCTATTGAAAAGACAACAGACGGATACAAAGTCAGAGGGTTCGATAAAAACTTTGGATACTTTAACACATTAGCACCAGATAAAAATGGACGAACTTCTTCAGAAGAAGTTGCTGGCACACCAGTCAATTATGTTGCTTGGCAACCTGCAACAAGTTATCCAAAAGGCGTTATTGTTGAACATTTAGGTTCATACTATCAAGCACCTACACAGGTTACAAGTTCAGATTCGTTTTTAAGTAGCATGTGGGATAGACTACCAAGTCTTCCGCAAGAAGGCTCAGTCAAAGGTGTTGCATTCATTGATACCACAAATGAAGTGAAGAGAGTTAATTATAACACAGAATTTACAGATTATCAAGAAGTTTATCAATTTTTAATTGATCTAGGAAAATATCAAGAGCAACAAGGATTTGCATTTGATGATTTTGATACAGGTATAAATGAAGAACGCAATTGGTTCTATGCCGCAAAACAGTTTTTATTTTTTGTTGCAGGTGGTTGGGAAACAAATAATGTTTTAGAATTGTCACCGAGTGCAACAAGGATTATATTTGAAAAAGACAAAGAATTTATTTCTAAAATCAATAGAGTAGATAGAAATCAATTTGCACTTCTTGATCAATCAGGTAAAGCAATTACTCCGCAAGATTGTGTAATTGTAAGAACAGATAACAAAATTACTATTGAACCTCCAACAGGTTCTCAAATTTATGGGTGTATGCTTTTCACTCAACAAATCGAACATGCCCTAGTAGTTGATAACAAAACAGATTTCAACGATACTATTTTTAATACAGTAATGGGTCAAAAGCAAAACAGAATTAAAATAAAAGGTAGCAAAACAAATAATTGGAAAGGTAAATTTTTATCAGAAGGTTATATTATACAAGGCGATGAACTTAAACCTAACTTAGATAATATGGCGCAAACTTTGGGTAGATACTATGAGTTAGGATTTATACCAGTTGAAAAACAGATATATGAAACGTCTAGAAAGAATTTTGGTTACCTAGAAAGAGATTATCTCAACGATTTAGATATAGATGACGATACACAATTTGAATTCTTTACAGGATTTTTGCAAGGTAAAGGAACTGCAAATAGTGTAGTTAAACTTGCAAAAAGTAATAGTATTGTTCAAGGCAACATGAGTTTATACTCAGAATGGGCAATCAAAACAGGTGAATTTGGAGATTTAGAAAACGATCAACCAATAGAACTTAAACTTGAAAAAGTAGATGTAAAACAGAATCCTCAATTGATCACGTTAGCATTTCCTGAGGATACTACAGGTGCTATAGATAAAATTGATGTGTTGTCGCCGCAACACAAATATTTTGCTCCACCTACTATTGAAATAAGTGAGCCTACAACATTATCTATTGCTAAAGGTGGCATACAAGCAACTGCAACAGCCTCTCTTGCAAGTAATGGCACGTTGGGTTCATTTACTATCACTAATCAAGGAAAAGGATATGTAGAGCCTGTTGTTGCCACAGTTGTTGCAGGTAATGTTGTATTGTCAGACACAGAAACAACATTAAGATTACCTACTGCTGACGGCACATTCTTAAACAGCAGTAATGTGTCGGGTCTATTAGGTGCAAATGTCCAAGTAACTGATAACTTTCCAGGAACACCTATAGCAGTTAATTTTAACTTCTCTACAGAGGCAAATTTATATAATGTAGCATCTGCAATTGATTCAAATGCAAGTTTGCCAAATGTAAATGCATCTGTGACTACTGCAGAAGTAGTAAGTTCATCTAATTCGATAATTACCCTATTTAAACTTTCTATAACTGGTAAAGAATTTAGACTTAATGACAGTGATGGAAGTTGGGCAAACTTAAATCTAACAAAAGGAATCTACGAAACAAGACAAAGATTTAGTGTAGTCACAGTGGATAATGAACCAACATTAGGCACAGGAGCAACAACTATAAATGACATAGTTGTCAAAAATGGAACTACAACATTAACTGCAAATAGTGACTTTACTTTCGATAGTGGCTCAAGACAAGAAATAGACTTTATTGTTAATGCTTCTACTGTAGCAGAAGATATACAAAGGGTAGATCCTGCTGATTCAACAGGTAGTTTGAGCCCAGATACGGTGTTTAGTGGTAACGTTACTATAGCATTGCCAACAACATTACATGCTAAAAATGTTGAATTATATAACAATTTTTATCCACATCTAGATGTATTCATTGACGGAGTTAAAGTATCCAATGAAAATTACAGTAGACAGTTTAATGCTACTACATCGGTATTGACCATTTTAAATATAGATGAATTACCAAGTGGAACTTTAAAAACAGGACAAAAAATATTAGTCGTAGAATCAGGCACTATAGAATTTGCCGATGCATATAAAGGCGATATTGCAGATTCTAAAATCACTATTAAAACAACTACAAAAGACAGTATTGCAATCAAGACAAAAAGCATTAGGTCTTTTGATATTACGCCAGATATAAAAGGCGATGAAACTATTCTTATAGACATAGATGATTCAAGTAGATTTTTAAGAAAACCTATTGGAGTAAGAGAAAGTAATCTATGGCCTACATCAAGTCAAGTGTCTTTTAAAGGTATAACAGATTCCAAATATAATTTTATACCTAATGCAGGTTATGTAGACGAGCGAACAGTTGATTATCAAACTTTTGATATTCCATCCATAGCAGGATTGTTTAGTGATGCACAAATATATCAACCAGACATAAATGAAACTATTCACGTAGGTGTAGCAGAAAATCGAGACTTTAATGTTTACAAAGTTAAGGAAGTTGCAAATACAACAGTTGCATTTGTTGAACAAGAAGAAGGCGATGCCACAACATATCTTTACAAGAATGGTGACAGTCTTTTCAATTACGTTGACACAAATTTTATTCAAAGTAGCGATACAGGCCGTTACTTAGATTATCATCTGATTATTAAAGATGGAGAACTTAGTGATAAATTTGTTGTATGGACAAATGAGGAACTTATTGAGAACAAACAAGTAAGATTGAAAAACTTGTATCCTCCTGTAATGACAGAAAAAACTATTTCTGCTATTGGTCCAAACACAGGTGCTGTGTTGCCTATTTCAAGCATAACACCTGCACCAAGTGGTTTTGCAACTGCACAGGCTTTAACTTCACAATCGCCTGGTGCTAATGTAATTTTAATAAACACTATTCCATTTACATTAGAAAATGGTGAAACAGTATCATTTGGACATTCAGAAGGTAATGCAAATTGTTCTTTACATGCTAATTCATTTATTGTAAGTGAGGTTGGTCCAAGTTCATTTAAAATTAAAGAAACAGATCAAACAGGCGTAAGTGTCCAAGCAGTTAGAGATATGGCGGCAAACACTACGTTATCTAATTTAGAAAATTCTGCATCAATGTTATCTTATACTTTCTTTGGTAAAACAAGAATCACTTGTAGCAGTAATATTTCTATAAGTTCTAATGAAGTTGTAAAAGTCAATGCTAAAGAATACAGCGGATATTTTCAAGCAGAAGCAGTAAATCATAATAGTTTTGTTATAGATAGAAAATATCTTACTTCATCTTCAACAAATACAGGAAACGTATTACTACCAGAAGTAAAAATTACTGTGCCAGCACACGGAATCAATCCAGGATATGCAGGTAAGAAAATTGCTGTCCACAATGTTGATCCAAGATATTATAATCTTGTTTATAAAGTAAAAAGTATTCCAGATGCTAACACAATTATTACAAGTGGAGTATTCCCATATGATCATCAAAATATAAGTCAAAGTGCAAGTAATAAACCTACAGTTTCAACATTAGATCACGATGTAGTTCATCTAAACAATAGTGCAATAAAATTTAATAACACCAACAGTTTAGACGCAATGGTGCAAGACTTTAATTTCCAACAGGAAATTAAAAGAGGATTTATGGTCCATGAAGGAAGTTTTGGAATATCTATTCCTATGCTAAATCATTTAGATATTCCTGGTATAGGCAAAAATGCAAAACAGATAATTGGTAAAATGCCATATCTTACAAATACACAACACAACCTAATTGCAACAGGTAAACCTGTAGACCCACCATTGAAAAAATTACCTAATACAGGCAGAGTAGGAAATCATTTGCAGGTTCCTCCTAAGATAGGTAATATAAAATACAATGTTGGAACTGCATTAACAACAGGATGGAAAAATACATCTCCTATCAATCCTACAGTAGCAACTGCAATAGGAAATATTCCTTCAACGTTGACTAGTATAAATTTACCGACTATTCCAACTATAGCACCGATTACTTCTATACCTTCAAAAATAAATCAACCGAAGGCTTATATTGCAGGTAATGAACTGAATATTTTAAATTATGCTGATGCTCTTAAAGGAAAAAATGCTTTGGTTGATTTTGGACAGTATGGTAAAGCATACGTGGGCGGTATAGGAAATTATTTCCAAAAACAAATGCGTAACAAAGCATTAAAGTTAAAACAGAATTGGCAAAGAACAAGAGCACAATTTATAAAACAGGTTGATGCAACAAGAATAAACAATGCTAGAAAAGTTGACAATCAAGTCAGCACTTGGAAAACTGGTATTTCTAAAGGACAAAAAGTTGCAATTCATCCTGGATACTTCTTAAACGGTATTAACGGAACATTCTCTGGAATGCAATTTGCAGGAGGCAGAGTTGCACAAGAAGTAGATATAAATGGTAAAAAGTTTTTTATTCCAGAAAATTTCTTAGTAAATTTAGGAAGTGCAGTTGCAGGTCCTGGAACTAATAATTTTGTGAAAATACCAAATCAAACAACACCAACAGGCAGTGGCCCTGCAGGAAGCCAAGGCTCTACACCTACACCTTCTACAAGTTCTACAGCAACTAGCACGCCTTCTAACACAGGCTCAGTTGTTATTGATCCTAGTGCGGCAGTAACACAGACTGCAAAAACACCATGCGGAACTGATTTGCCACCTGTGTATGTAGATCCTACACCGCCAACATCAAATTCAAATGTATCGGTTCCGGCCGCTAATGCAACGCCAGGTAATGCTAATGTTATTGTGTCGACACCAGTTCCATGCTCTTTTATTGCTAGAGAAAAGAATCAGCAGTCAACAAATGCACATAAAGTAGACGATACTTGGCATTACAGATTTAAATGTAAAGGAAGAATTAAAGTAGTATTTGACATGTATAGTGCGGCTGATAAATTTGAATTCTTCCAAACAACTACAAAAACCACAACAGGTGGTAAATTGCTTTCGACTACTGCAAGTTTTTCAAGTATAAGAAAAGCAACAAATGTAGAGAAACAAGAATTATTAGGTGCATCACAAAGCACATCAGTTGGAACAACTCAATCAAATTCAGGTGGATATAATCACGCAAGTTCACTAGCGGGTGGATATAATTCATCACAATATGCAAGTGTATATCAAAGTGGTCCTGCAGGTAATCCATATGGACAGACTCACAGAGCAGGTGCCGTAGGTAGTTTAAAAGATTTTGAAAACGGAGGCAGTGGAAAAGTTAAGTTCTGCGGTGTATTAGAATTTGATTTTGATCCTGTAAATGGTGAACATGTTAGATTAGATGTTGATAAAGATAGTAATGTTTACAGATACTACATAGAATATCCAAGTGATACAGATACAGGATTAGCATCTACTGGAGGCGTTACACCAGGTGGTGCAAACTTACCAGCAAACAACGGGCAAACAAATTACGGTTCGGGTAATCCAGGATCACCAGGAGGCACAGGGTATCAAAGTCCATTTGTTACTCCTTCTGGACAACCTCAAACAAAGAAAGCCACAGGCGGTGGCGGTGGCGGTCTAGGTAGATACGGATATGCTCATTATGCCTACAAACACAACTTTGGAGGTTTTGGAAATCCATCGGGTAGCGGATTTAACTTCCTACCAAGTGTTTACAAGAAAAAAGTAAAAGTTACTTGGCAACCTTCTATTCCAGATAATACACCATTGACAGGAAGTCAATATGTTAATACTAGTTTCCAAAGAGTATCAGGTGGTATAATTGTTCCACTTGCACAACCAGTTCCAGCACCTATAGAAATAGCACCAAGACCTATTAGAGGTAGAAGTTATTCAAGGTATGCTTCAATGTCAGGCAACTTAGATCTATTGTGGAATCCTGCTACACAGAGATTTACAAGTAGATTTGATACAAACAAACTAGACAGTATGAGTGGAATTGGTGCAAACAATACAGTTAGCATAACACAATATCCAGGACTGCCAGGTTATATTCCTGGCACAATGGGACCAGGATCTGGTCCAATAGATGCATTGGCTCCACCTGTTGAAATAGATGGTAGAGCATTTAATGAAAGAGAAGCAGATTTCAATCCAAACCCTGTGCTTAAACTGATACCTAAGAAAAAGAAAGACGGAATATTCAGTGCGTCAAAACCAATATTTGCACCACTTAGATTTCCAAATCCTCAGGCTTGCATTCCTTTAAATGATTTAGGAAGTTTGACAGCAGGTGATGAATTAATAATAAACGGCACAAGAATTACAATACCTGGAGGCGGTGTTAATGCTACAATGAATGCAATTATGTGTCAAGGAGGAAATGGTTACAAGGTTTCTCAAAGTGCAAAAGACGGACAAAAAGCAATAAGGATTACAAGTTGCACAAATGCACCATTAACATTTAGAGATGGTTGTCGTGGCGGAGCATACAAAGAAGTATTAGACTTCCACATAGTAAGAAGTTTTACTTCAGGTGAATCAAGAACAAATGACGCAATAGTTATACCTCCAACAACGGGCGTAGTGCAAGGTGCCAATAATGACAGTATCGGTAGTGTTACTTCGACATACACAAGATACTTAGAAGATGGAACAAATGTTTCAGCAAGTTTTGGATCTGTTAATTCTACTACAGGTGCAACATTCTTCAATGTAAGTAAACAACAGACATCAGGTGGTGACGGGTATGCTGTAGGAGATAGATTAAGAGTTGTAGGCGGAACACCAGTTCCAAGTCCGCATGGTGGAATAAACGAAGTATGTGTAAACATTCCTGGTGCAGGTTACAGTTCACCAGCAAATGTAAAAATATTTATAGGCGATGGTTCAACTCCAGGCTCAGGAGCAACAGTTAGTAGTGTGAATCTTAATGCTGACGGAGGTATATCATCAGTAGTTTTATCTAACAGAGGCAGTGGTTATTCAATGGAAAATCCACCAGAGGTAAGAGTTATAGACTTAGATCCAAATTCTACTAACACACCTGCACAACTTTCTGTTAAAATAGGCTCAGGAAAAGGCTTCCCAGAAAGAGTTGCAAAGTTTGAAGTATTAAGTGTTGTTACAGCAGACTCCTTATTACACCTTAACGAAGGCAGACCAGTTGGTGAAATAATAAGTTTAAGAGTTATAGACAGAGGAGTATATAAAGTATTCCCAAGTGATTTAACAAATGGTGTTCCATTAGAATACGACAATATTAACTTTGGTGATGAAGATGATGGCACAGGTTCAGGTTCAGGATTAGGACAATATGATCCTCTGAGAAAAAATGCCGACTTGGCATCACCAGGTGCATATGATCCAATTAGAGGATTATTCGGAGGCGGAACAGGAGCAAGAATATTTCTTACTTCAAGAGAGATTCCTGATTGTTCAGAAAGAGGAGATGCAAAAAGAGCCTTAGGTCTACCAGACCAGATTACTGATACAGACATTCCTTTCAGTTTAGTAAATGACCTCAACGAAGGATTAATAGGCGCAGGATATGATCCAAGCGATCTTGAAATCACATACAGTCCTGGTCAGGGCGGAATAGGATTTATAGGAATACATTCTCCAATATATGATGGTATAGAATTTGATGAAGTAACTCCTGGTATGCTATCAGGACTAGGTATTCCTGCAGGTGATTATAATAATGACATCATGTGTATGTATATGAGTGATGAAACATCAGTGACTGAAAGTAATCCTGTAATAGGTGGCGATGGAGATTATGTTGACGAAGATGGCTTTAAGATAAACAATTCTACACTTGAAGAAGAAGTTTCTATTATTTGTGTAGACACATTGACTGCAGATCCAAGCAGTTTATTTGGTAATGCAAGTGTAACATTTACAGGAGATCTTTACCAATACGAATTGAGATCCGCACAAAATGGTGGTCCTGTAAGATTAAACAAAGGCATAAGTCAAAGTTCAAGAGTTGCTGTTTTAGAAAGCCTTAGATACAATAAAGAAACAGATATTGCAAATGCGGCTGTAGAATTTGCAGGTATAAGCACAACAAACAAAAATGAATTTGCAAATGTATGGATTGATGATGTAAATGGTAAATGGGCATACTATGAAAATGGAACATTAAAAGCACAACAAGAAAATCTAGTCGATTCAAAATTTGTTAAGAATGCTATACTATATGATGATGATACAGGCGATAAAGAATTCGATTACCACTTATGGGATCCATTCAAAGGTGTTATTCCAGGATTTATTGATGCAGAAATAGAATATGTAGGAGAAAATGATCCAGTTGCATACAATAGTGCAAGGTCATCATTTGGCAGAGATAATGTAGGACAAATTTGGTGGGATACATCAACTATTAGATATAAATGGTATGAACAAGGTTCAAACAGACAGAGGTGGTTAGATTGGGGTAAATCAATGCCAGGAAGTGGTATCACACTTTATGAATGGTGTGAGTCCGAGCAATTGCCTTTAGAATATACAGGCACAGGAACTCCAAAAAACGGTTCTGAATTTATTGCAGATGTTAGATACGATTCTTATTCAGGTGATTTCAAAACTTACTATTATTACTGGATACAAAATAAAGAAGAGATAACAGGCTATGCTGGCATACAAAATAATAGAAAATTTACAACAGTAGAACTTGCAAGATATCTTGCAGATCCTATAGGACAAGGATTACATACATTATCATTTGTAAGTAACACTTCCTTGGTAGCAGGTAATTTAGGCACTTCTTTAAGAGAAGAAGATGATATACTGCAAATTAACATAAGCAGAAATCTTAATCCTATTGGACTAAAACACAATGCTTGGAAACTTTTGAGAGAAGGAGACAACAATAGCAATGTTCCAACTGATATAGGCAATAAACTTATAGATAGTTTATGTGAAGTAAATGCAATAGGCGAAGCAGTTCCAGACAGCACATTAAGTGAAGCAGAAAAATATGGAAGTCAATTTAGGCCAAGACAAACATTCTTTAAATATCCTAAAGAAGCAAGAAGAGTTGCAAGAGAAGTTCTCAATGAGATACTTGCTGGAGAAAAGGTAAGATCTATAAATCCAAACTGGGCAACAACAATGCCTAGTCGAACTTACATAATAGATGCAAATTGGTATGAAGTAGACAGAATAGATAATTCAAACAATAAGAAAATTAGATTTACTTCACAAGAAAAAGCAATACTAAATGTCCAAAGTGAAAAAGAATTAGATTCACTAAAACAAAGTGGCTTACCAGATGGCGGTGTTGTTATGGTCAGAGGTAGTGCAACTGATAGATATCAACTTTGGAAATGGAATGCAAAAACTAGTAAGTTTAGCAAAATTGCAATCGAAAATGAAACAGTTAGAATCAAGAAAGAAATTTATTCAGATACAATTAATGCTACTCTACAAAATGAACTAAGAAAATTCTTAGAATTGTTAAGAGATGACATATTTGTAGGAACTGAATATTGGAACAAGTTCTTCTTTGAAATGCTAAAATATGCTTACGGTGAGCAAAAACAATTAGACTGGGCATTCAAAACAAGTTATCTGTTTGTAGAAAAAGAAGAAGAAGATTTAAATAAAAGAATTTCATTTAGTCCTGACAACTTTAATCCAGTATTAGAATACATGGAAGAAGCAAAGGCCTATACTGCAAAAGTAAGAGAATATAAAGATGCTAAGAAAACGCCACTAGAATATATTAGTGGTCAAATGATAAGCGACTTTGACAAACCGCCATATCCAGATCCAGTAGCAGGTAAAGTAAGAATATTAAATCCAGGCAATGCTGACGATCAATCAATATTATCAACAAATGGTGATTATGTGAAATGGTGGAATAATTATGCATTGTCTAATACTATTGTGAGAGCAGGTAATGTTAGATTAGTATTTGACAGAGTTGATTGGAGAATGCTTGATGCAAATTGTAATATATCTTCAACCAGTTACAGTCAAAGCATTGCAAATAATATAGTTAAACTTAATTCTTCAACTAATGCTCAGGTTCAAGCAAATGCAAACTTTACAGCATCTGCTAGAATATTTAAATATGATCAAGAGGTTAGAACACAATTTGTTAAAGACATAGATACATACTTTGGTGCAGGTGCTAATGCAAATGTTAGTTACACTCAAAATGTAACCAGTATGTATAATGCTGTAAATAGCGGAGCATTAACAAAAACACTTGAACTTGTAAAAACTAAAGTAGGAGGAGGATTCAGAGGAGAAGAACTTGACGCCAATGTGTTCACTAAAGAGTCCGGAGGCAGTTTTGGAAAAGACATGTATAGATCTGCATTTGGATTTGATACTGCAGGATTTGATGATACAACTTCAGCAGGAGGAACTTTTGACAGCAGTATAGAAGTAAACAACTATATAGGAACATTTACAGGAAATATAACCTTTAGAAAAAATAATGAAACAGTAGAAGGTTTTGATGGAGTCACTTTCCAAAGAGTATTATATGGTGAGGAAAGGCCAGAAGAACTTGCATTGCTATCACCTCTAGAAAATTTAGTATTTGATATTACAACTTCGCCTTTTGCTTTTGACGGTAATAGTCAAGTAGTTGGTGCAATATCAGTTGGACCTTATAGCACTTCTAACATAAGCAGAGTAGGTTCAACATTAACTATTAATAATGATGTGGGTGTAAACTTATTATCAAACAGTGATGTAATTACACTTTCAAGTAGTAGTGCAAACATATCAGGTAATGCATTTACAGTATCTAATGTTGCTTCAACATCATTCACAGTAAATATACCTGGACTTACAGCATCTGATGTAAGTGGTGCAGGCAATGTAACGTTCCAGAAAGGACCGCAAACAACAGAAGTAGAATATATTGTTCACCATGATATGTTTGGTGGAGAGGATTACTACAGAGTTTTGAGAGATGGCTCTACATCTTCTACACTTGCTAAAAAGTTTAACATCTTTGATGATGAATTAACAGTTGCAGACGCAACAAAACTTCCTACACCAGCACCAGGCAAGCCTGGAGTAGTTTGGGTAAATGGTTCAGAAAGAATTGAATATAGACTTGTTGTAGGAAATACAATCAAGTCATTGACAAGAGGAACTAGAGGCACCACAATACAAGATCATAATATAGGATTACCTGTTGTGTCTGGTGCTAATACTGAAATATTTGATGACTCTGGAAATGCAGGATTTGGTGCAAGAGATCCTAGAGAGCCTAATTGGCTCAAAACAGATGGCTCAACACAAGGACTTACTGACATTACAAATAGATCAACAGTGGTTACTATTGCGGCATTCTTACATGGAGATTCAACATCTGCAGTAGGATTTGACGTAAGAGGATTTGATACGGACACATGGGATGGTATTTAAACAAAACTTAAAACATCTTATAATGAAAAGTGATAAATAGTTACAATATGCAAGAAGAGAAAGATATGAAACAAGACAACGAAAATGTAGTTGATGAGGCTGGTTTAAACGTCAGCGGACATATCCTTATAAGAGACAAAGAATCAGGAGAGGAACTTGTCAATAAAAGGAATGCAATCCATTACGGAAACATGGCTAGAGTAGTTGCTCTTGCTTTGAAAAATGCAGATAACGAATATATAAACTTTATTGCATACGGAAGTGGCGGAACAAGTGTTGATACCTCGGGTAAAGTAATTTACAAAAACCCTAGGGTAAGCGAATCATTTGATTCATCAGCATCACTATATAATAGAACGTTCCAAAAAAGTTTTACAACACAAGATGACAATAATAAAATAGAAGTTATTCAAGGTGCATCTTACAGCGATTTAAAAATTACATCAACTCTTGCTTTCAATGAACCAAGTGGGCAAGAGTTATTCGACACTAGCACAGACAACGAAGGAGACTATGTATTTGATGAATTAGGACTATTCACAAATGCAACAGATATAAATGACGCAACAATGTTGACACATGTTATTTTCCACCCTGTGCAAAAGAGTCAAAACAGAATTATAGAAATTGTATATACGGTGAGAATACAATTAAGTTAAGGAGATAAAAAGTGGCATATACAGTAAATAAGACAGACGGTTCAGTATTTGCATCCGTGGCCGACGGAGCAATTGATACAACCTCGAGTCTAGTTTTAATAGGACGTAATACAACAAACTATGGAGAATACATAGCAGAGAACTTTATTAAAGGTTTAGAAAATTTTGCACACACTTCTGCTCCTGCAAGTCCACTCACCGGCCAACTTTTCTTTAATAAAAATGATAATTTACTCAGAGTATATAATGGTTCAGACTTTGAGAGAGTAAGTTCAGTAGAAGTTAGAAATTCAGCACCATCTACAAACCTTACTGAAGGAACAATGTATTTTGATACTAGAGATGATGAACTAAAAGTATATGCTAATTCATCTTTTAGGTCTGCACTATTACCAGGCGGAACAATAACTGACATTTACAGCAGTGATTCAAACGCATTTAATTCTAGTATATATGGTGCAAAGATAGAAACACTTTTCTTAACAGATAATAGTGCAAAAATAAAACCTGTTATTGCATTAAAATATTATGGCAATGGTTCTACTAATCCAGGAACAAAAGATTATGGTGACGGTAATTCAACCATTATGGCAATATTCAGTGACCATGCCGCTTTTTCATTAAATTCATCAGATCCTCGTTATGCAGAATTTGTTGCTAACACTGGTATAGGAGGCGGTAGTGCAGTAGTAAATTCAGGTATTACATTAAGATCAGAATACACAAATAATCCAAATGCTAGATCAGACACAGCATCATTGGCAAATATTGCTTATGCTGTTGACTTATCAGATCCAGCACCTGTGGCAACAGCGGCAGGTAGAATTGCAGGTAAAGATTTATTTAGAAATAATACAAATTTAATTCCTGATACAGACGGTGCTTACACAATTGGTGAAACAGCAAAAAGATTTAGTTATGCATATTTAGATGCACTTAATGTTGGTCCAGGTGGTTCAACCGGCAGTGGCATATTTGCAAACGGAACAGCAGTTGATATAGGAACATCAAGTGCAAGATTCAACAATGCATACCTTAACAACATAGACGTAAGTGGTAATGTAGTATTTGGTGCAGGCACACAAAACTTTGGTAGTATCAGTGCTCCTGTAGAAAACTTGTTTGCCGCAAACGCCAACATAAGTGGAACTGCAATAGTAACATCAGCACCAGCATCTGGCACACATATTACTAATAAAACCTATGTTGATGCAGAGATTACATCAGCCACAAGTGCCACAAATGTTGTTAGAACAACAGGCACACAGGCCGCGATAGCAGGTGCTAAAACATTTACCAGTTTATTAACAGGTAGTTCAGGCGTCAGTGACGGAACTGCAACTTTAAGCAGTGGTTCATTGTCTGGTGCAGTAAACGGAACATTCTCAGGAACTGTTGGAGCAACAACACTAACAGCATCAGGTTCAGTAAACTTTGGAACATTAACAGATTCAGGTGAAAGTATTTCTATTTCAAAATTTGTTGATGAGGCAGATGGCATAGGAAGTAATGATAACGATACAAGTATTCCTACATCAGCGGCAGTTAAAGATTATGTAGATTCAAATGTTACAGCACAAGACTTAGATTTCCAAGGAGACAGTGGCACAGGTGCAGTTGATTTAGATTCACAGACACTAGACATTGCAGGTGGAACTAATTTAACTTCAGTTGCAAGTGGTCAAACACTAACTGTTAATCTAGACACAACTTTAACAGGCATGACAGCGGCAACATTCAGTGGAAACGTTACAGGAAACTTTTTTGTAGGAACAGCAACACAGGCCAACTATGCTGACTTGGCTGAGATATATAAAGCAGATAGAGAATACGGACCAGGAACAGTTGTAAAAATTGGCGGTTCAGAAGAAATTACACATACCACAGAAGCATTCGACAATGAAGTATTTGGAGTAATATCAGAAAATCCAGCATACCTAATGAATGCAGAAGCAGAAGGATTACCAGTTGCTTTAACTGGGAGAGTTAAAGTAAAAGTTATTGGTAAGATTTCAAAAGGTGAAAGACTTGTTAGTGCAGATATGGAAGGCTTTGCATGGGGCATAGGCTCAGAAGAATATGACCCAAGGGCAGTTATCGGAAGATCATTAGAAGATAAAGATGATGGTGAGTCAGGCATGATAGAAGCAGTGATAGGTGTTAAATAGGTAAATAGTAATATTAGGAGAATAATATGGCATCAGGAAGTTCAGTTACAATAGACGGCGGAACTAATATGACTCAAGTGGTTACAGGTGATGTAATCGACGACGCAGATTTCAATAACGCAAGAACCAATGTAAACAGTTTAATGGGCGGTGCCGCAGATGTAACTTTAGGTGGAGGTAGTATGCCAGCCACTAATACAATATTTGGATACGCACAAGGTGGTGCAGGTGTAAGTGCCGCTAGTGCAGGTGCTCTTGTAGGAGCAGATACAGCCGCAGGTGGATTTAAAAGGTTACAGGATGATGTGCAGGCCCTTTGTGCATTTTTAGGACAATCATTAAGAACAGATGTCGGCAGTGATGTTGCAGACGGCACATTAATTGATTCTACAATGGTTTCAAATTTGATGCTTAATGTTAAAGATTGTTGGGATAATAGATTTTCTCCTGCCAGTAGAACAAGCACAACAGAGGCTTCAGTTACATATACGTCTACATGGTTTTCAAGTTTAACTCAAGAAACAACATTTACTTGGGGAAGTGAAAGTTTATGTAGAGCATATTTCAACTCAGGTGGTAGAATAGGATTTAGTGCATCAAGAGCCGGTGGTAGTTCAACTACACAAAATACAAATTGGACAGATCTATTAAGTGCAATGGGTGACATGTATATGGATTATCAACAATCTGTAGCAAGTTCAGGCTCAGGATCAGGCCTAGGCTTTTACGAATTAGCAACAAGTTATCAATTGCTTTTTACAAAAATGGGTTCAGGTGCTTACTCAAGTAACTTTATTAAAATATTTGGCAAGGTAAATTCAACAACAAATCCAACAGTGGTAACACTTAAAATGGAAGCCAGTGACCCACACGCAGAAGGGTCAGGAACAGGTCCAGATGGTGTTCCAGGAAACGCAGATGACGGATTCGGAAACGATTTTATAGACGGAACTTTTACACTTAACGCAAGAACACATACTCCAGACGCAAGTGGTTCTGGTTTTAGTATTACAAAACCAACAGACAGTATGGGTTCAATCAGCGGATCATAAGTTTAGTCTCGAGATTAAAAGCCAGTTCATTGTAACTGGCTTTTTTTTGACTAATAAATAGTAGCATGAGCAACCGTTTGACGAAGGCACTAGAGTTTGCTAACTATCGTATAACTCTAAACAATCAACAGGCACAACTTAAAGCAAAAGTTGAAAGCCTCCTCAGTTACAGTATAAATGGTGGAACATTCACTATAGACACTAATTTAATTACCTTTTGCAAAATACTTTTAGATGAAGGCGATAAAGACGCAATACTATTAGATATCTATAATAATCCTATCAGTGTAGATTTAGAATCTTTTTATGAAGAAATCAAAAGCAGATATTATGAAGTAACAAATGAATATTATGTTGAGTATGAAAAACTTCGCAAAGCAAGGAAAGTGCATAAAGTTTTAGATCTAAATGAAAAAGGCGAATAACGACAAAGGCGTAATAATGTTTGCTCACAATAATAGTGAGATAGATTATTTTCGTTTGGCAGTTGTAAATGCTCTGCTAGTTCAAAAAAATTTAGGAATAAAAAATATCACAGTGGTTACTGATCCACATAGTTTAAGTTATGGTGAGGAAACTTTAGGCAAAAAATTAATCAAAAAAGCAATTAACAATATAATAGTTGTAAACAAAGATAAAGAATTTAAAAGAAGAAATCAAAGACTTTTTAAAGACACTAGTCATACCGCAAAAAGATTAGAGTTTTATAATGCAAATAGGTGTGATGCATACGAACTATCTCCATATGAAGAAACAATTTTAATAGATGCAGATTATTTAATATTAAGTAATACACTAAATCATTGTTGGGGTCATAACAATGAGTTAATGATGAACTGGAAGTTTCAAGATGTAATGCGAGATAGAAAAGATCCAACATTAGATAGACTGTTTAACATGGGTATAACAATGTATTGGGCAACTGTAGTTTACTTTCGCAAAACTGACTATGTGGAAAGTTTCTTTAACTTCGTCAAACATGTAAGAGACAATCCACAGTTTTACAGAGACCTATATCGATGGCAAGGCTCATTGTATAGAAACGATTATAGTTTTTCTATTGCCGCTCATATTATGAGTGGTTTTATCGATAAAGGTTTACCACAGTTGCCTACTACGTTATATAAAACATTTGATACTGATGACGTCTATAAAGCGATAGACCATAAAACATTATTAATGTATTTAGAAAAACCAAGAAGTCCAGGTGATTTTATTTTATCTAAAATAGAAAATTTAGATGTCCATGTAATGAATAAATGGGCGGTAAATAGAATTAGTGAAGAACTATTGGAGTATGCAAAATGATGAGAAAAAAGAAACCTCCTGTATTAGGAGATAGAATAGAACATACTTGCAGATTGAACGGAACATTTCAAGGCGTAGTTATAGAAATGTTAAGCACACAATTTGTTTACAGAACAGACAATGGGATTGAACGTTTTTGTCTGTTTAAAGAAGATTGGAAAAAAGTAAATGATAGTTAAATTTTTGAAAAAGTTTAAAGATTGGATAGACCCAAACTATTGGGCAAATGAAATAGGCGAAAAAAGTGGAGCCTATGACAAAGCAAGAAACAGTAAACTAAGACAATGGGTAGATAGTTTAGAAGGTTGGCAATGGTGGGCCTGGCAATTAGGACCAGCACTAATATTTTTTATATTATTAGAATTAGCCATTAACCAAATAGGAATGACAATGCTACCTTGGAGATAATATGAAAGAAAAATTAATAATGTGGGGAGCGGTAATTGGTTTAGCAATACTATTATTTTTTATACCAACCAAAGCACATTCACTAACAAAAGATGAAATAAAAGAATTTGTAAAAACTCAACCATTTGATTTTGAACAAATAAAAAGAGACTCAATAAATTTTAAAGATATATTTAAAGAGAGGGAACGAAAGTTTCAATTTGTTGAGATAGACAGATACCCTACAGAGAAAGAACGTAGAATGTATTATATTTTAAATGCTATAGATGTAGGCATGACTATATGGGCATTAAATAATCGAGACAACATTAAAGAAGGTAATATATTTCTAAATGACAATCCAAGTAATCAAAATTTGATTGCAAATAAATTGTTAGTAATACCTATATATCAGAATATGAGCCAACCACAAGTAGTAGTAATGAATCATATTGTAGGAACAGTTATCATTCACAACCTATATGTAATTAACAGATATGACTAGAGGATATATTGTAATAGCACAGAACAACGATACTGTAGATTACTTAGAGCAGGCCTATGCTCTGGCACTTAATTTAAAACTTACACAAACTACTGTAAGCAATCTTGCAGTATGTGTTGACAATAAAACTAAAAAATTGATCAAAGCAAAACATAAGAAAGTGTTTGATAAGATTGTTGATATACCTTGGCAAGATGATGCACAAGACGAACAATGGAAAATTAATAACAAATGGAAATACTATTACATGACTCCTTATGATGAGACTGTAATACTTGATACTGATATGATTTTCCCTACAGATGTAAGTTACTGGTGGGACATAATGGCGCAAAGAGATGTTTGGGCAACTACAAAAGTTAGGACATACAGAGGAGAAGTAGCAAACAGTGATTTCTATCGTAAATGGTTCACTGCAAATAACTTGCCTAATGTTTATACTGCATTTTTCTATTTTAAGAAAAGTGAACTTGCAAGTGAATTGTTTGCAATGATAGAAATAATTTTTCAAAACTGGCAAAGAATGTTTTACAAATATATGCCAGAAGGCAAGCCAGATTGGTTAAGTGGTGATGTTGCATTTGCATTAGCAATGCAAATTTTAGGAATAGAACATTTATGCACTAGAGAAAACATAGAGACAGTCCCTACATTTACACATATGAAAAGTATGATTCAAAATATACCTCACAGTAATATCAGTGAAAACTGGAGTCAAAGTTTACCTACATATTATAAAAGTTATGACAGTTTTAAAGTAGGAACATTTCAACAGATATATCCGTTTCATTATGTTGAAAAAGATTGGATGAACAAAGAAAAAATTAGCCAAATGGAGAATGATTATGGCACTTAAACAAACAGCAGAAGCCAGAAGAAGAAGGTTTCTAAAACTTAAAAAAGAACATGGCGATATAGAACAAATAACTAAGGCTTTTAACACACAAAAAAATACTGTATGGTTTGATGAGGATGGTGATATAAAAAGTTGCAGTAAAGAACCAAATGCAAAATTTGACAAGAAATATAAGTCTGCACAATTTACTGATGACGAAATAGCAATTTTTAAAAATGCAAATTGGGCCATGTATCGAGTTAGAACTGATGACAAAGTAGATACAGTTCATTACATTGAATTGAGACCTATAGATGAAATAATTACAAAACAAGAAGACTTTTTAAGCGAAATAGAAAAAGGCACTAAAAGAGGAGCAGAAGTAATTGTATCTGTAGAAGATAAAACATTTACTGTTGAATTAGGGCCAAAAATTTTAAAAGCATATAAAGGCATTAACACAGATTCTGCAGTAGTAAGAGGTCAAACTACATTAAAATTTTATTTTACAACATACAAAGAACCTAGTTTTTTAGAATATAATTTTAATGTTTCATTTAAAAAGTTACTAGAAGAGAAAAAAGTAGAGGTAAGTCTGCCCTACAAAATGGACCAAAGCAGTATATATACTGTAAAATTATTTGATAAATATGTGCGTATATAAAATTTACGGAACACGCACATGGCAAAGATTGATGTCACAGAACTAGACATATTTTACATATCATACGACGAGCCTAATAAAGAAGAGCATTGGGCAGATTTACTAAACAAAGTCCCCTGGGCAAAAAGAATAGATTCAGTAGAAGGATTCGACGCCGCACATACGGCCGCGGCAGAACAAAGCGACACAGATAG
>MDTE01167465.1_pt1 | contig 31120 bp, 26 predicted proteins | sample 811231 | NCBI WGS metagenome assembly MDTE01 (sample SAMN05326651, study PRJNA326480) | marine metagenome | isolation source: seawater | place: Indian Ocean: Red Sea | collected 2010 | reverse complement strand
TTCGGCATTCAATCATTGTCGATGCACTACGTGCGCCATGGGTACGCGGTCTTGGCTTTGTATCCACGCGGCCAGGGAGAAAGCATCGCCGAATGGGAATTGGATCACGCCACCAAGGCGACCTATCACGCTGACGATCGATACGAGTACTACTATCGGGGCGCATTCGCGGACCTGGTGCGCGGGGTCGACTTCCTGTGCGCACGCCCGGAAGTCGACAGCAACCGGATCGGTACATGGGGCATGAGTCAGGGCGGTGGGTTCGCTCTGGCCATCGCCGCATTGGACAAACGTATCAAGGCGGCATCGGCCGAGGTTGCGTGGCCGCTTTATTTCAAAGAGGCGGTGAAGATTGAGGATGCGCCTTACGGAGAGTACTTCAAGCTGTTGGCGGAGCAGCCGGACAAACAAGATCAGATCATGGAGACGCTCGAGTACTTCGATGCCTACAACCTGGTTCAGAACATTTCCTGTCCGACCCTGATGAATGCCGTAGTCATCGACAACATTCATCCGTACCACACCCTCATGCCGGTGTTTGAGCGCATTCCAGTGAAGAAGTCGATCATTGTTTATCCGGACATTGAACACGGCACACGGGCGGACTTCGCAAGGCACACGCTCGACTGGCTGGACCGCTATATACGTTGACCCCATGCAGACACCGGTGACCTGACGTGACATTGTTTCTCAACAACGTCGACCAGCAGCGCTGTATTAGCGTGGCTGATGCGCTGTCCGGCATGGAAGCTGGGATGAGGCAAATGTCCCGAGGTGACGCTATTCGCCGGCCTCGCATAGACAACTTTTTGCCCACTAGTCGCGAGGATGAGTTCTTCTGCTTTAGCTCCATGGAAGGTGGGATCCGTGAGCCAGGTTACTACGCCCTTCGAATCAAACCCGACATCTTGTATTGGAAGCAGCATGCCGATGGTCAGCGTCGCGAGAATCACTCTGTAGAACCAGGTTCGTACGGTGGCTTGGTATTGTTGTACCGCGTCGAGAATGCCGAGCTGCTGGCCATAATGAATGATGGCCATGTGCAGCATGTCCGGGTGGCTGCGACTGCCGGTCTGGGCATGAAGTACTTGTCTCGCGAGGACTCGACTGTCGTCGGCATGCTGGGTTCGGGTGGCATGGCCAGGACTTTTGCCGAAGCCGCCTGTGCGGTCCGCGGCATCGAACGTATTCATGCCTACAGTCCCAATCATCGCAATTTGTCGCGTTACTGCGAGGACATGGCTGCGAGTTTGCCTTGCCAAGTTGTGGCTGCATCGAGCGCCGAAGAGGTCGCAGGCGTCGCAGACATTCTGTGTTGTTGCACCAACGCCATGCAGCCGGTAGTGCAGGGCTCATGGATCAAGCCGGGTACTCATATCACGAGCGTTGCGCTGTGGGAGATTGGAGATGATACACGGGACCGAATCGACACTGTCGGCGAGTTGGTGCAACGCTCTCGTTTTCGAGTACGTGGCTTCAGTGATGATGACTTCGAGCTGCGCATGGACAACGTCATGAGCTACGCCGCCGGGGATGTGGATGAGCGAGCGCGTATACCGCGCGGCGAGATTCGCGACAGCTGGTATCCCAACGCGAAGCTGGTTGCGTGTTGTGATTGGTCGACGAACCGACCTTACTCACGCGACGTGCAAGAGATCACCATGCTCGCCAACATGGAGTACGGCATCATTGAAGGTGAGGCATCATCCAGCAGCGGCACTCAAGGTTTGCAGTTTGCTTGTACGGGTGGGCAAATCTATGAGCGCGCGGTTGAGCTGGGTATCGGTCAGGAGCTTCCAACCGAGATGTTCTTGCAGGACATTGCTACCTAGACGACGGAAGGGGCCCGGAGAATCAGATCTTGATAGGTTGCCAAACATGAAAGACTACTACGGCTGGCGGGCTCGGATCGGTCTAATCTACATCGCCGACAGCACCGTCATGGAACCCGAGCTCTATGCCATGGCGCCAGAAGGGGTCGCCATTCACACCACTCGCATTGACTTGGCAGATCCATCGTTGGCGGGTCTGGGCCGCATGATGGAGGGTGACGAAGTCGAAGAGGCCGCGCGTCTGCTAGGGTTAGCACCGCTACATGTGGTGACGTTTGGTGGCACCAGCGCAACTTTTTTGGAGGGTATTGGGTTCGACCAAAAGGTGATTACCCGAATGGAAAGTGTGCTTCATGGGATCCCAGCGTCCACTACTTCGACCGCGGCATTGCGGGCGCTGCGCGCGCTCGGCGTCAAAAAGATCAGCTTTGTCAGCCCCTATGTCAGCAACATTGTCGAACGTGGCCGCCGCTTTTTCGTCGAGAACGGTTTCGAGGTCACCGGCGCGCATGGTCTCGGGATAGCCGATGACCCGGGTCTCAATTCGTTACCGTTGGAATGCATGTACGCCTTCGCCAAGGATGTGGTGGAGTCCGAAGCGCAAGCCGTGTTCATCAGTTGCACGGCTGTGCGTACCGTAGGAGCCATCAGTGCTCTAGAAGCAGATCTTGGACGCCCTGTGGTCAGCGCAAATCAGGCGACTTTTTGGGATGCGTTGCGGATTGCGGGTGTGTCGGGTGGAAAGCCGGGCTTCGGGTCCTTGTTCGAACTATAACCAGCTGTGGCTGGTACAGGTCGGGTACGTCGAACTCCGAACCCGGCGTTGTGACTAGGTGCTCGCGACCCGTGTGCCAAGCAACCCTGCTACGCCAACCCGAACGATCAGTGCTCGAACTCGATACCAAGTCGCCCTAGTAACCGAAGCAGTGACGACCACATGCGGTCATCGACGATCTCATCGCCGTCCACAATGTGTTGATTGGCGGTCAGCTCTTGCACTGCCGCGTCGGGAATGACCAGCTCTCCACCAGTTGCCATGGCGCCAACCTGAATCTGGCAGGCTCTTTCCAGGTCGTAGAGCAGTGTGAATGTCCCTCGAATGGAGTGCCCGGCGGCGAGCAAACCATGGTTGCGAAGTATCATCAACTTGTTTTGTCCGAGATTGCTGGCCAGGCGGTCTCGCTCGTCTAGCTCGAAGTTGAATCCCTCGAAATCGTGGTAAGCGATACTGCCGTAGAACTGGAGTGCACCTTGATGAATAGGCAACAAGCCTTCGCGCAGCGTAGAGACGACCGCGCCGCCTTTGCCGTGAATGTGGAACACCGCATTCACATCTTCCCTGGCACGAAACACCGCACTGTGAATAATGAAGCCACCGGGATTGACCTCGTTGCCGTTGACCACCCGACCGTCGAGGTCGACCTTCACCAGGCTGCTGGCACTGACCTCATCGAACATCTGGTCGTACGGTTTGATCAGGAACTGGTCGGTCTTGCCGGGTACGCGCGCGGACAAGTGGTTGTAGATGAGGTCATCGATACCGAAGAAGTGAGCATAAAGCCGATAACAGGCAGCAAGATCACAGCGCACTTCCCATTCGGCGTCCTGAGCGGCGGGTATTGTTTTCGTGTCCATGACGCTGTCCCCTCGAACCGTTAAGCAACAACTAGATGATGACATACAATCGGGCAATTCGAGTCTGAGGACGGCACAAATGAGTCGCAGGAGCACCCCACGCTGTGCTAAACATCCGGGGTATCGATGAACACCGACCGATACACACGGATACACCGAGACTTTCCCTCGGCTGTGTATCTGCGTCGCCGGGCACGCCGCCGGCTGCCACGATTCGCATTCGAATATCTCGATGGTGGCGCGGGAGCGGACGGCGGCATCCAGCGCAATCGGAGCGCTCTTGATGCGCGTGTCCTAACGCCTAGATATGGTGTTGTCACGGTTCCACCACCGACCGCTACGACACTGTTCGGCCGCAGCTACAGTGCTCCCTTCGGAGTTGCGCCCATGGGCGGACCGAGCATCGCATGGCCGGGTGCAGACCGTTTTCTCGCGGCAGCGGCTCAACAGGCCAATGTGCCGTATGTCCTGGGGACATTCAGTGGCATTACCATCGAGTGCGCATCAGCAACGGCCCCTGATGTATGGTGGTTCCAGCTGTACCGCGCTCCGAACAACGATCACGCTATTGCTCTAGATTTGATAGATCGTGCCCGTGTTTGCGGCGCCCATGCGCTGGTGATGACCATCGATGTGCCGGTGAGAACGACACGCCCCCGCGAGGTTGCGGCAGGTTTGAGTGTTCCGTTTCGACCGACACTGCGAATGATTGGAGACTTGCTCGTGTCGCCAGCTTACACAAATAAATTACTGTCACGCGGTCAGCCGCGATTCGCCAACCTGTATCGATATGCAGGTGAGAGCGTGGGGGTCAATGACATCGACCGTTTTGCCAGCAACGAGCTGGTTGGAACATTCACCTGGGAAGAAGTCGCTCGGTTTCGTGACCGCTGGCAGGGTCCGTTGCTGGTCAAGGGTTTGCTTCATCCCGATGACGCCGAACGTGCCGTGTCGATTGGCACCGATGGCATCTGGGTTTCGAATCACGGTGGCAGACAGGTGGAGGCGCTACCGGCAACCATCGACGTGCTAGGCGGAATTGTCGATGCTGTCGCCGGCCGGGCGACGGTCTTGGTGGACAGTGGGGTAAGCTCCGGACAGGATATCTCGCGCGTGCTTCATGAGGGTGCTGATGCCGCGTTCGTAGGCAAAGCGTTTTTGTGGGCGTTGGGTGCGTTGGGCGATGAAGGTCCAGCTTATTTGTGTGCGCTACTCGCCAATCAGCTTTCCGAAACGTTGGGCCAACTTGGTGCTTCCACACCCGCAGCGATAGCCCTCGCCAACCCCAAACCTGACGAGGCCGCCGCTACACCGGGCGTTCCCCTTTGACGATGACGCGTCGCATGGCTCTAGACTGCCCTTGATAATCGTTGTGCGGAAAGTGCATGCAGCAGCGATTGTCCCAGATCGCGACTGTCCCTTCGGACCATTTGAACCGGCAGGTGAAGTTTGGCAACACCGCGTGTTCGAACAAGCGTCTAAGCAGAGGCAGACTTTCCGCTTGTGACATGCCCTCGAACCTGGCCGTGTAGCCATTTGTGACATACAGGGCCTTGCGCCCTGTTACGGGATGTGTGCGACCGACTGGGTGAGCGTTCTCGATATTCCACGCATCGGAGGATTCGTCACTGTAGGTGACTGGGTTGGCTAGACGATCATCAGGCTTGGGCAAGCCCAGATAACCGAGAATCGAGGAATTGACGGCCAGCCTGTCTTCCATCTCCTGCTTCAAGTCCGGCGGAAGCGTGTCCCAGGCCAGATATTGGTTTGCGTAGGATGTATCGCCGCCGATTGCCGGACACTCCATGTTGTACAAGATGGTGAACTTCGGCGGGCATTCCAGAAACATGGAATCCGTGTGCCAGTTGCCGCCGAAGTTGTAGACCGTGTCTGGGTCCGAGCGGAATTCGGTGATCACCGGGTAGCCGGGCATAGGGACTGAAGTGGGGTAGCTGACCGGCGTGCCAAACCGGTTCGCAAACGAGACCAGATGCGCCGGCTCCAGCACCTGATCACGAATGAACAAGACCAAGTGATCAATCAGCGCGGCGTCGAGCTCGGCGAAGGTCGACGAGTCCATGTCGCGGACGTCTAGCCCATTGATCTCCGCACCGAGTGCGCCAGAGACCGGCGTCAGCACGAAACGTTGATAGTTTCTTGGGTTTTGCTGCGGGGGATGGGTCACCGCAGGATAGTACTCGGATGTTGCCTGATATTTGGGCATGCTGAAGCACCACATCGGCTCGCATGCAAATAGCATACTGACAGCAAGCGCAGTTGTTAACTCGCGCGCACGACATCACTCAGCAGCAGGACCTCGGATCTGTATACTCGAATCTGAATCCACTCGACCGTAGCCGCATGTCCGAATAATGGCGGTGCCGTATGGGAGCTAGCTATGTTGATTCAACCAACTTTTGGCAATGGTCATCACGACATTCTGCAATATCATGTTTTTTCAGAGGGCAAGTACTTCGCCGCGCGGGTGTTCTGGACGGAATCGTTGTGGCACCACTCGGCATGGGTATACGACGGCGAGGTGCGCGAGTTGTGGAATGACGAGACGCCACTCGAGCAATCTGATGCCGATTATTTGGACATTGCTACAAGTGGATTCTCCATGTCGGTTCCCGATGAACGCGGCGTGGTTAGAGTCGAGCCTGAGGCCGTTGATGATCAGCTCGAGATGCGAATCAAGGCGCGTAATACCCTGGAGTGGACTTTCCCGCACGGCGGTCCCCCCACCATTCATCAGCCGAATCTCGACTGTGAAGTGGACTATCAGGGCAAAACCTATCGCGGGATCGGGTACATGAAGCGCTATCACTTCGAAGATCGGGTGTCGCATTGGGGTTATCGATTCATCCATGCGACCGTTGATGATCAATCGTGGGCGCTGTGGAGTGCGGACGCGACATTCAATCTGAACAAGTATGCCTATTTCAAGGTCGTGGGCGGCAATGGTGACGTGCACGAAGCGAATCTCGAAGACTCTGCCCATCGAGACGATGTCGTTTACGGTGTTGTCGACGGCGTTCGGTACAAAGTGGAAATGGAAGAGATTGGTACCTGGGATACGCCGCTCAAGAGTGATGACATGGACAGTATGATGACGCAACGATTCTGTCGCAGCACCATTCGTCGCGGCGACAGTGTTGAAACCGGGTACGCAGTCAACGAGCTTTGTTTTGGCACTCTACGGTAAGGTCACAATTCCGTCCTGGGGCGCACAAATGCGGTTCAGTTCGGCGGTTGGCGAACTCGAAAATTGGCGTTGCCGCACCTGACGATATGCAGCGTATAGCAGAGGACACGCAGTTATCGCTGTCTATGTCGCGCATCACCGCCCTTTCACGATAAACAAGTTTCGATCGCCGGCCTTTTGCACGAACGGTACCGACTTTTGATAAGCCGGATCGTTGTACGCGGCCAGCGCATCCTCATAGGAGGGAAACTCGACCAGTGTCACGCGGTCGGCGGGTACGCCCTCCACATTTTGATGAGCGTCAAGTGAGGCGAGCATTTTTGCATTGTATTTTTCCGCGATTTCGCTCCAGTGCTTGCGATACTCTGCGAATGCTTCCTCGTCGACGATTTCTGATGCAGTAACCACCCAGTAGCCCGGCATTGCTTGCTCCTTGTGAAAAGGCCGTCTTAGTATGCCATGAAGGTTTTCGGCGAGGCCGTTGAGTCATGAAGTTTGGCATTGGCATTCCGAATGCTCGTGAAGGTGTGTTCTACCCGCCCGGATTTTGCGATTCGAGTCAGCTGGCCGAGTTGACGCGGCTCGCCGAGTCTCTCGGTTATGACTCGATCTGGGCAACAGATTTCATGTCGCCCGTGCCGGAGATTCGTATACCCGGCGGTGCCAAACCGGCGTGGTATGAGCTTATGGTCACGCTGTCCTATCTCGCGGGCGTGACCAAGCGTATTAAGCTCGGCGCCGGTGTGGCGGTGCTGCCATTTCGCGACCCGGTGGTCTTCGCCAAGCAGGTCGCGACCCTGGATCAGTTCAGTGGTGGCCGCTTCATCCTCGGTGCGGGTGCAGGTGTCTTCAAGACGGAGCTCAGGGCGATTCGAGGTGATCTGAAAAAGCCACATCGGGGTCGCATGCTCGACGAGCACCTGGAAGCGCTGAATCTGTTGCTCAACACCGAAGGGCGGGTGAGCTTCTCCGGCGAGTACTACAAGTTCACCGACGTCGAGCTCGATCCGAAGCCGGTGCAAAAGCCGCTGCCCATTCAGATCGCAGGCTACGCGGAGTCGACCTATGCGCGTGTCGCCCGGCATGCGACGGGTTTGTCGACGGTATTCAAAGCGGTCACCGGAGACTACCGTGATGTGGTGGAAAAGCTCCGGCCCGCGCTTGAGGCCGAAGGCCGTTCAATCGCTGACATCGACTTGCAGTTCACCACATTTCAGCTTCTCGACGAGACTCATGAACGGGCGGTTGAGCGGGCTATGGACAGTTATCTGGCGAAAGAGCGGGGCGCTTACGATAGACAGGCCATCGAGAAAGCCTTGGTGGGCACACCAGCAGAGGCCATAGAGCAGATTGCGTCACTACAAGCCCAAGGTGCGACCCACTACGTTGTCACCACCTATCCGGTGAACAGGTTCGATGAGCTACTGGAGCAAGTCCGGCTGTTCGCTACCCACGTGATGCCGGCGTTCGCCGCTGACCCGGGCTAGCCGTAAGCCATCAAAGGCTCATATTCAGACCATCACGGCACCGCAGTTCGGGTTGAGGGTCTGGCCGGTAAATGCCCCGCCGTCATCGCCAGCCAGCCACACGACAGTGCGGGCAATGTCTTCGGGGGTGCAGATGCGCTTCAGCGGTAGGCTATCGATGAATGCCGCCGATGTTTCGTAAGTATCGTGGATGAGGGGCGTATCCGTTGGCCCTGGCGCAACCGCGATCACTGCGACCCTCGGTGCCAATGCGAGTGCGAGCGACTTGGTCAGGGCTCGAATGCCACCTTTGGCGGCAGAGTAAGGCACCCAGGTGGGATGACCCACATAGGAGAGGTCGGACGCCAGGTTGATGATGATTCCGCTGCCCCGCTCCAACATGTGTCGTGCAGCGGCTTGGGACAGAAAAAAGGCCGCTTTCAAGTTGACGTTGAGCTGATGATCGAAGTCTTCCTCGGTCACATCCAGAAAGTCGATGGCATGACCGCCACCGGCATTGTTGACCAGAATGTCGAGACCGCCGAGTCCTTCGACAGCTGAGTCAATGAGACGGCGGGTGGTCGCGACATCCGTGACATCCCCCGACAATGTCAGCGCATGTCCACCTAGCGACGTGAGTTCGTCTGCCAGCTCACGCGCCAACGACTCTCTATCCGGCAGGTCGTTGATCGCAACCTTCGCACCAGCACTCGATGCCGAAATCGCTGTTGCCCGACCGATGCTCGAGGGGCCGGCAGCACCGGTAATGAGCATGGTTTTGCCTTCAAGTGATTGCATGTCGATGTTCTCTGATTGCGGAGTGTGTCGTCGGCGGGGCAAGCGTCAGTGGTCAATGCGTCTCCTCCGGCACTCATTCACGGCGCGAAACATTGCAGCTCCAGCGAGCGTCCCCAGCCGAGTGCTCGTTCAGACAGATCCAGACGGCCTAGTGTCTGCATGCGTTGCTGATAGTGTGTCAGGAAGTTCTCGTAGAGTGGCAGCAAGCCGGACTCGAGCGACTCGACCAGTTGGTTCGCGTCGGTGGGCGCCATGTTTCGCGACCGCCAGTCATAGGTGTCGGCCACCAGTTCCGCGTCGGGTCCCTCGAAGTGGCTTACATAGTACGCCGATGCGTTGTCGTTACCCGCGACCAGACCGGTCTGTGATGTATAGAGAAACCGGGCTGGAAACAACACCGTTTTCGACAAATAGAGCGGCCCCTTGCCCACGATCTGTGCCGGGTCCAGGAACTCCGCCACTCGCGTCGGCGTGGCTAAATAATCGAGGGCAAACTCTAAGCCGTCGATCTCGAGCATGGCCGTTGTCGGCCGCACCATACCGACACGGCACTCGGTCCCCGCGAGCAATACGCCGTGGTCCAGCAAGTCGAGACGGTCGAATGGTGGGAAGCGCCCGCCGGTGCACGCACCTTGCAGTTGCTCTCTCGAGCTCCAGAAGATTGAAAGTCGTTCGGCAAGTGGCCACTGGCATGCTCGGGCGCTCGCGGCAATGTCGGCTACGGTTTGTTGGTCTGTCCTCGTTAACCCGCCGGTGAGAATCAATCCGAAATCAACGTCGCTGACCAGCGGGCTGAAGCCACCTCGCGCGAGACTGCCCATTGCGTAGGCCGCCAGAAATCGTTCACCGAATGAGGATTGACTGAACTCTGCCACCGCCTGCAGGGTCGAGAAAGCTTCGTCTTGGATGACGCCCATAGGTTATCTCTGTCAAATCAAGGCGTGGCGGCCAGTTTGCAAAAAAATCGGTGTGCAGCCAAGCGGTGGTGGTCGTTCGGGTATGTTCACACAGTTTTGTTGGAGCTTGAATCCCGAGGCCCTGGGCTGTGAGGCTATAGCACCCAACCCTGATCTGGAGATCGAGGCAGTGCGCACTCGTGAGAATGGTACCCGAGGGGATTCATTCATCCGTTTGATGTATCTCCTCCGGCACCGATTCTGGCAAAGTGTAAACGTGCACACTGGCGGCGCAGCATAGGAGAGAACATGGCGTTCGACATAATTCATCCAGACGCGGACGCCATTGAGTGCCAGATCGTCGACAATGTCGCCCAGCTGCTGGCTGACAGCGTCGCGCGCACGCCCGAGCGAGTGGCGTTGGAGTTCTTCGATCACGACATCACGCTGACCTACACAGAGCTTTTCGACCAGGTGAGACGCGTCGCTGCTGGTCTCGCAGCACGTGGCGTACGCAAGGGCACCCATGTCGGCATGATGCTGCCGAATTGTGTCGAGTTCCCGGTCTCGTGGCTTGCCATGGCCTGGGTTGGCGCGGTGTGTGTGCAGCTCAATCCACGGCATACCGCGGCCGAGCTCGATTATGTGATCAACGATGCTGACATGGACTTTCTGATTCTGGATGAGACCTGCCTGCCGGCGTTCGAAACCATGACCGAACGTCCGTCGCGGCTCCCTGACGAACAGGTACTGGTTCGTTGTTCAGCCGATGCAGGCCGCCATGTGGACTGGCGCGAGCTATTGCAAGTTGATCCGCTGCCAGCGCAAGTACCTCCCGACCTCGTCCAGCAGGACTTGCTGGCCATGCTCTATACGTCTGGTTCAACCGGCTTTCCAAAGGGTTGTCTTTTGGACCATCGCTACTGGCTACAGCTCGCCGTGTCTGCCATCGCCGTGCAGTGCGGACATCATCCGCGTCATGTGCTCATCTACGAGCCCATGTTCTACATGCAGGGCAGCTTCATTTTGCTGGCTGCGTTGTATGCCAATGCGACCATCCATTGTTCCGCGCGGCCGAGCATCAAGAAGCTGCCCGACTGGATCGAGCGCTTTCAGATCGACTACTGTGCCTATCCCGCACCGGCGGTGGTGGGTATCGAGAATATTCCTAAGGAAAAAGGCCGCAGTCTGGAATGGGTGCATGCGTGGTATTACCACGGTGACGACATCGAGCGTCTGGAGCGGCACTTCGACGTGGTCGCCCGTGATGTTTTTGGCATGACCGAAAACGGTCTTGCCCTGTATGTCCCGGCCGATCGCGATGATCTGTCTACGCCCGGTTGCATGGGTATTCCGGGGCCGTTGCGTGAGGTGCGCCTGGTCGGCGACGACGGTGTCGATGTCGGAGACGGCGAGGTCGGAGAGCTCTGGACTGCCGGCCCGGGCCACTTGCGTGGCTACTACCGCAAGCCCAAGGCCAATGCGGAGACCTTCGTCGGCAAATGGTTTCGTACCGGTGATTTGATGCGTCGAGATGCCAATGGCGTCTACTATCTCATTGGCCGAATCAAAGACGTCGTGAAACGCTCCGGTGAGAACATCGCAGCCGCGGAAGTCGAAGACTGCTTGTGCAAGTTGTCCGGCGTTGTGCTGGCGGCGGTTGTGGCGGTGCCCGATGAGCACCGCGGCGAAGAAGTGAAGGCGTATGTCCAGCTGGAAGATGGTCTGACTAACGAGACGCTGCCGCCCGAGCAACTGCTTGCACATTGTGTCGAGCGCTTGGCGCCGTTCAAAGTACCGCGTTATCTCAGCTATGTTGATGAGTTCCCGATGACGGCTGGCAACGACAAAGTTGCCAAGCCGAAACTAACAAAAGGCATTGATGACTTGCGGTTGGGAGCCTACGACCGCATCGATGATTGTTGGCGCTGAGTCGAAAGGGCGCCAGAGGGGATACATTTTCTCCGACGCACGTATCGACTCCGGCACCATTATCCGATCAAGGCTCAGGGGGACGGCGTGGTGGGTAGAGCTTTTCCAATGCGTGAGCGGCTCTTAGCGCCAACGCGTCTTGTCCTTTGTTGGCGACTATTTGCACACCAATGGGTAAACCGGTTTCAGAGGAGCCGACCGGCACGGACACAGACGGTTGGCCTGTCAAGTCGAAGATTCTATTCAGCAGCATGTCCGGGGAGGGCTCAGTCAGGCGGTTGGGCACGGTTTCCAGAGTCGGTGTGAGCATCAGGTCCACGTTGTCGAAGGCGTGCGTGAACAGCCGCCGAATAGCCAGTCGTTGCTGAAGCGCACGAAAGTAGTCTTTGGAAGACAATTGTGTGCTGTCCGCGTTGAGTTCCAGCACCAGCGGATCGGCGAGGGATTCCTTGCCGGTCGGGACTTCGTCCAGCGATGCCATGGCCATGGGCGTGTATATGGTTGTCGTGTTCTCGTAAACATCACCGAGCTTGATGTCGAGAATCGTTGTGTTGACGCCCAGCTGTCCCAGATTGGCGACCACCTCATCGAAGACATCTTCTACATCCGGGTGCAGCTCGGTGCAGCCGAACGTGCTGCTGATCCCAATCGTCAATCCCTCGATGCCGGTTTCCAGACCATCCTCGAAGTTTTCCTCCGCGAATGGCCATGAATCCGGATCTAGCGAGTGGTAACCGGCTACGGTGCCGAGTACCAGCGCCGCGTCGCGCACAGTTCTTGCCAACACCCCAATATGTTCCATTTCCATCATGGGGCTCGGTGGATAAACAGGCACCCTGGCCTGTGTTGGCTTGATTCCCACGATGCCACAGGCGCTAGCTGGGCCTCGCACCGAGCCACCGGAGTCGGTTCCCAGTGCGGCCACGCCCTGGCCACTCGCGACCGCCGCCGCACTGCCGCTGCTACTACCGAGTGTCGAATGTTCCAGTGCCCAGGGGTTGCGAACCACCTCCTCGGGCGGGCGATCAACTCGGCCATGCCAGGCGAACTCCCAGGTCCGGGTCTTGCCGGTAATTAGCGCGCCAGCTTCTCGAAGTCTGGCTACCGCGACGGCGTCTCGAGATTCGGCCGATGCACCCGCACAGGCGGGCGAGCCATGCCGGGTTGGCCAGCCGCGGACCGGAAGAACGTCTTTGACGGCGACCGGGACCCCGTCGAGCGGACCGAGAGGGCTCGCGTCGCGCCAGCGTGCGCTTGACGCCTTTGCCGCCTCGCGCAACTCCTCACCGCCGAGCAGCACATAGGCATTGACGGTGTCGTTAAGCGCGGACATTCGTGCCAGCAGCACCTCGCAGATCTCCAGTGGAGAAAACGTACCTTTTGAATAACCCGCACGAAGTGCGTCCGCAGTCATGTAACAGAGCTCTTCTGGACTCATGGGTTGTCCTGGCATGCGACTATCTCCTTCGGCACCCTTTCAGTAACACCGCGCTTGGAATATTCGGTCTCTGCCCTCACATAAATGAGAGTCGGAAAAATTTCGAGGCCTATTGGTGCTTAGGATACTGTTGTTTTTGGGTACTAACATCGCCGTGATGCTGCTTATCAGCGTCATCTTCAGCGTGCTCGGGATCGGCGGTCTGCTGCAGTCCAACGGCGTTGACCTGGACCTGCAGGCCTTGTTGATCTTTTCTGCGGTGTTCGGCTTCGCCGGTTCCTTGATCTCGCTGTTCATGTCGAAGACTTTGGCCAAGCGCTCCATGGGCGTGCAGCTCATCGAGCAGCCGCGTAACAACACCGAGCGTTGGATCCGGCAAACCGTCGAGCGACAAGCCAAGGACGCCGGTATCGGCATGCCCGAAGTCGGTGTTTTTCAATCGGATACGCCAAACGCGTTTGCCACCGGTTGGAACAAGAATGAATCACTCGTGGCGGTCAGCACCGGTCTGCTGCAACACATGAAACAGGAAGAAGTCGAAGCCGTGCTGGGCCATGAAGTCAGCCATATTGCCAATGGTGACATGGTGACGTTGACGCTCATTCAGGGTGTCGTGAACACTTTTGTTATCTTCTTTTCCCGGGTGATCGGCCATTTTGTCGACCGCGTTGTCTTCAAAGTCGAGCGAGGTCATGGGCCGGCGTTTTGGATTGTGTCCATCATTGCGCAGTTGGTGCTGAGCGTGCTGGCCTCGATGATCGTTGCCTGGTTCTCCCGTTGGCGCGAGTTCCGGGCCGACGCGGGTGGCGCGGACTTGGCTTCTCGGAGAGCCATGATCAATGCGCTGAGACGATTGCAGCAGGCCCAGCAAGCCAATCGCGCCGAGCCATTGCCCGACGCAATGGCAGCTTTTGGGATATTCGGTTCCAGCGTGAGAGCGTTGTTTTCCAGTCATCCACCTTTGGAAGTCCGAATCGCGGCGCTGGAGCGACGTTCTTGATTCTCACGTGCTGGACTTGAGACTCTGATCGAGTCGGCGAGCGCTATCGAGGCGCGAACACCGGCTTTTCAAAGGCGGTAACGGGCGCCAGGTTGCCCTCATAGCGTTCGACCTCGACCAGGCAGGTGTGTGATGTCGGGCCCTGGGCGATGCTCGAGGTGCCTTTATCGCGCGTCAGCACATTGGGGTTGCCGTGCTTGCATAAGCCCGACTCGTCCGGGTCATACCAGGCGCCGGTGCTGAGTTGCACCACGCCCGGCATCACTGCATCGGTATATTGCGCCACGGCCAGACAGGCACCACGGGCGTTGAACAGGCGCACCACATCGCCTTCGGAGATGTCACGAGCCTTGGCATCGTCAGGATGCAATCGACACACCTCACGGCCTTCCACTTTTTGTGCGAGACTCGCTTCGCCATGGTCGTACTGGCCGTGCAGCTTGCCTTTCGGTTGATTCGAGATCAGATGCAGCTGATGTTGATGGGTACTTGCCGTGTCCAGACGTTCGTAGGGCTCGAACCACGCCGGATGACCGAGACAGTCGTCGTAGCCATAGCTCGCGAGCTTCTCTGAGTAGAGCTCTATCTTGCCTGACGGCGTGGACAGTGCACTTCCCACCGGGTCATTTCGAAACGCCTCCAGAAACACCTGTCGCGGCACACCCATGTCAGGCATGTCGTGCTCGAGGGTGCCGGCTTCACAGAAAGCCTCGTAGCCGGGTGCTCCTTCATTCTGAGAGCGGAACTTCTCATAGAGATGCTCGACCCATTCATCGGCGCTGCGCCCTTCCGAGAACGCGTCACCAAATCCGAGGCGCTGCGCCAGGCCACAGAAAATCTCGTAGTCGTCACGAGCCTCACCATAAGGGTCCAGCACCGGTTGCATGGCTAGCAGCAAAGTCTCCGCGTGACCTAGATCATGACGCTCGAGTGGTGTGGTCGCGGGCAACACGATGTCTGCGCGTTTCGCCATGGGCGTCCAGAAGGGCTCGTGAACGATGATGGTTTCCGGGCGCTGCCAGGCTTTGTTGAGTCGATTCAGATCCTGATGATGGTGGTAAACATTACCGCCGCACCAGTACACCAGGCGGGTGTCCGGATACTCGTAGCTCTTGCCGTTGAACTCGTAGCGCTCACCGGCTTCCGCCTCCAGAAGCTCACTCACGCGAGAAACCGAAATGGTCGGGCAGCCCTCGGGACGTTTTGGCACCGGCAGACCGGAGACTCGCTTCGGTGGCTGACCACCACCCGGACTGCCGGCCGAACCGAAGGGCATGGAAAAGCCGCCGCCCGGAACGCCAATCTGACCGAGTGCTGCGGCCAAGGAGACCGCCATCCAATAGACCTGCTCACCGTGGTCGAGCCGTTGAACGGCGAATGTCACATTGATGAGAGTGCGCTTGGTGGCCATCTCACGCGCGAGTTCGACAATGGTCTGCGCCGAGATCCCGGTGATCTGCGATGCCCACTCGGCTGACTTGGCGGTGCCGTCGCCGCTTCCGAGAATGTACGCCTCGAGCTGCGGCCAACCGACGCAGTGGCTGTGCAAGAACCCGACGTCATGACGCTGCTCGATCACCAGCGTGTGAATCAACGCAGCCATGAGCGCGACATCAGTGCCCGGAATGGGATGCAGCCAGCGTGGTGAGAACTCGTCTTCGATGTCGTCACGGATGGGCGAGACATTCAAGAACTGAACGCCTTGCCCGACCGCGAGGCGCATCCAATCCCGCGTGCGGTGTGGTCCTTGACCGGTGTAGCTGACCTGGGTGTTGCTAATCCGTAAGCCTCCGAAGGAAACGAACAGCTCGGTGTTCTCGGCAACATCCGACCACGAGCTGCAGCGACCCATCACCATGTGATAGGTCAAGCCAAAGATGTAAGGCAAGATGCCGTCGGCCGCGGATGCCGAGTAGGTGCTCCAGCTGTCGGTGCAGCCACCGAACTGGCGGAAGAACCGATACAGCTGGCTGCTCGGCATGTGGAATCGACCCGCAGAGCCCCAGCCGTAAGAGCCCGCATAGATGGAGGCGTGGCCGAAGTCATCGCGGACCCGGGTCAGCTCGCCGGCGGTCCTGTCCAACACCTCATCCCACTCGACTTCGACAAACGGCTCTTCACCACGAAGCTCCGTTCGACTGCCCGGTCCGCTTCGCAACCAGGACTGTCTCACCGACGGTCTGGCGACACGGCATTGCTGGCTCTGATAAAGCGATCGTCCCAGCGGCGAAGGATCCGGATCGGCGGGATGACTTTTGACTTCGATCAGCTGCTGTCCATCACCCGTTACGACGAAGGGTCCCCAATGGGTCAATAGGCTGCTCTTTTTCATGGTCTAATGGTATCGCAAGGTGCGGTCCGTCGCTCTCGGCAGAGCGCAGCGTGGGGCCTGGTTTCGGCCGGATACCGGAGACGCTAGAGTTGCAGTGACACTCAACAGGTCGGCGAACATGCCCAGCTACGATGCGTTGTTTCAATCGATCCGGCTAAACCAGCTGACGCTCAAGAACCGCATCCTGAGCACCGCCCATGAGCCGGCTTATGCCATCGACGGTAGACCGGGGCTCGACTATCAGCTCTACCACGAGGAAAAAGCCAAAGGTGGTGTGGCGCTGACCATAATCGGTGGCTCGGCGAATGTATCTGTCGACTCGCAACCCACCTTTGGGCAGTTGTACGTGGGCGATGACGCCATCATTCCAGACTTTCGGTCTTTTGCTGAGCGCATACATCGACACGACTGCGCGCTCATGTGTCAAATTACCCACATGGGTCGGCGTACCAGCTGGAACGCCGGGCCTTGGTTACTGCCACTGGCGCCGTCTGCAGTCAGAGAGCAGGCACATCGGTCATTCCCCAAAGTCATCGAACGCCATGAGATCAAGCGCATTGTGCGCGAGTTTGCCGATGCCGCCTGGCGTTGCCGCGAGGGCGGGCTCGATGGCTGTGAGCTGTTGAGCTACGGCCATTTGATCGGGCAGTTTCTGTCACCTGTTTCGAACCGGCGCGAAGACGAGTATGGCGGCAGCCTTGCGAATCGCGTCCGATTCGGACTCGAAGCACTCGAGGCAGTGCGGGTCCGCGTGGGTCCAGACTTCGTGGTGGGTTTTCGAATGTCCGTGGATGAACGCGTGGAGGGTGGCTATGGCGAGCAAGAAGGCATCGAGATAGCGGCACAGTTTGCCGCCTCCGGGCTGATCGACTATCTCACCGTCAATGTCGGCCAGATTGCGACCTACGCTGGCAGCGCGGCGTCGGTACCGGGCATGTCGGCGCCGAATGCCCCCTATCTGGAGGTCGCAGGCCGGGTGCGGCGAGCCATACGCGTACCTGTGTTTCACGCATGCCGGGTAGCGGACATCAGCACCGCGAATCATGCTGTCGAAGCCGGTTACGTCGACATGATCGGCATGGTCCGGGCACATCTTGCCGATCCTTATTTTGTGCGCAAGATCAGGGCTGGCGAGGAGCGTCGCGTACGCCCTTGTGTGGGTGCCGGTTATTGCATTGACCGCATCTACCAGGGTCACCGCGGTTTGTGTCTTCACAATCCGGCCACCGGTCGGGAACAACACCTGCCGCAAGTCGTTTCCCGCTCATCCGGTGCACGTCGGCGCATCGTGGTCGTTGGCGCGGGTCCTGCGGGACTGGAGGCCGCGCGTGTCTGCGCCGAGCGTGGCCATCGAGTGACAGTGCTCGAGGCGGCCGAACGCGCCGGCGGGCAAGTCAATCTCGCGATTCGACTCCCCTGGCGTGAGAGTCTCCAGAGCATCATCGACTGGCGTTGTTCGGAGCTGGATGTGCTCGGCGTGGAGGTCACCTATGGAGTGTTGGCGCAAGCCGCCGACGTGCTCGCCCTCGAGCCTGAAGTGGTGATTGTTGCAACCGGGGGCGTGCCAAACACCGAGACCGTCGAGGGCCATGAGCATGTCGCGAGCACCTGGGATATTCTGAGCGGACAGACCGCCATCTCGAACGATGTGCTGATCTTCGACGATCATGGTCAACATCAGGGCGCATCAACGGCCGAGCTGATTGCGCAATCTGCGGATGACGTCGAACTCGTGACGCCCGACCGCGCCTCCATGCAGGAACTCGGCAACAGCAACTTCGCTGTTCATCTCGCCAATCTCTACCGGGCCGGGGTGCGCCTGACGCCCGATCAACGTTTGCTCGAGGTTAAACCCATCGGTAATCGCCTGCGCGCGACATTGAGAAACGAATACACCGGCATGTCCACGGAGCGCTCGGTGGGACAAGTCGTTGTGGAGCACGGTACCCTTGCCGTGGATGAGCTCTATCACGAGCTGGTGGACGACTCCAGAAATCGAGGTGAGGTCGACCCGGCAGCCCTTGCCTCAGGTGATCTCGAGATGCCGGAGCGAAATCCTGGTGCCGACTACTGGCTCATTCGGATCGGCGACGCGCTGGCAAGCCGCAATATCCACGCCGCCATTCACGATGCGCTGCGGGCGTGCAAAGATCTGTAGCCTCCCGACTGTGTGTTTCAAAGAAGCTAGCTCGAGCCTCCAAAGTCAGCTAGCGTCGCCAGTTCATCAATGTGCGCCGGCCCCACGCCGCAGCAGCCACCGACTACTTTGACACCACGAGCCAACCACTGCTTTGCGTGATCGCAGTAGCCTTGCTCCGAGATAACCGTCTCGAAGTAAATGCTGGCGTCTTCCGCGAAATCGCCCGAGTGCGCGTACACTCCCACCGGTCCGCTCCAGCAGGCATCGACCACGTCCAGACAGGCCGCGACATGCTCGACATCGGTGTGCATGATGCTGATGAGGTCAATGTCTTTGTCCGTTATCGCCTGCATGGCGTCAACCAAGGGTTCACCATCCAGCAGCACCGGCACGCCCTGCTCGTCGAGCTTGCAGCTGAGACCCGGCCACACCGGCAAGCCCGTCGACTGCGCACCGTCGAGGACTGCCAACATTCGATCAATCTCCGACATCATCTCGAGCAACAACAATTCAGCACCCGCCGTCGCCAATATCTGCGCTTGCTCGACCGCGTTTACCCGCATGGCTTCGATTGACGGCTTGCGGCCGGAGAATGACCAATGCGACAAGCCGCCTGCTACCAGTACATGCTCCGCCCCGAGCTTTTCCCTGGCCGCGATGGCAATCTCGACGCTACGGCGGTTGTAGGTCTCGAACTGATCAGCGATGCCGGCATCTTCAAGCGTACTTCGATGGGTGGCGAAAGTGTTCGAAATCACAATCTGCGAGCCAGATCGAATGTAGTCCTCATGAATGTCTTGCACGACGTCCGGATCGCTCAAAATCCCGGCTGAATTCCAGGCGTTCTCGATTTTTTTGACCCCGCGGCGCTCAACCTCAGTGCCGGTGGCGCCATCGATCAAGATGGGCACGCCAGCTCGGATTTGGTCCATGAGTGACTGATAACGATCGGGCATGCGCTGTAACTCCGTTTGGATTCGCCACTTGCGAGCTCCGAGCTTGTGCTGGACTCGGTTCCCTAGGCCGGGAATCGAGCATATTCGACGGCGCGTTCGGATGAAAGCCACCGTCGCCCCCAACTCTGTCACACTACGGCGACGTACGAGGGCATCGTCGTCCGGAGCGAACTCTTGAAATGGGGATTGATCATGAATGAGGCGAGGGCGCACAACAGGCTCAATGTTGCACTGGGTGGTGCGCTTGTCCTGGTCAACAAGGGGTTCGTGCAGTCATTGTGTCTGTGGTTCGACGACTCACGGTCGAGCGCCGAGCTCGCCTATTCGGACAACCTGGCAGCGACACGTCGCTTGATGCAACTCATTCGCGCAATGCAGCGATTGGGAGTTCGGCTCGACCCTGATGGCGCCGACCAGAATGCCGACCGCAGTGATGCTGAACTGCAGTCGACCGAGCTGGCAATTTGGTCGTCGGATTTGCAAGTCGTGGTACGCACGCTCGACGCATTGCGTGGGGCACAGGCGGAGCTGGAGTCAGCTGGCGTTGAAGACGGAGCTGTAGACGCGGTTGTGTGCCTGGCCGAGGAGTGCGAAGCCTTTGCTGCTGCGTTGCGCAGTCGTGCGGAGAACTCACTCGCCCACGAATCCGGTGCGTCCGCGCACCGGGTTTCAGATGCCGAAGGCACCAACTTGGAAGGTTTTTTGAAGGGTCTTGCCGATACCGACAGCACCTTGCTCAACGGTCGGCTCGAGTCCGAGCGAGCACCGGATGATCCGTTATTCCCCGTCTTGAACACCGTGCTTGGTAATCATTTTCTCGCCATAGAGCAGTTCTTTTTATCTGGCTTCTTGCTCGAGTCAGAGGGTCAGACAGCACTGGCTGAGGTCAGAATCAGACACTCTCTCGCCGAGATGTCGGCAGCCTATCGTGTCGCGCAGCGCATTCTGGTGTTAGGTGCGAAACCTGCGTCAGTGTTCTCGCCCGATCTGCATGTTCCGCACCGTATCGATGTGGGCAGCAGTGCAACTCATGCGCTCAGCGGTGATCTCATACTCACCGAGCGCTTGGAGGGCGCTCTGGAACATGCCTGTGCCGCGCCAGCCGTGGCCGCTGATCGGCGTAGCGTAGAGCTGTTGTCAGTCGCCATCGGGCTTGAGACTGAAATGTCTGACTGGCTTTCGACTCAGAAGCTTGCGCTCTCGCAATCGGCCCAGCCCGCGCCGGCGAGTGGCGCCTTCGACCATATGCTCGAACGTTGGTCGGTCGAGTAGTGGTTCGACACGAGCACTTCCACAGACTGTCAGGCAGAATAGGCGGCCCATGACCGTCGGACGTCAGAACTCACCTAACTGTCTGAACGCCCAAACTCGCCCACCCCGCAACTGTTCTCATCCATAGGACGCTAAGTGACCGAACAAAGCGCAGCACCTCGAAAGTTCTGGCTGCTCGCTTCTCTGCTAACGGTTGGCACCGTGTGGGGTTTGGTGCCCTCGCTTGCCAAGCTGGTCACCCTGGAAGGTGCAAGCGCGTTGGGCGCGACATTCTGGCAGTCGCTGGCTGGAGGCTTGTTGTTGTATGTCATCACTCTCGCGCGCGGTCGGCGGCTGCATCTCAGTAAGCATCATGTGATTTTCTATCTGGTGTGCGGAACTACAGGTACATCGCTTCCCACACTGATTATATTTCTCGCTGCCGGAGAAATTTCTGCCGGTCTGATCTCAATCATCATCGCGCTTACGCCAATACTCACCTACGGTCTGGCGCTCGCGTACCGTATCGAAGTGCTGATTCCAGTTCGGGTGGTCGGCATTGTGCTTGGCTTTATCGCCGTGCTCATGATTACTCTGCCGGGTGTCGACTCGGGTAGTGCACTGGCCACGCTGTGGATCGTGGCCATGCTCATCGTGCCGTTCTCCTACTCGGCTGAGAATCTGATCATTACGCTCAAGCGGCCGCTGCATGGCGACGGCATCTCGCTGGTTGCGGGCATGTTGTTGTCGAGCGCCGTCGTGTTGTTTCCAATCGCACTTTTCAGTGATGCTCTAGCGCCCTCTGCAATGGCGAGCTTACCCGCGCAAATGGCCGTGGTCGGAATTGTTCTTGCCAACACGCTGAGCTACGTGCTGTTCCTGTTTCTTGTCACCCATGCCGGACCGGTGTATGCGGCACAGTGTGGCTATCTGAATATGGTTATCGGCGTGTTGTGGGGCATCGTCATCTGGAACGAGACTCACAGCATGTGGGTCTGGGCCGCGGTGATGGTACTCGCCGGCGGGATGTTCCTGGTCAAAGAGCAATCGGAAGCGGCGCGGCGAGAATTGGCCTCCACGACTACGAAACGCTGAGCGCAGGCGGAGCCGGCCTGCAAAGTCAGCAGAACCGGAAAAGGTTACTCGTCGTTGATTCGATGCTTTCTTTCGGTCGACGCGGATTCACCCGCATTTCGAGTAGCCACCGTTTCGAACATGCTGCGATAATCGGCGAGAGTCTCCAGCGCAAGTTCTCGCTGCCGGCTCGAAAGGGTCGAGTCGAGCTCAGCAACTATGTCGGCAACCTCGGCATAGAGCTGCTGGCTGGCTGCGCGCGTCTGGGTCGGGAGATCGGACTGGTCAATCCACCAATTGACGAGGAACTCTAAGAGTTGCTCGTCGCTGGGTTTGCGTCTTAGGAGAGCGATGAATTCCTGCTGCTTCGTGTGGCGATACTCAAACCACCGAGGCACGGGATCTGTACTCGAGCGCAATCGCTCATCGAGCTGCTCTTTTGTGAGATTGCCGGTCCAACGCTGGAGGCGCTCGACAATGCCTTCAACTCGATTCTGATGACGTACCTCTGTGTCGTCTGCGAGATACTTTTCTCGAAAGTCCTGATTGCGTTGCTGGATGTTGTCAACCAGCTCGTCGATCTGTGCATCGGTCAAGGTGGTCAACGTGGGCGTGATGTAGGGCAGAGTCCGTCTCGCCGTCCGGTCATACAACCGACGAATGCCCGACAGCAACTCGCCCGCTTCGTTCGCAGTCAATCCATCACTGGGCATCCGCTCCGTGTTCCAGAGAAACGCGACATAGGCGGACAACTCTTCGCGGCGGTGGAGCTCCAAGCGTTCGCGTAGGGCGGACCTGAGTGTTTGCTCTTGCTCGTCATCGAAGGTGACGTAGCGGCCTGCGTATCGCATCGCAAGCCAATCCGCGTGTTCGTAGATGAGTCCGAGCACACTGCAGCCTGCCGTGCTCAGCATCACTGAGAGCGATACGACGACAGCGATGGTTTTCACAATATGCATTTCGAAGTGTGGTCGCAGTATGACAGCGCAGGCTTGGCGAACTGGGTCATGTTGAGCATAGACTCAGCCGGCCCCCATCAGATCGACGCCGGTGGACCCCAATACTGCCTGTCGGGTATGGTCTCGCTCAATCCGGCGCGGGGAGCATAAAGTGCGAGTAGGCTTGTTTCTGTCGCTCGAGCACGCGCTCGATGATGATTTGCGACAGCGATTCGCAGACCTGACTGAATTCGTCCGTGTGGCGAGTCAAGCAGGGTTCGATTTTCTGCATGCTGGTCAACACGTGCTGGTGCCGCAGTTTCAATACCTTCAGTCTTTGCCGGTGCTCGCCAGGATTGCCGCCGATGCCGGTAATATCGAAATCGGCACTGATATCCTGCTGCTGGCGTTGCAGCACCCCGTGCATGTTGCCGAGATGGGGGCCACCTTGGATGTCATCTGCGGCGGACGGTTCTCGTTGGGCGTTGGGCTCGGCTATCGCGACGTTGAGTTCGAGTCGCTGGGTGTGAAGCAGGGCACCCGTCTGCGGCGTTTTCTGGAGAGTATGCAGGTGGTGAAGAAGCTTTGGACCGAGGAGGTCGTGAGCTTCAAAGGTGAGTTCTTCGAGCTCAAGGACGTATCGTTGGCCGCACGTCCACTGCAGCGACCTCGACCACCCATAGTGTTGGCGGCAAGTGGCGACAAGATGGTTAAACGCGCCGCGCGGATTGCCGATGCATTGAGTCTCACTGGTCACGACACCGTCGACACGCTCATACGGCAAGATGGTCTCTATCGCGCCGCGCTCGAAGACGCCGGCAAGCCCTATCCGCCGGAGAAGTACAGGCTCTCCAAGGAACTCTTTGTTGGACGCACTCGCGAGCAAGCCGAGCGCGATTGCTTTCCCCACATCGAGGCGAAGTATCGTGCCTACGCTGCCTGGGGGCAGGATGATGTGCTGCCTTCTGGAAAAAGTTTTTCACAGGAGGTCAAGGCGCTCGCCGAGAATCGCTTCATCGTCGGGTCGCCCGAGCAATGCGTCGAGCAAATTCTCGCCCATCGTGAGGCCATAGAGTTTCAGGACTTCTCGTTCAGACTCCACTACCCGGGTATGCCACATCGCCAATCCATGCAGGCGCTGGAACTTTTTGCCGAGAACGTGTTGCCGACATTACAGTCTGGCTGAGGTTGAGACTGTCCAAACCTTTCGGACTGTCTGCCGTGGACCATCTGGCAATGCCATTTGACACGCGCCGCGGGCGGCAGGATAGTCGGGTGGGCCCATACGGTTGGCTCGATCATTGATTCGATCAGCGGCATCATGGGCTCACGTGTTGCCTGTGATTAAACGAAAGAGTCCAATATGCCAACCCAAACTAAAGAAGACGCCATAACTCACAGTGCGCTTCGCCCGGAGATTCTCGAAGGTCTCAGCAAAGACACTGCTGCTGCCCGAGGTCTCCCAAACGAGGCCTTCACGACACAGGAGTTTCTGGATCTGGAACAGCGTCACGCATTTGCGCGAAGTTGGGTGTTTGCCGGTCGCGTGAGCGCGATTCCCAATCGCGGTGACGTCGAGCCTGTCGAGGTCGCGGGTCGCTCGCTGTTCGTTGCACGGGGTAGCGACGATCGCGTGCGGGTGTTTCACAACGTCTGTCCGCATCGGGGTGCGCGATTGGTGGTTGAGTCCGCGCGCGGCGCACCCGCCCTCACCTGCCCTTACCACGCTTGGAGTTTCACGCTGGATGGTGAACTCAAAGGTCGTCCGCACTATCACGGACCGGAGCAACATGATCGTGACGGTCGAGACAGCGGTGTGTGCCTGTTCCAGGTGCGCTCGGCCATCTGGCACGACTGGGTGTTCGTGAATCTCGATGGAAAGGCGTGCGACTTCGAGGACTACATGGCGCCAGTGAATGGCTACTACAAAGGGTGGGACCTATCAGCTTTCTGCTACGCGTATCACGATAGTTTTGAGTTTCGTTGTAACTGGAAGCTCGCCGTCGAGAACTTCTGCGACACCTACCACGTATTCAAAGTGCATCCAAAGCTCGATGAGGCCTATACGTCACAGCAGCGTGACATGGCGCGACCGGAGGGTGTGCACATGTTCATGTTCAACACCCTGACGGGTGACAGCCCCGGGTTGACGGTCGGTGTGGACGGGCCGGTGCCGCCCGAGATCCCCGGTCTTGCTGCCGAGTGTGAACGTGAGCAGCGATCCTGCAATGTGTTTCCCAACGTCACTGTTGTCGTGCAGCCGAGCAATTTGCAGTTCGTCGAGTTCGAGCCGGTTGGGCCCGACCGCTGCATCATGCATCTGCTCCACTATTTCGTCGGAGATGCGGCACATGATCCGGCTGAGAACGCTGCTCGGGAACGGGTGTACGCAGACTGGTTGCACATCAATCGTGAAGACGAAGGTATCTGTCATCGATTGCAGGAAGGTCGCAGCTGTGATGCCTATGACGGTGGTCGACTGGCGCCGTATTGGGATGTTGGCACTGCGTACTTTCATCGCCATATAGCCGACGCGATCCTCGGTCAGGGGGAGTTTGCGCCGTCAGAGGAAGACGTTTCCAAGGAGCAGGCTGCTTCGTGAGCGCAGCCTGACGCTTACCAGCCAACTGAGTGTGTCAGTTTGATGCTGAGCCCTCCGACGGCAGCCGTCCGAGAGCCACTAGCTCAGCTTCGGTCTCGGCACTGATGTCGAACTCTGATTTGCCGCGCAACAGTGCCTTGATGTGCCACCAGTGCAGCTTGAAGTAAGGCGTCTTCGGCAGCTCGTAGCCCAGTGAGCGTTCGATTTCCTGCTGAAGCTCGGGCAGCCGATGAAACGGCACACTCGGAAATGTGTGGTGGGCGGCGTGATAAGTCATGTTCCAGTTCATCCAGCGGGCAAACCAGTTGGTGTCCCAGGTGCGGGTATTGAACAGGGTGTTGGGTTGATGGGTGAGACCACGGTGCTCGCCGCCACCCTCGAGCATGTACGTCCAGCGCATGAGCACGAAGGGGCCAATCCAGTAGTAAAGCCACCACCAGGACTCGAGTAGAACGCCGCTGATTATGACCAACGCGTAACCGACTACCGACCAGCGAGCATGACGAATGCTGGCCTTGGCTTGGCGGGGCGTGAAGTACCAGTCGCCGGCACGACCGGCAGCATGACGTACGATCTGGCGGGCTTTCCAGTAGATGAGCGGAAACCCGGACAGCATCCAGAGATACTCGCGCACATTGTGAAATCCACCATCGCCGAGTTCGATGTCCTTATCCCAGTCCTGAGTGTGGCGATGATGCGAGTAGTGTCCCCAGCGGTGATCTTCGCTGGGGTTAAAAATGATGAACCCGCAAATTCGTGCCACCCATCGGTTCAACCAGCGAGTCTTGAAGCAGGTTTGATGATCGCACTCGTGCTCAGGGGCATATAGAAAATTCAGCAACACCCCTTGGAGCGCAAAAAAGGGCACACACCACCAGCTGCCCCAGGTCCAGGACATGAGCGCGCTGTTTAGTGCAATCGCCCCCACGTGGCTGGAGAGATAGAGTAGTCCCGGGCCATCCCGGCGTTGTGAGAGTTCGGTCAGTCGTTCGCGCGATATGACGCCGTTAACACCGATGAAGTCTTGCATGAGCGGCATCCTGCTGGATTGCTGAGCAACACTTTAAGTGGTTTGCGGGTAATTGCAAAAGCCGCGGCTGTTTCAGATGTCGGTCGACGCGCTCAGAGCAAACTCTCAATTGAGCCGAACGCCTTACTGCCACCGGCCAACTCGTTCCGTCGCGTTGACGTATTGGGTTTACTACATCAGCACTCGAACAACTCACGGGGACACCCGGTCTCCAATACCTCACAACCGCTGGACGTGACCAACACAGTTTCGCTGACACCGATGGAGTATTGCGTGGGGACCTTGAAAAACGGTATCAGATGCACCGTCATGCCGGGCTGGATGATCTGCGTCGAGGCGTCATCCAAGCTCAATCCGCCGCGTTCAATCCAAGTCAGAAATTCGACACCAATGCCGTAACCGATGCGGTGGTCGAACAAGTGGCCAAAGCCGTGTGCATCGAGCTCGGCCTTTGCCGCGCGGTGCACCTCCCTGGCCTCGATACCGGGTCTGAGGGCATCGAGTGCAGCCTCGAGCGCACTGGCCGATGCTGCATGCGCGGCTTTCATTTCCGGCGTGGCTGACCCAGCGACCGCGGTTCGAATCAGAGCCGAATCATAGTGACGCACGTTGGCACCGAGCTCGAAGTAAACAATCTCGCCTGGTTCGATGATGCGCCCGGTCCAAGAGGCATGTCCTAGTGCTGAACGCACACCCGAGGTGATGTAGGTGGGGTTGCGCGTGAAATGACTGCCGGCCGCGATTCTGGCTGCACTGACTGTCGATGCAACATCGAGTTCACTCGCGCCAGCTTTCACGGCGCCGAGACCAGCGTTGATCGCCGCCCCTACACAGCGTGCTGCCTGGCGCATATAGTCAATCTCTGCCGCCGATTTGATACTTCGGAGATTTTCAATGAGCCCGGCGCAATCCACAAACTCTGCTTCAGGTGCGCTATCTCGCAAGGCTTCATAGATGTCGACGGTGAGCCAGGGCGTGCTTTTCTCGACGCCTACTCTCGCGCCACCAAGACCTGCATCCAGCAAGGAATTCGCGATGGCTCGGCCCGGCGTTTCGCCATCTTGATAACCAACGGCGGGCAACTCATGAGCATTATCGGTCGCGTTCTCGATTTCGAGCTGCCGGGTGACTAACAGCTTGTCACCGTTCGCAGTGACAATCAGCGCTTGCGGAAAAGAGTGAAAGCCCGTGGTCTCGTAGCCGCAGATCCAGTACTGGTTTTCCTGCACGAAGGTGATCAGGGCGTCGAGTTTGTGGTTGCTCAACGCATGCCTCAGTCGGGAATTACGTTGCTCGAACTCGGCTGCACCAAAGGGCAGCTGATTGGGCATTGTCGTGGTCACTGTTCTCTCGCACAGCAGTTCAGCACGAAGTATGGCAGACAAGGTCTGTAGTCATAGCGTCGGCCCGGTCCGGCCACGAGCCGCAGGCGAAGGTCGATCATCGAGTGGCTCTGTGTACAATCGACGGAGGTCTGACAAACAGCTGGAGAAGGCGCATGACCGAAGAGCACGAAGTTGAATATACCGATGGCTTTATTGGCGCATTAGAGTTGGTATGGGGTGATGGATTTCTTTCTCCGGGTGGCGAGGAGGAGATTGCCCTGTTTCTAGAAGGGCTTGATATAACCGGGAAGCACGTGCTCGATGTCGGCTGTGGTACCGGTGGCTGCGATGTGGTCCTGGTGCAGCGTCATGGTGCTGCCAGCGTGCATGGGATCGATGTCGAGCAGCCGGTGCTGGACCTGAGTGTGGCGCGGGCTGCGGAACAGCAGTTGTCCGACAAGCTCACTTATGAGCGGGTCTCTCCGGGTCCGTTTCCGTTTCCGGACCAGAGCTTTGATGTGGTGTTCAGTAAGGACGCCATGATTCACATCGAGGACAAGCACGCGTTGTTCGCAGAGGTGTTTCGTGTGCTGCGGCCTGGGGGATTGTTTGTCGCCAGTGATTGGATGCGCATCGACGAGGAGCCACCAGGTCCAGCGGCACAGCACTGGTTGGATGTCGTCGAACTCACCTTCGGTATGCATTCTCCGCCCTATTATGTCGAGGCACTCGAGAAGGCAGGCTTCGAGGGCATCAAAATGCGCGACCGCAATGAGTTTCTGGTGCAGGCGCTGCGCGACGATGTCGAAGTGCTTACCGGCAGCGGTCACGAAGAGCTCAAAAGACGCGCCGGCAATGAGGCCGACCACTTCATCGATGTGTGGAAGGCCGGTCTGGGGGCGGCTGAAAGTGGTGAGCTGCGCCCGGGCCATATGCGTGGATTCAAGCCCGCCGGTTGAGGCTTGAACCGGCTACCATTAGCTCCTGCCTCATGGTGTCGTAGACGCCACCAGCCGCGCTTGCAAATCCGGCCCATGGGCAGCACGGTTGGCCGATGCCGGTGAATCCAACAGATTTGACTAGTGCCGCTGCGGTCCGGGCGGCTGCGCGATGCGGTGCGCTGAAACATCCGACCTCCGGGTTGGCCAATGATTGCGTGCAGGCGAATGTCGTCATACTGCCACGTGAAGTCGCATTCGAGTTCTTACTGTTCTGTCAGAGAAATCCTGCGCCATGTCCGCTGGTCGAAGTGTTGGAGGCGGGTGAAATCGAAGCCAAGACGACAGCCCCTGGCTCTGATGTTCGAACCGATGTGCCGCGTTATCACGTCTACTCACATGGCGCGCGGAGTGGTGAGCAGCTCGACTTGCTCGACCGCTGGCGAGATGACTTCGTCACTTTTCTACTCGGTTGCTCGTTTACCTTTGAGCAGCATCTCGTGCAAAACGGTATCCATCTGCCCTACTTCGGCACTGACAAAGGGGTGTCGATGTTCAAGACCAACATCGACACCCGGCGTGCCGGTCCGTTTCATGGCCCATTGGTCGTTTCGCAACGCTGGATTCCGAAAGCCAAAGTCGACTGGGTCATTGAGGCGACACGGGCACTGCCACTTGCGCATGGTGCTCCGGTACATGTCGGCGATCCCGCGAAGCTCGGCATTCGCGACCTCTCACAGCCAGATTTCGGTGATTCCTGGCCACCCCACGAAGACTCTGACGTGCCAGTGTTCTGGGCCTGTGGGGTGACACCCCAAGCGGTGGCAGTTTCCAGCCAGACATCGCTGATGATCACTCATGCTCCGGGACATATGTTCGTCACGGATTTGACTCACCGTGAGCTGATAGACAGTTAACCGGCCTTTTGGTGTAGTCGATGCTTGTGTTGCTGACTGCTCGGGGTGGCCGTACGCTCCGCGAATGTCTAACGAGTTAAATCTGAATGAAGACCAAGCGGCCATGGCGGATGGGCGTCGCGGACCGGCGCTCGAGTTTGCCATGGAGTTGCTCATCAGCGCCGGGGTCATGCATGGCGCGACTCGTTTTCAGTCCATCGAGCGCGCCTACGTCAACACCTGCTTTGCGACCGTGGAGCCGCATACGGATTTGCTCACCTGGCTGGCCGACAATCATGCCCAGGTCGCCGTTCCGACATACACCAATGTCGGCATTCATGACGCCGCTAATCCTTGGATTCGAGACGATGAGGCAGGTCGTCTTGCAGCGAGCCGCACGCTCGCGTTGATTGATTTACACAAGCGTTTGGGTTGCCAGATGACCCTGACCTGCGCGCCCTATCAGCTCCCTGGGCATGACCAGCAAGGCCGGCATCTGGCCTGCTCGGAATCGAACGCCGTCTCCTATTTCAACAGTGTCGTCGGAGCACGCACGCTCAAGTATGGCGACTACATGGACATCGCCGCCGCCCTCACCGGCTGTGTGCCACACATGGGGTTGCATACCGATGAAGGTCGGCGCGCCACAGTGGTGTTCGAGGTCGAGCCATTGCCCGAGGCGTTGGCCGGTGACGACCTCGCCTATCAGCTCGTTGGTCATGTCATGGGACGCAAGACGGGTATGGATGTCCCGGCGCTGGTCGGACTTCCGTCCACCACCACGCTCGAGCAGCTTCGTTCGGTCAGTGCCACCGGCGCATCGGCAGGCGGTGTCGCCATGTACCATGCCGTCGGCTTCACACCCGAAGCCCCTACCTTGGACGCTGCAACTCAGGGTGCCGAGCCGAGGCGCCGAGAAGCGATTACGACCTCAGATCTGGTTGCAGCTAAACGCGAACTCACTCAGTTTGATTCCGGGCCTATCAATGCTGTCGCTATCGGCACACCGCATTCACCCATCGCGGAAGTGGGCGCCTTGGCAAGGTTGTTGCGCGACCGTCGCATCAAGGACGACTGCACTTTTTATGTGCAAATGAATCGCCACGTGCGCGACCATGCAGAGCAACAGGGTTGGATCGAAACCTTGCTCCATGCCGGGGTCACCCCGGTCGCCGATACCTGTCTCTACTGGCGTCCGGTGGCACGCGGACTACACGGTCGAATCTTGACCAACTCCGGCAAGTACGCCTACTACGCGCCCGGCGAGTTGAGCGCCGAAGTCAGCATTGCCTCGCTTCGAGAGTGCGTCGAGTCGGCGATTCGCGGCGAGGTCTGGTGTGATCCCGCGCTCGAGGTCATCCGGTGAACCAGTTGCGGCCTATTGTCCGAGGGTGTGTAGACGCTCCTATCCTCACGCTCGATGCACCGGTCAGCTT
>MDTE01044518.1_pt1 | contig 31131 bp, 30 predicted proteins | sample 811231 | NCBI WGS metagenome assembly MDTE01 (sample SAMN05326651, study PRJNA326480) | marine metagenome | isolation source: seawater | place: Indian Ocean: Red Sea | collected 2010 | reverse complement strand
TGCTGAGGGGAGGGGTTCTGGAATTTGAACCGTTGCGCAAGGTCCTTTCGAGGCGAATCTCCGGCTACGAGCGGGTTCATGGCCGTTGATTTGGCGCCCATCTCGGCCTCACCGACAAGCACTCCCAAATCGCTGGACAGCGAGAGCCACAGCCGCACCCTTCAAGAGGGGGGTTAGCAAAGCCGCTATCGGAGGGTGCGAACGCATGGTGTCCATTGAACACGGTGACCTCATTGAGCAACGACGCGGTGGCGTCGATGTTCTCCGTGTTTTGGTGCGTAACCTCGCCATGCACGAACAATCGGGTGCGGTCTGCATCCGCTCTGCAGTGGAGAACACCGAACAACAGGGATGGCTTCTCTTTCGGCTCGGGCAACCGGTGATGGCGTTTCACAACGGAGCCACGGACCATGTCGGGTTGGAGGCCCTGCTGGCGATCGAGCAAGATGCACTCGAGGTGGACAATCACGTTCTCCTCTACGAACTGACCATGAATTCGCTGCGTTCAACCATGCGCCAGCACCCCGAGAGCGTGCTTCATCTTGAGCACCAAGACACCGTCCATGCCGAGGGTTCTTGGTGGTCAAGCGTCCGTTTACCATCGTCCTCATGGCGACGTGCCGCTCGCCTCGAGGACATTGAGCAACTCGCGCTCTCGACCGAAGAGCGCCGTCGCACTTCCCCGGCGGCCTCGCCTCGCTTGGAACTGGAACCGGGTCGAATCTACCTGATGGATTCACCTGACCCCCACCCGATGATTCATTTGGCGGTTGAACTGGGTGAGCGCGGCATGCCTTTGTTGGGGTTGTTCGGCTTACCGCACGCCAGCACGGACATCACCCGGCGTCTCCCAGCACCGCAGTCGTACGCCCTTCTCTCACCTCACGGCAACTACGAGGTGCTCGCAGACAGGGCAGCCATGGACGCCGTTGTGAACGCTTTTCAGTGGGGTAACGAACGGTCTGTTCTTGCGCTTGACGGCTTGGACCGTTTGGGCAATGCACTGGGCGAAGACGGCATGCTCGATGCGTTCCGTTCCATGTGTGACGGTGTTCGATTCAACGACCACGTTGCTCTGGTCACCACGGACCTTGAGATGTTTGAAACGGCCGTCCAGCGACGTTTGCTCGCTGAGGTGACGCTCGTGCGGTCATCGGACGTCCAAGCGTGGATCGACGACCCGGACGGTCTGTGGGACCACCCGCTGTTGCTCGCTCCCGATGAAGAAGAAGAGCAGTGGCTTGAGGCTCAAATCCAACATCAAGGTGCGGTCGTCGGTGCAACTCTGTCGATGGACACCGCCGTCGAGGGCGGCTCTCATGAGCCCGACGCCGAGGAACGAGCGGAAGCAACGCAAGCGCTGGCCGACGTGGTCGAGGCATGGCCCTCACCGCCGGCAAACGAAGTGGTTGAAACCGTCGAAGTGGACTCTGTAGTCATCGGTTCATCACCGTGGCGCCCCCCATCCGAACCTTCGTTTGTCGAGGGTCGCTTTGTGAGCGAGTCACCCCGAGCCGAGCCTGTCGAACGCTTCGAACCTCCCGCCTCGACCCCGAAGAGAGCGCGGCGCAGGACACGAGTCACCACGCCCGAGGAAAGCGTTCCTGTCATGCGGTCTGCCCAACGCTTGCCCAAGCGAAAATCAACGCCCGCTCTGCCACCCGTGAAGGCGGGCTTGACCCCGAGGCGAAGTTCCGCCGTGGTGGAACGTGCGCCGTCGCTCCCTGACTGGCCACGTAAAGCCTCGGCGCCTCAGGCGTACCGAAAAGAAAACTTGGACGTGTTCTCAGACAAACAAACCCGTGCGGTGCAGCGGCAGGCCCCCATCCCCAACCATCCTCACACCTCAGCGTTGAAGGACAACGTGGTGAGTTCACCGGACCTGGAATCGGTTGACTTCCCCACCGACCGCGTGGCAAAAACCGTCATCTTGCCGTCCTCCGAGGAAAGTCGCCCGCTGACCAACAGCCTTCGCCCGGTCGAGGCGGACAGTAAACCGTCAAGGGAAGCGTCTACCAAATCTCAAGCCAATCTGAACATGGATGATGTGTACCGTCGCTGGAGCACGTTTGAGGATCACGACGGCATGGATTCGACGGCGCTTTACGACGAGTACGGAGAGGCCCTTGAGCGGTACGAGGGTGGGGACCAATGACGTCGCACCCCACCAAACTGAGGACCAAACTCGAGGAGGCAAAACGGCACCTCCGCGAGGCCATCGAAACGGCCAAGGCTGAGCCAACACCAGAAGGCAAGACAGAAGCCACGGACGATCAGCAACCTGCACGGTCCAAACTCAACACCCTGCTGGGCACGACCACGGTTCCCCATCGACCTCTCGGTCTCGTTCAACGCGTGGGCGTCCCGCAGCGACCAACATACGACCTGATCGCCGATCGAGTCCTCGGCCCTAACGTGGGCCAGCCTACCTCCTTTCTTGACATCGAACACAATTACGCCTCTCATGTTGCCCATCGATTGACCGAACTTCGTCAACGCTTGGAGGCAAAGACGGTGGCTGAACCCGTTCCTTCCGAATCGGGGTTTGTTGGCGTTGAGGACGACGGCACGCCCGTTTGGAGCCACGTCCTGAACGAGCAGCGGGGTCGCCCTTCTCGCCAACTGAGTGAGTCACTGGCGCCTCCGACCGAAGAGGACGGCCACCACCCGGTCCACACCCTCAACATCGCACCGTCTTGGCCCAAGCGCATGCCCTTTTCCTCATCAAGGACGTTCAAACAGTGGTTCGTCGCCGAGGAGAATTTCGAAGCCACGCGTTGCTGCGAGCATGTCGTTGACCGCCCCGGAGGCGGCCTCAATCCGCTCCTCCTGCAGGCTGAGGCGCAGGCCGGTTGTTCGCACCTGCTCCATGCCACCGGGCAGGCTTTGCTTCGTCGTGAAGAGGGGCATGTCCTGTGGCTCACGGCCGCCGACGCCACCACCGTGGACGGTCTTGACGCCCAGTGGCAGCACGCCCTGGTCGGTGCTTCGGCGGTGGTTGTCGATGATGTTCATGTGTTTGCCGAACACGAGGTGTGGCACCACCAGTTGGGCCTGTTGCTTGACCACGCGCTCAACCTCGGTGTGCAGGTCGTGGCTGGCGGGCGCACCCCCGTCGAGAACCTACCGTCCTCGCGACTCAAGGACGTGCTGCGCACCTCGAGCGTTGCGAATCTTTTGGCGCCGAGCTCACCCACCCTGATGGCCTACGGTCGGTGGCGATGCTCACAACGCAACTTGTTGGTCTCGGACCATCACCTCGCACAGTTGAGCCGCATGGAGCCCTCCGGATGGCGTGCTACGGAAGGTCGTTTGGAGCGTTTGGCGATGGCGTTTGAACAGGGGGCGGTTCTCCTCGATCATGACGACGTCTCCGTCCTCATCGACGGTCAACACGGCACCCCCGTTTCGGCCGAAGAACGGCAGCGTGTGGACGACCTCGCAGCCCAACTCGTCGGTGAAGCGCTGGACAGCGTGTACTCGGAGGTTGACGTCGGAGGTGTGGATCTTCACAGCCCGCTTGAACCTTGGGCGGAGGACGACTACGCACCACCCGCATGGACGCCTGAGGAACTTGGCGCCGACAGCCAGGCGCTGGAGCGACGGCTGCGCGAGGCGGTTGACCCGGTTGAACCAGGGCGACCTTCGGTGCTGGACCTTCACGAGCGCGAGAAGTACATCGTACGGTCCAACGAACCGCTGGACAGTGATGATCTCGGTCGTGCCGTTGACGTGCTGGTGGATTTGGATGCCTCGGTTGACGAGCGGATGAATGCGACCACCAGCAGCGCTGTGGCGTCCTCGCTCGAACTCCATCGCCTTGAGGAGCGGATGGTGGTGCTGGCGCAGCGAGCGGTTGAAGCCGACATTGACGAACTGATCACCATCGCTGATGAGTTGCGAGGGCTTGAGGAACGTCTGGTTGAAATCGACCCCGATCGAGCACCCTTGCCACCGTTTGAAGACGATGCACCGCCACGCGAGCGACGGGTGCCTCGTCGCCGCAGGTCGGGCCGAAAGGCCGCCTCCAAACCCGTGCCGGTCTCGACCGACCTCGACGACTACGAGCCCGAGGGTGAATGGGACATCGACGGCTCGGGCATTGAAGCCGAGGATTTGCTGGAGGAGGACGATGCGCCACGCCTCGTCCACCTGGCTACCCTTCGTCCCCGCACGGTGCTCGTGGGTGAGGAAGAATGAGGGCGCCGTGGTGGATGGACGGGGTTCGATTCTCCTGCCAGGCCAACTGTGGAAAGTGTTGCGACGAACCGGGTGGCATCGTTTACCTCTCGCCCGATGATGCACAGCGTCTCGCCAACCACGCTGGCCTTGAGGTGGAGGCGTGGTTGGAGCGCGATACACGGCAGACCTACGACGGCCGTTATGTTCTCAAAAGCAGGGAAGAGGACGGGATCTGTATTCACTTGAACGACGCTAAGCAGTGCAACATCTACGAGGTTCGACCGCAGCAGTGTCGAGCCTTTCCATGGTGGGGTGAAAACCTCGCTACGGCCTCTGCGTGGAAGAAAGTGAAAGCGACGTGCCCGGGGATTGAAGCGGAGGATGCGTTGTTGGTGGACGGCCAAACCATTCGTCTGAACGTTTTTGCCGACCGGACCTCGACCAAAGGCTTCCGAACGTGGCCTCCCACGAAACGTCGCTGGAAACGATAGACTGCTCAGGTGTTCTCAGCAACACCGTTTCCCTCCTCGGTTGCATCCAAGAGCCGCATTTATACCGAACGTGGATGTCGGGCGCATTGAGGGCCACGAAATGACGCAAGATGAACCCATGTTCACCGTTCATTCGTCTCACCTCAACACCGGTCTACGAGGCGTTCCGGTCGGTACCTGCCGCACCTCTTTCGTGACCCCCACCGAGGGCGTTCACTACTGCGGTTACCCCATCGCTGAACTCGCCCACTTTTCGCCTGAAGACATCGTGTTTTTGCTGTTCAACAAGGAACTCCCGACCCCGGAGCAGTCGGCTGCCTTCAAAGCCGATTTAAGCGCTCGTGGCCGGGTCCCTGACAGCGTCGCTGCTGTGTTTCACACCCTTCCCCGCAACGGGCATCCAATGGATTGGTTGAGCATTGGCATCCACACCCTGGGCATGATGGAGACCACCGGCGACTGGAAAGAAGACGCCCTCAACCTCATCGCTCGCATGCCTCGCATGATGGGCCTGATGTTCCGCATCCGTGAAGGCCGTGGAGAAAACATACCAGATGACGATCTCGAATTGAACATGGTCCAGCGCTTTGTACGGACCCTCGAAATGGACGGCGTGGACGACGAGTTGATGGAGAAGATTCTCGCCACGTACCTCGTTCTTCACATGGACCACGGCGGTGGCAATCTCTCCACCTTCACCGGCAAAGCCATTGCGTCCGGGCACGCCACCGTCTACGCTTCCATTGCGGGCGCCATGAACGCCCTCTCCGGCCCCCTCCACGGGCGAGCCAATCAATCCTGTCTGGAATTCGTGCTTCGCATTGGCACCAGTGATCCCGATGAGGTTGAGGCCTTTGTCCGTGGCGAACTGGCCGCAAAGCGACCGGTGTTCGGGTTTGGTCACGCCGTCTTGCGGGCAGAAGATCCGAGGGCCACCGTTCAGTTCGCCTTGGGTGAACGGCTTTGCCCGGACGATGAGAACTTCAAGATCATCCGCACACTGCGTGAAGTGGCGCCTCGCGTCCTTTCTGAAAACAAAAAAATCTCCAACCCCAACGCCAACGTTGACATCGCCAGCGGGGCCCTGCTCCACCATGTTGGATTCAAGGACCCCACCTACTACACGACGTTCTTTGGCTGGGCTCGTGTCGCCGGCATCGGTGCACAAATCATCGACGAGCGAACCGTGATGCGAAGCGGGAAGGGCACCCCCATCTACCGGCCAAAATACATCGCCGAGCAACAAGAACTGCGTCATTTGGATTGAGGATGCAGCACGGGGCGGGGTGTTTTCCCCGAACCTCGATGACCGATCATGCGTGGAGCGGAAGCCGGGGCGGTTTCTCCCGAGAAACGGTCAAGCGTCTCCTTCACGCTTGACCGCCACTCCCAACGTCGGTGCCATTCTTCCACCAGAGCACGGCGACGGGAAGCGTCACAGTCCGCCCACAAAGGGACGCTGGCTTCCAATTCCCGAACGGCACGCAGGTGATGGTCCTCCTCAACATCCTCCAGCCGTTGCCATTCAGCCTCAAGTAACGGTCGCTTTCCCGGTTGACGCCAACGGGCGTGACCGGATGGCAACCAGGTGAGCGCCGGGTCGGCATGGTCGGTGAGCGCGGACAACCCCGCTCGAATCAGCCGGTGTTCAATGTGAGGCTTGGTCGGCCAGACGTAGGTCGGCATGCCGCCCCGAGCCTTCGTCAATCGTTGGAGGGCACGACCCTCAAGGCCAACGTGCCGCCCCAACGGCAGGTGTTTGGTGGAGGTTTGGAAGTACTCAACGGCGCACGGCAGCATGGCGCTGCCCTGACCTCGGTGTTGGTTGACCAGTCGGGCAAAGGACGTGGTGAGAAATTTCGGAAGAACCTGAAGCCGCTGCGAAGTACGGTTTCCGTACGGTGGGATGTAAGGGATGAGGGCGGCCCAAGGGCGTTGCGTTTCGGACAGCCGTGCAGACGCTGGCATGCCGCGATGGAACGCATAGAACACGGTGTTTTCTCGAGGAATCGCACGCTCATCCAAGGCTTCCTCTGCGAGGCGCATGGCCTTCGCAATGTGGCGATTGTGATGGTCACGACCAAAAAAGCCGCCTCCTTGTGCGCTTTTTGGATGGGGTCGCTTGATCTCAACGCACCCCATGGAACCACCGTCTCGCCATGCTTTGAGGACCTCCCGGTCGTCAAGGAAGTCGTCAAAACCGAGGAAACCCAGCCCCGTCAAATCATCCAATGTCCACTCTTCCAGCCAGGTCGGATGGCCCTTCAGATGTTCCTCGGGCACCGATACGGTTCGGTCGTGGTGGACGACCAGCTGATCGTCTGCGGTGAGACGAATGTCAAATTCGACGCCGTCAAACATGGAAAAAGCGTGCTGGAGGCTCTCCAGCGTGTTTTCAGGGGCGGGTTTCCACGGGCCCCCTTCCTTCATGCACCAACCTCGTTTCGCTCTGCTTCAAAGGTTATCGCCGGCGGTGAGGGAATGCCGTTGATTGCGCACCAAAGCGTCCGAAGGCATAAAGCCACATTTCATGACGCCAAACCATGGACCCCTACGAAATCATGATGAGCATGATTTTGGTCCTCACGCCCATCATTTGTTGGTTCTTCACACGAACGCAACCCGAGCACCGCACACCGTGGAGGAAGTGGGCGGAAGAATTCCACAACAAGCGGTATTATCTCCACGCCATGGGCTACATCGTCATCATTCGTTGGAAGTCCATCACGGACAAATTGAACGAACCGATGAAAACCCGAACCGGGCACTGGACAGACTGGGTGTACGGGATTGAGGGTGAGTTCACCAAGTGGGTCCAAGACGCCTTCCGAAGCGAGGCGCTGACCGAGTTTCTCAACTTCCATTACCTCTTCGTTTACCTCTTTTTGATTTACGTAACCACGGTCTATTTCGCATATTCCGGCGACCGGGACATGACGGACAAAGTGACGCTCAACTACCTGCTCATCTATGCGCTCGCTGTTCCCTACTACCTTTTCTTCAACGTCGAGGTGACCTCATCGTGGATTCCGGGCATGGACGCCTTGCTCTACCACGAAGGGTGGTACACCGTGTTCTACGCCCTGCACGACCCGCTTGACAACGCCGTCCCAAGCCTCCATGTCGCCATTCCGTTCGGTATCTTGATGCTCAACTACCTGCACGTGAAGGAACAGGGTGGGACCCTGAGGGAATGGCGCCATTGGCCCTATCACCTCTTCGTGTTGCTCAACACCCTCTTGTTCATCTTCACCATCCTCTACCTTGGCATTCATTGGTTCGTCGACATCCCATTGGGATTGCTCATCGGCAGCATCGGTGCCCTGTTTATTCACCACCTCCAACCGCGTCTTCGCAACGATTTCGGGCCCGTGTTCAAGGGCATTGGGAGGGACAAGGTTCGGCGCCATATTTTGGTTGAAGGCATCGTGATGTTGATCTTGTTGACCTGCATGATGATGGCGGTGAACTACCAAGAGGAAACCATTGACGAGCGGGTTTCCTTCCGCTTGGGCGAAGGCGACAGCACGTTCGAGATCATTCAGAAATTTGAGCCCGGAGAGATGGTCCAATCCAACATCACCAACCTGAACATGGCCTCACAGCTCGAGATTGTGATCGTCATGGTGGAGACCAGCGTCCCGGCGATGGAAACCGGGCAGATTGATTGGGAGGTGATGAAGACCCTCGGTGATCACCACACCGTGGCGCCACAAACCACCCTGAGCATCAACATCACGTCCCCCAAGATCTACCATTTCATCGTCATGCATCACGATGAGGCTCTGGAGGATGAAACCACCATGGAGGTTCGCATCCTCAACGACTACGGCGACGACAAAATGGGTCAGGCCATGTTCCTGAGCCTTCCGTCGTTGTGGATGACCGGCTTTGTGGTCTATCGACTCTATCGACTGAAGAAGGAGGGCCGAAGTTGGATTGATTCTACACCCTCTTATGTGTGGGCTTCGTCGTCCAAATCGGACGAAGAGGCGTGAAGCATGGCATCGGAACCCCTCCAAGCAACGGTCGAGCGCCTGGCGCAATCTTCGGGGGGGCAAATTCTGTCCTCTCTTCGAAACGCCTTCCAGCGTTCGTTGAAGTTCTACGTAGCGCTGTTTCTGCTCGGCTTCATCGTGGCGTTCCCCCTCACCAGTGAATTCATCGGCTGGCTGGTGGACGAAGAACGCCTACCCGACGGGGTCGAAATCATCGTGATCTCGCCGGTGGAGTTTCTCTTTCTTCAGCTCCGAATCGCCGGCTATGTCGGCCTCACCCTCGTGTCGCTGATGGTCGTCGGTCAGGTCGCCCTCCACGGCCTTCGACACGAGGCCGTTCGCCAGCGAATCCAAGAGTTGGAGGTCTCGTTGCCAAAACCCGGCCCCCGACTTCTCCTTGCGCTGGGGGCGTCCCTCGCCCTGATGGTGGCCGGTTTGCTTTACGCGTGGTACGGCCTGATTCCGCTGCTTCTCGACTACCTCACGACCGACGCCCAACAGGCCGGTTTGTCCACGGAGTGGCGCCTTTCCAACTATGCAGGCTTTATTGTCAATCTGCTTTCCGCATCCGCCATCGGGTTCCAAGCTCCGCTCCTCACCACGCTGGTGCTTCGCGCCGGCGTGGCGTCCCACCAGCAACTCGCGTCCTCAAGGCGTATCATTTGGTTCGGTGCGTTTGTCCTCGGTGCGTTCATGTCGCCGCCTGACCCGCTTTCGTTGTTCCTGGTTGCGCTGCCCGTTATTTTCCTCTTTGAGGCGGCGATGATGTGGGACCGGCTCACTCGGCGTTGAGGTCAGCAGCCAAGGCTTGGAGAGGAACGGGCATGTTACCGGGGCGCGACTGCCACGAAAGGCCGTGGAAATCCGAGCCGACGGTGATGCCGAGTCCAACGCTGTTGGCCTCGGCCGTCAATTCGTAGCGGTACGCATCGGTGTGGCTGCGATGCACGGCTTCCACGGCGTCAACCCCCAGTTGGGACAACACGGCCAGCAGGTCAGCGCTCGGTACGCCGTAGTAGAGCGGGTGGGCCAGCGATGTGAAACCTCCCGCCAGTTTGACGGCCTCAACGGCCGAAGCGATGCTGGGCTTAACGTGGGGAACAAACGCCGGAAGGCCGTCCCCGATCCAGGTTTCGAACGCTTCTTGTTTGGTGGCAACATAGCCACGCTCCACCATCACTTCGGCAAGGTGCGGTCGACCGACCGAACCGCTTGCCTTGGCACGGACTTCGTCGATGTCGACGGGCATGCCCAAGGCTTGAAGCCGCTCGCACATCGCCACCATTCGAGGATATCGGCCGTCCTGATGAGGGGCCAGCCATGCCTTGAACGAGGCCACATCATCATCGTTCTTCCCCGGTACGTGGTTGGGGAAGTAGGCCAGCAGATGCCACGAGGCTGAGGCACGCTCCCGCCCGATGGCCTTCAGATGGTTCTCGTTGGGGGGCAGTGCCGGCTCGCATGTGATTTCAACACCGGGAACGAATCGAAGACCCCTTGAGGACGCTGCGTTCATGGCCTCCGACCAACCGGACGTGGTGTCGTGGTCGGTCAAGGACCAGCATTCCACGCCCTGGCCCTTCATCAAGTCGGCCACTTTGGCGACGGGGTGTTCACCGTCGCTGTGGGTGGAATGCGAGTGCAGGTCGTAGATCTGCGTCCACATGAAACGGCCTCACGTGCGGTTCCTATCAAGTCTCGTCTTCAAAACAAGTCGTCCAAATCCGGTAGGTCGGGTAAGTCGGGTTGAGGCGTGCTGGTCGCTGGTGGTTGTTCGTCAAAGAGGTCGTCCAAATCCGGCCATGATGGAGCGCTGGTGTCAACCTTCACCACGGCGCTGACCTCCTCCGCCGGCGGTTCAGCCAGAAGTTGACTCAGGTCTGGCATGGCGGGAAGCGACAGGGTCCGGACGTCGTCTGGGTTCGGTTCCTCGGATGCCTCAAGAACGGGGATTGAACCCTCGTTTCCAGAAGGCAACGGTACGCTCGCCACGCCGTCCGTGACGAACGTCCGGCCAGGTTCAAGGCCGGGGATGGTGCTCGGGTCGACGAGGCTTTGCGCTGTTTGCCCGGGCAGCGGCACCGGTTTGACCAGCACTCGCTCGAGCGTTTGGCCGGTCTCACCCTCGGCCGGCGAAGTATCCCGTACATCGATGGTGGTCTGCTGAGCGGCCTTGGCAGCGTCCATCGTACGTTGGACTTCTGCGCCAAACTCGCCCGACGAGAGCGTCGTGATGGCGCTGCTCACTTGTTCCTGGTCAGCATGAGGTGTCGTGCCGAGGATGGTGGTCAGGATGGACGCCGTAGTGGGGTTCACGGTGTCGTTGTTGGAGGAGCCGGTGCCTGAGACCAGCGTGTCGGAAAAAGCGTCATCGGTGTGCAGTGTTGCACGGGTGAGGGCAGGAATGTCGCGCTGTTGGTTAGCGAAGTATGCGACAATGAGCATCACGGCTCCGACGATGAGCGCTGCGCCTTCCTCGATTGAAAAACCGGGGCTGCCCAGAAACTCACCCACGAGGTTGATGGCCGTGAACAACACCGCTACGGCCGCCGTCAGCGTTGCTGCGGCTGCAAGACGGGGTGCTCGAGGGTCGTGGACCACGGGCGTTGCTCAACCGCCCGTTTCTTAGCCCTTCTCGTCAGCGGTCAAGGACAGACTCGGCCGCTTTGACGGTGTTTTCCATGAGCATGGCGATCGTCATCGGCCCAACACCACCAGGAACCGGCGAAAGCCACGAAGCAACCTCGGCCACCTTGGGGTCCACGTCGCCCGCAAGGCGCCAGCCCCGCTCCGTGGTTCCGTCTTGGACGCGGTTGATGCCCACGTCGACCACGACGGCGCCGGGCTTTACCCACGTCGCTTTGACCATCTCGGGGCGTCCCACGGCCGCCACGACGATGTCGGCTTCTCGGCACACTTCGGCCGCGTTTTCGGTACGGGAATGAACCACCGTTACCGTAGCGTCGGCGCCCTTGGCGGCCAGAAGCAAGGCGGCGGGCATGCCCACGATCCGAGACCGTCCGAGCACCGCCGCCTTCATGCCCTCCAATTCAATGCCAGCCCAGCGGAGCATCCGCATGATGCCACTGGGCGTGCACGGGAGCATGCCGTTCGTTCTTCCCTGGACGAGCCGACCGAGGTTCTCAGGGTGAAACCCGTCAACGTCTTTGTTGGGATGAATCAGATCCGTCAGTGCCGTTTCGTCCATGTGGTCAGGAAGCGGCGATTGCACGAGGATGCCGTGGACGTCCGTGCGTTCGTTCAGCGTGTGAATGTGTTCTCTGAGGACCGCCTCTGTCACATCGGCAGCGAGGGCGATGTGGGTCGAACGGATGCCAAGGCGTTCGCAGGTTTTGATTTTTGAATTGACGTAGACGTGTGATGCGGGGTCATCGCCGACAATGATAACGGCAAGATGCGGCTCTATGCCTTGTTTTTTCACGGCGTCGATTCGTTCAACGAGGTTCATCTCGACCTCGGCCGCACAGGCTTTGCCGTCCAAACGTTGTGCTGCCACAGCCGGTCCACCCGGCGGCTCGCCTTGAGCGTTCCGCGGCACGCAAGGTCACAGCGGCGTCTTGAAGCCAAGGGCGCGAACGATGCACCAGCCTGCTCGTGCCTCAAAGATGGCGAAGGCGCCACCAAAGATTCCACCGGCAACGCCGTACCAGCCCATGCTGACCGTCAGCACATCGGTGGCCAGCAAACCGGCGAGAATCAGTGAACCGAAGATGGCAGCAAGGCCACCCAAGAAACGGGCGGCTTTCCCACGAGCATCGAGGTTGCACTCGAACATGGTGTGAGGTCCCCCTTGGAGTATTTGAATCGGTGTTTGGTTTGGTGAGGAGCCAACGGAGGGACTCGAACCCCCGACCGTCTGATTACAAATCAGACGCACTACCAGCTGTGCTACGTTGGCCTTGAGGTTGGGGTGCGTTCACCCCTTGATGAAACACACGGCAGGAGACGACCTGACGGTTGGACGGTCAAAGCAAAAAGTGAACGGGCCTTGGCGGGGCCATGGACGAGGAGGCGACCATGCAGTTTCTCGCCAGTCACGGCCAAGGAAAGACGGGAAACGACACCATCTTCGGTTGGTTCGCTCGATACCAAGCCGCCGCGGCAGCGGGTGCAGATGCTGTCAACGGGACCGTGGGTGCCCTGCTCAACGACGACGGCACCCTGGCCATCAACACGGTAGTGGATCAAGCCATTCGACAAGCACCTGCGGCAGAGTTTGCGGCCTATGCTCCGCTCAAAGGCCTCCCTTCGTTCTTGGACCTCGCCATCACCCTTGCGCTTGGTGAACACCGGTCCGTCCTCGAAGAACTTGGGCTCCACGCCGGCGCCACCGCCGCGCCGGGCGGTTCAGGGGCCCTCTACTTGGCAGCCGCCAACTTTGCTGAACGCGGAGAAACCGTCCTCCTCAGGGACCGCCACTGGGGCCCTTACGGCGGGTTTCTTCAGGGCTGCGGCCTTGGCGTGACCACCTACCCATTGCTGCCAGACCAACCCAGCAGCGACACGCCGCTGTTGGATTTGGAGGGGTTTGAACAGCGACTCGAAGCCATGGTCAACGAACAAAGCACGGTCATGACCTGGCTCAACGACCCGGCTCACAACCCCACCGGACTCAGCCTGCCTCCTGAGAGTCGGTATGCCATGCTGAACGCCTTCATGGAAAGCGCCACTCGAAACGAACACACGGGGCACACGCTGCTCATTGACGCCGCTTACCACCTCTATGCCGACGAACCACACGGTTGGGCGGAGACGGTTGCAGAGGCGCTGGACTCGGGTCTGCCTTGGCCGGAAAACTTGCTGATTTGTTTTGCCATTTCGCTCTCCAAATCTCACACCATTTACGGCTTGCGAACGGGTGCTTTGGTCTGGATTCATCCGGAGGAGGCCAACGTTCAGCGGCTCCAAGACGTGATGGGTGTCACCGGACGGCAAACATGGTCCGCCGCTCCGCGCATCGCTCAACATGTGCTCAGTGAGTTGCACGCATCCTCCGCTGGTGGTGAGGCCTGGTCGACCGAGCGTGATCGTTTGGCAGCCTTGCTCACCGCACGTCGGGCGACCTTCATTCAAGCCTGTGAGCGACTTGGGGTCTCGGTTAATCCGAGCCATGACGGCTTTTTTGCATGGTACGAATGCGATGATTCAACGGCCATTGCAGAAGCCTGTGCGGACCAGCACGTGTACCTCGTTCCGTTGACCGGTGGCGTGCGCATCGGTCTTTGTGCGGTCCCCGAACGTCAGGTCGAACGCGTGGCCCAAGCCCTCGCTCACGCTGTGGGGGCGAGCCGATGACGCGTCTCAGTCGGGAGAATTTTCTGATCACGGGTTTCGTTTGCATTTTGTTTGGCGGTTCGATGAGCGTGGCCGGACTGGGGCCGATGGCGATGACCGTCGGTTTGTTCGGTGTGGTTTTTTTTCTCGTCGGGATGAGTTTAGGGCGGCGAACAGGGTTGTCCCCCGAGGCCATCGCCAACTGGCAGCCGGACGGTCAAACCCTTCCAGAGGCGGGCCGATTCATGTTCCGCGTTGACGTGACGCTGGACGACCCCGTGCGCACCTCGGTGTTATGCGGTCCTTGCGGGCACGTGCAGGTGAACGAGGGCCCTCGTCCTTCTTCGTTTACCTGCCCATCTTGCGGCCTTGTCCTGTGGGACGAAGAGGAATGAACGGGCCACACAGCTCTTGATTCAACGGTGATTTCAAAGCAAGCGTGTCGTTGGGAGGTTCATGGATGCCCCCAACCTGCTGAACCCCGAGCGGCGCATGTTGCGGGCCATGCAGTTGAGCGACGCCGCCCGTACGTGGGACCTTGAAAGCGTTCTGGCGGCGTGCGATTGGACCGACCAAGCGGTGGCCGTCGGGGCGGGTCATGGTCTTCAAAACCACGGGCTTGTGGAGGTCGAGGAGACCACGCTGAGCGAGGTTCGATTGGACGTTGCGGGTGAGCAAGCGGTTCAGGACGGCTTGCTGGAAGCCCGTCTCTGGTCGTGGATGCAGACGACCGATGAAGCCACCATGCAGGCTCTTCAACAGCGGTTTGAACGCCATGAAGCCGGACCAGGGGTCGGCTTGCTCAAGCAACTCGGTGTGGCCATTGAAGGTGGACAACTTGTTGCTCAAGACCCCGAAACGATGACGGCGGTGATCGAACAGCGAACGGCCTTCCTCCACTCGCTTCCGTTGGATTCATCGGACGCCGATGAGGCGATGTTGAAGCATTTTTCATCCCGAAAGAACCTCGTTCAAACCGTTGAGCGAACGGAACGACGATGGCGATTGACGAGCGCCGGTGAGAGCGTTTCAGCCGACGACCTCCAAGAGACGATGGTGATCACCGACTTGACGCCCGAATTGCTCCAGAGCGAGGAGTGGAAAACCGCCGAATTCCGGGCGTTCGATGTCGCTCTTGAAGCGTCCACACCACGGACAGGGCGCAGCCACCCCATGCAGGCCCTCATCGAGCGCATCCGTGCGATTTTCCTCGAAATGGGCTTCTCAGAACTGGTTGACGATTACGTTCAATCAGCCGGTTGGAACATGGACGCACTGTTCATTCCCCAAGACCATCCTGCTCGAGAGATGCAGGACACGTTTTACCTGGACAGTCCTGCGTCCATCGACCTTGACGATGAGGTGATGAACGCGTGGAAAGCCATTCACGAACACGGCGGTGAAACGGGCTCAACCGGTTGGGGCGGTTCCTACTCCACTGAGGTGTCCAAGCGCCCGTTGTTGCGAACCCACACCACGGTGAACACCATCCAATACCTTGCCAAGCACCCCCAGGACGCCTGTCGAGTCTTTTCGGTGGACCGTGTCTTCCGAAAGGAGGCCATCGACCGAACGCACCTTCCTGAATTCCACCAAATCGAGGGCATCATCATGGAGGAGGGAGCCAACCTCCAAATGCTCGTGACGACGCTCAAAACCTTCTACGCCAAGATGGGCTACCCGGAAGTCCGGGTGCGTCCGGCTTACTTTCCCTACACCGAACCCAGCCTGGAAATCGAGGTCAAGTGGCGTGGAAAATGGTTGGAACTCGGCGGTGCCGGTATCTTCCGCCCCGAAGTGACCGAACCGCTCGGCATCACGTCACCCGTTCTCGCGTGGGGGATGGGCTTGGAACGGTTGGCCATGCTGGTGTTGGGTCTTGATGACATTCGTCAGCTCTACATTTCAGATCTCGAGTGGTTGCGAAATCAACCCATCCTGTGAGGGGTTGGCGTGCCCCGTTGGGCCACGTTCTCCATGCATTGAGTCGTGTCGGTGTCGGGGCGAAGTTCTTAGACAGCGGACGCTTGGTAGAACCATGCAACCCGGCACGACCATTTCCCTTCACATGTCCAACGTTGAGACCATCCCCGGCAAAACCATCACGGCTTCCTTGGGCTTAGTGACCGGTTCCACCGTTCGTGCAAAGCACATTGGAAAGGACATCTTTGCGGGCCTCAAGAACATCGTGGGTGGCGAATTGAAGGCCTACACGGAACTGTTGAATGAATCTCGGAACGAAGCCATTCAGCGCATGATGATGCAAGCCCACAGCATGGGCGCCAACGGTGTGGTGAACGTGCGGTTTGCCACCTCCAACGTTGCTGCAGGTGCTTCGGAGTTGTTTTGCTACGGAACCGCCGTCGTTGTTGAGTGAGGTTTTTTTCATGGCAGAAGGCCTTGGCACTATGATTTGGTTGGTGCTCGTGATCGGCGGCAGCGTTGGCTTCCCGCTCACGTCGTGGGCATTGGGACGATGGTATCAGGGTCGACTGATGACAGCGCTTGCGGCCAATGAAAAAAATCACGGCACCATCCTGCAGAGCGATCGATTCCACTCCACCACGGCCACCATGGACAACATGAGCGCCACGTCGGCCACCCTGCTTCACGTGAGCATCTGCGTCGGACCGTCCATCGGTCAGATGTTTTTCATGTGGTTCAAGAGCTTGGTCGGCGGCCGGCTTCAATCCTACGATGCCGTCTTGGATTTCGGCCGACGGGAAGTTCTGCTCCGCTTGAAGCAACAGGCGGACAGCCTTGGTTGCACCTCCATGCAAAACATTCGATTGGAAACCTCCGTGGTTTCTTTCGCCAAGAACAGCAATGAAAGTCGTCGCTCATCGGTGGAATTCCTTGCGTTTGCGACGGGCATCCGTCAGTGAGGGAACATCATTCCCACTCGTCTTGAAACCGACGCTGACGGTCTTTTGCAACCTCGTCGACGTGCTCCTCGTCGGGTTGATGGTCCTCAGGGTCGATGTTCAGCGTGGCGTCCTCGAGGCCAAACATGCGGCCAAATCGTTCCTGCATAAACCGTCGAATGTCATCGGCATCGGCTCCTTCAAATCGCATGTGGAATCGGCGCTCTTGCTCGCGGCGTCCACGCCCTCGATGCCGCTGTCGCCAGTACGTTCGGAACACGCTGAAGCAGAACTTCTGATCGTTGTCCAGTTGGAATTCTTCGGGCCAGTCCATGCTTGACACTTCGTGGACGAAATGATTGAGCCCTTCAACAAAGGCTTGCATGTCCTCGAGCGACATGTTTTCTTCAACGTTCTCCCCTCGGTCGTCCTTGCGTTCTTCGTTGTCGTCGCTCATAACGCAACAACGCCGCCAGTGTTTATCAAGGGTTCAAGCAGGCCAGAACGCATCCTCATAAGGAAAGAGCATGACCCGCGAGCATGGACCTTTCGGGGACGGTCAGCAGCGGTCTGGGTCGAGCCCATGTCTTCATGGCCCAACCTCACTACCAAGACCAGTTCCGAGAAATCCTGGGCAACAAAGCATGGCCGGGCACCCTCAACATGGAGGTCGACGCCAACATGCTCAGTCACTACATCGCCCTGCGGCAAAAGGCCGGTATCGACACCTTGGACGCACCGGATGAAGACCGAGAGGCGGCCAAAAGCCTCGATGTTTCGGCCTACGAACGAATTCGGATTCGAGGTTTCTTGCGAGACGGTGTCTCCTTCGGCGGGGCTTCAGCGTTCAAGGGCACCGTTCACCACAACGACCAATCGGTTGAGTGCGCCGTGCTTATTCCCGACCTGACCCGCCATGTCGACGTGGTTGAGGTGATTTCCACGGCGTTCCTTCGGGAGCGATTGGAGCTCAATGACGGCGACCGCATCACCATCTCACTGTGATCGGTGGTACACCACGGGCAACGTGCCGATTTCGGCCCACTCGTTGAACAGCATGGCCTTGAGTTCGTGCTGTGCCGCTTGCTGCCAGCGACCTTTCCGGGTACGCTCGGCGGTTCGGCCCGTGGGAGGGGGTGTGAACACGGTGGCGTGGCTTTCCTCGGGGAGAGGGGCGTCGTCCCACGCTACGCCCCACAGCACCAACCACTCCGGAGGGGCCACTCCGAAATCAACCGACGTCATCGGTTCTTGGATGGCCGAAACGACTTGGTGCTCATCCAGTTCGCCCACCGAGAGACGAAACAGGGCGTTGGCGACCCGACGAACTTGATTCCAGAGGAAGGCCTCGCCTTTGATTTCGAAGCCCATCAGGCGGTCGCCGTCCATCCAAGGCTTAGCGTCAAGAACGGTTCGAACGGGGTTTTTCCCCTCTTCCAGACGAGCAAAGTTTCGAGCGTCGTACGTGCCAACAAAGTGCTTGAGCCATCGCTTGAACGCCTCAAGCTCAGGTTCAACCCAGAATTCCATGGCTTCCAAACGATACCGGTACACGCGGTGCCGTGCCATCCGGGGGTTGAAGTCCAAATCCACCTCCGTCACGGTGAGAAACGCAATGTTGGCGTCGAGTCGGTCGTCCACGGCTCGAATCATCTTGCGGGGAGACAGGGCGTCCCACAGCGTTCGGTCGAGGTCAACGATGCCCCCGTTGACGCGGACGTGAACCCCGGCATCGGTCCGGCTTGAGAGCACCAGGAGTTGGTCCTCTTCGGGGCCCGTCAACCATTTGAGGGAGCGGAACACGCGTATGAGTTCGCCCTGTACCGTGCGCACGTCAGGCTGAATCTGACTCCCGTGAAATTCATCGCCGAGGTAGCCGATTCGGAAAAACAACCGAACCTTCTCGGTCAGGCCACCATCTCCTTACTCGTCGCTCTTGAGCATGGCGATGGCTTCGTCGGACGAGAACCCGAGGGCCCCCACGGACCATTCCAAGGCTTGCTTCAGCCACGGCTGAATCATCGGCGCTTGACGGCTCGGGTCCATGACTTCGATGGCGTCGACGAGGTTGCGGCTGGCGGTGAAAAGAACCTCATCCACCGGGATGTCTTCAAGTTCGAGACGGCGAGCATAGCGCTGAAACTCCTTGACGGCCACGGGGATGCGGCGGCATTCGAGAGCGAACGAAGCAAAGTCAGCGATGTACTCCATGTTCTCCTCGTCAAGTTCCATGGCCTTCTTGTAGGCGTTCATGATTTTTCGGCCGGGGATGACGTCATCTTGGGCCTCCATGTTCTTCATGTTCGCAAATTCAGCCCACATGTGGTGAAGTTCAGGAACATCAGCGTGAGCGCCGATTTTCGCATCGAGGTCGGCCAGCGCACCGTCGATGTCACCTTCACGAAACAATTCAATGGGTTTCTCCAAAAGGGCTTCCACCATGTTCTCAACTCAGCCCTTGCGTGGGCCACGGGGCTTTTCAAGCCTCGCTCGGCGTCCAATGCCGTCATGCTTCGGTTTCTTCTTCCGCGGTCAGGGCGCTCTTGATGTCCTCGAGCATGTTGGATTGCGAATGTTTCCGGTGCATTTCGTTGAGCATCAATTTGATGTCTTCCCACTTTCGAATCTTGTAGAAACAATGGCGAGGGTCATGGTCAACACGCCGCGTGGTGCGCTGGTAGGAAATAAAGGCAAAGATGGAGCGGAAAATCCCTTTGCTGGCTTTGGCGGTTGGGCTGTCGTCCGCACTGGCCGCCGTTCCAGGTAGGTTGCCGGTCGCCCCTGCACCAACGCCAACGGATTCCTCAACCAAGCCCACGCCGGAGTCGGTCATGATGGTGACCGTGGCGTAGCCGAGCAAGGTGCCCATGGGCGTTCGTTCGACCATCACCTCGGAGATGCGGTCAAACAAGATTCTCCTGTGGGAGCGAGACAGCAAAAAGGCATGCTGGAAAATGATGGCGTTGGTGGTGACAGCGTAGGAAAAACTTCGCTGGTACTTGAACGTGAAGCCCCAAAAAACGACCAAGAACACCAAGCCTGCGAGGAAGAAATTGTAGTTGTCAATGGGAATAAAGTCGTAAGCTCCGTCCTCGGCTCCAAACAAGCCGGCGACGGCGCTGATCAGGTTGTCCACGCTGATGATGATCGGCAAGAAGGTGATGAACAGCAGCGAAAGGGTCACCCACCGGCCTGAGGTCGAGATGTTGAGCATTCGGTTGGCCCAGGTCACGAAGCACATCAGCAGGACAAAGCCGAGGGGAAGGCTTTCCCAGTTGGTCCATTCAATGAGGTTGGCTGCGAGCTTCGTCAGGAACGACGCATCCGTGGCGGGTTCGGGTGGATTGTTGAAGAACAGGTGAATACCAAACACCAACAACCCGAGAACGTACATCCCGAGGAAGGCCAGGGTAGTGGGTCGAGCCTCGCCGTTTTCCAGAATGTCCTCGCCCGAGATGAGACGGTACTTGGCACGATTGCCGTCCTCACCGGGTGGCGTTGTCTTTGCCTCATCGACCGGTGTTTCCACCGGTTCTTCAACGGGTTCATCCTCGCTCATGGAAAGGCCTCAGTGTTGTTTGGGCCGAGGTCAATCAAATAACTTCCCCCATCAAGGGCCCGGAATCTCAGTGTAGCACACCCCACGCATGTTCGGCGTTGCCCCTCGCCCATCCGTAATCTGTGCGCCTCCGGGTGCCGAATTCATCCACGATTTCAAGCCGGGTCAGGCTCAACGGGTATTCGTTGTACGTGAGGTGCGACCATACACCTCCGCGGGTGGGTTGATCGAAGTGCCAGTGCGCACGCTCAACGGCTTCCACGGTGAGTTTGATGCTGGTTCGTCCGTTCCACATGTGGACGTTGAACACGGGCAGCGGAGCGCCTGGATGTTGACCGTGCGGGCCTTCGGTTCGCTTGGAGACCGATTTTTCCACCTTCACCCTCGCAAAGCGCTCGGTTCGCTGATGTTTGGCGTCGTGAAACAAGCCACCCTGCGAGAGGCCGATGTGGCGAATGTCCCGTTTTTTCCAGGGTCGGGGCGTGCGAGCCGTCATCGTGGGCGAGAGGTGTGGAAGAAACCAATCCATGTAGGACCCGTCTTCAAAGTGCAACACGCCCCAATACCACGGAGGCGACGGGGCTTGCACGCACACCTTCTGAAAGTAAGCGGTCCCGCTGACCGCTTCGCCGTCCACCGTACCCGCCACTTTGGTGCCGTGGACGCGAAGAATGTCGTAGCCCATGCCTGCGGCGTAGGTCGCCGTGGAGGGTCGGGCCACCGACATGGCCGGGTTCCATGGGGTGAGCGTGAGCGACATCTTGGCCGGTGCACCCCCCTCAACCGCTTCAGCATCACCAACGAGGTTCAGCCAAAACGATTTGCGGTCACTGTTGAGGCCCATGGACAGGTCCTCGGGGAGAAGAGGAACCACGGCACCACCGCCGTTGCCTTGGGTTAATCCCGGCCACGAAGGGTGTTGGTCGTCCATGGCGATCATGTCGCACGTCCGCTTGATGTAGGGTTCGTGCATTCGTCGCCCGTCAAACCACCAAGCGCAGACCATGCCGTCGATGACCATGCCGCCGTGTTCGTCTTTCCCTGGACGTCCGATTGGCGTCCACGACGTCCCGTTGACTTGGACCCGATCGTTGTCTTTGGTGGACCAGAGGACCATGAGTTGCTTCCCCCACGGTGCACCGTCAGGGTCGTCAAGCATCACCAGCCACCACCACCAATCCCAGGTCATGTGCCACAGCGGCTCTCGAAGACCGAGTTGCCACATGGTGGAGAAATCGCCTTGAAAGGTGGTTGGCGCGGTGTTGTTTTCCATGCCGCGCCCTCACTCAATTTCTTTTGATTTGAACAGGATGCTGCCCAACAACCAACACGCCGCCGTTTGGAAGAGCAGCACGAGCACGGAGACCACGATGGTCGCCAAGGCCCCGAGGTTCAGCCCCGGTGTGGACCAGAAGATGTTGAGGGCTTCGGCGCCCTCGAGTGCGTAACCGTTGCCGCCACCCCACAGGCCCATCTGAATGAGCAGCGGGGTGTCCTGCCAGGCCAAGGCTGCACCGGCGTCCACGATGTTCATGGCCCAACCGATAACGGAGAAGTTCAAAATCGAGGCTTCGGGGGCGCCCAAGGTGGTGAGGATCATGCCGAGTTCCCATGCCGCAAACGGCAAGGCGAGGACCATGCCGTGTTTCCACATCACACCGAGCGTGCAAAACAGCATCCCGTAAACGGTGATGGCCAGCACCGACGCCAACCACACCGACATCCACACACCAAGGTCGCTGAATCGGTAAAACCCGTCGTGCGGGCCAAAGAAGCCTGAAATCAAGGCGAGCAGGGCGATGAGGAGGGACAGGTACACCCAGGCCAGCGCATAGAATCCGAGGAGTCGGTAGAGGAAGACTTCGCCCCGTGCAATGGGTTTGGCCAACATGAAGTGCATCGTTCCGGAGGTCATCTCGTTTCGAATCAATCCTGTTGCCATGAACAACGGCACGAAAATGCCGATGAGAAACACCACGCCGAGTTTGCCTATGGCGAGAACGAAACTCCGGTGAATGGCCTCCAGCGCATACGCCTCGTCGTCCGGGTCCTCGTCGACGTTGCCGTCGCTTTGGACGGTGTAGGTGCCACGACCGTACGGGTCGAGCACGAGTTGGATGTCGCAAGGAATGCCGTTTCGGTTGGCGTCCTTTTGGGAGTTCGTTCGGCTGTCGACATCGCAGTCTCCGTTGTCGTCCACGCCAACGCTCCCTTCCTCCAAGGCGTCCCAGTCAAAATCGTCTTCGTTGACCCAGACGCTTGGGTCGTCGGGCTGTATGGCTGGGTCAAGCAAACCGGGATGAGAAAAAGCATCGAAAATGTCGGTGCCGTGGAGGTTTTCCTGCCCGTTCGGGTAGCCGTCGCCGTCCCAGTCGTACGAATCCCCGTCGTTGTCGATGGCTTCGTAGTCCCGCGTCATGGCGTCGATGTAAAACATGGTCAGCACGCCCATGGCCGCCACGCCGACCAAGAGCACCACCCATGTAGAGAGGCGCTTGCGCTGTTGACGGAGCGTGAATTCACCGATGGCGAGCGCTTTGCGGTCCATGCCGCGCCAGAGACTTGGTACCTCTCGCCCGTTCGTCATGCCTGCCCCCCTGCGAGGTAATGGAGCAACGACTCGAGGTCGTCATCGGGGTTGTCGATGATGGACACGCGGTGCCCGTTCTCAACGATCAGGCCCGGTAATACAGCGTGAAGTTTCCCGAAGTGGTAGGTCTGAATGAGCAACTCCGTGTCCGTGGGAAAACTCACACCAAACACGGCCGGGTGCCCGAGAAGGTCCTTGGCCAGTCCACGCGCATCCTCACCAACGATACGGATGGTGTGTGGGATTTGATCGAGGCGTTCCCGGATGGCGTGAAGGTTCCCCAAGGCCACCAGCTTTCCCTGATGAAGAATGATGATCTGTTCGGTGATGCGCTCGATTTCGCTCAAGATGTGGCTGCTGACGAGCACCGTGCGACCGAGTTTGCCGAGTTCTCGAATGACGTTCATGATGGTGGTTCTTGCCAGCGGGTCGCAGCCCTGAAGCGGCTCGTCAAGGATGATGAGTTCGGGGTCGTTGACCAGGGCGTGAGCAATTTTTGTTCGCTGGCGCATGCCTTTGGAGAACCGCCCGATCTCCTTGTTGGCCACGTCGCTGAGCCCAACGAATTCCAACACCCGCATCGCCTCCTGCTCTGCCTCGCTTCTCGTCATGCCGTGGAGCCGAGCAAACGTACTGACAAATTCGAGTGCCGTCATCCAATCGTGCATCTTTTCATGCTCGGGCACGAACCCAACTTTGGCGTATGGTGCAGGGTTTTTCCAGGGGTCCATGCCGAAGAGCTTGACCTCACCTGCGCTGGGACGCAGTTTGCCCATCAAGAGTTTGAACAAGGTCGATTTGCCCGCCCCGTTCATTCCTAGAATGCCGGTCACACCGCCGCTTAACCCCAAGGTGATGCCGCTCAGGGCGTGGATGCGACCGTAGGATTTGGAGACCCCGTTGAAGTACACCACGGGAACGGGGGCCGACATCGGTGCAACGCCGGTTTGCGCCTGCCCCTGCTGGGTCATGTCCGGCATCATTCACGGGTCACCTCCATCGAAGCCACCCTCGAAGCGAGCACGTAGAGGGCCAGCGCATTCATGGCCACCAGCGCCACCAGCGAATAGGTCCACGAGTATTGGTCGTAGGTGGTCTGGGTCCCGATGATGGCCTGACCGACGTGCGCTGCACAGTCGTAAGGGGAGATGAGGTAGAGAATTTCTCGTTCAAACAAATTTTTGACGATGCTCGCCAGGGTTTTGGTGCCGAACACGATGGCGAGCAGACCGATACCGGGAAAAAATCGCCCCGTTGACACGCTTGAAAGGCCGAGGCCAATGCTGGTGTACGTGAAGATGAGCAACGCTCCGGCCAACATACCGCCGAGGAACATCGGGAAGATGTCGACCATCCACGCCCAACCTCGACCGTAGGCCACCACTTCGGCCAGGAAGTAGAGCACGTAGGTCACCAGCACCACCAGCGCCTGAATGATGGCCACGGAGAGGAATTTCATTCCCACGTAATCAAAGCGTGACACGGGGCGCGAGAAGTAGAGTGCGGAGGTGCCGTGTTGCCGGTCTTCGGAGATCACACCTCCGACCAACAACGCCGCTACGATGGGGTAGTAGAGGACGTTTCGTGGAAAGAAACCGAGCACGTGGCCGTAGAGGTTGTCTCGACTAACGCCAAAGAGCGCATGGAATTCAGAACTCCCGACCAAGCCCGACAGCAGCGTCATGCCGGCGTCGGAGAGGGAGGCGAGGAAGGCGATGAGGATGAAAATCCTCGTCGGCATGGTCCAGGGGCGGTGCCCCTTGCGGAAGATGCCAAGCAGGTGATGGCGGAGAATGGACCAGTTGCGCATCCACCGAGGGTTCAGCTGACCCGTCCACGGCGTGTAGTGTTGCTCGAAAATTTGGCCGCTCTTGGCGGTGTTGGCGGTTACCGCCTCCTCGGGGTGCTCGTCCCCGGTGTTGGAGCCCCACGCCACGTCCATGCGTGCTTGGCCGGTCACCGGCGCCTCGGGAGAGGCCGCATCATCCGTCATGCCGCACCACCGCCGAGGGATTCAGGGGCATCGACGCGACGGGCCTCCACCGGGTTGCGCAGCAAGTCATCGCTGGATTTGACAGCGTAGCCAAGGTTGTCCATGATGGCGAGGAAAAGGTCCTCGAGGGAGGCCTCGTACTCGTGCATGCGACGAACCTGAGCCCCGACGTCCGCCGCCGCACGCAGGATGGCCGTCGTGGTGTCGTCCTGGGTGTGCGCAATTCGCATGACACGCCCCTCCCGTCGAACGCGGAAGCCGTCGTCGAGCAATCGTTTCTCCAGGGGCGTGGCACCGCCCCAGACGTGGATTTCAATCTCCCTGTCGATCGCTTTGAGGTCCTCGATCTTTCCTTGGGCGGCGAGGGTGCCTTTGTGAAGAAGGATGATGTTCTCACAGACCCGTTCGACGTCTTCCATCAGGTGGCTGGCCATCAGCACCGAGCGCTTGGCATCGTTCACCATCGTGTTGAGGGTTGAAATCATGAATTCACGGGCCTTCATGTCCAGGCCGTTGGACGGTTCGTCAGCGATGAGCAAATCTGGGTCGTGGATGATGGCGCAAGCCAGTTTTGTGGCCTGTTTCATACCGGTTGAAAAACTGCCGATTTCACGATAGCGTTGTTCGCCAATGCCGACAAACTGGAGGGCCTCGTGGGCGCGGTTCATGGCCACCACCGGGTTCATGCCGAGCAATTCACCCGAATATCGCACCTGATGGATGGCGTCCATGTCGGGATTCAGCGCGTCGTATTCCGGCATGTAGCCGATGCGCTGGCGAATTTCAACGCCTTGATTTCGTATGTCATACCCGAGAACCTTGCCCTCACCCGATGTGGCTTGGATGAGGCCCAGGATGGTCTTGAGAAAGGTCGATTTTCCAGCGCCGTTCTGACCCAGCAAGCCGGTGGCGCCTCGCGGAATGGAAATGTTGAGGTTGTCCAAGGCGACGTGAGGACCGTAGGCCTTGGTCAAATCCTTGGTGTGGATGATGGGTTCATCCGCCATGGTCCTCACCATCTTGGGTGGCCGAGGCGACTCATGAAGCCTTTCGTTGATTGGTTGCGCCTCAGCGGCTGAGGCCGCCTCTGGTTTTTACGGCGATGCCCTTGCGAAGGTTGGCCAGTTCGGTCGAGGTGCACTGGGCCACACCGTGGCCGAGCAAGTCTCCCTTGGCGTTGGCAATGAGGCACGCTTCTCCGGGTGTCAGCCACGGATCACACGCCAACGCAAAGCCGTGGAACACGTTGCGACCTTTGCGAACGAACGGTTCTGCATCGTCGTCAACCACCACCACCGCAGGCCCTTGGCCGACGTGGCCCCACCACTCGGTTCGTGGCAGGTCGGTCGGCAGCGGTTCGGTTCGATGCGCATACAAGGCCTTCGCTCCGGCGGTGGCCAATGACATCCCGCCGTCGCGGAGACGCGGACTGAACAGGTGCTCTCCCTCGGCGTCGTTGATGTTCTTGACGCGACCCTCCCGATTGACGACAAAGCTCGCGCCCTCAACCACCGACCGAGCCGTTGCGTGGCTGGTGTTGAGCAGCACCGTCTGTTTGGCGACGGCCTGTTTCATCCGCAGTCGCTGCCGAGCTGCGTCGCGTTGCTCGGGCGTGAGCGGGGCGTGAACGTCGTTGTCGAGGCGAAGTGAGGCCAGGGCTTCAGCCAGCCGTTGTTTCATACCGTCGCCGGCGACGTCCACGGTCGCAAAAGGGAGGTTGGTCATGCCAAGGCGCTGAAGGGCGCGTTCGATGCGCACCGCCTCGGGTTGGTGGCGCAACACCCACGGTGGCGCGTCGAGGTGAGCAAAGGGGTTGAGGTCTTCAAGCGAGGCCGGCACCAAACCCAACGGCGTGAGGATCATCGGCTCGAGGGAGGGGTGATGGGTGGACAGCCATTCCAACACCTCGTTGATGCGTTCCCGAAACGGACCGCGAATCCCATGGAAGACCACCGCGTGACTCACATCGCCCTCGTGGGTCCACCGCATCTGCAGGTTGCGTCGGGCCTTGGCGATGTGAGGTCGGCTGAACGTGTCGTCCCCGCCCCACATGACGCCACCGCTCCGGGGGGTTTGCTGGCTCCAGACGACCCAATCCCATGCGTCTTCCCACATGCCTTGGTCCCGGTCGATGTCGCGGGCCGCATCGCGGTCGGTGTAGAACTTCTTGGGCCGAGCCGTGCGCTCGAACGTCGGCGGGGTTGTCAGCCAGAGGAACGCCTCGCGCAACGCCGGGTGCTGATGACTTCGCTGTTCGGCCAACTGCCAAATGCGCCCGTCCCGCACCGCCTGTTTGCAGCGTGCAAGTTCAGCCAGCGTGACCTCCAGGTTGTAGGTGGCGAGCAAGCCTTCCTTGGCTTCAGCTTCCATCGCTCGCACCTCGGCGGGCGTGCACCCGGCGACGCAGGGCATCAACAACGGCCAGTCAACCAGGTCGTCGATGCGCTCGGTCCCCCACGGTGTGAGCAAACGTCCGTCGCGGGCAAAGAGGGCGTAGGCGGCAGAATCGAAGAGATCCGCGCCCAAGGCGATGGACATGGGGAACAGCATGGGGTGGCCGCAGCCAAACATGTGGACGGGGCGGTCGGGTGGCAACAGCGGGAGCGTCGCCATCATGATCTTGGCGTATTCCTTGTACCGCTGCTGTTCCATCACAGGGACGATGCCGCCAATCGGATGAACCGCAAAGTCGTGTGCACCCATCAGTTGGGCGGAAATGTGGCGAAGTTCCCTGAACACGCCGCCCTGAATTGGACCGTTCAGCATGGTGCCTTCGGCTGCTTCAAGGCTCTGCTTTGCTCGGGCTTCCGTTTCTCGAACAGCACGCTCAACTTCACTGGCGTTCATGTCGGGTCGGGTGAAGACGTCCAGCATCGTGGCGATATCAACGCCAATGGACCGCTGAAACGCCACGATTTCGTCAACACCCACCTCCACGTCGCCGTAAACATAGGATTGGAACGTGCCCGAGTCGGTCATGATGACGCCTGGAAAGTCAAGCAGGCCGTGGACACCGTCGCGCTGAGCCACCTCGCGCAGGTCATCGTGTTTCCACATGATGTAGGAGTTGGTGATGAGGGCTTGAATGCCGTATTTGTCCCACATCACCCGAGGTTCGACGGTGCGAATGTTGGGGTTGACCACCGGGAGCAGGGCGGGGGTTTCGAGCACGCCGTGTTCCGTGTGGAGCCGTCCCAACCGTGCTCGGCCGTCCCGTTGGGTCACCTCAAAGCGACCTCGGTCTTGCTCTCGACACGGCGTCGGGTCATCCCGTCGCCCGTCGCTCCAAGCGGCCATGATTCGTCCTCCGACCTGTCTTTTTTGAAAGCCTCGCCCGTTCACGCCGTCTCGCTGCCGGTTGGGATGTCAACGAACTCCACTTTGCCGTGGGCGAGGATAAACTCCCGCCCAAGGTCGTCAAAGGTATCGAGCAGGGCCGAAGAAAATCGGACGCTGGCCACCTCGTCGTCCGCTTCGAGATCGTGCTTGACACCCTCAAGGGTGCCGGGGGCTGCCCCGCAGGAGAGGCAGGCCCCCGTGAGGTCGAGGACGAGGTCGAGGGTACCGTTTTGCTCCTCAATTTGGGACACGGCAATGCCGCCGCCATGACCGTCAAGGGCGGCACGAACCGGGCCGAGCCGGGCGAGGAGTGCCGGAACAAAGTGGTCGGTCTCGACCACGTCGTGAAGCGAGACATTGCGCAACCGTTCCTCCTCGACCGGGTCGGTGGTTTCGGCGACCCTTCGTGCGGCTTCGGCTTCCATGGCGGCTCTGGCCTCAGCGGCGTATTTGGCCACCAGGTCGTCGTCCATGCGACGGCCTCACCGTAGCGGACTTCAACCCTCGTATCACCCACGGCGTCTCACAGAGGAAAACACGCTGAAATTTGAGGGGCTTTTGACGACTACATTCCTTGATAAAGGAGAGACGAGACGGCAAAACAGGGAAGAACATGGCCGAGGAAATTCTACGGGTTGAAAACCTTCACGTCAGCGTGGAGGATACGCCCATCCTCAACGGCATGGACTTGACCATCAACCGCGGCGAAATTCACGTCATTATGGGCCGAAACGGTGCGGGGAAATCCACGCTTGCAAGCGTCATCATGGGCCACCCCGCCTACGAAATTACCCAGGGCAGCATCCACTACATGGGCACCAACATTGACGACATGAGCGTCTTTGAGCGAGCCCGAGCCGGCATGTTCCTCTCCTTCCAGTACCCGGCGGTCATTCCCGGCGTTCAGGTGGGCACCTTCCTCAAGAAATCCGTGCAGTCCGTTCGCAACGAACCCCTCAAGGGCAGGGAATTCCGAAAGGAACTCAATGCGGCCATGGGCAGTTTGGACATGCCCAAATCGGTCCTCTCACGGTACGTCAACGACGGGTTCAGCGGCGGCGAGAAGAAGCGCCTCGAAATTCTGCAGATGCTGTTGCTCAAGCCCAGTTTGGCCTTGCTCGACGAGACCGATTCGGGCCTCGACATTGATGCGCTCCGCATCGTGGCCAAAGGCATCAACAGCGTCGCACCCAACGCTGGATGCCTCATCATCACTCACTACCAGCGACTGCTCGACCACGTGCAACCCCACTTCGTTCACGTCATGATCGACGGCACCATCGTTCAATCCGGCGGTCCGGAACTGGCGCTTAAACTTGAAGAGCAGGGCTATGAATGGCTCGAAACAGCAACGGAGGCCTGACCATGAGCGACGAAGCACGCGAGGCCGTTGGCGACTACGAATTCGGGTTCCACGACCCTGAAAACGCTACCATTCGATTTGACAAGGGTCTCTCAGAGCAAGTCGTCCGAGACATTTCGGCTCTCAAGGACGAACCCGAGTGGATGACCGACATCCGGGTCAAGGCTTACCACCACTTCGTTGAGCGGGAGATGCCCGACTGGGGCAACTGCGGTGAACTCAACAACATTGACTTCGACAACGTTACCTACTTCCTCCGTTCCTCAGACGCCACTGAAAAGGACTGGGACGACGTACCCGACGACATCAAGAGAACCTTTGACCGATTGGGCATTCCCGAAGCCGAACAGAAGTGGCTGGGCGGTGTCACAGCACAGTACGAATCCGAAGCCGTTTACCACTCCATCCGTGAAGATTTGGAAGCGCAAGGCGTGTTGTTCCTCGACATGGACAGCGGTTTGAAGGAACACCCCGAGATCGTGAAGGAATATTTTGGCACGGTCATCCCCTACAGCGACAACAAATTTTCCGCCCTCAACACGGCCGTGTGGTCCGGCGGCTCGTTCATCTACGTGCCAAAGGGCGTTCACGTTGAGATGCCGGTTCAGGCGTACTTCCGCATCAACGCCCAAAACATGGGCCAGTTTGAGCGAACCCTCATCATCGCCGATGAAGGCAGCAGCATTCACTACGTCGAAGGCTGCACAGCGCCTACCTACTCCACCGATTCGCTCCACTCCGCCGTGGTCGAACTCATCGCCATGAAGGGTGCGAAAATCCGCTACTCCACCATCCAGAACTGGTCGGCGAACGTCTACAACCTGGTCACGAAGCGAGGCGTTGCCCACGAAAACGCCACCGTGGAATGGGTTGATGGCAACATCGGCTCCAAGTTGACGATGAAGTACCCTGCTGTGCTGCTCAAAGGCGAGGGCGCCCACGCCGAGGTCATTTCGGTGGCCTATGCGGGGGCCGGTCAACACCAAGATGCAGGCGCTAAGGTGCACCACCTCGCACCCAACACGACCTCGAGCATCCTTTCCAAATCGATTTCGAAGAACGGCGGCCGATCGTCCTACCGCGGCATGCTTCAGGTAACCCCGAAATCCCACGGCTGCCGTTCCAAGATCGTCTGCGATGCCCTGATGCTCGACAGCAGTTCTCGGTCCGACACCTACCCGACCATGGAAATCGGTAACCCCACGGCCGACCTTGAACACGAAGCCAGCGTTTCCAAGGTCTCCGGGGACCAGCTGTTCTACCTCATGAGCCGCGGCTTCACTGAGGAAGAAGCCATGGGCCTCATCGTCAACGGCTTTTTCGAACCCTTTACCCGTGAACTCCCGATGGAATACGCCGTGGAACTCAACAAGTTGCTCGAGTTGGAAATGGAGGGTTCCATCGGATGAAGTATGCCGACATGGCCGTTCCCTCCCGTGCTCTTCATCTGTGGCGAT
>MDTE01040938.1_pt1 | contig 31132 bp, 19 predicted proteins | sample 811231 | NCBI WGS metagenome assembly MDTE01 (sample SAMN05326651, study PRJNA326480) | marine metagenome | isolation source: seawater | place: Indian Ocean: Red Sea | collected 2010 | reverse complement strand
TTTTTCAGCGGTTCCATCGACCAGCACTGGGTCATCACGGCGTCGCCGATGCCGTTCATGCAGACCAGTCCGTCGACCAGTCCGTCAGCGATCCAGGTGGCCGAGTCGCACCCCAGTTGCTTCTGGGTGGAGATATCGGTTGGCAGCCGCACGTAAATCCTTTTGGCTCGGCCCTGGTCCTGTGCAGCCCGATCGGCCGTTTTCCTGAGACGTCTCAGCCACTCGGTCAACAGCGGGCTGAGCCGATCGACTTCGTCGAACCGGCACAGCGGTACGAACTCGGTCAGGTTGATCTCGACGCCGTCGGTCGGGTACCGGGTCAGCATCTCCTCGAAGACGGCCAGTCGTTCGTCACGGACCGCCTGGTGCAGGAAGCTGAATCGACGAGGGTGAGCGTGACGTGCCCTCGGGTCCTTTTCGGGTCCGACTTCAAATTGTGCATGGTCGAAAACGAAATCCGACTGGCGTCCTCGACCGCCCGCGGTGGCCCGGTCGGCACCCTGCAGCGAGATCCAGTTTCCGGCCAGCAGCAGCAGCTTCTGCTGGTGAGCTCGCCGGCAGATCAGCTCGAGCGGATCGTGTCCGTCATCGATCAACTGTTTCAGGTGGCGGCCGGCGCGGTACCAGACCGGGTGAGTCCACTGTTTGACATTGTCGCCCCAGGTCTGGGCGACGCGGCTGTCGTAGATCTGGGTGCCGCCCTCCAGCCCGGCGGCGTAGACCAGCGTGTCGACACCGCTGTCGGCCAACTGGTCGACGGTGATCACGAAGTCGTCGGGGGTCAGTGGTGGGGCGTACTGGTACAACGGGCTGGCGTGGCGGCCGTCGTCGTAGAGCAGCACGCGGGGTTCGGTCGGCGGTTGGTTTGTGGAGGCCGTTGCCGGGGCATCGGCGGAGGCTGGAAGAGCGGCCGGGGTCGAGGCTCCGACCGCCTGCAGGAATTCGCGACGGTGCATGGTCATTTTCCGGATCGTCCGGCGGCTCGAGCTCGCCGGCGGCGGGTGTGGGCCCGGCTGGCCTCGCTCAGGCGCGCCATCAACTCCGTGGGGATCTGCAGGTGTGTCCCACCGATGTTGTCGTCGACATGGGCGACACTCTCGGCACCACCCAGCACCGATGTGACTGCCGGGTTGGCCAGGCTCCAGGCGATCAGCACCCGGGCCCGTGTCGTGTCCAGCTCGGCAGCCACTTCATCCAGCGTGTCGATCAGCGGCCCATAGGCCGCGTTCTCCTTGCGTCCGGGCGACAGCCGGCCGCAGTCCTGTGGGCTGAAAGCCAGGATGCCCAGCCCCGCATTGCCGACGACCTTCAGCAGGTCCGTCGGCATTCTCAGGCCTGCCGCGATGTGGAAATAGTCCTCGGTGCCGCTGACCCGGCTGCGGGAGTTTTGCCGTGGCAGGCTGGCGTATCGCCGGACGTTGGCGGCCGAGAAGTTCGACAGTCCCCAGTAACGCACCTTGCCGGCTTGCACCAGCCGATCCATCGATTCGGCGATCTCTGCCGGAGGCGTCTTGCCGTCGTCGTCGTGGAGCAGGAACAGGTCGAGGTGATCGGTGCCCAGCCGCCTGAGACTGCCTTCGCATTTTTGAGCCAGGACCTTACGGGTGAAGGCCACCGGTTGACCGAGCTTGAACTTGTTGGTCTTGGGGTCCTTGGCCGGGGCCAGGCTGGGAGCCGCCTTGGTGCAGATGACCACCTTGTCGCGGCGGCCTTTGATGACACGGCCGAGCAGTTTTTCGGACTCGCCCCAGCTATAGGCTTCGGCCGAGTCGAAGAAGTTGATGCCGACGTCCAGGCAGCGGTGGAGCACGCGGCGGGGCTGGGGGTTGTCGTTTCGGGGGATCTCTCGGAAGGCCGTGCCCTGGCTGTAACGGGTGACCAGCAGATCGGTCTTTCCAAAGCGGACTTTGTCCAGAGGCTTGCCGGCTGCCGTGGCGGTACCTCCGGCCATGGCTCCAGCCGCCAGGGTGGCCAGGGACCGGTGGAAATCGCGCCGCGAGAGTGTCGTGGTTTTGCTCTGGCAGGTCATTTTGCGGTCTCCTGTTTCCGTTCGCCAAGACAATACAGCGTCTTGTAGGTTCTCAGGAACAGCTGTCCGTCCGAGACTGCCGGTGCGGCCTTGATGTGTTCACCCATGTCGTTGCGGGCGATCTGGCGGAAGGTGGTCGAGGCGGCCAGCACGAAAACCTGGCCCTGGGTGTTGGCCACGTAAAGCCGGTCGCCGGCCATGAGCATCGAGCCCCAGAGCCGCCCGCCAAGACGGTGTTTCCAGACGGTCTTGCCGGTGGCGACGTTGATGCATTCGGCCAGTCCCGGGTCATTGGCAATGTAGAGGTGTCCGTCGTGCACGACGCCCGAGCCGACCCGCTGAGGTGTCTGCTTGACATGCCACAGCCGGTGGGTGGCGGTGATGTCACCGCGACCTCCCATCTTGACCGCCATCATCGATTTGCGGAATCCGCTGACGCCCAGCAGCACGCCGTCTCCGACGGCCGTGTCCGGGTAGTTGCTGGGTCCCAGGCCCTGGCAGTTCCAGAGCGGTTTTCCGGTCAGCGCGTCGTACCCCTTCAACTCGCCGGGCATCGACAGCGCGAACTCGTCCCGGTCGCCAACCCGGTAGAAGATCGGCGTCGACCACGACCCGTACAACTGGTGGTTCTTGCCCACCTCGACGGTGTCCCAGCGTGTGCGTCCGGTCCGCTTGTCCAGCGCGACGATGTGGGTCGGTTCCCCCGGTCCGCGATGGGTGACCAGCAGGTCCTTGTAGAGCACCGGTGTGGTGGCGGGCCCGAAGACGTGGGCCAGCGGACCGAGTTTCCGGTGCCAGGCGACCTTTCCGGTGAAGTCGCAGGCGACGATGCCGGCCGAACCGAAGCTGGCGTAGACCAGTCGGCCATCGGTGGTCGGTGAACCCGAGCAGAACGGGTTGTCGTTGTGAGCGGTTTCCTTGTCGGGAAACGGGATGTCGTGGTGCCAGAGCTCACGGCCGGTCTTGCGGTCGAAGCAGATCAGGCTGCGGATCTTTCCACCGTCACGGGGGCCGGTGACGAAGACCCGGTCGTTCCAGATGATCGGTGTCGAGTTGCCCTCTCCGGCCAGCGGGGCTTTCCAGGTGACGTTGGTCGAGGGACCGAACGTCACCGGCAGGTGGGTGTCGGTACTGATTCCTCGTCCGTCGGCCCCGCGCCAGGCCGGCCAGTTGCCGGCCGTCGTGGTGCCGGTAGCCAGCAGGGTGATGCCACATGCCAGGAGTACGGCCAGTCGGTTCATCGTGTCGGTGTCCCGGAGTTGATACTGGGAAAGGAGACTCTAACCGCGTGCATCGTACCGGCAGCCGGGGAACCGACGCGAGGCAAACGACGCCACACTTCGACGGTCATCGTGTACAATCGCCGGTTCTCACGCGCCCGTAGCTCAGTTGGATAGAGCAGCGGACTTCTAATCCGCAGGTCGCAGGTTCGAATCCTGCCGGGCGTGCTTGGTTTTGCTCAAATGCTCGGAACCAACGTCTTCGTCCCAGTTGGTGGGCATCGTGTTCTATCCGCCGGTCCAACTCTCGTCTTCCTGAACATCGGCACGCGTCAGGTTGAGTGTTTGCGAGTCGGGATTTCGGCGGTTCGGGCTCAGGTTGTGTTCGCCACAGCCGCACTGCTGAAACCGCTACTTGCCCATCTTGTAGTCCAACAGGAAATGATGCCGAGCGGCGTCAGCGACGATGCTTGTTCCATCGCACAGCTTTTTCTGGAACGGGCTGTAAGTCATCACGGAAATCCGGTTCTTGTTCGGCTCGAAGCGATAGATCCGCAGGTATCCTCCCCGGTAGTCGCTCAGGCATTCGTGTACGCGGTTGCCATGGTTCCCCTGCACGGTGCGGTGCATCGTCTGTGTGCGGCTCTGATCGCCACAGCAGATGAGGAACACATTTTTGTGCTTGCTGAAGCACTTCTCCCACAATTGTTGTGGAGTGTTTCCCTTTTTTCCGTGCATCTTGGCCCATCGCATGCGACCTTTCGGGGCATCGTAGTAGTCGCGGGCTTTGCGGGGTTGGTCGCGCGGTCCGAGGTACATGTGTGTGGTGATCATTGCACGTCGGTCCGCATGTTTTTCCAGCACGCTGTCGGCCCACTTCAGCACGTCATCCGGCGCGTTGCACTCCAGATGCAGAACGAGAAATTTCATCCCATTCACCGAGATCAATTGGAAACTGTTCGCGTTGTTCTTGATCTGCCCGCCGTACCATGGCGAATCTGCGAACAGAGAAGCAGGGAAGGCCTTCTGGAATTTCCGCGAATCCCCGCTCGATTGCATGTCATGATTGCCGACCGAAAAACCAAACGGCACCTGGCCCAAGAGCCGCAGCATATTTTTCCGGGCGACTTTCCAATGCGCGTCCGACTCATACGTGCCGACAATGTCGCCCACATGGCTGACGAACTTGATTCGCTGGCTTTTCCGGTTGTCGAGTATCCAGTTGACTTCCGATTCGAAGTAAATCGCTTTGTCTTTGCTGACATAAGCTTGTGTGTCGGGCAGAACGACAAAGCTGAACGTACCTTCAGGCGCAGGCGAAGGCTGCTTGGCGAAGCTGGTAGCCTCGAAGAGAAAGACAAGCAGAATCGCGGCCAGAGAAGAAGTTGTCTTGTTCATCGGGTGAAATCTCCCGTGATTGGGGTAACGCAGCCGAAGTGATCTCGCGGCAGGAACTGTGTCACACGTTTTGATGTGTCAGTCGCTCTCGATGGTCCCGGACAGGAGGGCCTCGATGGCGTCGGCGATCTGAACGCGACGGGAGAGAAGTCGCTGCACGTCTCCTGACATCTCGTACTGCGTGCGGGCAATGCTGTCGGGGACCTTGGACAACGAGGCCGCTCGGTCACGGAGCGAGGTCGGGATGCGGTCTCCGGCCCGACGAGCCACCTGCTTGAGCAAGTGGAAGTACTGGCGGTCTTCCACCCCGTCGCGGAGCATCTCGGCGCGGATGCTCGGAATGACCGCGTCTGGTTCACCCGCCCGGCGACGGAAATAGAACACCTGTCCGTCGCCTCGTCCGTCGGCGCCCGGTTTCAGGAACGTGTGTCCATAGACCGACGAGTGCCACAGCAACACGCGTCGGATTTTCCACTTCTCCTGCAGCCAGAACCAGGTGCGGATGTCGACGGGCGATTCTCGAAGCGTCAGGCCTGGGTTGTTGAGGTGTCCGCAACTGTAACACCACAGCTCCTGGCCCAGCTTGCGGGCGGTTTCGTGAGTGCCACTGCGAAGGTGGTTCATCATGATGCAGGCGATGTCGACATGTGGGCCGAAGTGGTCGGTTGGCTCGCGTGTCATCATGATTCTCAGTTTCGGTGCACACTTGCGGATGATCGCGAAGTACCTCGTGAGAGGTTCTTTCCACTCGGCCTGGTGCGGTTCATCAGCGGCGTAAATCCACCAGTGTTTCGTCCAGTTCTTCGATTCCAGGTGGCTGTAGAACTGGGTGATGTACTGTTCGAACCACTTTCGAGACTGCTGGTTTTTGGGTTTCCGTGCGTCGAGGTCGTCTCGTGCGACCGGGTTCACGTAGATCCTCCGGGTCGCGTCTTGGCCTTCCACCGGCACGCGCCAGTCAAACGCCCAGGGGACGAAGACGCCGGCACCGGTGTAGGGAATGCCGATGGAAAACGAGGTCTGTCCGGCGGCCAGGCGAGCCTCGACCTTCTTGTCGAATTCGGCGAAGTCCAACTGGAGATTCCCCTGCCGGTCGAGCATCCGCCGCGGTGTGACCGTGCCACCACTGGATGAGACCGGGCTGATCTTCCACGCGGTCATCTCCGTTTGAATCGGTGCCACGGTCTGGAAGCGGCTGACGGTCGGAATCGAGAAGTCCCTGACACGAAGCTTCAACGGCACACTGGTCACCTTGCCCTCGCGACCACCCGTACTCTGGGACGTGATGGTGACCTTCGACGTGTACAGGCCCGGCCGGGCGTTTTGCGGAACGTGGACGGTCAACCACCACGCCCGGATCTGCCCGCGGGCGACATCGATCGGATGGGCCAGCGGCAACGGGTCGGGCCAGTCCATGCCACCGGTGCGGGCCATCCGCACCACGCGGACGGTCGTGTTTTGACGGCCGATCGTGACCGGCCGTTTGCCCCCGGTCGCCTTGCCCGCGGCTGCATCCGCCACTCGGGAAAAGTCCCCGACGAACACTTCGGCCATCTTCATGTCCACCGCTGCAGGAACGACGACCAGTTGGCAACTTTCGTATTCGTTGCGGGCGGCGTCGATTGTCCAGGTGTTGCCGAGCGGACCGGCGTAGGGTTGGTCGGGAAACACGCGATGCAGCGCATCGGTGAAGCCCCACACGAATTCCTGCTTGTCGCTGATCGCCTTGCGGAGCCGTGCCGGACCGAGAGCCTCGGCCGCCTGGATCTGCCGGTCGCTGGGCCGGTTCAACCGGAACCGGACCATCCACTCGCCGCGGGGCGAGCCGTCGCGGTCACCGTTGAGATCTTTGTTGGTCCACTTGTCTCCTTGCAGCGAGAAACTCTGTCCCGGCCGGTTGCTGTCATCGACGGCGACGACCAGGAACTTCTTTCGCCCCGCTTCACCGTACTTGGCCGGATTCGTGGTCCAGATGACCAGTTCGTTCACACCCTTTTTCAAGAAGTGGACGTTCGGGATCTTCACCGTGGCCCATTTCACCTTGGCCCAATCGACTTCGCCCCGTGTGCGATGCAGTGGCACATCCTCAACTCGACGCACCCACTGGTGTCCGTTCAGAGAGAACCAGATCCACTTCCAACGATCCCACGTGAACTCCCCGTTCGGTGCCCGCAGTGCCCCGAAGATCTGCAACTCGGCCGATCGCAGGTGATCGACGGAATCCAGCGTGATGGTCTTCAGGATCCGTGTGGCCTTGTTGGGGTACGGCTTGGCATGGAGCGTCACCTGGCCGCCGCGTCGACCGGAATCGAAGCCGACGATGACCGACTGGTCGGCCCGGTCCGTGGCCTGAGATTTCGGCACGGGGTCCGCGGCTTGGCCGGCAGGCGGGAATGCCAAGCCGACGGAAATCGCCAACGACAGAATCGGCAACAGGCGTCTGAGTTTCACGACGAATGAACTCGCTGAAAAACGGAACTGGAAAAACCCCGTTAGGCGGACGCATCAAAGCAGGCCGTCACAACAAACGGGCCTGACGACGATTGTACACCCGCGAGACACGCCGACATACTGGTCCGGCGATCCTCGACCTGAGTTGAAGAGCCGACCCGGAAACCGAACAGTGAAAATGTTTCGATCGTCGATGATCGTCGCGGCCGGCGCCATGATGTGCCTCGCTGCGAACGCGGCCGAACCCCCCATCGGCGAAGCCGGTCCACGACGGCTGATCCTGGCCCACTACATGCCGTGGTATGTCGCAAAACCGCACAGCCGGGTGTGGGGTTGGCACTGGACGATGAATCACTTCGATCCGGAGAAGATCGAAGGAGGAAAACGGCAGATTGCCTCGCACTTCTATCCCCTGATCGGCGCCTACGACTCCGGTGATCCGCACGTGTTGGAGTATCACCTGTTGACGATGAAACTGGCGGGGATCGACGGTGTGATTGTCGACTGGTATGGCCGACAGCAATTCAACGACTACGCGATTCTCCACAACAACACGACAAGGCTGGTCGACCAGGTGCGTCGATTGGGGATGAAGATCGTTGTCTGTTACGAGGACCAGACGATTCCCAGGCTGGTTGCCGCTGGGCGGGTGAAGCCTGGCGGTCGGGTGTCCCATGCGATCTCGGAGATCGACTGGTTAGCCAGTCACTGGTTCAAGCTCGATGCCTACGTCCGGCTCGACGGCAAGCCGGTCCTGTTGTCTTTCGGGTTCAACGGGCTGACGCAAAAGGAATGGACCCGGGCCCTCTCGAAACTGAAGTCACCGGTCAGCTATTTCAGTGAGCACTCACGCCGCAACGGCGCCGTCGGGGCCTTTGACTGGCCCATTCCCAAAAAGGGTATCGCGGCCGTCGACGGATTCCGGACGGCGTCCCGCCAGTGGTCCCGGTCGATCCCGGTGGCGTTCCCGAGATTCGTTGATGTCTACAAGGCCGCGAAAGTGCACGAGAGTTACGGCCGTATCGAGGACCGAAGAGGCGCGACTTTCCGGCTCACCCTGCAGAAAGCACTGGCTTCCAGGTCGCGGCTTGTGCAGATCGCAACCTGGAATGACTGGGGGGAAGGGACGGTGATCGAGCCCAGTCGCGAGTACGGTTTCCGTGACCTGGAAGTCGTCCAGTCGCTTCGTCGAAAGCACATCGATCCGTCGTTTGAACCGTCGGCCGCGGACCTGAGACTGCCACGCCGGCTGTTCGATCGGCGGCGCCGGGCCAGTCGACCCGAACAACATCGCGAACTGGATCGCGTGGCGGGCTGGATCAGCTCTGGCCAGCGATCCCGTGCACGGTCTGTCCTGGCGGTCGATTGAACGCTGGCCGCGAAACGGGATTCAGCGTGCCCTTGGCTTCCGGACCGACAGCACGCGATTCCTGAGTTGACCCGAGAGCATCGCCTGCAGGGACTGCCTGTCGGTGACGGAGGTTGTCTCGCCGGGGTCGGCCGTGATGTCGGTCAAAACCCTGGCGACCGGCTTGTCGGTCTTCTGGTCCCACCACTCGGTGTAGCGGTGCCGATCGGTTCGGATCGAGTGGCCCACGACACGTGTCCTGCCACGCCCACGGCCGTGGGGATAGGACGAGTAGGCCGAGCGGCGGAACGACGTGGACGGGTCCTTGAGCACCGGGACCAGGCTCTTGCCCTGGAGGTGCTTTGGACGGTCGAGTCCACAAAGATCGCAGAGCGTGGGGTAGAGGTCGATCAGTTCGACCAGGGCGTCCGTGTTTCCGGTCACTGACGGCATGCGGGGATGATGGATGATCAGCGGCACACGCGTGTCGCACTCGAAGTTCGTGTGCTTGCACCAGCTCGAGTGGTCCCCCAGTTTCCAGCCGTGGTCGGCCCAGAAGACAACGATCGTGTTGTCGGCGGCACCCGAGGTCTTCAGCGCCTCGAGTAGCACGCCGACATTGCGGTCGGTGTAACTGGCGCAGGCGTGATAGCCGTGGATCAACCGCTGGCTGAGTTCCACCGGGAACTTGTCGGGAGTTCCCTGGAGCGGGATGTCTTTGTAGGAACGCAATTCTCCGGCATTTCGATTCCGGGCAAACTGCGGGTATCCGGGCGGGATGCCCAGGTTTTTGGGCAGGCGGAACTGGCTCCGCTTGTAGAGATCCCAGTATTTCCGCGGCGCGGTAAATGGCAGGTGCGGCTTGGTGAAGCCGACGGCGAGAAAGAACGGTTTGCCGGACTTGGCCAGCTTTTTCAACCGGGCGGCACCGATCCGGGCCCGGTTGCCGTCGAAATGTGACGTGTCGGGGATATCGGCCGATTCGGTTGCCGGACCGCGACTGCGGCCGTTCCGCTTGCGGGGATTCTTGAGGCTGTCGGGGTCACCATACTCCTTGCCTCCCACCTTGACCCACTGGGTCCAGTTGTCCGGATCGACACCCGCTCCGCTTTTCCCGTGATAGATCTTGCCCAGGCCGATCGTGGTGTAGCCGTTCCGGGTGAAGTGCTGGTTGAGCGTGACGGTTGTGGCCCAGCGTTTCCGCCAGCCGGTGACGTGGTAGGTCCGTTCACCGGTGTGTTCGGGATAAAGGCCCGTCATCAACGACACGCGACTGGCGCCGCAGACGGCCTGGTTGCAGTAGGCCCGGTCGAATCTCAGACCAGATGCGGCCAGGCGGTCGAGGTGCGGTGTGACGGCCCGGGTGCCGTAGCAGCCCAGTTCCGGCCTCAGGTCATCGACTGCGATGAACAGGATGTTGAGACGCTTCTTGCCGGGCGTGGCCAGGTCGTCTGCCGGCAGACGAGTGGCCGCGGTGACGAGCAACAGCAGTGCGAGGGCGTGATGGCGGAGCATGGTGTGGCGCGTCCGGGGAAACGTCCGAAGACAGATCACAGGGTTTTACTTGGCGGTCTTGTCCAACTTGACCCAGGAGACCTGGGTGACAAGTTGATTGAGTGCCGCGAACGAGATGGCGGCGTTGACGGCGTGTCGCGGTGACGTGTTGGAGGGAAATGTGGCCAGCGAGGCATCTCCGACCAGGAAAACGTTGAAGTCTTTCGAGAGATTCCGGTAACCGGCCGTCGTTTCGCAGAAGCACATGTCCGTGGCGTAGCCGGTCAACAGGATGTGCCGCACGCCGTTCTTGGCGAGAAATTGCTTGAGCGGTCCGTAACCTTCGGCGTCGTAGATCACCACGTCGTCGGGATGAACATCGACGTCGGTGGTGACCGGGATCGGCAGTTTCCAGAATCCGTCGTTGTTGTAACGGGCCCCGGCATCGAGCCCGGGGAACTGGCGGAAGTAGTCGACGACCGGCTTGCTGTTCGAGAGGGTCAGCTTGGTGGGCAACGGCTGGCCAGTGTAACGGAAGCCCCTGAGCTTCTGTTTGAGTTCGAGGGCTCCCTGGCGGCGGTCATCGACGGTCGGTTTATGAGTGAATGAACGGTAGAGCTTGCGGCGGATCGAGTCCTTGCCGCCCGGCAGGCTGTAGAGCACGGCGGCAACGCGGCCACGGAGGGAATTGATGAACGGGCGGATGATTTCCCGTGTGTGGCGGGCAGCCAGGTGGTTTTTTTCCTTCGTGCAGAAATCTGCCACACCGGCCGGTTCGGGCGTGTTCCAGCCCTGCCCATCGTCGATTCCCCACGGGTGGACCATGATCACGGCCGTCTCGGCGGCCTTCAGGTGATTGGGCATTTCTATGATGCCCCTGGCGTTGTAGGAGAATCGCCAGGCTCGTACGTGCAGGTCCGCGTCGGGATCCACGACCAGCGGAGCTGCCTCGAAGTGAGCCTGCTCGATGATCGGCGCGAAGAACTCGGGGTGGTCGGCCAGGATGGGCCTGGGATTCTTGATCGGTGTGAGCACGTTGGAATAAGCCCGGGTCGACGGGGCCGGGGGCTCGGTCATCGCCGCTGAGGACAAGAACACGGCCAGGCAGGCCAGTACCAGGGGCAGACGGGATGGAAGCGACATGGAAGGACTCCGGTTGGAGCAAATTGCTGGACGAGGACCATTGCCTCGGCAGGAACAATCGGCGAGTCTCACGGGCGGTTTCGCCGATGGCTTCCCAGCCATGATGTTCTTGTGGAGTCGGATCGTCGAGTCCGGGAACGGTCCGATCGAGAAGTGGAGTGAGAGATGATGTCCATGAACGGGAGAACAGGGTTCGGGATGACTCGCGCCGACCGCGTTCCCATTGTGACACAAACGGTCCTGCTCTTGATCCTGCTGTCGGGGTTCTGTGGTGGAGCCGAACCGATCGATATCGGATCGCGACGGGAGTTGTTCGTTGACGATCACCTGGTCGAACGGATCTCCGGCAGGGCACGCCTGCGGCTGCACCGACCGGTCGAAACCGATGATGTCTTCGTGCACGACACGGCCTGGGAAGGAAGCCGTTCGATGTACCACACCGTCTTCCGTGACGGTGACCGGTACCGACTGTATTACCGCGGTTCACAGATTGATCTCTCGGCCGGAAAATATGCGATTCCCTACAACGTGACCTGCTACGCCGAGAGCCATGACGGCATTCACTGGAAACGCCCGGAACTGGGCCTGGTCGAGTTCGGTGGGTCGAAAAAGAACAACATCATTCTCTCAGGCGAGATCTGCCACGCGTTTGTGCCCTTCAAGGACACCAATCCCGATTGCCCGGCCGAGCACCGCTACAAGGCGATCGTTGCGATCTACAAGCCGACCCGCGGACTGCACGTCTATTCCTCGGCCGACGGGATCCGCTGGTCTCCGATGAGCGACAAGCCGGTGATCACGACCGGGTATTTTGACTCGATGAACCTGGCATTCTGGGACACCGTCCGGGGGAAGTACGTCGGTTTTCACCGAGCCCTGAGAGGGGGCCCCGGCATGCTCAAGCCCCCCAGCCACGAGGCCTCGACCAAAGACGTGATGACCGCCACCTCGTCGAACTTCCTGAAGTGGTCCGAGCCCGACTGGCTCGAATACTCGCCGGAACGCTGGACACGGTTCTCGACCGGGACAACCCGGTTTTCTCCATTCGTCCAGCTCTACACCAACCAGGTGCAGCCGTATCACCGAGCCCCGCACATCTATGTCGGTTTCCCGACGCGTTACGTCGCCGGCCGCTCGAAACTCACCGGACTCAACCGGCGGCTCTCCGAAAGTGTTGAGTACTTCGGCGTCGACTACACCGACGGCGGTTTCATGACCAGCCGTGATGGCCGCCGTTTCAAATTCTGGGACGAGGCGTTCATCCGGCCGGGCCGACCGGTTCGGGGCCGCTGGGTCTACGGAGACAACTTCCAGGCCCTGGGGCTGGTCGAGACGAAATCGGGTGAGACCGCTGGCCGGCGTGAACTGTCGATGTACGTCGGCGAGGGACTCTGGCGTCAGTGCCGGCTTCGCCGGTACACGCTGAGACTGGATGGATTCGTCTCGGTCCAGGCACCGCTTTCGGGAGGCGAGATCGTCACCCGGCCACTGAAGTTCGCCGGCAACAGGCTGGAATTGAACGTCTCGACCTCGGCAGCCGGCAGCGTCCGTGTCGAAATCCAGGATGCGGAGGGTCAGCCGCTGGATGGTTTCCGGCTGTCGGACTGTCGCGAGATCTTCGGGGACAGGCTGGATGCGGTGGTTGGCTGGACCGCCGGACCGGATGTCGGCCGATTGGCCGGTCGCGCAGTGCGTTTGCGGTTCGTCGTCAGGGACGCCGACCTGTTCGCGTATCGATTTGTGCCGGGGCGATGACACGCCTTTCCCTGTCAAGGTGGACTGTCGCACCGAGGCGGAGGGTTTTCTACGATCGGGGGAGTCGTGCACCGCACGACAACAACCATACAGGAGAGGTGCAGAACGTGATCAGCCGGACAGGTTTTCTGCGAGGGATTGCCGTGGCGGTTGGATTGGCCGTGGCGGTGGGGATGGCCCAAGAGTCACCGGTTGCCGAGAACCCGCAACCGGGTTTGCGGGTTGTTGAGGGCGGTAGTGTGCCGGTTTCGGCCGTCGCCGCGCCCCGGAGCGGTGCGTACTGGCCCGGCTGGCTGGGCCCCAGGCGTGACGGCTGGGTCAGCGATTTCCGGCCACCGAAGCGGTGGCCGACGACGCTGACCAAGAGCTGGCAGGTGAAGGTCGGGACCGGTTACGGATCGCCGCTTGTCGCCGGAAACCGGGTCTACCAGCACGCCCGACAGGGCGGGGACGAGGTCCTGTGGTGCTTTGACCTGGCAACCGGAAAAACCCGCTGGCGGCAGAGCTACCCGGCTCCGTTCAAGATTGGCGGAGGTGGGGAGTACCACGGCAAGGGGCCGAAGTCGTCGCCGGTGATGGCCGACGGGCGGATCTTCACCATGGGCATCACCGGAAAGCTGATCGCCTGGGATGCCGCGTCCGGCAAGCGGCTCTGGAGCCGCGATTACGACGCGCGGTTCAAGAAGAGTCATCCGTACTGGGGAGCGTCGACGTCACCGATCGTTGACGAGAAGCGGGTGATCGTTCACTTTGGCACCGACGAACGGGGCACCCTGGTTGCCCTGGACGTGGCCACCGGCAAAGAGATCTGGAGCCAGGGAAAGGACGGGCCGTCGTACTCGTCGCCGCTGCTGGTCGACATCCAGGGTGTGAGACAGGTTGTCGAATGGAACCACCGGGCACTGACGGGTGTCGAGAGCCGAACGGGCAAGTTCCTGTGGGAGTACCCCTTCCCCCACGTCGGATCCGATCAGAATATGCCGACTCCCGCGTTCCACGAAGGGCGGGTGTTGTTGGGTGGTGAGAACCGGGGGATCCTGGGGCTGGAACCCCGCCGCAAGGATGGGGCCTGGTCTGTCAAGGTGTTGTGGCACCAGAAGAAGGTGGCCCTGGACATGAGCTCGGCGGTCGTCAACGGCGAGCTGTTGTATGGTTTCTCGCACTACAACAAGGGCCGGTTGTTCTGCCTGGACATCAAGACTGGACAGGTGTTGTGGCAGGGGCCTGGTCGAACCGGTCGCAACGTGATGTTCCTGTCGGTCCCCGGCCACGTGGTGGCACTGATCGACAACGGCCAGTTGCAGGTGGTCTCGGCCAATCGAAAGTCCTTTCAGCCGAAGGCGACTTACCGAGTGGCTGCCGGAGGCACATGGGCACCCCCGGTGTTGCTGGGTGACGGGGTGCTGGTCAAGGACAGGGACACGCTGACCCTGTGGTCGCTGGCGAGTACCACCTCGGGAGCCCGGTGATGGCGTTGCCACAGTCGCCGTCGGACGGGGCGCCCGGGATCCGGGTCTCGACCTATGACGGTCCGGGAGCAGAGGTGCCTGCAGGCGATGATCGTTCCCGGGATGGCCTAGCCGAAGAGTTTCCGGAAACGTTCGAAGTAGGCCGCCTCGCCCGGACGCTGCGGTAGCTTGACCGGGGCGTCCCAGTCGGCCGGGACGTCTTCCAGCCGGACCGGCTGACCCTTCTCGACCAGGTGGCTTCTCCAGCCGGCCATGTAGGCCAGTTGCTTCATCAGCACCTGGTCGTAGCTCTGGGGCATTTGGCCCGAGGTAGCCATCTGCTGGAAAGCCCAGATGGCCGGGATCCAGAACCCGGTGTCCCGGTACAGGGCCCCTCGACCGATGCTCAGCGTGAAAGGGCGGCCGTTGCCGTTTTTGTCGGTGTGGATCTGCAGCATTCCCACTCCGAAGTTGCCCGAGTGCAACGTGCCGTAGAACGTCCGACCCTCCTTGTCGTTGTGCTCGAACGTCAGCACCGCCGGCGGCTTGTGCCAGTGCTCGGCCCGGTGGGCGACCGAGACGATCGGGTTGCCGGCGTCGGTGATGGCCCGACTGAGAAAGTACAGGCCGTGGATGCCGTGGGTCGGGTAGTCCTCGGCCCCGGTGGTGGCGTGGTATCCGGAAATCTTTGACGTCTCGGCGTAGTGGCGGGCCTCGGTGACGACCTGGTTGTGGCCGAAGGCCGAGGGAACCAGGATCGGAGCCTTGTGTTTCCTGGCCAGATCGATGATCTCGCGGGTCTTGGCGACCGAGTTGGCGAACGGCCGGTTGATCAGGCACGGCAGCCCCGCTTTCAGGTAGGGGGCCATCAGCAGGTGGTTGAAGGCGTGGTTGTAGTAGCCGCCGTCGATCACCGCGTCGACTTTGCCGAGCATGTCGTCGAAGTTCTGCACTGCGGTGGCCTGGATGCCCTGGGCGAACCCCTTGGCTGACTCGGCGTTGATGTCCCAGCAGTGAGTGATCCTCATGCCGGTGTAGGACATCGGTCCGTTGATCAGACGTGCCCAGTGAGCGCCCAGGTGAGAATAGACGCTGAGATTGAGCGCCCCGACGCGGAGCGTCTTGCGGGGATCGCGATCAACATCCGCGGCTTCACTGACCGTGGTGGCAGCGGCAACGGCTCCGCCGGCCAGCAAGGTGCCAGCAGCCGGAGTGTCACGCAGAAAGCGACGGCGGGAGACGGGGGGAGAATCGTTCATGGTCGCGTGCCATCCTGAGAAGTAGAATGCGTGGACGCTGTGGGGTCGGGTTGGCCCAGCATGATACGCGATTCGAGGTGCCGGCTCTCGCTGGCCGGCGGTTTTTGGGGCAGGTGGCAATGACGAAACGTTTTGGACCGGGTGAATACGATCGACGTGAGTTCATGGTGTCAGCGGCCACCCTGGGAACCGGGGTACTGGGGCTGGCCGGCCGGGACGTGTTGGCCGAGGCACCATCGGATTCCTCCCGGGTGGTGACCGGAAAGAACGCGCAGCTGGTCGTGCACAAGTCCGAGATCCCGGTGATCGAAACACCGTCCGCTTTGCTTGATTCCCAGATCACGCCGCTGGATGTCCTGTTTGTCCGGAACAACCAGCCCCTGAAGAATGCCGCCACGTTGAAGCCGTTTCCCCTGAAGGGCTGGAACATCGCGTTGACCGGGCTGGTTGACAAGCCACGACGCTTCGACGCAGAGATGCTGGCCGGGATGGACCAGGTCGAGCACGAGATGGTGTTGCAGTGCTGCGGCAACGGCCGATCGCTGTTTGCCGGTTCGGTGAAGGCCAAGGGCACACAGTGGACCCGCGGCGGGATGGGCAATGTCCGTGTCAGTGGCGTGCGACTCTCGAGCGTGATCAGGAAACTGGGTGTGCACATCGGTTCGGGGGCCCGGTTTCTGACCGCCGAGGGCAAGGATGCTCCGTTGCCGGGCAAGGAGGACTTTGAGCACAGCCTGCCGCTGGACGAGGCGATCCAACACTCGGTGCTGGCCACACGCATCAACGGGCAGCCGATTCCCGCGGTTCACGGTGGCCCGGTTCGCCTGATGACGCCCGGTTTCTACGGCACCATGCACATCAAGTGGGTCTCCAGACTGCGATTCGAGAATGGTGAGACCGACAACTACAACCAGATTCCCCGCTACAGGGTCCCCCGCAACCAGCTGCAGCCCGGAAAGCCGATCAAGTACACGTTCGGCAACAGCACGGCGTGCTGGCGGATGAAAACCAAGTGCGTGGTTCTCGCGCCTGAGCCCGATGCGGCCGTGGCGGCCGACAAGCCGTTCGCCGTTCGTGGTGTGGCTTTCAACGACGGAAGCACCCGGATCGATTCGGTCCAGTTGTCGACCGATCGGGGGCAAACCTGGAGCCGCGTCCGACTGGAGGTTCCCCGCAGCCGATTTGCCTGGTACCGCTGGTCGGCAACCGTCTCGTTGCCGGCCGGAAGGCGCGAACTCTGGGCGCGCACCGTCGATGCGCTGGGCCGCACGCAACCCCTGGACGGTTCGATTCACTGGAATCCTTCGGGATACGAGTGGAATGGGGTCGAGAAGATTGCTGTCACGGTCGGCTAGGACACCGCGGGGGACCCGCATCCGGAGGGGCAATCAGCGGGCTTTATCGGAAAATGGGAGATGTGTAACATCTCCTTATGGCCGAACATTCAGAGACAAATGACCGACGTGGGTTCCTCAAGGAAGTGACGGCGGCCGTGGCCGCTGGGACGGCAGCCGCCTCGTCCCGGGCCGAAGCGGAGCCGCCTCCGGTCCGCAGCGACAAGTTCCAGCCCGAGTCCTTCTGGGCGGATCGCATGGAACCGCCCGACGACGGCAAGAAGCTGGGCTGGTTCATCGACACCCGTCGCTGTTTCGGGTGCCACGGATGCGAGGTCAGCTGCAAGTCCGAGAACGACGTGCCACTGGGGAATTTCATCCGGCAGACGTTCTACCAGGACGAGGGAGAGTATCCGACGGTGGCGCGGATGTTCATGCCGATGGCGTGCCAGCACTGCGAGGACGCCCCCTGCATCAAGGCCTGTCCATGCGGGGCGCTGCACAAGGAGAGCGGTGGAACCGTAGCGATCGACTACAACATCTGCTGCGGACACGGAACCTGTGTCGACGTTTGCCCCTACGGGGCGATCTACATGGACCCGGTCGCCAAGCAGGCGGTCAAGTGCCACAACTGCTACCACCGCACGGAACTGGGAATGGAACCGGCCTGTGTGCCAACCTGCCCGTCCGAGGCGATTTACTTCGGCGATCTGAATGATCCCGAATCTGAGATCAACCAGGCGATGAACGAGGTCCGCGAAGCGGACGTCGAGTTGACCCAGCTTCGCCCCGAGAAACAGACCCGGCCACGCATGTGGTTTGCCGGCCCGGCTGTCGAAGTGATCGAGGAACGGATTCCCCGGGAGGGCGAGTCCTACTCGCCGGATGCCTACAGCATCTTCAACTGGAAGGGTGACAGCGAGGTGTCCTCGTGAACGTCTCCACCTCCTCTCGTCGCAGATTTCTCACGCTGGGTCTTTCGGCGGGTGCCGCTCTTGCCGGCGGGCTGGCCGGGTGTGGTGATTCTGACGAGAAATCCTCGACCGGAGAGTCCAAGGCGAACGAGGATGCTGTCGGTCGGCTGCCTCAAGGGATCGACCTGGAGAAGTGGAACAGGATCAAGGGCACGCCCTACAGGCTGGGGTCGTTCGGAACGATGCCCGGTGTCTGTCAACTTCCCGGTCCGCAGGCCAAGAGGAACTGGCCGGACCGCAACAAGTACCGGGATGTCGAGAAGATCCCGGGGATGTGCCAGTTGTGCAGTACCATCTGCGGGATCATCGGCTACGTGAAGGACGGCCGGTTGATCAAGGTCGAGGGAAATCCGAAGGATCCAAACAGCCGAGGTCACCTGTGTGCACGGGGACAGGCCGCGCTCAATCACCTCTACCATCCCGAGCGGTTGCTCTATCCGCTGAAACGGGTCGGGGCCCGGGGCGAAGGAAAGTGGAAACGGATCAGCTGGGATGACGCTCTCGACGAGATCGCCGAGAAGTTGAAGGCCGTTCGCGACGGAGGGCATCCCGAGGAGTTCGCGTTTCACCAGGGACGGCAGCGGAGCAAGGACGCACTGAAGCGGTTCCTCAACGCTTACGGCACCGGAACCCAGCTCAGTCACCGTTCGCTGTGCTCGGGCAACCGTCGGGCCGCGAACCTGACCTATCTCTGGGAAAGTGACTGGGATCTCAACGACGTCGAGCATTCCCGGTACATCCTCAATTTCGGGTCGAACGCGTTCGAAGCGCACCAGGGACACGTGCCGTTCGCCAACCGCATCCAGAACGGTCGTTTCCGGAACGGGGCCAAGCTGGTCACCTTTGACGTGCGGCTTTCCAACACCGCCGGAGGCAGTGACGAGTGGTTTGCTCCGTTCCCGGGAACCGACGGAGCGATTGCCCTGGCGATGGGTCACGCGATCCTGGCCGAGAACCGACACGACGAGGCATTCCTGGAGACATGGACCAATGTCTCTGTCCAGGAACTCCGCGGCCTCTACAAGAGCTACACGCCCGAGTGGGCCGAGCGGGTCAGCGGAGTCCCGGCAGCAGACATTCGGCGGATCGCCCTGGAGTTTGCCGAGGCCGCCCCGGCCGCCACGACCATGTGCAACCGGGGCAGTTCGGCCCACATGAACGGTTTCTACAACGACCGCGCCATCAACCTGCTCAACGCCCTGGTCGGCAGTGTTGGCCAGAAAGGTGGCTGGTGCTGGTCACCGTGGGGGGGACTCGATCCGATCGTCAAGACGCCCCCGATGCCACCCGGTGCCCCGAAAAAGAGCGTGCTCGAGGATCCGCCCGAGTATCCCCTGGCCAACGTCTGGCGGAGGATGCGGGTGGGTGAGATCGTGTACCTCTACCTGTTGCAGGGTCGGGCCAAGCTGCAGGCCTACATGACCTACAACCTGGATTCTCCGCTGACGTGGCCCGAGGAGAGCCTGACCCAGCAGGTGCTGGGTGACGAGAAACTGATCGGTTACCACGTCTGCATCAATGCGTTCTACAACGAGACGGCTCACTACGCCGACATCGTGCTCCCCTGGACCACTTACCTGGAACGCTGGGATCTTGACGCCCGGGCGTCCTACAACCTCCGTCCCTATGTCGGCCTGCGGACGCCGATGGTCGAGTCACTGGGCGAGTCGAAAGACGTCCGCGAGTTCTTTCCCGAACTGGCCCGTCGGATCGGTGACGGGATGGAGAAGTGGTATCCCGAAAACGATGTCCGCGAGTACATGGAGAAGTGGGCGTCGACGGTTCCGGAAAACCCCGAGACCGGCAAACAGGGACTCGACCGGCTGCTCGATGAAGGGGCCTGGGAGGCTGATCGGGAACCGTTCTACCAGCCGTTTCTCCAGCCGGTCTCCGAGACCGACATGCGGGGTGCAGAAGTCGGCGAGGACGGTGTGATTCTCAAGGACGGGAAGGGCATTGGCATCATGCTCGATGGCAAGCCGGTCCGCGGGTTCAGGACTCCCAGTCGCAAGTTCGAGATTCGTTCGGCGTTCATCCAGAAGATCGGCCGCAACGAGGATTGCTCGGAACTGATCGCCCGCAGTGGCATGACCAAGACCAAGAGCCGTCCCCGGGAGCACCAGGGGCATGATGTCGACATCAGTGACATGCCGACCTGGTTCCTGCCTCGCGAGATGGAGAACCTGCGAGACAACGAACTGGTGATGACCAGTTTCAAGTGGAACGTGCACAACCACGGCCGCACGATGAACCTGAAGTGGCTGGCCGAAATCGTGCACTCGAATCCGGCCTGGCTGAATCCGGTCACCGCCGGAGAGCTGGGGTTGTCTGACGGCGACTGGATTGAGCTCACGTCCTATTACTCGACCGAGCTCGAGCACCAGTCGCCTCACCTGAAACGGGACGACCTGGACGAGGTGGACGGGAGGCGAAAGGTCTCATCGATGCGGGTGCCGATCGTGACGATGCAGGGGATTCATCCCCGTGCCATCGCCATGAGCAACAGCTGCGGACACTCGCAGTACACCAGCGTCGCCCAGGCCCGCCGGCAGCCTGCTGAGGGCGGGCACCTGGTCGGCAGTGACACCGGGCGGTTCGTCGATGCTGACTGGGAGCGGAACATGTGGTGGGAGGACACCAGTGGTGGAGATCACGGTGCCTGGAAGCCGAATACCGGTAACGGGTGGAACCAGAATCGCCTGATGCCAATCGCTCCCGATCCGATCAGTGGCCAGCAGTCGTTCCACGACACGGTGGTTTCTGTCCGGAAGCTCTGAGATCCCGATTGCCGGCAACAAGGACGATCTGCAATGGATGTCCCGAACCGGGAAGATCTCGAAGGGCTGGCCGGTTTTTACCGACTGCTGTCGCGGCTGTGGGTGGCCGAGATCGACGAGATGTGGTTCGAGGTTCTCTCGGAAGGATCACTTGCGGAGGCGGCCGAGGATCTGGGACTGCGGCTCGAGGGGCCCCCAGCTGAGGTGATCGAACAACTGGCGATCGAATACTGCCAGTTGATGATCGGACCACAAGGCCATGTTCCCCCGCACCAGTCGGTGTGGTCCGAGGGGCAGTTCCAGGGCAACCCCGTGGTGTCCATGCAGCAGTACCTGGACGTGGTCGGTGAACAGATCGATTCGACGATGAGGGACCACCTGGGGGTACAGCTGGGTGTGATGGGCATGGTGGTCGATGAGTTGTCCAGTTCACTTGAGGACGACACCCGGCGGAACGACCTGGCGGAACTGGCCCGGTCATTTTTCGGTGATCACGTGGCCTGGATTGACCAGTTTCTGGTGCGGGCCGGTGAATCGACCGAGTCGAAATTCTACGGTCGGTTGATTGCCGTCACGCGAGAGTTCCTGGCCGAAGAGTGTCGCGAGTGGCTGAAAGAGTCGTGATTCGGATCGTCTGCCAGCCAGCGTGGCGGTTTGTAACGGTTGTGACGAATGCACGGGCTCGGTCTGGGTGGCCCCCGGTATCGGCCATTCGGACTGAATAACCCTGCAAGCGGCCTCTGGTGAGTCCGAAACTTCTTGAAGGGACGTCTCGGAACGTCCTGGAGAATCGGGAAGGAGCCCGGAGATGCGTGGGTGGTTGCTGCAGGGGCTGGCGGTGCTGACGCTGGCTTGTGGTGGCGCGCGAGCCGGCGAGTGGTTGCCCGAATTCGACGAGCAGCCGGCACCTGATGCAGGCCGGAAGTTCTCGTTGCTTGGCCTGGAACTGTCCGGCTGGACCGAGGTCTCGATGACCGCCGGAACAGCCGGTGGCGATCACCGCCCGATGGGCTTCAATTTCCTGTCCAACGAATTCCTGCTTCAGCAGAACTGGTTGCGGGTGCAGGGGGAGTTCGACGAGGGCACACGGCTGCACTCCGATTGGATTCTTCCCGGTGCCGATTACCAGTTCACTCGTGCGGTCGGTCTTTTCGAGGATCAGGATTCCCGTCACGGCATCGATCCGGTGCAGTTCTTCGTCTCGCGTGAAATCGACGGCGTGGGCGAGGGGCTGGAACTGACCTTCGGGAGGTTCTTCGCCCCGTTCGGAGTCGAGAGCATTGCCGGTCCCGACAACACGCTGGTCTCACATTCCTACAGCTTCATCTACAACCCGTTCACCCAGACCGGTGGCCTGGCCAGGCTGGCTGTCAACGACAGCCTGACGCTGCGTGGCGGCCTGGTGATCGGCAGCGACCTGTTCATCCACGACGCCAACACGCCGACGTTTCTTGCCGGGTTTCATTGGACTGGAGATGACGGTTCGACCACCGTCGATTTTCTGGCGATCACCGGGAACGGGCGGTACGACGTCGAACACGGGGTCCACAATCCCTGCATGTTCGATCTGGTCGCCACCCGGCAGCTCTCCGAGACCGTCACGGTGACACTCGAGGGCCTGGGGGGTTACGAGAGAGGTTTTCCCGGAGCCGGGACCTCGCACTGGTTCGCCGGTGTGGGCTATGTCGACTGGGACCTCCGTGAGGATCTCGACGCAGCGATCCGGCTCGAGTTGTTCAACGACGAACACGGCAACCGCACGGGTTCTCCTGGCCTGTACAGCAGCGTGGCTGGTGGCCTGGCCTGGCGTTGGGGCGAGCGGTTGGTGGTCCGCCCGGAATTGCGGCTGGACCACAACACCGAGTCTCAACCGTTTGATGGTGACCGGATGCTGTTCACGGCCACGTTGGATGTGATCGTCGGCTGGTAGCCGGTTGCCGAGAATCTCGGACCGGCGCGAGTCATCCCGGCGTCGGCTAGACTCGACTGGCGTGATTCAGCAGTGTCGCCGCATTCCGAGAGTTAACATCATGTTGTTCAACCGCACCGGTTTGTCGCTTTTCCGCATCTTGCTGGTTGGCCTGGTCCGTACCCGTTGCTTCGAGTGGATTGGTGGTTGCGGCCGAGAAGACCGTTCGCGTGTTCATCCTGGCCGGCGGCCGTCGCTCTCCGGCCCGAGTTGAAATCCACCGTCACGACCTTCGACACGCGACCATTCTTTCGACCCGCCGAGCAGTCTCCGTCGCGGCAGGGATACCACTGGAACGGCAACGCCGAGACCTGTTTCCTGATCGGTGACGCGATGGCCAGGGAAATGATCAAGCTGGTGGCGGCTCGTCCAGGGGCTCGCCTCCGGTGAAGACAACCGGGATCAGCCGCGGGTTGGGTGGTCCGACGGTTTCCTCCACCAGCCGAAATCCCCTCGCCTCGTAGTTCGGTCTCGCATGCGGGTGGTCGTGGTTGCAGGTCCGCAGCCACACGCGGTTGGCTCCCATCTCCCACGCTCGAGCCACCGTGCGGGTCAGCAGCACCGATCCCAGTCCGTGTCCGATGAACTGGGGCAGCAGGCCGAAGCAGACGACCCGCACGCTGCCGTCGTCCTGCGCTTCGAGTTCGGCGTAGCCGACCGGCGTACCTTCCAGGTATCCGACCCAGGTTTCAAACGTTGGTTTGCTGATCAAATCGTTCCACTTTGCCTGGTCCCAGTCTCCCCGCCCTCCCCAGCGATGTTGTTCTCCAACGGCCTGGAACAGAAACCAGTTGAATGCGGCACAGGGGGGATCGACGTGCCGGAAACTCAATTTTTCGGCCGTTGGGCTGCCCGGCTCAACCGGTTGGAACACGTCACGATCGTCGAGTGACAGTTCCCAGGTGATCTTCTGCTGTTGGTCGTCTGTCATCATCAGGACTCGGGTGAGGACAATGTGGAGATCTCGGCAGACCCAGCATCGGCAGGGTGTTAGAATACAGGCTCGTACCACAGGGGGCACTTGAGACGCTCCATCGGAAGGACCGCGATGTTCCGCATTCTGGGCAACCGACGACAACTCTGCGACGGGTTCTCACGCCGTGACTGGCTGCATGTCGGCGGGCTCGGATTCCTGGGCATGGGCATGGCCGATGTCCTGCGTTTGCAGGATGTGTCCTCGCAGCAGGCCCACGGGGCTCCGGCTTCCGGTGACCGCAGCTCACTGGACTCGACGTTTGGCCGGGCCAAGCGGTGTATCCTGTTGTTGCCCTACGGGTCACCGCCTCAGCACGAAACCTTCGACCCGAAGCCGGGGGCCCCCGAGGAGATCCAGGGCGAATTGAAGGCGATCCCGACATCGGTGCCCGGTTACCAGGTCGGCGAGTACCTGCCGAAGATCTCGCGAGTGGCCGATCGCCTGACGGTGATTCGGTCGATGACTCACCCCTTTCCGGTGCACTGCACCGCCTACGTCACCAGCGGCATCCCCGATTACTCTCCGGCGCTCGAGTCGCGGCCGCGCGATCCCAAGCTCTGGCCCTACATCGGTTCGGTGGTCGATTACGTGACCAGCCGCCGCGAGTCAGGTGCGTTGCCCCGGGTGCCGCGGAACATGGCCCTGCCCTGGAAGATGAACTCGCGTGGCGGACCAAAGGCCGCGGCCGTCCAGGCCGGTCCCTACGCTGCGTTTCTCGGGCCCGCCTACGACCCGGTGTTGACCGACTTCGACGGAGAAGGCAGTCGCAAGTCGATCAAGATCAGTCCCGCCGGGGGCAAGAAACACGAGGTCTACGATCCCTACGCCGGGATGAAACCGGATGGTCGATTCACCCTGGCCGGTGCCAAGCGTCGTGACAGCGTGACGCTGGAACGCCAGAACCGTCGCAACAGCCTGCTGAGCCGTTTCGGGCAAGCGCGGCGACAACTGGATCGCAACGCCGAGTCGCAGAGCTTCGACCGTTACCAGCAGCTGGCGCTCTCGCTGCTCTCGACCACCCATGTTCACCAGGCACTGGACATTCACCAGGAATCCGACGCGATGCGGAACGGCTACGGCATGAACCTGTTCGGCCAGTCGTGCCTGGCCGCGCGGAGGCTGGTCGAGGCCGGCAGCCGGTTCGTGACCGTGTTCTGGGACGAGTACGCGTTCCTGAACACCGACTGGGACACGCACTGGAATCACTTCTACCGGCTCAAGGACCGACTGCTGCCCGGGTTCGACCAGGGTTTCTCGAAGCTGATCCTGGATCTCGAAGACCGTGGCCTGCTCGACGACACGCTGGTGGTCTGGATGAGCGAGCATGGCCGGACGCCGAAGTTCAACAAGAACGCCGGACGTGACCACTGGTCGCGGGTCTATTCGATCGCGATGGCCGGGGCGGGGGTCGGGCGAGGCAACATCATCGGTGAGAGCGACCGCCTGGCCGGTGACGTGAAGTCACACCCGGTTTCTCCCAAGGACATCCTGGCCACGATCCTGCACCTGATGGGGATCGACGCACACACCACGATTCCCGATCGCCAGGACCGGCCGGTTCCGGTTGCCGGCACCGGTGTGCTTCGCCCCGAGATCTTCCGGGGAGCCTGAGGATGAACGGTCGTCGGGGTTTCCACCCGCCGTGGTGGGTCGTGTTGCTGCTGGTCGCAACGGCATCGTCGGCGTCGGCCCAGAGTTCGGCGGTCCTGGTTCACGACATTTCACCCGGCGGCCTGGTGCCCGGGACGGTCACCCGTTTGACTGTCAAGGGAGCGGCACTCGAAACGGCCCGCTCGCTCTGGACCAGCATTCCGGCGACCGTCAAGCGGGTGGTGAGTTCCGGCGACGGAGCCAGCCAGGCGACTTTCGACGTCACCGTTCCGGCGACCAGTGTCGGCCGCGCCGCGATCCGGGTGGTCGCCGATGCCGGGCTTTCCAATGTCCGGCTCGTGTTACTCGACGCCCTGCCCGGCATCGACGAATCTCGCGTCGGCGAAGATCGGGTGGTCTCGCGAGCTGCCGCGGTTGACGGGACCCTCGAGGCGGCCGCGACAGACCGCTTTTCGATCCGGTTGAAGAAAGGCCAGCGGCTGACCGTTGATGCCTGGGCCCGACGACTGGGATCGTCGTTGGATCCGGCGATCCGATTGACTGGTCCCGATGGCGGCTCGCTGGCTTCGGCCGATGACTCGCCCGGACTTGCCGGTGACGCCATGGTTTCGACCGTTGTCCCGGCAGCAGGTCTCTACACGGTTGCCATCACCGATGTCAGTCGCCGTGGAGGGGCCGGGTTCTTTTATCGCCTGAGGCTGGGTCACTTTGAACCGGTGGCGATGGCGTTTCCCTTTCGGGTCAGGGCCGGCCGAACCAGCCAACTGCAATTGCTGGGGCCGCGAGTGGCCCAGACGCTGTCCCTGGCAGCATCGACACCGGTGGGAATGACCTGGGTCGGTGGCCCGGCCGGTTCCGGTGGGGGCCGATCGCTCCTGCCCGTACAGGTGGTGGCCGGCGATGTGCTGGTGGAACGCGAACCCAACGGAAGCCGACAGCAGGCCATGGCACTGCCGGTGGGCGGACGGATCAGCGGACGGTTCGGAGAAACGGGCGATCGGGACTGGTACCGCATCTCGTTGAAAAAGGGGCGCAAGCTGCAGGTCGTCGGCAATACCGCGTCGATCGGTGCCGCCGGCCGTTTGTACATGAGACTGGTGGACGCCGAGGGGCGGACCATGGTCGAAGTGCCACCATCGGTTACCACTCGTACGATGCTCGAGCACACCACCGGTTCGGACCGGGACGCGTGGCTGGTTGTCGAGGAATTGCAGCGACGGGGAGGACCGTCGTTTGGCTATCAGCTCGAGTGCCGGTTCGCTGAACGCGGGTTCAGTTTGTCAGCCGCCAGCGAGCGGCTGCACGCGAAGCCGGGCGGCAAGGTGACCCTGAAAGTGACCGCCACCAGGCGGGACTTCAAGGGGGCGATCAAGCTGGGTGTCGAAGGATTGGGACCGGATGTCGAGCTGGCTGGAGAGTCGATCCCGTCCGGGAAGAATGAAACCACGATGACGATCACGCTCCCCGGAGGACGGAAGTCCGGCGATTTGATCGGCCTGAAGATCATCGGGGAGGGGTTGCTCGAGCCCCCGGCTGAAGGGGTGGCCGTGGTCGAACGATCGTCCCTCGAATACAACCGGGGGGACCTGGGCAAGTACGAGGGATTCATCAGCGACAAGAAGGGCGGGTTGAATTACGCCGAATACGACGTCGAGTTGCCCGAGGCGGGCGAATACCTGGTGCTGCTGAAGTACGCTGCGATGACGGCTCGCGTGGCTGCGATGAAGCTCAACGGACAGACCGTCAACAGTGGCATCATGAGCAAGACCACCGGCAGCTGGGATCCGAAAACGGCGCAATGGTTCAACGAGGGACTGGTGAAGTTTCCCCAGGGCAAGAGCGTTCTGCGTCTCGAAAAGAACGGTGTGTTCTCTCACCTGACGACCATTCGCATCGCCCGGCAGGCGCCCAGGAAAAAAGCTCCCGTCAAGTCGATTCGGGCTTCAGCGAGTGTGCTGAATGCCCTGCGGAGCGGCCTGGGAGGTATGACGTTTGTGCCGCAGGAACTGGATGGCACGTTGTTTCTCAGCGTGGGCAAATGAACATGATGCATTCTCGGTCAACGATGTTCTGCGTGGTGACACTGGTGGTTGCGGTGATCGCAGCCGGGCCGGTTGGTGCGGTTGCAGACGAGAAGACGTCCCGGCAGATCAAGGCGCTGGGTCCGTTCGAGAAACTGGACGTGCAGCCGGGTGAGGTCCAGTTGCGAGACAGGTACGATCGGGTGCAGATGGTCGTGACGGGAGTTCGAGCCGATGGGGCGCTTGTCGATCTGACCGGCCTTTCGAGATTTACCGTCGAGACGGCCGGTGTTGTTTCGGCCTCCGGCAGTCGCATCAATGCCCTCGGGAATGGTCGGACCAGTCTGAGAGTTGATGCCGGTGGACAGACCCGGCGGATTCCCGTACAGGTCACAGGGTTCCAGAAGTCGCGGGTGGTGAGATTCGAGACCGGGCTGCTCGCGGCCCTGTCGAAACAGGGCTGCAATTCCGGGGGATGTCATGGAGCGCCCAGTGGTAAGGGCGGGTTTCGGCTCTCGCTGCGAGGATTCAATCCTCCGCTGGACGTGCAGACACTGATTCGCGAACAGTTCGCCCGTCGGACCAATCCGCTGGATCCTTCCGAGAGCCTGCTGTTGCGGAAACCCACGATGCAGGTCGCACACGGTGGCGGACAGCAGCTGCAGGCCGACGATCCCGCGTACGGGTTGATTCACGGCTGGATCGGCGAGGGTTGCCGACCGGACCCCGACGGAGCCGCACGATGTGTTCGCACCGAGGTGTTCCCTCGTGACCGTGTCGTGAAGTCGCCGGCCACGTCGCAGCAATTGCGGGTGGTGGCCCATTTCTCCGACGGCAGTTCGCGTGACATCACCCACCTGGCCGTCTACAGCAGTTCCAACGCGGGCCTGGCCACGGTTGATCGTCGTGGCCTGGTGACCGGCGGCGGGACCGGCCAGACCGGGATCCTGGTCCGGTTTCTCGACAAGATGCAGGCCGCCCGCGTGACGCTGATCGAGAATCGGCCCGGTTTCGTCTGGCCGAATCCCGCGTCGGCCAACAGGGTGGACCAGCTGGTGCACGGTCGCTTGAAGGTACTCCAGGTTCCGCCATCTCCGGCCAGTTCTGACGGCCAGTTCCTGCGTCGTGTCTCGCTGGATCTCACCGGGTTGTTGCCAACAGTCGAATCCACCCGGGCATTCCTGTCCGACAAGCGGCCGGACAAGCGAGGCCGCTTGATCGAGCGGTTGCTGGTCAGTGATGAGCACGCCCTGTTCTGGGCCAGCAAGTGGGCCGACATGTTCCGGGTGACTCGCGGACAACTGGGAAGTCGCGGTGTCGACAAGTTTCATCGCTGGCTGGTCGCTTCGATCCAGGACAATCGACCTTACGATCAGTTCGTCACCGACCTGCTGACGTCGCAGGGCGACACGTTCGGCAACCCGGCGGCGAACTACTTCCGCGCCGCCGCCGACACCAGTGACGCCACCGAGACGACCGCGAGGCATTTCCTGGGGATTCGGATCCAGTGTGCGAAGTGTCACAACCACCCCTACGAGCGGTGGACGCAGGCGAATTACTACGGGATCGCCGCGTTCTTCAACCGGATCCAACGGACCAAGCCGGACAAGAGCGGCAACCTGGTCGTGTGGGTGGCCCGGCAGGGCGAGTTGAACGATCCCAACAGCGGTCAACCCGCGGTGCCCTGGTTGCCGATGACCGGCCCGGCTCCGATCAAGGACGGCGAGGCCGATCGGCGGGTGGTGTTGGCTCGCTGGCTGGTCGGTGAGGACAACCCGCTGTTTGCTCGGGTCGAGGTCAATCGGTTGTGGGCCTGGGTCTGGGGACGCGGCATCATCGAACCGGCCGACGATTTCCGGGCCTCGAATCCTCCGGCCAATCCCGAGTTGCTCAACTGGCTGGAGGCCGAATTTCGCAGGTCCGGATTCGATCGCCGCCACATCCTGAGATTGATCCTGGCCAGCCGCACCTACCAGCGGGATTCTCTGGCCACCGGAGAGAATCGTCGCGACACCGACTCGTTCTCTCACGCCCTGGTCCGACGGATGACCGCCGAACAGATCCTGGATGCGATTTGCCAGGTGACCGGTGTCCCGGAAACCTACGGCGGCCTGCCGCCGGGAACCCAGGCGACCCAGTTGCCGTCTCCCGAAGGCACCCCGGTCTTCCTGCGTGTTTTCGGCAAGCCCAAACGAGAGACGTCCTGCGACTGCGAACGTGATTCCGGATCGAACCTGACCCAGTTCCTGGTCCTGGCCAACGGCGGACTGGTCAACGGAAAAGTGGCTCACGCCAAGAACCGTTTCCGTTTGCAGATCGCCAAGGGATGGTCGGACAACCGGATTGTCGAGGATCTCATCCTGGCCGCTTACAACCGGCTGCCGACCGACCAGGAGATGAAGACGGCACTGGCTCATGTGGCCCAGCGGCCGAAGAAGCGGGAGGAAGCCCACGAGGACATCCAGTGGGCGATCCTCAACAGCAAGGAATTCCTGTTCCAGCACTAGATTCCCGGTCGAGGAACACGAATCGTGTCGATGCGTTGCCTGTCACTGGTCTGGTTGGCTGCACTGGTGCTGTTGCACAGTGGTCTCGGCCGGGCGGACGAGAAGGTGGAGTTCGAGCGGCACTGGTCGTTCGTGCCACCGCGTGCCAGCCGGCCACCGGAGGTCCGTGACACCTCGTGGTCCCGCGGGGCGATTGACCGTTTCGTGTTGGCGAGATTGGATCGGGAGGGGTGGAAGCCGTCGGCCGAGGCCGGGCGGCGGACGCTGATCCGGCGCCTGTCGCTCGACTTGCTCGGTTTGCCCCCGAGCGTGGAGGAGGTCGAGGCGTTCCTGGCCGATCGTCGTCCGGGAGCCTACGGCCGACTGGTTGACAGGCTGCTGGCTTCTCCGCGATTCGGTGAACGGATGGCGATCGAGTGGCTGGACGTGTCGCGCTACGCCGACACGCACGGGTACCACGAGGACTACCATCGTGACATGTGGCCGTGGCGCGACTGGGTGATCCGGTCACTGAACGACAACATGCCGTTTGACCGGTTCACCATCGAGCAGTTGGCCGGTGACCTGTTGCCGAATCCGACCCAGCAGCAGATCACTGCCACCGGGTTCAACCGCAATCACGGCGTGACCGCTTCGGGGATCTCCGAGGAGTACAGGGTCGAGTATGTTCTCGACCGTGTTCGCACCACGGCCACGGCCTGGATGGGGCTCACGCTCGCGTGTGCGCAGTGTCACGACCACAAGTACGATCCGTTCTCGCAGCAGGACTTCTATCGTTTCTTCGCGTACTTCAATTCAGTCACCGACAAGGGAGTCGAGAACCGGGCTGGCAATGTCGACCCGCTGATCCAGGTCGTGCCGCTGGACCAGAAGAGCGTAGAGCAGAAACTGGCGACGGCGATCAAGGAACTCGAGCGTCAGCGGCTCGCGCGGGTGGCCGAGGCCGGTCCTCTGGTGGCCCGATGGGAGAAATCACTCCCCAAAGGGTCGAAGAGGGCGGTGGCGGTTCCGACCGACGGCCTGGCGGTGCATTGTCGACTGGACGAGGCAGCTGGACAGGAGATTTCCGGGGGAGGGTCACTGAAGGCGTCCCTGGTGGGGCCGGCACAGTGGATCTCGGCCAAACTGGGCGGCGGCCTGCAACTGGGTGGCAAGACCTACGCGTCGCTGGGAGACACTGCCGGGTTCGACCGTACCGACTCGTTTTCCTACGGCGGCTGGGTGCGGGGTGCCAGTACCGGAGCGATCGTCTCGCGGATGGACGACTCGGCAGACTACCGCGGCTGGGACGTGTACCTGTCGGGTGGCCACGTCGAGGTCCACATGATTCACTCGTGGCCGGACAATGCGATGTACGTCAAGTCGGCCGGAAAGCTGCCCACTGACAAGTGGACGCACGTGTTTGTCTCCTACGACGG
>MDTE01198098.1_pt1 | contig 31134 bp, 22 predicted proteins | sample 811231 | NCBI WGS metagenome assembly MDTE01 (sample SAMN05326651, study PRJNA326480) | marine metagenome | isolation source: seawater | place: Indian Ocean: Red Sea | collected 2010 | reverse complement strand
CTCCATCAGGATCAGTTACTACCATTACTATAGCAAAGTTAGCTCCATCAAAACTTGAAGTAAACCATTTATGACCGTTAATGATATAGTTTTCATTTTCTTTTTTTGCGCTTGTTCCCATTCTTGTTGGATTTGATCCTGCATATTGAGGCTCTGTCATCGCAAAACAACTTCTAATTTTTCCTTCTAAAAGAGGATACAGATACTGTTCTTTTTGTTCCTCTGTACCAGTATCAATTAAAACTTCCATATTTCCTGCATCAGGAGCCTGACAATTAAAAACGTAGAAGCCATAAGGACTTGCACCAAGAATCTCACTTACTTCTCCATGTTGTTCAAGAGATAAACCAAGACCACCATATTCTTTTGATACTTGAGGTAACCAAAAACCCATATTTTTTACTTTCTCTCTTAATTCATTAAGCTTAGGAAGCTTTTCACTCCATTTTGAATTAACAATCCATGGTTCGAGTGAAATTAATTCATCGTTTATAAATGTTCTAATTTGTTCTTTTACTTCTGTAAAGTTCATTTTTATTTCTATAAGTTTTATTTTTTAGCTTGGAAGTGAATATATTAATGAAATTGTCTCTGCTACGCATACAGGTTTAATCTCACCATCAACTTCAAATATAATTTTGAAAGTATATTTTGCTCCTCCTGTAACTTGCTCAATATTTATTAAAGACACCTTACCTCTAAATTTTGACTCAGCTGGAGTAGCATTAGGAAATCGAACCTTTTCAAGACCATAGTTTACAGCAAGTGCAATGTTATTTAACTTTAATGTTTGAAACACAACCTGTGATGCATAAGAAAGTATATGAAACCCATGAGCTATGGTTTTTTTATAAGGAGAATATTTTGCTGCTTTTTCTTGATCAATATGAATCCACTGTTTATCTTCAGTTAATTCTGCAAATTTATTTACTTTATCTTGTGACATTTCAAACCACTCAGATATTCCAATTTCTTTTCCAAGGTATTTATCTAAATCCTCTAAATTTTCTATTTCTGTTGAATAATGTTTTTCCATAATATTGTGTTAATTTATCATATAACCACCATCTATATTAAATGTTTCACCAGTTGTATAACTTGAAGCTTCAGAAGCAAGATAAAGAGCTATTCCTGATATTTCGTCAGGATCTCCAGCCCTTCGAATTGGTAGATCACCAAGCCATGTTTCCAGCATTTCTTCATTTTGCCATAAAGCTGAACTTAATTTTGTTTTGATTAACCCAGGGCAAATTGCATTTGACCTTATCCCATATTTTCCCCACTCCTTTGCCTGAGATTTAGTCAGCATTGATATAGCAGCTTTACTGATGGAGTAAACTCCTAAACCTTTGTCAGGCTTATTTGCCTCAACTGATGATATATTTATAATAGAACCAGACTTATTTTCCTTCATATAATCAAACACAAGATTAGATAGTTTGAAAGGGGATTTTGTATTAATATCTAATATTTTATTAAAAAGTTTTTCATTAGCATTTTCCAAGCGATCAAATACAGGATTTATTCCAGCATTATTAACAAGAATATCAATTTTTCCATATTTATTGATTGTAGTTTCAATTAGATTTTTTAACTGATCATCTTCACCAACATGACATTCGCAAGCAATTGCATTATAACCATTTGCAGATATTTCACTAACAACTCTCTCGATACCTTCTTGTGATCTACTACTTACAACAACCTTTGCACCAAATTCTGCAAATGCTTTTGCAATTGAGGCTCCTATACCTTTACTAGCCCCAGTTACAATTGCTACCTTATCTGTTAAATCAAATAAGTTCTTATATTTTGTTTTCATTTAGATATTTTGATTATCATTTTTATGTAATATACTAATTGATTTAATTTGATTAATATGATTCTTCTATAAAAGGGGAAAAAATAAAAATTAAAACTTGCAAAGCATGGCATAGTTTTTAAAGCTGAAAATAATCTTTTATATTTAAATAAAAACCAAAAGATATGATTGCAAATCAGGAATTATTTGAACTAAAATTCTACGAATGGGAGAAAGAATTTAAAGACAAGCCTTATCTTAGGCAGCCAATAGGTGAAACATGGGAAGAGTATACGTGGGGTGAAGTTGGTGATATGGCTAGAAGATTAGCATCTGGACTAAAATCACTTAATCTTAGAGAGGGAGCTCATATAGGTATTTATTCTAAAAATTGTAGAGAATGGATAATCTCAGATTTAGCAATTGTAATGGCAGGATATGTCTCTGTTCCTTTTTTTCCATCTTTAAATGGTAAGGAACTTTCCTATATAATGGATTATGGTGATGTTGATGCTTTATTTATAGGGAAAATTGAAACTTGGGATAATATAAAGGACGATTTACCCAACGAAATACCAATAATAAAATTCCCAAAATATGAAGGGTGTTCAAATGTAACTAAAGGATATAAGTGGCATGAATTTATCAATAGTAATGAACCCATTGAAAATCCACATCAACCTAAACTATCAGATCTCTGGACTATTATTTTTACATCTGGAACAACAGGTAACCCAAAAGGAGTAATGTTAACATACCAGGCAATTGACGGTATAAAAGTTGTTCTGGATGATCCCAACAATCCCTTAGGAATAAAACATACTGGAAATAATGATTTTATTTCCTACTTACCATTAAATCATATTTTTGAAAGGGTTGTAATAGAATGGTGTTCATTTAGGTATGGAGGTACCATTTCATTTGTAGAATCTATTGAAACTTTTGGCCAAAACTTAAAAGAAGTGCAGCCACATGTATTTGCTGCTGCTCCAAGAGTTTGGACAAAACTTCAAATGGGTATTTTGTCTAAATTTCCTCAGAAAAAGTTAGACACTTTGCTTAAAATTCCATTGTTCTCAGCTATTCTTAAAAAATTAATTAGAAAGGGACTTGGTTTTAGCAGAGTCAGAGTAACAGTTTCTGGGTCAGCACCAATGCCAGTTGAATTGATTGAGTGGTTTAGAAAAATTGGAGTATATATAACCAATGGATACGGTATGACTGAGAATTGTGCAATATGTAGTTCTGTAGATGGAAAAGACTTTAACAAATTAAATACTGTTGGAAAACCTCAAAAGGGTGTTGAGCTTAAAATCGATGAGGGAACAGGTGAAATTTTAATGCGTGGACCTTTTGTTATGATTGGTTATTATAAAAATGAAGAACTATCAAATGAAACGCTAAGAGGTGGTTGGCTCCATACAGGAGATAAAGGGTTCTTGGATGATGACGGTTATCTTCACATAACTGGTAGAGTTGCTGATAGCTTCAAGACATCAAAAGGAGAATATATTGAACCACTTACTTTAGAGCAGTTCTTTGTTAATATGAATGAAATTGAAGAAGTATGTGTAGTAGGTCTTGGAATTGCTCAACCAATGTGTCTAATTCAATTATCAGAGATTGGTAATAGCACTTCTAAGGATAATCTTTCAAAAATGTTCCTTGATACACTTGAGAGAATTAATAGTAACCTTGTAAACTATAAAAAAATATCAACCCTAGTAATTGTTGAAGATGAGTGGTCGCAAGAAAATGGAATTGTTGGACCAACTCAAAAATTGAAACGAGGAGCGGTTGATGAAAAATATAACAAAAACTACTTAAGTTGGCATGAATCAGACCAAAAATTAATTTTTGAGGACAGCTTTTGATTCTTTCTTAAAATTCATGTGAGGCATCAGCTACATAATTTCTTTTGGTACATGAAAAAAATTATGTTAACTTGGACCTAAATCAGATCAAGTAAAGTGTGGATATAGCTTTGTTTACAGCCCATCCTGTGCATTACTTGCTTAAATTATAAACTAGTTATCGAAAAGAGTTAACTTTGACATAACAAAACCTAACTAATATGAAAAATATTTTAAATAAATATTATTTAGCCTTTATGGCTGTAATTCTATTTGGTAGTGTTTATTCTCAAACTCAAGTTTCAGGTTCTGTAATGGACGCTGATAACATGGAGCCAATACCAGGAGTAAACGTTATCATTGACGGTACAAACGTCGGAACTGTCACAGATTTCGATGGTAATTTTGTCATTAATACAAGTCAAGATGCCCCTTTAACACTTGTGATAAGCTATGTTGGATATAGCGCTCAACGTGTTAATGTAACATCTTCAGGTCAAGATATTAATGTCTCCCTTTCAGCAGGTCAAAACCTTGAAGAGGTAATTATATCTGCTTCTAGGAGAGCTCAAAAGGTTACTGAAGCTCCTGCCTCGGTAAGTGTAATATCTACACGAGAAATTGAAAATTCTGCTCAGGTAGCAGAACCAACAAGAATACTTGTTTCTGTTCCAGGTGTTCAAATTCAACAACAAACCGCTAACTCTCTTAACATAGAGATGAGAGCTGGATCTGGAGTTTTTGGTACATCTACTTATGTAATGAGAGATAACAGAGGATTAATAACTCCAGCTGCAGGAACTTTCTTCAGTTTCCAGCAGGGCTTATCAAATCTGGATCTAGCATCTGTTGAGGTTGTAAGAGGTGCTGCAGGTGTTCTTTATGGACCAGGTGTTACTTCAGGTGTTGTTCACTTTAGAAGTAAAAGTCCAATCGACTTTACAGGAAATTCTGCATCTTTTTGGGGTGGAGAGTTAAATACTTTTGGTTCTGAGTTTAGAATTGCCAGAGCTAACGATAGTAAAACTTTTGGTTGGAAAATTAATGCTAGATATAATTCTGGTGAAGATTTTACTTATGATGAAGATGAAGCAACGTTGGCTGCTAAAGTTGGTGGAATTAACAGTATAATTAGACAGCCTGTTATTAAGGACATGATGGTTGATCCTGTAGCCTCACAAAATGGTGATGTGCTTTATGATTTTAGCGGAGGAAACGCCTTAATTGATGATTATAGCAATGTTGCATTTGATACAAGTCTAGAATGGAGGCCAAGTGATGACACTAACTATCAAGTTAGTGCTGGATTGAGTAATGGTGGTGGTCTATTTTTTCAAGATTTAGGTATTGCATATGCTGATGGTAGTACTTACTGGGGTCAAGTTCAAGCAACGAAAGGTAATTGGTACGCTCAAGCATTTATAGACCATAATGATGGTGGTAAATCAGATAACCCAACATTCTTGTATGGTACTGGTTTACGTCAGGTTGCAAAGAGAACAAGTATTGAAGCACAAATTCAGTATAACTTTGATTTGCCATGGCTCTTTGATTCAGAATGGACTGTAGGGTATGATTACAGAAACACAGATTCTGACTCAGAATACACTTTATGGGGAAGAAACGAAGACACTGACGACTATATAACTAATGGTTTTTACGGTCAAGGTACACTTGCTATGTCAGAAAAAGTAGATTTAGTAGTAGCAGGTAGATATGATCAAGCAAGTTTTATTAGCGCTGGAGAATTTGCTCCTAGAGCTGCACTTGTTTGGAAAAAATCAGATAAAACAACATGGAGGTTAGCTTACAACAAAGCTTTATCTGGACCTACTGCACTTGCAATGTACATTGACTTCCCAATTACTACTGCAGTACCAGGAGTTCTAGGTGCATGGTTAAGTGGTCAAAGTACTCCGCAAAGCTTTGGTGACCCATCAACTCAAGTAATTGATTTGGCAGGTCTTTCTGTTGATATCCCTGTTTCAGCTGCAGGTGGTGGATTACCTCTGGCTATACCATATGGATCTGTTGCATCTGCATCGCTTGCAGGTTTATATGCACAAGCTCCTTCGTTACAACCTTTACTAACACCTTTCTTTGCTAGTTATGCTGGTCCTGCTGGTGGTTCAGGAATTTTAAGTCCTTATGATTTCTTTGAGCCTTCTCAAACTACCGGTAATAGAGGTGCAGGAAGGGGAAGATTTAGCTCTGTAGAAAATGTTGAATTAGGTGTTTCAACTGTAATAGGTGAAAAACTAAGAATTAGTGCTGACTTATATTCATATGTCAACAGAGGTTTCACAAACTTTAACGCAATTGGTGATACATATGCACTAGTTGGCTCAAATATACCAGAAGATCTTGGAGCTGCTGTTGCTGCTGATGCTACCGCGTATGTTACTGGTGCTTTAACTGCTGTTACAACTCAAACTTATCAAGCTGTTGCTGCACAATTTGGACTTCCATTTAGTGTTGTTGCATCGGGTGCTCTTGCTGCACAAGGTGTACCTGCGCTTGAAACTGCAATTGCAGGTGGTGTTGCACAAACTCTTGGTGGAATTAATGGTGCTTTCCAGGCTGGTGGTGCCGGATTTGTAGGTCAATTGGGACCTTTATTTGGTGCAATTGGTGCTGTTGAGTCTGATAGAGTTCCTCAGGGAGACGGGATAACTCATATCACAACTGGATATACTAATTATGAAGATGCTGTAAGATCTCACTTTGGAGGTGACTTTAGTATGGATTACTTTGCCAATGGTGATGTAAGACTTTGGGCAAATGCTTCTTGGTTAAGTCAAAATGAGTGGATTCCAGGAGAAGATAATGATGATGACTTACCTAGTACATCATATCTGAATGTTCCTAAGTGGAAATACAGAATGGGTGTTGATTATACACCACTAACTGGATGGAACTTCTCAGTATCATTCCAACATGATGATAAATTTAGATCAGTTCAAGGTTTCTGGAATGGTATGGTTGAAGCTAAAAACCTAATTGATGCAAGTGTAGGGTATAAATTTAGTCCTAATTTAAGATTTGATGTATCTGCAACTAACCTTACAGATAAACCATATCAAACATATCCTAACCTACCTACAATTAGAAGAAGAGTATTAGGAAAACTTACTTTCAACTTCTAATTATTCACAATATTATCATAAAAAGAGCAACTTTGGTTGCTCTTTTTTTTTGGATAAACTTTTATGTAACTATATTTGAATCTAAGCAATCGTAATGAAAAAAGTCGGTATTGATTCACTCTCATATTATGTCCCATCTCTCTATGTAGATATTGAGGAACTGGCTTTGGCTCGTGAGATTCCTTCAGAAAAGCTAGTTAAGGGATTAGGTCTTAAGAAAATGGCTACCCCTGATTATGACGAAGACTCTGCCTCAATTGCAGCAAACTCATTATACAGACTTATAAAGGAGAATAATATTGATCCTAGAAAAATTGGAAGGGTTTACCTAGGTACAGAAAGTGGTGTTGATGCCTCTAAACCTACATCTTCATATGTAGTTGAAATTATTGAAGATGTTTTTGCTGGTGAATATGGTGAAAGATGTTTTAAGAATTGTGATATTGTCGATCTTACTTTTGCTTGTGCAGGTGCTGTTGATGCCCTACAAAATTGTTGTGATTGGGTAAGAAATGGTAAAAATAGACAAGCAATTGTAATTGCATCTGATATTGCTAAATATGAGCTAAATTCATCTGGTGAATACACACAAGGTGCAGGATCTGTTTCAATGTTAATTTGTGAAGATCCATCAATTATATCTTTTGATGGAGCATGGGGAGTTTCTACTAAGGGGATTGGAGATTTTTTCAAACCAAGAAGAATTTTTAAGAAATCTAATCTTCTAATTGAAGCTGCAAAACTTTTTGGAAAAGAAGTCTCTGTAAATGAAGCTGAAGATCTCATAAATATATCTGACTCAAAATTTTGGTCTGACTCAAATGATCTTGTTGAAGTCTACAAAGAGGAACCAATATTTGAAGGACAATTTTCAAATGAAAGTTACAAAGAAAGAGTACATGAGGCTATTGATAACTTTAATGAACAAAATCAAAGAGATATTTTAAGTGATTGGGAAAATATAATTTTTCACCTTCCTTACGCGTATCATGGTAGGAGAATGATTGTTGAAAAATGGATAGACTGGATGAAAGAAAATAATCAATTTGACAAAATATACTCAGAAATTGGTAAGCCAGATTCAACTGAAGACAAAGATTGGATAAAAAAAGTTTCAAAATCAAACATTTACAATTCTTTCATTAGTGAAAAAATTTCTGCAGGTGAGAAAGCCTCATCAGAAATTGGTAATATGTATACTGCATCCATTTTTATGTCATTAATAAGCTCTTTAGTAGAATCTTTAGAGAAAGATATAAAACTTGAAAATAAGAAAATAGGTTTTATTAGTTATGGTAGTGGGTCTAAAGCTAAAATATTTGAGGGTACCATTGAAAAAGATTGGATAAAAAAGACTAAACTGATCAAATTATTTGAAAACCTTGATAGTAGAAAAAAAGTGAGTATAGATGTCTATGAGGATCTTCACAAAAGAAAAATATCATCTAACATAAACAATAACGATGGAATCATAAAACTTTCTAAAATATTCAACGGTGAGTTTACTGAAGGTCTTAGGAAGTATGTAAAGTATTAAGCATAATAAAATGAATATTCTAGTTTGTATTAGCAACGTGCCTGACACTACATCAAAAATCAATTTTATTGAAAATGATTCAATTTTTGATACTAATGGTGTTCAATTTATAATTAATCCAAATGATGAGTTTGGATTAACCAAGGCTGTTTGGATGAAAGAATCAAACCAAGCAAATGTTACAGCATTAACTGTTGGTGATTCCTCAGTAGAAGCAACTCTAAGAAAATGTCTTGCAATTGGAGCAGACAAAGCAATTAGAATTGATTGTCCAGCACATGATGCATATTCTGTAGCTAAAGAAATTGAAGCGCATTGTAAGGAAACAAAATATGATTTAATTATTTGTGGAAGAGAATCAATTGATTATAATGGTGGTTTAGTCCCAGGACTTTTAGCAGGACTTCTTGACTTTAACTTTACTACAAATTGTGTGAAATTAGAGATTAAAGAATCAAAAGCAACCTTCTCTCGAGAAATTTCTGGAGGGACTGAGATAAGTGAATGTGAACTGCCTCTTGTTGTTGGTTCTCAAAAAGGGTTAGTTGAAGAAAGTGATCTTATTATCCCTAATATGAGGGGGATAATGATGGCTAGACAAAAACCCTTGGATGTATTTCCAGCTCAAGGTATCAATCCCAAAACTCGTGATAAAAAATATAGTAAACCCGAGGCTAAAAGCGAAGTAAAGCTTGTTAAAGCAGACGAACTTGACAAGTTAATTGACCTATTAGAAAACGAAGCAAAAGTAATTTAACAAATGTCCGTACTGGTTTATATAGAATCTGAAAACAATAAATTTAAAAAATCATCTTATGAGGCTCTATGTTATGGTAGGGCTCTTGCAGATAGTATAGGAAAAAAAGTATGTGGTGTAGTTATTAACTGTTCAAATACTGAAAATTTAAATTCTTATGGAGCTGATAAAATTATTAATATCAATAGCTCTGATTTAGTTGATTTTTCATCAAAAAAGTACGCACATGCTTTAGTTGAAATAGTAAAAAGTGAAAATTCAAAGATAATTATACTATCCTCTTCACCTAATTCAAAATTCCTTGGTGCCCATTTATCTGGTATAACTGACTCATCATTTGTTTCAAATGTTGTCAAATTACCAGAGAGCAGTAATCCATTTATTGTTAAAAGAACTTGCTTTACAAACAAAGCTTTTTCGTTAACTGAATTAACCTCAGACTTGAAAATCATTAGCATTACTTCAAATTCCTTTGGGATAGTTGAAAAGCCAAACAATCCTGAAAATGAGACCGTGGAAATCAAGGGAATTAGCACAAACCAAAAAATATTAGATATTGAAAAAGAATCTGGTACAGTTACAATAGCAGATGCTGAAATTGTAGTTTCTGGTGGTAGAGGTCTAAAAGGTCCCGAAAATTGGGAAATGATTGAGTCACTTGCCGAAACACTTGGTGCTGCTACAGCATGTTCTAAACCTGTATCTGATATGGGTTGGAGACCTCATAGTGAACATGTTGGTCAAACAGGTAAACCAGTATCCTCAAACTTATATATAGCAATTGGTATATCTGGAGCAATTCAACATCTTGCAGGTATAAATTCGTCAAAAGTAAAAGTTGTAATCAATAATGATCCTGAAGCACCATTTTTCAAAGCTGCAGATTATGGCGTTGTTGGTGATGCATTTGAAATTGTACCTTCCTTAATAAAGAAACTTAAGGCTAGATAATAATATAATCTTATTAAAAAAAAATATCTATAATATTTTATTATAATATACTAAATAAAAGTCAAATTTTTTTAGTTTATCTAATTTAATAATTAACAAAATAGTTTTAAACTATAAAAACTTTGATTTCCATAATTTTTTCTAATACTCTGTATAAATTACCTCAAGTTTCAACTTCTTAGAGATGTCAGCTTGGGATGGATTAGATCCAAATAGAGCAACTGGAAATGGTAATTTTATTGAAGGTGAAGGTAAAAATAGTTTATTTTGATTAATAAAATACCCATTTTTCAAAGATATGTCTTCAATATCAGAAGTAGTAGTTAAACCTAGATCTATATTTAATGAATCATGCCTAACAATATTTGAGATATGATTAGTAATATTGAATTTATAGCTAGTTGGCAAATTATTTGAATCATATTGAAGAATACCCCCAAAAAGAAACTTATTACCATTTACAGCTGTAGGGCTATAACTAATTGAAAAGTCTTTGTTGTAATCTTCTATAGGCAGACCATCCTTATATGAGTATATGTAAAGTCTTTTTGGTAAGAGTTCATAGTTTGATTTATGAATCTTATCGTCCAAGTGTAATACTATGTTTGCCTCATTTATCAAAACATTTTTTGTTTTAAAATCTCTAAGTTCTGATGATATAGAGTTGTCATCTGAAAAAAGTTTTAATTTGGAAACAAACTTTGTGCCGTTTAGATAAATTTTTTCAGACTGTATATTTGCATTAGCAGCTTCAACCTCATCATTAATATTTATATTAAACCCTTTATGCTCGTAGAGATTGAATGTAACACCTCCTAACGGAATTGCATTTGCCTTTTTCTTTCTCTCAATGATATCGTCAGAAACATCATCTGTTCCATTAGTGTTATAAAAGTTATAATTATATTCAAGGACTATTCTAGCGTTAGAGAGATCAAGAGACATAAATAAATCATCTGAAAAGTTTTCTGCTTTAACAATTATTCCATTAAAATAGTTATTAAAATTCGCTTGATTTGTAAGTCTATCTGAACCTTCCTGGTTAACTATTTTGCGCTGAAAAAATAAAATATCTAAAGGAACTCTAATTCTTGGTGTTTCAAAATAACTTACTTGTGTTAGTTCATCAGGATCTGTTGTAGGATCATCTTCTGTAAATAGAACAGGTATTTCATCAAAGTTTAAAGTCACTTTGTCGTCGTGAAGAACTTCTCCATAAAATCCTTTTTCATAAAAATTATCATTTGAAAAATATTCCTTAGTGGATTCAAAATTATTATTAGGGTCTAATGTGCTCAAAAAATAAGTAAGCTGATAAACTTTTAAATCAAAACTAGCATTTCTATTACCAAACACTGAATCTATTTCATATACTTGACTTTCACTATTGTACGAAGAGTTATCGTCATCATTAGGATCAATAATCCCATCATTATCAGAATCACTACTTAACGGATTCAAGCCAGCCCTTGACTCTATTATATCAGAGAGACCATCATTATCAGAATCACTTTCCTGGTTTGATGGATCAGAATCATATATGTCTATGACCCCATCACCATCAGTATCGTTAGTGTTATTAAAAAATGGTAGGTCAAGATAAACCCCTGTCAACTTTTCATCTTCATTGATAACTCTTATATCTAAAAGACTACCTTCATTTTCTTGATCTTGATTAAAGTCTCCAAAATATTCCAAGGGTAAAATATTAAGCTGAGAAATAAAGCTAGAATTTGTCCTTCCAAAAAAATCATCGCTGAAAGTCCCTAACTGAACACTTGAAACATTATTTGTTTGAACCTTATCCAATGACTTCTGATAAGAGAATATTGGAAAAGTTGTAGTCTTTAAATCATCAAATTGTTCTTCAAAAATTTCTAACCCAACAGAGTAGTAATCTTTGTTACAAGAAGAGATTGATAGAATAGAAAATAAAGCTATATAAAATTTTAAAAAACCCTTTTTATTCATTTAATCTGTATTTTCTAAAAGAAATTTCATTAATGCCTCATCATTTGATGAATCCTTAAAATTTAAAGATTTCTTTGAATGTGATTTAATTGAATTTAAAGTTGATTTATCAATTCTGTCAGACGAAATTATCACCGAGTCTGAATATTTAACCATTAAATCTGTTAAAGACTCAAAGTCAGGAAAAGATAAATTACTAATGTCTTGCTCAATACCATCAAATTGAATTTTTTCTACAATTTTTTTTGATAAACTTCCCTCAAAAGATTTATTGTAAATAGATGAAACTATTTTGCTATTATCAAAGACAGGATCATCTGCAAAAAGAGTTTTAAAATATAATGGAAACAATGACGTAAACCATCCGTGTAAATTAATTATGTCTGGTGTCCAATTAAGTTTTTTTACAGTCTCTATAACACCTTTTGTGAAAAAAATCATTCGTTCGTCATTATCTTTTAAAAGTACGTCATCTTTATCTTTAAGTAAATCCTTCCTTTTAAAATAATCTTCATTATCAATAAAATAAACTTGCATCCTTTCCTTAGGTATAGATGCGACTTTTATAATTAAGGGCATGTACAAGTCATTAATAATCATATTCATACCAGAAAGCCTAATCACCTCATGAAGTTGATGCCTCCTTTCATTTATAATACCGTATTTTGGCATGAAAATCCTTGTCATACCTCCAAAATCATTAATTTTTTTTGATACTAAAAATGAATTAACAGCTTTTTCTGTTTGAGGTAGATAAGGTACAACCTCAGATGAAATGACTAATATTTTTTTGTCTTTCAATAATTTCAAAATCTAAAATTTGGCTATAGCTTGGCAAAATTACGAAAATTATGAGTAAGAATATAAAAACATTATCTTTAAGAGAATTAATTTCTCAGATTTGAGAGCTTACTCTTCCCATAAAGGCATTATTAAATTAGTTAATAAAGTTGATTCTGTTGGTCTAGTCCCAACAATGGGATCTCTCCATGAAGGACATTTGTCTTTAATAAGAAGAGCATTGAGTGAGAATGAAAAAGTAATTGTTTCAATATATGTTAATCCATTACAGTTTAACAACAGTGATGACTTAAAAAAGTACCCCCGTGATATTAAAAATGATCTTCAAAAGTTAGAAGCTTTTAGTGATATTCTAACTTACGTTCCAAATGATGATGAGATATATGAAAAAGACGAAAAGAAAAAAAAATACAATTTTGGTCAATTTACTGAAATAATGGAGGGTAAAATGAGACCCGGTCACTTTAATGGTGTTGCAACTGTGGTTGAAAAACTTTTAAGAATGTTTAAACCAACTAATGCATATTTTGGGGAAAAAGATTTTCAGCAGCTAATTTTAATTAAATCATTAGTTACAGAGCAAAAACTAAAAGTTAATATAATTGGATGTAAAACAATTAGAGAAGATGATGGTCTTGCTATGAGCTCAAGAAATAAATTACTTAACAACACTGAGAGAGAGAGTGCAAGCCATATTATTAAATTACTAAAAAAAGCAAGGCAGCTTTATAAAAGCTCAACCTTAGAGGAAACAAAAAGAAATATATTAAAGGATGCTCTCATGATTGAGAATTTAAATTTAGAGTATTTTGAGATTCTTGATACCTCTCAGCTTTCAGGTTTTTTAGAACAGGAGAAGGAAATTAGAGCATTTATAGCATGTAAGGTGGGCAAAATTAGGCTTATAGACAATTTAACAATTTAAGACTTTGAAAAAAAATCTGAGAATATTAATCCCAATAATACTAGGTGTATTTTTTTTATATATAACCTTTGTAATTACAAGTCAAGAGGAAAGGCTTTTAATCTTTGATTATATAAAATCTGCTAAAATAGAATATTTGCTTTTAGCAATGTTTCTCGGAGCATCTTCTGATATAGTTAGAGGTTTGAGGTGGCAGCTTTTATCAAAAGCTATTGGATATAACTCTGGAAGAATTAATAGTATTGCAAGTGTGTTTATGTGCTATACATCTAATATGGCTATTCCAAGATCTGGAGAAGTAATAAGAGCAACTGTGCTCAGTGAATATAATAAAATTCCAATTGGAAAAGCTTTTGGAACAATTGCAGCTGAGAGAGTAATTGATATGTCTATTTCAATAACAATACTTTTTTTGGTTTGGGCACTTCAATATGAAATAATACTCGAATCTTTTTTTGAAGACAATTTTTTAAATTTTATTGATGATAATTTTTGGCTTATTTTTTCCTCAATAAACATAGTTATAGTCACTGTGTTTATATTAATTTTAAAAGTTGAAAGTATAAAACGTTTTTTTAAAAGTGTACTTGAGGGATTTTTATCACTGACTAAGCTTAAAGGAAGACTGTTAACATTTGTATTTCTCTCTTTACTTATATGGATGTGTTACATTCTAGCTTTTTTTGTTATTAAGTTTTCAGTTACAGAGCTCAATGCTATTGAAAATAGTCTTATTTTTCCTGCCTTTGTTGTTGGAGTTTTTAGTATTTCCCTATCAAATCATGGCTTAGGTGTTTACCCCTTAGCAATAGCATTATTTCTGTCAAATTTTGGGATAAACACTGAAATAGGTTTATCCTATGGATGGCTTGCTTGGTCATGCCAAGCTATTATAACTTTAATTTTTGGAGGTCTTTCTTTTTTTGTACTACCTTTGTTAAAGACAAGAGATTGAAATGGAAAAAATTATCAAGCAATTTTTGTCGGAAGTAAATAAAAAAAACCAAAATGAGCCTGAATTTATGCAGGCAGTAACTGAGGTTGCTGAGACAGTTATCCCTTATATAGTCACTAAAAAAATTTATTATGGTCAAAACATTCTACTTAGAATGGTAGAACCTGAAAGAGTGGTTTCATTTAGAGTAGCTTGGATCAATGACAATGAAGAAATTCAAGTTAATAGAGGGTATAGAATTGAAATGAACTCTGCTATTGGGCCATATAAAGGTGGTTTAAGATTCCATCCTTCTGTTAATATGAGTATTCTAAAATTTCTTGCTTTTGAACAAGTTTTTAAAAATGCTTTAACCACACTTCCTATGGGGGGTGGCAAGGGTGGGTCAGATTTTGATCCAAAGGGAAAATCTGACACTGAAGTTATGCGTTTTTGTCAAAGTTTTATGACAGAACTATTTAGACATATAGGTCCGAATAAAGATATACCTGCAGGAGATATTGGTGTTGGCGGTAGAGAAATTGGTTACCTTTTTGGACAATATAAAAGATTAAAAAATGAATTTTCTGGAGTATTGACAGGTAAGGGGGTTTCATGGGGAGGATCTCTTATTAGGCCTGAAGCAACAGGATATGGTGTAGTCTATTTCATTGACGAAATATTAAAAAACAATGATGATGGATTAAATAATAAAGCAGTTATAATCTCTGGTTCTGGAAATGTTGCTCAATATGCTACAGAAAAGTGTATCGATATGGGGGCAAAAGTTTTAACACTTTCTGACTCATCAGGATATATTTATGATAAGGATGGCATCGATAAAGAGAAACTAGAGTATATCATGGAGTTAAAAAATGTTAAACGTAAAAGAATTTCCGAATATATTAAAAAATATTCTAAAGCAGAATTTCATTCCAATAAAAACCCATGGTCAGTAAAATGTGATATCGCTATCCCATGTGCTACTGAAAATGAGCTTAATCTGGATGATGCAAATAAATTACTGAAAAACGGCTGTAAAACTGTTGGTGAAGGAGCTAATATGCCATGTACACCAGATGCTGTAAACCTATTCCTAAAAAATAAAATTCAATATGCGCCAGGAAAAGCCTCTAATGCAGGAGGAGTTGCTGTTTCTGGATTAGAGATGGCTCAAAACTCACTTAAATATACGTGGTCAAGAGAGGTTGTCGATACTAAACTTAAAGAGATTATGTCCGATATTCATTCTTCATGTCTTAAATATGGTACTGACAAAGATTATGTTAATTACGTTAAAGGAGCGAATATTGCTGGTTTTGTAAAAGTAGCTGATGCAATGCTTGCACAAGGTGTAGTCTAATTTAAATGTCAAATTCCAGAGCACTTGTAATTAAGTCAATAAAACAAGGTGAAACTAGCTCAATAGTATCATGTTATCTTGAAGAAATAGGTTACAAATCTTTTTTAGTCAAAGGTTTATATAGTTCAAAAAAATCAAAGTTTAGTAAGGCACACTTTTTTCCACTTAATTTAATTAACATACACTATTCATCTAACGAGATTAAGAACTTAGGATTTATAAAAGAAGTAAAGTCTGAAGTTCTTTATAATACGATACACTCCGATATTCAAAAAAGTTCTGTAATTGTTTTTCTTTCAGAAATTTTAAATAGCGTTCTTAAAGAGGAACTAGAGGTAAATAAAGATTTATTTGATTTTTTATTGAACAGTTTAATTTGGTATGATAATGTTAGAGAATGTAATAATTATCATATTAAATTTTTGATAGAACTTTCAAAATATATTGGTTTTCACCCAAATATTAGTAATGAAAATGATTCGTATTTCTGCCTTGAGTCTGGATCGACAACTAATACCAAACCGTTAGGTGAAAATATTTGTGGAGAAGATTTAAAATTATTCAAGACTTTATTAGGCATGAAATTTGAGGATTTAAATAAAATGAACATTAAAAGAGAATCCAGGAAAAGAATACTAAATAAGATAATTGACTATTATTCTCTACATTTACAAATGTTCAAAACACCTAAATCAATTAATGTATTTGCAGAAGTTTTTAAATAAATTGTCAAATCCAATTAGTCATAGAATTTTATTTTTTTTAATTCTAAGCCAATCATATAGCCAACAAATTTCTGTACAAGATGAAACTACAAATGAGATTCTTCCTGATGTAGTCGTTTACAATGAAGATAAATCCAAATCAATAATAACAAACACCAATGGAATTGTTGATTTAGATATTTTTTCTGGTGACGAAAAAATATATTTCCAACTACTTGGATATTCATTATTAGAAAGAATTAAAGATAGTTTAGTTAATGGAGATATAATATATCTTCAAGAGGAAAGTCAGGCACTTGACGAAGTAATATTATCTGTAGCAAGATCAGAATCTAATGTAAACCAGGTTGCCGAAAAGGTATCTGTGATTAAATCTGAGGATGTTTTTTTAACCTCTCCATCGTCTGGTGCTGAATTACTTGAACTAAGTCCTGGTGTTAGAATTCAAAAAAGCCAAGGTGGAGGTGGGAGCCCAATAATTCGAGGTTTTGAAGCAAATAGGGTATTAATTGTTGTAGATGGTGTGCGAATGAATAATGCCATTTACAGGTCAGGACATCTACAAAATTCAATTACAATTGATCCTAATAATATTGAAAGAGCTGAGGTAATTTTTGGTTCATCCTCTGTAGGTTACGGATCTGATGCTATGGGAGGTGTTGTTCATTATTATACAAAAGACCCTGTTTTGAAATCTTCAAAAAAAATTAAATCAGGTTTTACAACAAATTACTCTTCTGCAAATCAATCTATCTCTAATAACTTCATTACTAACTACAGTAAAGAAAATTGGGGAAGCATTACATCTTTAACTATTTCTAAATATGGGGACATTAGAATGGGGCAAAATAGAAAGCATGGGTATGAAAATTGGGGACTATCATCATTATTTTCCAAGAATTCCAGATACAGTTATTATCCTGAACCATCTGTAAATGAAGATGAAAATATTCAAAGAAACACTGAATATAGTCAAGTGGATCTATTCCAAAAGTTTTTATTCAAAGTTGGTGAAACCAACTTAGTAAATCTTAATATTCAGTTTTCTGAATCCAGTGATATTGATCGATATGATCAATTAAGTATAATTAAAGGTAATTCATTAAAATTTGCTGAGTGGTATTACGGTCCTCAAAAAAGACTTTTAATCTCACCCAGTTTAAAGATTTTCCCTGAAAGAAAGTTTATGAAAAAGGGTGTTATTACACTTGGTTTTCAAAAAATTAATGAAAGTAGAATTAAAAGAAAATTTAATGCTTTAAATAGGTCGCATCAAATTGAAGACTTAAAAGTTTATAGTATTAATGGTGATTTTGACACTTATTTTGATGGTGGCCACTCTATTTCATATGGGTTAGAATCTACCTACAATTACAATTATTCAAAAGCATACGATAGGATACTTGAGATTTCAGGTAATAGCGTAATAGGTTTAAGTCAAAAGATTGCAATTCCTACAAGATACCCTAGTGATGGAAGCTCATACACAAGTTTTGCTTCATATATAAATTGGTCATGGAATATGAGTGAGTTTTTTACTTTTAATGTTGGAACAAGATTAACTTTTACTGGAATTAAAGCTAGTTGGAATAATATAATTTCTGTGAATCCTCAACTATCTGAAATTAATTTAAACTCAAGAGCCTTAACTACAACAGTTTCAATAAAGTTAAGACCAAGTAAAAAAGTTCAAATAAATACTGTTTTATCAAGTGGGTTTAGGAACCCTAACATAGATGATATTGGAAAGATTAGAGAAAATAATGGACTACTAGTGGTGCCCAACACTTTTTTAAAGCCAGAGTACGCATATAATTTAGATCTTGGAATTGATTTTAGATCTCTTGATAATAGTAACTTCATTTCACTAAGAGGGTTTAGCACAATTATTTCGAGACATATAGGTAGAGACAATTACACAGTTTTTTCAGACATAACTACACCAGATTTATCTACAATTATTTACAATGGTGAAGAGGTAACTACAATTTCAAATAAAAATCTTGGAAACAGATTTATACATGGATTTTCAATAGATGGGTTCTCTGAGGTCTACAATAATTTAAAATTTAACTATAGTTTGACTTATACAAAAGGAGATGATAATGAAAATTACGGTCCCCTTCCTTCTATATCTCCTCTATTTGGCTCACTTGCAATGTCCTATACAAAAAAAGATTTGAACATAAAAGCAATGTTTAAATTTAGTGAAGCAAAAAATGCTGATGAATATAGCTTTGGGGGAGAAGACGGCCTTGATGAAACACCTTTCATTTTTGAAAACGAAAGATTAATTTATTTAGGTACTCCGAAATGGTCTGATCTATCCATTTATGCTTCTAAAAATATTTCATCTGATATTATTTTAAGGTTTGGACTAACAAATCTTTTTGATACTCATTACAGAACTTTTGCATCAGGAATTTCAGCTCCTGGAAGATCCTTTCAAATTGGTCTAAACTATAAATTATAACCTATTATATTAACTTTTATTTGATCTAAAATCATTAATTTCGCCTTTAACTATGCATAATGGGATTTAGAGAATCAAAAAACTTTTCACTATCAACAATTGCCTCAGAAATTCAAGATTTTTGGTCAAAGAATGATGTTTTCACTAGATCCTGTAATAGAGAAAATAGTCCAAATTTTATTTTCTATGAAGGTCCTCCCTCTGCAAATGGTAAGCCAGGTATACACCATGTGATGGCTAGAACTATAAAAGATGCAGTTTGCAGATATAAAACTTTAAAGGGTTATAATGTTAAAAGAAAAGCTGGTTGGGATACTCACGGATTACCAGTAGAATTAGGGGTAGAAAAAGAATTAGGAATTTCTAAGGATGATATTGGAGATAAAATTAGTATTTCTGAGTACAATAGTGCGTGTAAAAAAGCAGTTATGAAATATACCTCTGATTGGGAGTTGTTAACTGAAAGCATGGGATATTGGATTGACTTGTCAGACCCATATGTCACATACAAACCCAAATACATGGAAACTGTCTGGTGGTTAATTAAAAACTTATTTGAAAAAAAACTTCTTTACAAAGGATATACTGTTCAACCATTTTCACCAGCAGCAGGCTCTGGTTTAAGCTCTCATGAACTTAATCAGCCTGGCGCCTATAGGGAAATAAGTGACACATCAGTAATTGCTCAGTTTAAATGTATAAATGATGATAGATCTGACAAATTCAATGGAATGTTCCCTTTTTACTTCTTAGCATGGACTACAACCCCTTGGACTCTTCCTTCTAATACAGCATTAACCTTAGGTGGTAAAATTGAATATTCATTTGTGAAAACATTTAACCAGTATACAAAAGAAAAAATAACTGTGGTTCTTGCAACTTCTCTTATTGAAAAAGTTTTTGCTAAAAACTTTTTTAATGTTAAAGAAGAAAATAAGTTAGGTTTATTCAAAGAATCTGATGTAAAAATTCCATACTATATCGTTAGCTCATTTAATGGTGTTGATTTTGAAAATCTTAAATATGAAAGAATATGGGATGAGTCTCCTCTACCAATTGATAATCCAGAAAATGCATTTAGAGTAATTTTAGGGGATTTTGTAACAACCGAGGACGGAACTGGAATTGTTCATACAGCTCCAACATTTGGTGCAGATGATTATAAGGCTGCAAAATCTGCAAAACCTGAGGTTCCCCCTCTTCTAGTTCCAGATGAAAATGGAAATAAGGTACCTCTTGTTGATTTAAAAGGTAAATTCATTGATAATATTGGTCTAATAAGTGGAAAATATGTAAAAAATCAATACTATGAAGAAGATAAGATGCCTGAAAAATCGATAGATGTTGAAATTGCAATTAAACTTAAAGAAAAAAATCTAGCATTTAAAGTTGAAAGATACTCTCACTCTTATCCTCATTGCTGGAGAACAGATAAGCCTATTTTATATTATCCAATGGAATCATGGTTTATCAAGGTTAGTGACTTGTCTGAAAGGATGTTTAATCTCAATAAAGAAATTAATTGGAAGCCCAATTCAACTGGTGAGGGACGATTTGGAAACTGGTTAAAATCTGCAAATGATTGGAACCTTTCTAGATCAAGGTTTTGGGGAGTTCCACTCCCTATATGGGCTAATGAAGATAATTCCGAATACAAAATTATAGGATCTGTTGAAGAGCTCATAAATGAAATCAATATATCAATCAAATATGGGAACATGAAGTCTAACCCATTTGCAAGTTTCGAAATAGGAAATATGTTAGATGAAAATTATGATAATATAGACTTACACAAAGACATTGTTGATAAAATAATTCTATCCACAAGTAAAGGTTCACCAATGAAAAGGGAGAAAGATATAATTGATGTTTGGTTTGAATCAGGTGCAATGCCATATGCTCAAATTCATTATCCGTTTGAGAATAAGGACTTGATTAATAAACAAATTAATTTCCCAGCTGACTTTATAGCAGAAGGTGTTGACCAAACAAGAGGGTGGTTCTATACTCTTCACGCTATCTCATGTCTTTCTTTTAACTCCATTTCATATAAAAATGTTATTTCTAACGGACTCGTATTAGACAAAAATGGACAAAAAATGTCTAAAAGACTAGGAAATACTATTGATCCATTTGAAATGATAAATGTCTATGGTGCAGATGCAGTTAGATGGTATATGATTTCTAACTCAAACCCATGGGATAATTTAAAATTTGATAAAGAAGGTGTTGCTGAAGTTAAAAGAAAATTTTTTGGGACTCTTCAAAACGTCTATAGTTTTTTTAGTTTATATGCCAACATTGACAACTTTAAATATGAGGAAGATAAAATAGATTTTGTCAAAAGACCTGAACTTGATAGATGGATTATCTCAGAATTAAATTCATTGGTAAAAAAAGTAGATTATAACCTTGAGAACTATGATTTAACACCTGCTTCACGAGAAATAAATGATTTTGTTCAGGAGAAACTTAGCAATTGGTACGTAAGATTATCGAGGAGAAGATTCTGGAAAGGAGAATATAATCAAGATAAAATTTCTGCATATCAAACACTACATGAATGTTTGATAAAAATTAGTAAACTTATTTCTCCAATAGCACCTTTTTATTCTGAGTATGTATTTCAATCTTTAAATATAATTTCCAAACAAGAAGATGCTAAGTCTGTTCATTTGTCAAGTTTTCCAGATATAATTCCAGAGTTAATTAATAAAAAGCTTGAGAAAAAAATTAATCAAATTAGAAATATTTGCTCCTTGGCGCTTTCTATTAGAAAGAAAGAAAAAATTAAAGTTAGACAGCCACTGAATAAGATAATTATTCCAGTTAAATCAGAAAATGAAAAAGAAGAGATTGAAAACGCAAAATCTCAAATACTATCTGAAATAAATGTAAAGTCAATTGAATTTCTTGATAAGAAAGACTCTTTACTAGTGAAAGAGCTTAAACCCAAGTTTAAGCTGCTTGGTCCCAGATATGGAAAAATAATTAATGCTGTTGCAAAAGAAATCAAACAACTTTCAAATACTGAAATTGAAAAACTTGAAATTGAGGGAAGTATCAATCTATCAGTTGAAAACACCGATGTAATTATTTCTAATGATGACGTAGAGATAAACTATAAGGATATTGAAGGTCTTTCCGTAGCAACTGATGGTAGTCAAACTATAGCTCTTGATTTAAAACTTAGTGAAGAGCTAATAAATGAGGGTATTACAAGAGAAATTGTTAATAGAGTTCAAAACATCAGAAAAAATCAAGGCTATGATGTAACTGATAAAATTGAGATTAATATAAAAAATAACAAAAAACTTGAAGAGGCGTTAAATTCTAATTTAGACTACATAAAGGGTGAAACTCTAGCAATAAAATTATATTTTAGCGAAAATTTAAATGAAGGAGAAGAAATTGAGTTTGATGATATAAAAACAGTTATAACCATAAATAAAGTTTAGTATGAGTAAAAAGACAAAAAACAGGTATACTGACAAAGAATTAGAGAGCTTCAGAAAAATTATCAATGAAAAAATTGAAAAAGCAAAGACAGATTTAGATCTTCTTAAAAGTGCATATATGAATGATAGCAACAATGGGACTGATGATACATCGCCAACATTTAAATCTTTTGAAGAAGGTTCTGAAACAATGTCTAAAGAAGCTAACACTCAATTAGCTCTAAGACAAGAAAAATTTATCAGAGATTTAAAAAATGCATTGATAAGAATTGAAAATAAAACTTACGGAGTATGTAGGGTTACCGGAAAGCTTATTAATAAAAAAAGACTTAAAATCGTTCCTCACGCAACATTAAGTATTGAGGCAAAGAATATTCAAAGTTAAGTTCTATTTCTTGATCTCACTGCTAAAAAATATTGATGCTAAAAAATCCATAATATTAATCTTAATATTGGTTTTTTTAGATCAGTTTGTAAAGTTTTATATTAAGCTTAACTATCCTATTACAACATACGGTGAAATGCCAATTATAGACTTGGGATTTTTTAAGCTTTTATTTATTGAAAATAAGGGCATGGCGATGGGTGCTAGGTTAAATAATTTAATAACTTTTTTAGATGAAGACTCTGCAAAATTAATATTAACTTTTGTTAGAATCTTTGCATGTATAGGAATTGGATTTTACCTAAAAAGTATTATAAAAAATAAAGGTTCACAATTATTAATATTTTGTTTTTGCCTGATATTAGCAGGTGCCATTGGAAATCTTATTGACTCAGTTTTTTATGGTGTAATATTTTCATCTAGCTATGGTCAAGTTGCAACATTATTTCCAGAGGTAGGTTATTCGTCATTATTTTATGGAAGCGTTGTTGATATGATTCAATTTCCTCTTGCAACGTGGATATGGCCAAATTGGTTGCCTTACTTAGGTGGGAGAGAATATACCTTTTTTGAATATGTATTTAATTTTGCTGATTCCTATATCAGCACTGGTATAATTCTTTTGTTAATCTTTAACAAGAAAGTTTCTTTTTAATTAAAATTATATGTTCTACTTGGAGTTACAACAAAGTTAAGCTCAATATCATTTTGATTGATATCACTTATTTCATCAACAGGTTCAAATAAAGAAAGTCCTATTTTAACCACATTTTTTGGAGCATTACTCATAAACCTATCATAATACCCTCCACCATATCCAACTCTATGGCCTTTTCTGTCAAAAACTAATAGTGGAACTATTATTATTTCAATTAATGATTTATCAAATTCTACATCAGCTATTGGTTCTCTAATTCCTAGTTCATTAATTATGAATTCTGTGTTTAAGTCTATTTCAAAATGTATTAATTGATCATCACAAATTTTTGGAACTACCACTTTTTTATTTTTTTTCATCAATAAGCTCACAATATCATTTGTGCTGACCTCTTTTTTAGAATCATTGGATAGATAAATATGGAAAAAATCTTTATCCCAGATTTTAATTTTTATTAAGTTATTAAAAATACACTTACATAAATATTGATACTGACTTAAATCAATTTTAGATCTTTTTTCTTTAAAAGCTTTTCGCAAAAACTTTTTGTTGTTATTTATCATCTATTTTAATATAAAATAAAAATAGCTTTAATTTTGTTTGAATGGAAAAATCTGAACTTCATATTCAATCAAAGTCACTTCCAGAGCTACCTGGTGTATATCAGTTTTATGACGATGAAAAAATTATATACATAGGTAAAGCAAAAAATTTAAAAAAAAGAGTAAGCTCATATTTTACCAAGAGTCATGAAAGTAAAAAAACTAGACTTTTAGTCAAGAGCATTAAAAAAATTGAGAAGATTATTGTTGATACAGAAATGGATGCCCTTTTACTTGAAAATAATTTAATAAAGAAATACCAGCCTAAGTATAATATATTACTAAAAGATGATAAGTCATACCCATGGATATGTATAGTAAAAAATCCTATTCCTGATATTTTTTATACTAGAAAGGTTGAAAAAAGAAGAGGAGAGTATTACGGGCCATTCACAAATGTATATAGCGCTCGTTTTTTAATTAAACTTATAAAAGATATTTATCCTTTCTTAAATCATGAACTTAACCATATGATCAAGAAAGAGACAGAGGATACAATAAAAATTAAGTTTTCTGAAAATATAAAATCAATACGACATTTAATTAAAGGCCATTTTAAAAAGTCAATCGATGAGTTAAAAAATAAGATGGATGCTTATGCAAAGAATCTAAAATATGAAGAGGCACAGGAAATTAAAGATAAGCTTGACATTCTGTATAACTATCAAGCAAAATCAACTATTGTTAATTCCAAGATTAGTGATATTGATGTTTTTGCGTTGGTTACTGATCAAACCCATGCATATGTAAATTATTTACAAATATCTTATGGTGCAGTTATAAGATCATTTACACTTGAAATTAAGAAAAGGCTTGAAGAAACTGATGAAGAAATTTTAAGGTTAGCTGTTATTGAACTAAAACAAAGGTTTCATTCTCAAAGTAAAGAAGTAGTTGTCCCATTTAAAGTAAGCCTTCCTAAATCACTTAAAATTTCGGTTCCTAAATCAGGAGATAAGAAAAAGTTGATCGAACTTTCTGAAAGAAATGCAAAATTTTACAGAATTGATAAGTTAAAGCAGATAAAAATTGTAGATCCCGAGGCACACGGTAATAGGATTATGGAACAAGCAAGAAAAGATTTACAATTAAAGAATCAACCAATTCAAATTGAATGTTTTGACAATTCAAATTTAATGGGTACAAATCCTGTTGCATCTTGTGTGGTCTTTAAGAGTGGTAAACCGTCAAGAAAAGATTACAGACATTTTAAAATTAAGAATATTGAAGGGCCCGATGACTTTGCATCTATGGAACAAGTTATATTTAGAAGATTATCTAGACTTTTAAAAGAAAATAAACAATTACCTAATCTTATTATAGTAGATGGGGGAAAAGGCCAGCTTTCTGCAGGCTTAAAAAGTATAAAGAAACTTAATTTAGAAAAAAAAGTTGCTATAATAGGTATAGCTAAGAGACTTGAAGAAATATTTAAGCCTAATGATAAGCTTCCTTTATACATTGATAAAAAATCAGAAACTTTAAAATTAATTCAGCAATTAAGAAATGAAGCACATAGATTTGCTATTAATTTTCATAGAGATATAAGGAGTAAAGATGCACTTAAATCAGGGATAGATGATTTATTCGGAATTGGTCCTGTTCTAAAAGATAAATTGTTGAAAAAGTATAAATCTTTTATTAGACTAAAAGAACTTGAGGAAGAAGAACTAATTAAGTTTCTTGGTAAGACTAGAGGTCGATCAGTTTTTAATCAATTAAGAAATTAATTTTGATTAATTTTGTCAATGCAAGATGAAAATTATTCTTCTATACCTTAAGTTTTTATTATTTAGTATTAATCTAATTTTCAGTCAAACATCCTATTCTGAATTTGGGCCATTTAAAGCTGGTGAAAATCTTGAATACAGGGTACACTATGGAATTTTCAATGCCAGTTATGCCTCTCTTACCCTTTCAAATGAGAAGATTGATGGGCAAGATGTTTTACTTGCTTCTGGGTATGGAAAAACAATTGGTCTAGCTAGACTTTTTTTCAAAGTTGAAGATTATTACAGTAGCTATTTTGAATCAAAAAAAGTACAACCTAAGCTTTTTAAAAGAAATATTTACGAAGGCGGTTACACAAAAAATTTGGAGGTAAGTTTTAACTCAGAAAAAAAAGAGGCTACTGTAAAAAATATTAAAAAAGGTACAACTGATATTATTTCAACAAAGGATAACGTCCAAGATCTTATATCATCACTATATTATTTAAGGAAAAATTTCTCTGAAGATGACATAGACGAAGGAGATTTTTTTAATATAAATATGTTCTATGATTCAAAAAATAGAGAGTTGGCGCTAAAATATCTTGGCAAAGAGGTCATAAGGACCAAATATGGTAGGATAGAGTGTTTAAAACTTATGCCTGCCACTAATAGAAGTAGAATTTTTAAAGGTGAAGGAAGTATAACAATTTGGCTTACTAATGATGAAAATAAAATTCCTATTAGAATTCAGGCTGATTTATTAGTTGGTTCTATCAAAGCTGACTTAAACAACTATTCAGGTATTGTTAGTCCTTTTTTAATTAAACAAAAAAGTTAATGAAGAATATTAGGTATTATTTTTTCACATTATTATTTCTATTAATTAATTTATTTAGTTCATGTGGTTCAGAAATTACCTCTGTAATATTTGATGAGGAAGAGACAATAATCTATAAATATGGATATGACGTGTCAAAACATATTTTTGAAGAAAAAAAAGTTGGAAAAAATGATACTTTCGGAGATATACTTGAAGGTCAAGGTATTGACTATCCTGAAATATATAAAGCTTTAGAAAAAACTAAAAATGATGTTGACTTTAGAATACTTCAACGCGGAAAACCCTACACACTAATATTCTCAAATGACTCAATACCAAGCTTAAAAGCATTTGTCTACCACCCAACAATTGAGGGATATTCTTTAATTCAACTCAAGGATAGTATTTATGGAAAAACTTTTAAAAAGGAAAGAACATATAAAGATTTATCTGCATCTGGTATTATTGAAAACTCATTATACTTAACGCTTGAGGAGCAAGATAAAGATCCGCTATTAACATATTATTTATCTGATATATATGCTTGGACAATTGATTTTTTTAGACTTGACAAGGGTGATAAATTTAAAGTCATCTACACACAAGCCTACGTAGATGACTCTATTCCTGTTGAAGTCACAAAAGTTAAAGCAGCATATTTTTTACATAAAGGAGTTGAAAGGTATGCATTCGAGTATGAGACTGATTCTATAAAAGGTATTGTTGAGTATCTTGATCAAGATGCTAAGAATCTTAGACGGGCTTTTTTACAATCTCCAATAAAATTTGGTAGAATTTCATCAAGATATAATCTTAGGAGAAGAATTGCATTGTATAACAATCGAATAAGACCACATAGAGGTACAGACTTTGCAGCACCAATTGGTACGCCAATATTATCAACTGCAAATGGAACTGTGACAGAGGTAAGCTATACAAGAGCAAATGGGAATTATGTAAAAATTAAACATAACAACACCTATACAACTCAATACCTCCATATGCAGAAAGCTAATGTTAAAGTAGGTCAATTTGTCGAGCAGGGTGATGTAATAGGTTTTGTAGGGGTTACTGGATATACCTCAGGGCCTCATGTATGCTACAGATTTTGGAAAGATGGACGCGAAGTTGATCCATTTAAACAAAAGCTTCCAGAAGCTAAACCAATTAATGAGTCCTTAAAACAGAAGTATCTTAATGATATTGTTTTAATTAAATCAAAAATTGATTCTATAATTATTAAAAATAAAACTTCTATATAATGGCTTTATCAAAGATTAATCCTACGAAACAACCTTCATGGAAAAAACTTGTTCAACAATTTAATAAAGAGAATAATTTTCATATTAATGACTTTTTTAAAGAGGAAAATAACAGACTTGATGAGTTTTGTATAAATTGGGAAAACTTCTACGTTGACTTCTCAAAAAATAGATTGAGTAATAACTCGTTTAAGCTTTTAACTGATCTATGCAAAGAAACCAACCTTAAAAATAATATTAAGAAATATTTTAATGGATCTATTATTAATGAAACCGAGAATAGAGCTGTTCTTCATACTGCTCTAAGATCATCAGAAAATGATGAGGTAAATAAAACTTTAAAGAAGATAATTAACATTTCAGATGAAATAAATAGCGCAAAGAGATTAGGGTATTCTGGAAAGAAAATTACAGACGTTGTTAATATTGGGATTGGAGGTTCACACTTAGGCCCTGAGATGGTAACAGAGGCACTTTTAAATTATAGCCAAGGAATTAAGCCACATTTCATATCAAATATAGATCCTGATTTCACATCAAAACTCTTGGAAAAGTTAAATCCAGAAACTACCATTTTTATAATAGTTTCAAAAACTTTTTCTACCATTGAAACACTTGAAAATGCAAATAAAATTAGAACATGGTTTATTAAAAATGCAAGTGAAAATTCCATAAAAGATCATTTTATCTCTATTTCAAATAATACTGAAGCTCCTAAAAAGTTTGGTATTTCCTCAGAGAACATACTCTCAATACCTGAATGGGTTGGTGGGAGATTTTCATTGTGGGGATCTGTTGGACTTGTTATTTCAATTGTTATAGGTTCAGAAAATTTTAGTGATTTTCTAAAAGGTGCAAATAGAATGGATATTCATTTTAAAAGTTCTCCATTCGAGAGAAATATTCCAGTAGTTCTTGCATTAATTAGTATTTGGTATAATAATTTTTTTAAGTGTGAAACCGAAGCGGTACTCCCTTATAGTCAATTCTTGAGCAAGCTTCCCGATTACCTTCAACAAGCAAGTATGGAAAGTAATGGTAAAAATATCGATAGAAATGGGAAAAAAGTAGATTATGAAACTGGGTCGATAGTTTGGGGGTCAACAGGAACTAACGCGCAACATGCTTTTTTTCAACTATTGCATCAAGGAACTAAAATTATTCCAACTGACTTTATTGCTTTTAAAAGACCAATACATGGAGATTCAAATCAACATGAAATTCTAAACTCCAACTTTTTGGCTCAAACAAATGCTTTGATGATAGGAAAATCAACCTCAAGTGAAAATATCCATAAAAATATAGATGGGAACAAACCATCAAACTCAATAGTTATTAACAAGCTAAACCCATTCAACCTTGGATCATTAATAGCTATGTATGAAAATAAAATTTTTACAATAGGATCAATTTTAAATATTTACAGCTATGATCAATGGGGTGTTGAGTTAGGAAAATCAATAGCTAAAGAAATTCTTCTCGGGCATGATGAAGGCCTAGACAAATCCACAAAAAAAATAAGAACACAACTTTAAATTTAAATCAAAAAACAATTTTTGATAATTGTTTAATATTGTGTTGATATTTCGTTAACGAAAATAAACATGAATAATTTTACTTTTGTATCAAACAAAAATTTAAATATTCATGAAAAAATTAAGCTTAATAATATTTTCTCTTATTACGTTTTCAATATCAGCTCAAGAGTCTGTTCTTGATTCTATAGCTTTGACTGAAGTTACTGTGACTTCTCAAGTTGTTGATGTAGCTAGAGACAGAATAACTCCTATTGCATTTAGTTCAGTTTCAGGTGCTGAAATTGATCTTAAAGCAGGAAATCTTGAGTTTGTTGAAACGTTAAAAAGAACCCCAGGGGTTTATACAAATCAAGATAATGGAGGTTATGGTGATGGTCAAATGTATGTTAGAGGTTTTGGTTTTACCAATACCGCTTATGTAATTAATGGTCAACCAGTGAACGACATGGAAAATGGTCGTGTGTATTGGTCAAACTGGATGGGGTTGATTGATCTTACTTCAAGTGTTCAGATTCAAAGAGGTCTTGGTTCAACATCTCTTGCAGTTCCTTCTGCGGGTGGAACTGTTTCAGTTAATACTCGAGCTGCTGAGGTAGATCCTGGTTCAGGAATTAAAATGTCAATTGGTGATAATAGTTATCAAAAGTTCACTGCATTCCACAATACAGGAGTTAATGAACTAGGTTGGTCTTCAAGTTTTCTTCTTGGTTTCTGGCAAGGTGATGGCTGGAGAAATGGTATGCAAGGAGAGGGAACTACATATGCCTTTTCGGTTGGTTATACACCTAGAGGTGGTGATCACGAATTTAACTTCTCATTAATAGGTGCTGGACAGTGGCATCATCAAGCATATTATGGAACACAACTTCAAGATTATCTTGATTATGGTCCAATTCAAGGTGACGATTACAGAAAGTTTAATGCATTATATGGAGACTATCAAGGTGAAGAATTTTCAATACTAAGAAATTACTACAATAAACCGTTAGCAACATTTAACTGGGATTGGGAAATTTCTAGCAGAGTAACTTTAGCAACATCTTTATATGGTTCTGCCGGAAGAGGTGGTGGAACAGGTTTAAGAGGAAGAGGTTCTTATGGTGTTAGTCCATTCAGAGAGTCATACGCTGAGTATCTTGATGATCATGGTGAATGGAGAAATCCTGATACAACTATAAATTGGGGAGTGGCTGTACAGAAAAATATGGCTGGGGCACATGTCCCTGACAGTGGTCCTTTTGCAGGAATGAAACTCGGATATCACAATACAATTGATGGACTTCCTAGCAAGTGGGGCGCTGATACAACTATAAGAAGGTTCTCGACAAATTCTCATAACTGGTTGGGTGGAATTTCTAAAATTAAAATAGATTCAGATAATTTTAGATATGAAGTTGGAATTGATTTGAGGTCATATAAAGCATACCACAGAAGAGGTCCTGAGACTCTATTTGGACTCGAT
>MDTE01006854.1_pt1 | contig 31141 bp, 25 predicted proteins | sample 811231 | NCBI WGS metagenome assembly MDTE01 (sample SAMN05326651, study PRJNA326480) | marine metagenome | isolation source: seawater | place: Indian Ocean: Red Sea | collected 2010 | reverse complement strand
TCAAAGGGCTTGCCGTGGAAACGAGTCGGGACGACAGGATTTGAACCTGCGACCTCTTGACCCCCAGTCAAGCGCGCTACCAGGCTGCGCCACGTCCCGTTGTGACCATCAGTCTACGGACTGACCCGACTGTTGAAAAGTCGCCGTCGGACGAGCGGGGCGCGGCCGACGAGTCTGTTCAAGCCGCTGCTCCTGTCGCCATTCCTCCGGTGTCATCTTCAACCGCTGCTCCTGGCGCCACCACTGTCGCCCCCAGTCCAGGCCACCCAAAACCAGCAAGCCAACCGCCACGCCACCGGCCAACTGAAGGCCCTGCCGCATCAACCACTCGACCAATCCCGAGGACGTCGTCCCCGCGGCCGTCGCCCCAGTCAACAACTCGCCCCAGCGGGACGCCACATACCAACCGCCCAGGGACGCGATGATCACCAGTTGCCCCACCACCGCCAGTACACGGCCGCCGCTGCCCTCGCCGACCATTCGTGACAGGCCGCTCGAAAGATCAAGCCGATCCCAGCGTGGGGACATGATCCCCGGGGACCACAACCAGCCGGTTTGCAGCAACGAGACCAACACCGCCACCACGACCGACACCAGCAGCACCGGCAACACCGCCATCGCCGTCGGACCGACCAGTTCCCCGACCGACCGCACCACCCCCGCACCGGACCCGTCGATCCCGGCGGCGGCCCCCTGCAAACCGGTTCGCATCATCCCGGCCATCGCATCGACCACGCCCGCGCCCAACCAGCCCAGGGCCACCACCACCACCAGCAACTGGCCCGCCGCCCGCAGCAAGCGACTCTGGGCCACCTCGCCACGTTGCCGTGCCTCGAGGCGTCGCCTCGGGCTGGCCGGCATCGTTCGGTTGTCCCAGTCGGCCATCGTCGCTGTCCTGTCTCCGCCCGCCTGCCGTTGTTACCTGTCCGTCACCTCGACCAGCGTCGATGTCACCTCGTCCAACATCCCCGGCACCGCATCGGTCATCACCCGGCCGGTGCCGGTCACCACCATCGACAACAACAACACGCCAACCAGGACCCGCGCCGGCATTGCCGTCACCAGCACGTTCGTCTCGGGCAACGCGCGGCCAATCATCCCGATCATCACCGACACCAACAGCATCACCGCCAGAACCGGGGCCGCCACCTGAACCGCCAGCACCAGCGACTGGTGCACCAGCCGCACCACCAGGTCACCGGCTCCCGGTGCCAGCGACACGCCGGCGGCGGCATCAATCGCACCCGGAGGAATCGCCGAGAACGTCCCCAGCAGGCTGTCGACCAGCAACAGGTGCCCGTTGACCGGGGCCATCACGAACAATGCCGCAACAGCCGACCAGGTCACCAACGTCGTCCCCGGTCCACCGCCGGCTCCTGATGGGTCGAGCACACCGGCCAACCCCCATCCTGTCTGTCGATCGATGATCTCACCAGCTCCTCTCAAACCCGCCAGCACCGCCACCACGCCCAGTCCCAGCACCGCACCGATGATCACTTCGATCAACGCCCGGCCGGCCACTGTCGGTGCATCCAGGGTCGAGAATCCCGGCTCGACCGCTTCTGGGCCAGAGAGCATCGGGACGACCAGCCAGGTCACGACCAGCACTCCGGCCAATCGCAACCGGACCGGAAAGACGCCACTCTGCCAGCCCGGCAAGGTGAACAGCAACCCGGCGATCCGGGCCGTCGCCAGTACCCCGACCGTCCCCAGGCCCAGCAGGGAATCCGAACGGGACTCGAGCAGCTGGCCGATCGCTCTCAACGGCGCATCGATCGCTTGGTTCATTGTCCGGCTACCGGTTCAACAGCCCGTTCACATCATCGACGGAATCCGCTCAAACAGGTCGGCCGAATAGACGACCAGCCGATCGAGCATCCACGGCAGCAACACGACCAGTGAGACAACGACGGCCAGCAACCGCACGACAAACCCCACCGACTGGTCCTGGACCTGGGTCGCCGCCTGCAGGGTGCCCACGACCAGGCCCACGCCCAGGATCACCAGCAACAACGGCCCGACAATCTCGAGACCGATCATCACCGCCTGTCGGGCGGCATCGGTCAGTACATCACTTGTCATGGTTCGACTCCCGGGCCCCTAGCCGGTCACACCCGCCAAACGGACACTCTGCAGCAGCATGCCCACCGTCAGGAACCAGCCGTCGATCATCACGAACAACAACAGTTTCAACGGCAACGAAACCATCACCGGAGGCAGCATCATCACTCCGGTCGAGACCAGCAGCGAGGAGACGATCAGATCGATCACCACAAAGGGCAAAAACACCAGGAAACCAATCGTGAATGCCGTTTTGAGTTCGCTCAACAGGTACGAGGGCAACAGTACGCTCAACGGCACCTCCTCGAACGATGTCGGCTCAACCCACTCCGCCGCCTGTGGACTGTCTGCCACCGGTCTCTGGTGGTCCAGCAGCAAAAACACCCCGTCGGTATTGCCTGCCGCGAGAATCTGGCGGCTCATGAACTCGCGGATCGGACGTACCGTCGCAACCGCAGCTTCCTCGAGTGCCGGCCGATTCGATTCGCTGGTCGCCTCGGTGTAGGGCACCACCCCTTCGCGCCACGCCTGCTGCCAGACCGGCGCCATCACCGACACCGTCAAGAACAGGCACAGCGCCGCCAGGACCTGGTTGGAGAGCAACTGCCCGGCACCCAGTGCCTGCCGCAGCAGGCCCAGCACGACCAGAAAACGGACGTAACATGTCGTCATCGCCAACACGCTTGGCACCAGGCTGACCACCGTCAGCAGCAACGCCATCCGCACGGTGGTCGTCACGTTTTCCGGAGCGGTCGCAGAGTCCAGGCTGCCGGGCACCAGGTCGAACGGATCGGTCGACCCGTCCGTCTCGGTTCCGGAGACTGTCGGCAGGTCGTCCGCCACCAGTGGCTCACCGATGGCGACCAGGCACACCAGGCCGGTAACGACGGCCGGAACATATCGGATCACCGACCTACGCATGCACCGGCTCCGCCGACGGCGATTCGGTTGGCACCACGGCCCTCCGTCCCATTCCGCCCAGGGCGCCCTCAACATCACCACCGGGTCGGTGACACAGGTCCACCAGCAAGTTCACTTCGTCCGAGTCGGTGATCTCGGCCAATGTCGAGAGCCCTTCGGACATGTCCATCGAGAGTACCAGGACCCGGGACCCGCATCGCACCAGGCTGATCGTGTGGCGTCCATCCAGTGGCGTGCGACCAAGCACCTCAACCGCCGCCACCGGCAGTCGGCCACCGGTGGACTGACGACGGCGACTCAGAACAACCGCCAACATCACGATCCCGACACAGATTGAGCCGAGTACGAGTGTGGCTTGTCCGATTGTTGTGCCAAAACGATCCGAAGACGTTTCCCGACCATCCGGTGATGTCGGCCGACGAAGAGGGATTCGCTGAGAATCGGACGACGCGGCGGTCTTCGTGGCCGGGACCGATGAGAGACTGCCGCTGACCGGACCGGGCGGCTGATTTGCTGGTACAGGAGATCGCCTGACCGAGTCCTTTTGCTTCCGGACCGATTCGGCAGACGAGACCGCTGCGGTTCGCGACGAAGGCGGCACCAGCACCTGCTCAGCCGCCATCACGGTGGTGACGGCACATGCCAACCACGACAGCGCGGCGGCGCACGCAGCCAGCCGCTTCGCCCCCCGGCGAAACGAGGTTCGGATCATGGGATTGTGAGATTGCGAGGAGAGAAAAAGAGGTGAGCAAAGCGGGAAGGGAGCCGGTCAGATCAATTCAACGATCCGAACTGCGAGTTCGTCCTCGATGACAATCAATTCGCCACGGGCGATCAGACGACCCGCGACCACCACGTCGACCGGATCGTTGACCTGTCTGTCGAGTGTCACGAGGCTTCCGGTAGCCAATTGCTTCATCGAATCGCTATTGAGAGGAGCAGATCCCAGTTCGATCGAGACGGGCGCCTCGACCGGGACGGAATCCTGAGTGGAGAGTATCTGTTCATGCACGACGCGGCCCTCGGGTGGCGACGCGGGACCGTTATATAGGACGCTGCCGAAAACGGGTCAAGACGGGGCTCACTCCGAGACCTTCTCGACGAGCCTCTCGATCACCTCGACCTGCCGAACCGCGTCCTCGAGGTTCGATCGGGCCAGATCCGTCACCTCGTCAACCAGGTCGCGACGGCGGGAGAGCATCCGTTCTGCCTGCTGGAGTTCGGCTCGACGTCTTCGGCAATCCGACATCCGCTCGATCACCAGTTCGCCCGGCCCGATCGCCAATCGTTGTTCAGCAACAACCGATCCCGCTGCCCGCACCGTCTCGGACAACTGGTTCTCCAGATCGTCGCCGAATCGACGGACAGCAGCCAGTTGCGTTCGACACGCGTCGAGCCGACGGCGTCTCAGTCCGTGCAGCAGATCGAAGCGAGACTGTCTCACCGTGGTTCCTTCCGGCTGCCGTCCAGGACAACCTCACCTCTCAGGCCGCTGCCCTCAACCGTCCTTCGTCCGGATCGGCCGGTCCCAGGTCCGCAACCAGTCGAGTCATCGTCTCGAGCGTCTCATCCAGGGGATTCATCTCGGTGGGCTGTTGCCTGAGGAAGTCGTTGATCGCCGATTCGTGTTCGAGTGCCGCGTCAACCATTCGGTTTGCCCCGTGCCGGTAGGCGCCCACGCTGACCAGGTCCTCTGCGTCACGGCGAGCCGAAAGAACCGCACGCAACTCGTCGGCGGCTCGTTGCTGACTGTCGTCGGTCAGGTCAAGCATCGAACGGCTGATACTGGCCAGAACGTCAATCGCCGGCCAGTGCGCCCGTTCGGCCAGTTCACGCGAGAGAACCAGGTGCCCGTCGAGAATCGCCCGAACACTTTCGGCCACCGGGTCGTTCTCGTCATCTCTTTCGACGAGCACGGTGTAGAACCCCGTGATGCTACCGGCGGTGGTTCGGCCGCTGCGTTCCAGGAGCCGAGGCAACATCGCGAACACGCTGGGGGGAAATCCCCGCGTGGCCGGTTGCTCGCCGGCCGCCAAACCGATTTCGCGAGCGGCTGCGGCAACGCGAGAGACACTGTCGAGCAACAGCAGCACGTCCTGGCCACGATTGCGGAAAAACTCGGCCACCGCCGCTCCCAGAAACGCAGCCCTCTGCCGCAGCAGGGCCGATTCGTCACTGGTCGCTGCGACCACCACGCTGCGGGCCAGGCCTTCTGGTCCCAGATCGCGTTCCAGAAATTCACGCACCTCTCGGCCACGTTCCCCGACCAACACAACCACGTTGACATCCGATGTGCTCGATCGAGCCAATTGCCCCAGCAAGGTACTCTTGCCCAGTCCACTGCCGGCCAGGATCCCCAGCCTCTGTCCCTGCCCACAGGTCAACAGGCCATCGATCGCCCGCACTCCCGTCACCAATGTCGATTCGATCGGCGGTCGCTCCAGGGGTGGTGTCGGAATCGAGTGCAAGGGCATGCGTTGCGAGAGCCTCAGAGGCGGCCCACCATCGATGGGGCGTCCACGCCCGTCAATCACCCGGCCCAGCAATTCATCTCCGACATCGATCGCCGGTGCCGTTCGCACCAATTCGACATCGTCTCCTCGTGAAACACCGGCCAGATCCACGTACGGCAGGACAAGTGTCTCGTCACCGTCAAAACCGATCACCTCGGCATCAACGAATGCCGCATCACCGGACCGAATCCGACAGCCGGCACCCAGCGGAGCGGGAAAATCGGCAACCACGGCGGCCAGACCGGCAATTCGCCTCACCCGGCCGGAAATCCCGAACGGAATCACCTGCTTGAGATGATCGGAGAGGGCCTGCAGGGCGGTCATGGCGCGTCATCCACATCAAGCAGTTCGGTGGTGATACGTTCCAGCAGGGTTTCGAGCCGCGCGTCGACCCGACCATCGACTGTCTGAACCAGGCAGTCACCGCGTTCCAACGTCCCGTCGGCCACCAGCAAACCCTCGGGGAGTGCCGAGAGCCCCGAAGACACGGCCAGAGCCTGGTCCCCGTTGAGCATTTCAAGGTCTTCGGGATGCAGCCGGACTTCCACGCGGCGGCTGCCTGCCGAGAATTGCAGCGCCGTGGCAATCATCTCGGCTGCGTTCTCCGGCCTCACATCCAGTTGTCGCCTCACCAGCTTGCCAGCGATTGCGATCGCCAATTCGGTCGCCGTGTTCTGCCACCGTCCGAGTTGTGTCTTATCGAGTTCCTGCAACTGGGTGGTAACGGCAATGAACCGGCTCAACTGCTCTCCGAAGCGTTCCTCGACCAACTGGCTCGCTCGTTGCTCGATCTCGGACTCGAGATCTCCGGCAGCCTGTTCGCGCCCATCCTGTCGAGCCGTTTCGAATGCCCGCTGCCGGACCAACTCGGCCTCGACCCTGGCCGCCTCGAGAACCGCTTCGGCTTCGTTGCGGGCATCAGAGAGCAACCGGTCGTGCTTGTCGCGAAGATCCTGAAACTGAAAAATCCGACCGACCGGCCCGACCACACCAGGCAATTGGTCGGCCTTGAGAAGCCGGGGACCGCCATTCGAAGAGTCGGCCATCGATCAGGTCCTCTCGGCCTTCCACTTGGGATCGGCGACAGCCAGCAACCGGCGGGTGTGCTTGAGAATTTCACGCTGTGATCGCTGGATGTCCGACAACCGGACAGGGTCCTGCTGATCGATTCGGTGGACCAATTCCATCCGGGCCAGTGGATCCAATCGGCCCAGGATGGCGTGACGGACTTCACCGGCCGACCCCGACAGGGCCTGGTGGAACGGCAGTGGTCCAAGCAGGTCGTAGACCGATCGGATGATCACCGGTTCCACGTCGACGAGATCCTCGAACTGCGAGAGAATTCCCTCGACTGCCTGCAACAAGGCCACGTCGTTGCTCGACCATCCCTGCTGGGATGAGTTTCCAGGGGAATCGCTGGACTCAACCGGCTCGTCAACGAGGCTCGATTCCGCATCCCGCCAGCGGTCACGCAATTGCTCGGCGACTCCCAACAGCACCTCATCGTGCACATCGACCCCGGCATCCAATCTCGTCACGAGATCCTCTTTCAGTGCCCCATCCAGGCGATCGAGCACCTCTGTACGAAACCTCTCCGGCAACTCGGAAACAATCACCGCAGCCATCTGGGGATGTTCGTCGGTCAACCAACCGGCCAGCAGCGAGGGATCCGCGTTGGCCAAAAATGACAACGTTCCGGTCGATTCTTCCAGCTCCGAATTGGCCTGAACATTCTCGACCACCGCTTGCGGTTCGTGTTCAACTTCGATCTTGGAATCACCGTATTCCACATCAGCGGACGAATCGTCGACTGGTGACGGAAACGTCGACTCCGTTTCGGGGAAAACTTCCTCGGCCGCTTCATCAGCCTCGCCTGAAGGCATCATTTCTCGGGTGAGAACATCTACGGTCTCAGTCCGGCGGCGGAAAAGCAGCAGCGTCGGCACCAGGGCCAACAGGCCCACCGCGAGAATCACACCCGCAAATCGGGAGGACTCCGGCAGCAGGTTCGGTGTGGTCACGGCCTCCGGCTGCTGGCCCCGCGCCACGGTCTCTTCCGGTCCCACCGCTGGCCGAACAACATCGTGGGGAGAATCCGAGAGTGCCGTCTGGTCGAAGATGACGACGTCGTCAGCGTGCAGATCGGGGACACCTCCGGCGACGACCTGCCGGAGAATTTCGATCTGGTCGTCCGTCAGTTTCACTCCCTGCCGCGGCTTGATGCCAATGGTGGCCGTCACGCGACCCGCGCGGGCGCCGAAACTTCTGGCAGCCCGCGACCGTGCCAGAAGGACGTGGGCTTCGGAGATCTCGTCTGTCTCCACCAACAGTTGCTCGATCTCCTTCACCAACGCAATCTGACTGGCTTGCTCGTAATGACGAACGGTGGGAAACGCTCCGAGCTTCCCCACCTGTTCCTCCCAGCGGGCGGTCCACTTGTTCTCCGACGAAGAACCGCGTTCGAGCGCGGTCATGGTCCGTTCCACCTGGCTGGCTCTCACCTGCAGACGGTTGCCGCGAAAGCGGTACTCATCGATTCCGGCATTGTCGAGAGTCCGCGAAATGTCCTGTGGAGTGGCCGCCGCAGCCGTCTTGGCTCGGCCGGCATCGCCTGGGGAACGCCGGACCGACACGGAAATCCAGGGGTCGGTGTCGTTGGTCGGCCGTGTCATCCAGGCCCATCCCCCGAGCATCACCAGCCCGGACAGGGCCGCCACGAGCGCCCAACCACCCGCGGTCAATCCCTGCACCGGCCGGGAAAGGGGTCGGGTCATCTGGCCGAGACGATCGGTGTCCATGAGACGTCCACGCCGAACGACCCGCAACGGGCTCCGCCGCACGGGCGGATCCCGACTTCGGGATCTGAGAGTGGTGGGAGAGGAGATCGGGTGAGTGGACACCGGACACAACCGTCCGCTGCCCACCAGGAGAGGCAAGGCGGGAGTGATAGCCCGTTGGTCTTGCCAGTGTCAACCCGGGTTCGCCACCACTCAGAACGGCGAAATTGACCACCGCTGCTGCGGAGCCAGGTAAGAGCCCTAACGCTCCTTGAAGTACTCGATCAGCCCCGACAACCCGCGTCTCCGAGTCGGATTCGACACAGGCTCTTCAGGGGCCTCCGACACTTCGATCGACTCCGACTTCGGGTCGAATTCGACAGACTGGAGAAACGCGTCAGACGGAGGATCCAGTTCAGCCGTCGGTTGTTCCGGTGCGGGCGGCAGCTGCGCCTTCGGGGCGGCCGGTAGGCGGGGAACACAGTTTTCGGCCGGACGAGCACAACTGCCGTCCTTGACGCGCACCACTTCGATCCCACAGTCAGACAACGCCAAGCGGGCCTCTCGGCGGACCTTCTTGTCGCAATCACCCAAGGCCAGCTTCAGAGCCGCGACGATCTCCGGAACGGCGCAGTCGGGATGATCTCCGATCTGATCACCGATCTCATCAGCCGCCTTGGCTCGTACCCGCTCGTCGGTATCGTTGAGTGCGTAGACGAACGCGACAAGGATTTCCGGATTCTGCGAGCAATCGTACCCGTCCCCGAGTGCATGAATCGCTGATCGACGTTCTCGCGCATAGCAACCCGTCTGCGACTGAAAGATCAAACGGGCAATCGTCAGTGCCGCGTCACGCTGCAGAGCCGCGGCCATTTCGGCCTCGGTTTCACATTCGGCAATCGGCTTGACCGGCTTGGCACACCCCTTGGAACCCGGCGGCAGGGGCTGGGCCATCGTTCTCTGGTAGTGGTGCAAAGGCGAAACGCATGGCTCCTTGACGACTTCACGACGCTTCCCGGGTTCGCAGTCACCCGCCGTCGGACCACAATCGGCTGGCTGGACGTCCTGCCGAAGCCCCAATTTCCCGGCAAAATCGATGTCAAACAAACCGGCCTGGGTCGAAGACACGCCTATGAGAGCCAGCATCAACGACAAATTGAAGATCGTCAACTTCATCGGACCATCCCTCTCTTGGCCTCAGAATCCCGCCGTGAACTCCCAGTTGGCGGAAGTCCCAATACCGGCCAAACACCGCAAACCGAGCGACAGAATCGGACTGTCTCGAGTTATCGGCAGAAGCCGAACAACCGCTTGAAATGACACAGCCCGAGCACGGGTTGTAACGGTTAGGGGTGGCTGTAGCGGTTATTCCAGTGAGAGAAGGTACTGGCCGTACCCGTTGCCGGACATCGGTTCAGCAAGCCGCCGCAATTGCTCGCCGTCAATCCACCCCATCCGCCAGGCGATCTCCTCGACACAGGCGATTTTCAGCCCCTGGCGGGACTCGAGCATGCTGACGAACATCCCCGCCTCGAGCAGTGTCTCGTGCGTACCGGTGTCCAACCACGCCGTACCCCGCCCCAAAGTCTCGACCTGCAGTTCATTCTTCTCGAGATAAACACGGTTCACATCGGTGATCTCGAGTTCCCCTCGGCCGGAAGGTTCAAGCCCCCGGGCAATCTCGACCACCTGGTCATCGTAGAAATACAGACCCGTCACCGCGAAGTTCGAACGGGGCTCTTCCGGCTTTTCCTCGATGCTGGTCGCCCGGCCCGACTCATCGAGCGTGACGACCCCGTACCTTTCTGGATCCCCGACGTGGTAGGCAAAGACCGTCGCGCCGTCATCGCGGGTGGCGGCACGTTGCAGGTTTCGCCCGAGGTTCTGGCCGTAGAAGATGTTGTCACCCAACACCAGGCAGCTCGGCCCACCCGACAGGAATTCCTCGCCGATCAGGAACGCCTCGGCCAGGCCCCGCGGCTCGGGCTGCTCGGCGTAGTTCATCTCGATTCCCCACTGGCTTCCGTCACCCAGCAGGGCCTCGAACCGGGGCAGGTCCTGGGGCGTGCTGATCACCAGCACCTCGCGGATCCCGGCCAGCATCAAGGTGGCCAGGGGGTAATAGATCATCGGCTTGTCGTAGACCGGCAACAGTTGTTTGCTGACCACCCGTGTGGCGGGAAACAGCCGTGTCCCGGCGCCGCCGGCCAGGATGATTCCCTTGCGGGTCACCGGTTCATTCATGCCTCAGGCCTCCGCTTTTGCCCGCCCACCGTAATACTCACGATACCACTCGACGAACCGACCTACGCCATCCTCGATCGAGGTGCTGGGCCGAAATCCGGTGTCACGTTCCAGGTCATCAATGTCGGCATGGGTCTCGGGCACGTCGCCCGGCTGCATGGGCATCATGTTCTTCTCGGCCGTCATGCCCAGGCACTTCTCGAGCGTCTCGATCAGGTGCATCAGCTCGACCGGCTCGTTGTTCCCGATGTTGTAGACCCGGTACGGAGAACTCGAACTGGCCGGATCGGGTGAGGTCGCCTGCCAGTCGGCGTCGGGTGCGGGCGTACGATCCAGTACCCGAATCACTCCCTCGACGATGTCATCCACGTAGGTGAAGTCCCGCCGCATCTGGCCGTTGTTGAAGACGTCGATCGGCCGACCGGACAGGATCGCGTCGGTGAACAGGAACAACGCCATGTCCGGACGCCCCCACGGCCCGTAGACGGTAAAGAACCTGAGACCGGTCGTGGGCAGCCCAAACAGGTGGCTGTAGGTGTGGGCCATCAGCTCGTTGGCCTTCTTCGTGGCCGCGTAGAGGCTGATGGGATGGTCGACATTGTGGTGAACCGAAAACGGAACGGTCCGGTTGGAGCCGTAGACCGAGCTGGACGAGGCGTAGGCCAGGTGCTGGACATTGTTGTGGCGGCATCCCTCCAGGACGTTGACGAAGCCCACGAGGTTGCTGTCCACGTACGCGTGCGGATTCTCCAACGAATACCTCACACCCGCCTGTGCCGCCAGGTGCACCACTCTCTCGACTCCCGACCCGGAAAACACCGAGGCCATCGCCTCGCGGTCGGACACATCGATTCGCTGACACGAGAACCCGTCGCGGGATTCGAGCCGGGCCAACCGGTCGTGCTTGAGCCGGACGTCGTAGTAGTCGTTGAGGTTGTCGATGCCGACAACCTCGTCGCCGCGATCCAGCAGCCGGTGCGACAGGTGGCTGCCGATGAACCCGGCTGCCCCGGTGACCAGGACACGACTCATGTCTCGTTCCCCTTCGACTCCTCAGCTCGAAACGACGCGATCGTCCGACCCAGGCCGGTCTCAAGATCGGTCGTCGGCTCCCAATCCAGCCACTGGCGGGCCCGGGCGATGTCCGGACAACGCCGTTTCGGGTCGTCCTCGGGAAGCTCAACATGCACGATCTCTGAAGCCGACCCGGTCAGTTTCCTGACCGCCTCGGCGGTCTCGCCGATCGTCACCTCCGCCGGATTGCCCAGGTTGACCGGACCGGTCTGATCTCCATCCATCATCCGAATCAGCCCTTCAACCAGGTCGTCGACAAAACAGAACGAGCGGGTCTGTGATCCGTCGCCGTAGATCGTCAGCGGCTCTCCGGCCAACGCCTGTCGAATGAAGTTCGAGACCACTCTCCCGTCGTGCGGATCCATACGTGGACCGTAGGTGTTGAAGATCCTCACGATGCGGATCTCCAATTCGTGCTCGACGTGGTAGTTCATGCACAGTGACTCGGCCACCCGCTTGCCCTCGTCATAACAGCTGCGAGGCCCCAGCGGGTTGACGTGCCCCCAGTAATCCTCGGTCTGCGGATGAACCTGCGGATCGCCGTAGATCTCCGACGTCGAGGTGTGCAGCAACCGGGCCCCGCAACGCTTGGCGAGGCCGAGCACGTTGACCATGCCGACCGTGGAGGTCTTGATCGTCTTGATCGGGTTGAACTGGTAAGCGACCGGTGAAGCGGGACACGCCAGGTTGTAGACCTGTTCGGCATCGCGAAACAACGGCTGGACGATGTCGTGACGGACCAGTTCGAACCTCGGATGATCGATGAGCCCGGCGATGTTCTCCTCACGACCACTGAAGAAATTGTCGACGCAGATCACGTCGTCGCCCCGCTCGATCAGCCGGTCACAGAGGTGACTGCCGAGGAACCCAGCCCCACCGGTGACAAGAATCACGGCCATCGTGGGGCGTATCCCGGGAAAAAAGCGGACGGAGGTCGATTTCGACTGTAGGCCAAAATCAGCCGTCGAGGCAATACGGAACCCCGCAAGGATCTCGCCTCTCACGAACTCAACGCTCGGCCCCAACCAACCAGGCCACGGTCCTCTCCAGTCCGTCCCGCAAGAGCACTTCCGGATACCAGCCCAGTCGCTCGGCAGCGGCCGAGGGATCCATCAGGCTGTGACGAATGTCACCAGCCCGCGATGCCTCATGCCGAGGTGTCCCTGAGTCATCGCGTCCCAGACGAGCCGCAACCAACTCGCCCAGCAGTCCGGCCAACATGTTGATTTCGACTGCCTCACCGGTGCTGACATTGACCGCCGCGGCCTCACCCGGGTTGGCCCTTTCGATGGCTGCCACGTTCGCGCGGGCCACATCGCCGACAAAGACAAAATCGCGTGTCTGGCAACCGTCGCCGAAGATCGTCAAATCGGCCCCCGCTTCCAGGTCGCGACAAAATGCCGCCACCACACCGGCCTCACCCTCGACACTCTGTCTCGGCCCGTAGACATTGCTGTATCTCAGCGACACTGCGGCAAACCCCAACTCACCGGCGGCCCAGTCCAGGTAACGTTCTCCCATCCACTTCCCGATCCCATAGGGCGAAATGGGCATCGCCACCGTCGTCTCATCGGCTGCCTCGGACGTCTCGCCGTACAGCGCGCCCCCGGACGACGCAAACACGAATCGCGAAGCTCCGACACGGTGGGCCTGGCTGATGACGTTCAGCATTCCCACGATGTTGATCTCCGCGTCGACGGCCGGTTCACGAACCGACCGCGCGACCGAAACCTGTGCAGCATGGTGGCAAATCGCCTCGGGACGCGCTTCATCGAATGCGGCCGACAGGGCCGGCGTGTCACGGATGTCCACCTCCGACAACGGCACCCCCTGCGGAAGGTTCTCGCGTTGTCCGCTCGAGAGATTGTCGAGCACATGTGGTTCGTGTCCGGCAGCCAGCAGCGCATCGACAACATGGCTGCCGATGAAACCGGCCCCACCTGTGACTAGCACTCGCATCCGCACCCCTCCACCCCGGCCCGCAAACGACACCTCAGGTGCCGAACAGGGCCGTTTCTCGACCCTTTCTAGGTTAGACTGCCGCCAGCCCTTACGACAACAATCGACTCCCTGACCCAATCGAGACAGCCCGCCATGCCCCAAGCCGCCGAAATCGCCTCCCGTGGCCGCCTGCTCTTCCCACTGATTGCCTCGGTCACGATCCTGGTCCCCGCAGGTGTTGTCGGCGAGTCACCCGGGACCTCCTCGCGGTCGGCCGGACCGATCACCGCGACGTTCTCGATCGTTGCCGTCGATCCCGAAACCGGTGAATGCGGTGCGGCAGTCGCCAGCAAGTACCCGGCCGTCGGCAAGGTGGTGCCCTACGTGAAACCCGGAGTCGGGGCCTTTTGCACCCAGCACTACCACCATCCGCCCTGGGGCCCCCAGGCGCTGAAACTTCTCGGCGAGGGGTTGGCACCCGAACGGGTCATCGGGCAGTTGCTGGCCGACGATCCACGGCGTGAACTCCGGCAACTGGCGATCATTGACATGACCGGCCGGGTCGCCAACCACAACCCTTCGGCCGCCCCGGTTCGCAGCCGCTACTGGGGTGCCCAATCGGGACGATTCTATTCGTGCCAGGGCAACACGCTGGCCGGCCGGAAGGTGATCGCCGAGATGGCCCGGGCCTACGAGCAGACCAAGGGAAGCCTGGCCGACCGGTTGATGGCCGCCCTGGTAGCCGGGGATTGTGCCGGCGGTGACCACCGTGGCCGACTCGCCGCGGGAATCAAGATCGCACGCCGTGGCAAGCCGGGGACCTGGTTCCAACTGCACGTCGACAAAAGTGACGATGCGGTCGCCGAACTCCTGAAGACATACGTCGCATCCAAACATCCGGCCAAGGGGAGTTGGAAAGGCGGACGGCCGCCGTTTACCGATCCCTGTCCGAATCGTAAGACGCCACCGGCCAAATCGCCTGTTGAACGACCGACACCACGTCGGTAGGCTGGCGACCCCGGACGCAGCGACAGGGATGGGTTCGCTCGCCGTAGCAGGGATGCCGATGGCTGCCGATCGAGAGTTTCTGGACTGGAATTGTCCCGCGTTGCCCGCGGCGGCCAGTTGGCTGGTCGATCGGTACACTCGCAACGATGTACTCGATCTCTCGGAGTCGCTGCTGGTTCTGCCCGGAGCCCGTGCCGGCCGCCGACTGCTCGAACTGCTGGTCGATCACGCCACCGAAAATTCTCTGCGACTGGTCTCCCCCACAACGCTCACGGTGGGAACGCTTCCCGAACAGCTTTACGTCTCGCAGAAGCCCTTCGCCGACGACCTGGTGCAACGTTGTGCGTGGGTCGCGGCGCTGAAGCAAACCCCAGCAAAACAACTCGGCGACGTCACCGCGCACCGCCCCGGCGACGACGATTCGCGGGGATGGCTCGACCTGGCCGATCTCCTGAAACGGCAACACGGCGAATTGGCGGGCGACGGCTTTGACTTTTCTCACGTCGCCGCCTGCGAGATGCTCGATGCGATTCCGAAGGAACGCCGACGCTGGGAGGTTCTCCACAGCATCCAGCAGCGATATCTCGACACGCTGGAAGCTCTCTCGCTCTGGGACCGTCAGACCGCCCGGATGGTGGCAATCAAACAGGACGAGTGCTCGACGACGGAGGACATCGTGCTAATCGGCACCGTCGACATCAATCAGACGATGCGCCGGATGCTCGAGTCGGACGGTGTCCGTGACCGGGTCACTGCGTTGGTGCACGCCCCCGAATCGTTAGCGGATCGGTTCGATGGCCTGGGGTGCCTGGAACCCCGTCACTGGCGTCAGCCGGCAAGGCCACCCGGAGACGATTCGGTGCAGATCGCCGACCGGCCCGACGATCAGGCCACGACCGTCGCGGCGTGGCTGTCAGAACTTCCCGGACCGCGACGAGCCGACGACGTGACAATCGGCATCGCTGACGAAACGCTGGTCCCGACGATGGCCCGTCAAATGGCTGACTGCCAGGTCCCCACCCGGTGGGTTCACGAGGCGGCCCTGCCCGACACACGGCCCTGGCGGTTGCTCGAAGCGGTCGCACAGTGCCTGGAGAGCTTGCACCTCGACGAGGCGGGCGATGATGACCCGGTAACAACCGTCGCCTACGGACCGCTCGCGGCCCTCTGGCGGCATCCTGACTTCGAGACCTGGCTGAGATCCGCAACAGACTCAGACCCGGTCGCCGTCCTCGATGCCTTCCGCAGAGAACACCTGGTGGCACGGCTCGAACTCAAACCGCTGGAACCCGATGACGAGGACTCCCTCTTGCCGGGAGCCGCCCTGGAACAGACCGGATCCCTGTTGTCCACGCTGTCTGGATCACCCCGTCCGCTGACCGAATGGTCCGAACCCATCATCACCCTGCTGGCGACGATCTACCGGGACCGAACAGCGGACCGTGACGAAAGGAGCGGCCATGTGCTGCTCTCGGCGTCGCGGCACATCCACACGGCGGTCACCGAGTTGGGTGAGGTTCCCGGCGACGTGGCGGTGGAGACAACCGCCATCGAAGCGATCCGGGTAGTACTCGAAATGGCATCCGGCCAAACCATCGCTGCCGTGGCCGATCCCGAGGCAATCGAGATGGTCGGATGGCTCGAATTGCCTCTCGACGATGCCCCCGTCCTGGCCGTCGTCGGTGTCAACGAGGGCCACGTCCCGTCGGCAACAACCTCCGATCTGTTTCTCCCCGATCGCCTCCGCCAACGCCTGGGGATCCTCGACAATGCGCGGCGGATCGCTCGGGATGCCTACGCCGTGTCGGCCCTGGTGGCTTCCCGCGAGCACCTGCTGCTGATTGGTGGTCGCCAGTCAGATTCGCAGGACCCTCTGCAACCCAGTCGACTGCTGCTGTCGACCGAGGGCGACGGCCAGCCGGCCCGTGTCCTGGACCTGCTCGATGTCGACTTGACCAGGCGAACCGCCCGCTTGCCCGGCGCGTTCGCCAACGGCCCCAGAGAATCCCGGTTCCTCGTCCCGGAACCGACAGCCACCGGACTGTCACGGGTCAGCGCAACGGCCTTCGGCGACTTCCTGGCCTGTCCCTACCGGTTCTACTTGCGACACGTCCTGAGGCTGGAGTCGTTCGACGACCAGCCCGCCGAACTCTCGGCTCTCACCTTCGGCATCCTTGCCCACGACGCACTCGACGAATTCGGGACGTCTGACCTGGCCAATTCGACCGACGTCGACGCCGTGCAGGAATTTTTGCGGTCCGCCGCCTGGAAATGGGCCGGAATCCGACACGGACGCCACCGGCCCGAGGCGGTCGAAGTTCAGGTGGTACAACTGACCAACCGTCTCAACGCCCTGGCCGAGTGGCAGGTTCGATCGGTCCAGGAGGGGTGGCGGATTCGACACTCCGAAGAGTCCATCAAAGCCGGACAGGTGATCCTCGACACACCGGCCGGCCCCCTCTCGGTCACCGGCCGCATCGATCGGATCGATCACAACGAGTCGACAGGCCAGTGGCGAGTGATCGACTACAAGACCAGCAACAAGCCGGACAAGCCCGACAGCAACCATCGCAAGGGACGCGGAAAACAGAAAACCTGGCAGAGACTGCAGTTGCCTCTTTATCGTCGCCTGGCCAGGGAAGCACTCGGAGTGGATGGCGATGTCCAGTTGGGGTACCTGGTCCTGCCAGCCAGCACAGCCGACACCGGTTTCCTCGAAGCGGGATGGACAGAGGACGAACTGGCCGAGGCCGATGAGGTGGCGGCAGAGGTGGCCGAGAAGATCGTGCGAGGCGACTACACGCAAATCTCCCAGAAGCCGCCGGCCTTCAGTGACGGACTGGCAGGAATCTGCCAGGACAAACTGCCGCATCCTCCGCGACACCAGCACTGGAGCCGGTCATGAGCAGCCTGGCGATCAATGAACGCATGTTGATCCGCGCCTCGGCCGGCACCGGAAAGACCTACCAACTGACCAATCGATACATTTCCAGGCTACTCCGCGGTGTTCCCCCCTCGCAGATCCTCGCGGTGACCTTCACCCGTTACGCCGCTGCCGAGATCCTCGATCGGATCCTCGTCCGACTCGCCAGGGCCGCCAGCGATCCGCAGGAGACCGAAAAACTCGGCGAGGCCATCGGGGAAGCCGGTCTCCAGTCCGATCGCTGCCGCGAGGTGCTCGGTGAGGTCGTCGACTCGCTGCAGCAACTGCGGGTCAGCACACTCGACAGTTACTTCAACCAGGTCGCCAGCAGTTTTTCTCTGGAACTTCGGCTCCCGGTCCCCTGGCAGATGATCGACGACATCCAGACAGCCGAACTGAAGCGGGAAGCGGTCCGGCGAGTCGTCAGCCAGGGGAACCAGACCGTGCTCCGGCGACTGGTCAACCTGCTGGCCGGCACCGACGCCGCCCGCTCGGTCGAAGACACGCTGGTTCGTGTCGTCACGGATCTCCACCGGATCTACCTGGAGACCGCTGGCGGGACCGGAGACAAGGCCTGGAAGTGGTTGAAGCCGCCACCGCGACCCGACCGCAGTGAAATCGACACCGTCGTTGAGGCAATGGAGAACGCGCCGCTGCCCGAGGACAATTCGTGGCACAAGGCTCATCAAAAGGCCATCGTCGACATCGACACCATGGAGTGGGAAGCCCTGGTCCGACGAGGGCTGGGAGCGAAAATCGTCTCTGCAGGAGAGGATCACTTCGACGACCCCAAGGTCCCGGCCGAGGTGGTTGCGGTCTACAAGCAGGCCTTGAAGCTGCTGAGGGCCGATGTGGCCAACACACTGGTCGAACAGACCGCAGCCATTCATGACGTGCTGGAGATGTTCGACGCCGAATTCACACGGCTGAAGAGCGAATTCGGGTACGTGGAATTCGGCGACATCACGCGTGAACTGGCCAACGCGGCACTGGGAGACGACCCGCAACGGCTGTCCCACAGGCTCAACTCGGGCATCGATCACCTGATGCTCGACGAATTCCAGGACACTTCCCCAATGCAGTGGCACGTGATCGCTCCGTTGGCTCGCGGGATCACCGACGGCAACGACGCCACCCGATCGTTCTTCTGCGTCGGTGACAGAAAACAGGCGATCTACGGATGGCGGGGCGGTGTCGCCGAGATCCTCGAAGAAATCGAAAGGGACCTCGACCTGAACACCGGCGACCTCTCGGAGAGCCGCCGGTCGACTCCGGAAGTGATCAACACCATCAACCAAGTCTTCGGCAACCTGGACCGTCACAACAACCTCGGCCAGGTCACCGATGCCGTGACCAACTGGCCGTTTGTTGACCACAAGGCTCACTACACCGATCGAGACGGCTACGCCTGCCTGAAAACTCTGCCCGGCGAACGCGGAAACATCGATGACGAAGCGATGTTCGACGAGATCGCCGAGATCATCAATGGGTCCGGCGGGCATGATGTGGGCATCCTGGTCCGCCAGAACAAGACCGTAGGCCACATCGTTTCCCAGCTTCGCCAACGCGGCGTACGGGCCAGCCAGGAAGGCGGATTTCCGCTGACCGACTCGGCGCCCGTTCTCGCACTGTTGTCATTGATGCGACTGGCCGATCACCCGGCTGACTCTTTGGCCGCATTCCATGTCGCCTCTTCACCCCTGGGAGAACTCGTCGGACTCGACCGTTCATCAACCGAGGCCGATCAGGCCGACGTGTCTCGACGATTCCGCCGGGACCTGGCCGACCGGGGCTACGGAGCAGTCGTCGGTGACCTTGCCCGGCAACTGGCCACAGCATCCGACTGCGACGAGAGATTCCGGCTCTCGCAGATTGTCCGGCTCGCCTCCCGCTTCGACGCCCAGTCCACGCTTCGCCCGGCGGCCTTCGACCGGTTCGTCCAATCCGAAGGATTCGGTGACCCGTCGACTGACCTCGTCCGTGTGATGACGATTCACAAGGCCAAGGGGCTGGAATTCGACGTCGTGATACTCCCGGAATTGAATTCTCCGGTGTCCGGACGAACGAATACGCTCTCGGTCCGCCGCCACAGGCCGACCGAACCCCCGGACCAGATTCTCAAGACCGCCAGCAAAACGCTGCGGCAGGTATTCCATGATGCCCCGGACATCAACGAGGTCTACGTCGCCGAACAGAGTCGCAATGCCACCGAGGCGATGTGTGTGATGTACGTCGCCATGACGCGTGCTCGCCACGCCCTTCACATGCTGATTCCTCCATCGACCAAGACGAAAGAGAAAGACCTCCCGGCAACAATGGCCGGACTGCTGAGAGCCTCGTTGACCGACGGAGACGAAGTGGAGGCCGGAGTCGTGCTCTTCGAGGACGGGGAGCCGGAGTGGTGGTCCCGGGTCGAACAACCCGTCGAACCGGTTGCCGAAGAAATCGCTCTCGACATCACGCTGGAACCGTGCGGGGGTTCGCGACGGCGCGGCCGCAGCCGCCGGGCTCCGTCAGGGCTCGAAGGCCCTTCGGAAGTCGATGTCGCTGCGATCTTCGAAGCCGGCTCCGGTGCCAACATGCAACACGGCACACTGGTCCATGCCTGGCTCGAGCACACCGAGTGGGCTGACCGGATTCCCGACGACCAGGCACTCCAACAGATCGCTCACAGAAATCACATCCACGTCGACGACCTTGATGTCCGAATTGCCAAGCTGAGGACTGATCTCCAGCAGCCCGAGATCCAGGCCATGCTCACCGAAGGCTCCTACCACAAGCATCAGTGGCTGCCGTTCAACGACGAGGTCAGCCAACAGATCCTCGAGGGCGACGGACCACAACTGGAAGTCCGGTGCGAGTACCCGTTCACGATCAATCGGGACGGAGGAATCCTCAACGGGACCATCGACCGGCTGGTACTGCTGCGACACGAAGACGTGGTCATCGCCGCGGATACGATCGATTACAAGACCGACTACGTCGAGAACCAGGACGACATCGACGAGAAGGTCGAGTATTACCGCGGGCAGTTGGAAGCCTACCGCAATGCCGTCAGCCGGGTGTTCGGACTTGACGATGACCACATCGCCACCCGGCTGGCATTCGTCGGCGCGGGTCAACTGGCCACGGTGTAGGCCTTCGACTCCATCGGGCCGATGACCTCGGCTAGCGGACCGGAAACAACTGAAACGCCACGTATCCCTCGTGCCGGTGGTCGCCCCGCTGCATCGTCGCTCGCAGGCCAGCCCCCCAGCCGGCGATCTCATCACGATCCTGTTCCGAGAGCGGTTCGAGCGGTACCAGGTGCTGTCGCTCGAACTGGTCTTCTCCCAGCACTCCCGACTCCCGCAGTCGTGCGAACAACTGCGGCGTCACAAAATCGGTGTACCCGTACGTCGTGCGATACCTGAGGATCTCCTGCCAGTTGACCAGTACCCAGCCGATCCCCTCGGCATCGAACCGCTCGCGGATCGTCTCGGCATCGGCCAGTCCCCCCTGCCCGTCTCCGCACCACTCTTCCACCAACGACCGATCGAACACCGTGTTGTACCGAACCGGAAATCTCGCATCGAAGACCTGGGCCTCCCCGACACACAACACCCGCCTGGCTCCGTCCCCGAGTCGCTGGTTGGCCGCCCGGATCGCCGGTGCCGTCGCCTGGACGACCTGGCGGGCCGTGTCGAGATCGCCGAGGAAGGCGTTGTACCCGATCACCGGACGTGGTTCGGTGATCGTCACCACGCCGATGTTGTGGGCCACACCCAGCACGACCAACACCGCACACGGACGCCACCATGCCGACCTGATCGACCAGGTCATCCCGATCCCGGCCAGCAACGAGACGACCGGTAACAACGGAACCCAGAAACGGTCGAGCCGGTGCGTCAGCCCCCACCAACTGAAGAACAGCCACGCCACCAGCAACCAAAGACCGACCACCACGCGTCGGCGACTGGAAACCAGCAGCGCCAGCGGGGCCAGCCCGAACACCAACGGACTCTGCCAGTCGTTGCGACTGACGACATCGAGCACACGGTTGGCCAGATCCGAGACCGAAAAGTCACTGGAGGAATGGGCCGCCCGCCACTTGAGATTGTCCGACTCCGACCAGTCCTCTCCGCCGAACACCGAATATCCCAACGGGTAGACCGGGTTGCCTGTCTCGGCCAGATTCTTCAGCAACCACGGGCCGATCGTCAACGCGACACCACAGCAGAAGGCAACGGCCAGCCGAACGACTCGCATCGGCGCCTCACCTGACCCGTTCCGCTTCGGGGACCTCGACAACACCAGAACCAGGGTCCCCGCAGCGGGGAGCACCACCTGGACCAGCCCGGTGTACTTGCAGGCCATCCCGCTTCCGGCCAGCAGGCCGGCCAGCAACCAGGCGGCAGTCGCCGGCTCACCTCGCTGCGACCTCTCGATCGCCAGCATCACCGCCAGCAGTGTCGCGGCCAGGAAGAAGCACAGCCCGCCTTCGGCGTAGGCGATGATCGAAACACGGGTCGTCCAGGGAATCGTCAGATAGACCATTGCGGCGGCCAAACCGGCCGATGAACTCCACCAGCGGCGACCGGCCGAAAACAGCACCAGGGCCGTCAGGGGTGCGAACGCAGCGAGCACGGACTTGCCAACCAACGCCCCCCACCACCAGTCATCGGCCACGACCATCCCGGCCAGGCTCAGCATCTCGGTCAGGAACGGGAAACTGGTGTAGACGTTGTGGGGCAGGCGGGTGATCCGTCCCTGTTCGAAGAACTCTCGCGGCCCCTGCAGGTGGTACTCCTTGACGTCGAAGTCGATCGACGGCAAGGCCGCACCAGTGAACTGGAAGAACAGAAACAGGGCCGCGACAAGTCCCACCAGACACTTCACCGCTGTCGGGTACGCCAGGAAGAATCCCGTGGAGACCCTCGACGACGCCGCTTCGGACCGGGCACGGCGACCCGCTCCGTCCCGCCACCACAGCACCAGTTCTGTCACAAGTGCCACCGCCGGCAGTCCAACCAGGACTCTCCGTTCGAGCACACCGGCCAGTCCGCAGGCCAGTGTCAACAACGACAGGGCCGAGATCCCGACACCCGTGGCCAGGACAAAAGCCGTGGTCGTGTCGGTCTGCAACGGGGACGTCACCAATCGGTCACAACACCCCGCCAATCGGCAGATCAGTCGGCCCATCCCCCAGGCCCCGAACAGCAGGCCTAAGGCGGTCAACCACACGCCAATCCGCTGGGGCAGATACCGCCAGCCGGATCGTTCCAGAGGAGGATCCACGGCGTCCAACATCGCCATCGGCGAACCCGCAACCATATCCAACCGGGTGAACTCCCGGTTGTTGGGCAAAATCGGAGTCAGCAGGAAGAACAATACGAAGAAACCGACCAGCCAGGCCACGGCCAGCGCCGGCGATCGATCGGACGGTGGAACAGCCTGCTGTGGGTTCAACGACTCTTTCTCTGCGAGCGAAGCGCGGGGATCATACGGATGCCGATCGGACATGTAAACGGGGGCGACGCCTCTCCGCTTGGAATCGCCGCACCCATTTCCGTAAGGTGAGTGCCCCCGAAACGGCCCCATCATCAGTCACCATGCTTCACCTGCTTGCTGAAACCCCAACCGGCCCGCTTGCCGCCGATGCCGTCGAAGGACTCCAGGGCCTCGACTACGTCGTGGTGGGCGTCTACCTGCTGGGCGTACTGGCCGTCGGGGTCTACTTTTCCAGGCACCAGTCCCGCAGCGAAGATTATTTCGTCGGTGGCAGACAGATGCCCTGGCTGGCCGTCGGCCTCTCGATCATGGCCTCGCTGCTCTCGACCATCTCCTACCTCGCCTCGCCCGGCGAGATGATCAAGAACGGACCGACAATGGCCCTGGCCTGGCTGGTCGTTCCATTCGTCTTCGTGGTGGTCAGCTTCGTCTGGCTGCCGTTCCTGATGAAACTGAAACTGACCAGCGTCTACGAATACCTCGACAGGCGTTTCGGAGCCCGTGCGGGCAAACTGGCCAGCATCCTGTTTGTCTTCGTCTTGCGGTTGTTCTGGATGGGAATGGTGGTCCTGACGGCCTCGGTGGCCGTCGCCGACATTACCTACGCCAGCATGGCTCGCCTGGTTGGATCGGACTTCGGACTCCAGACATGGACCCTGGTCGTGCTGACATCTGTCGGCACGCTGGCCACGCTCTACACAGTCCTGGGTGGCATCAAGGCCGTGATCTGGACCGACGTGGTGCAGACGGTGATCCTGATTGCCGGTGCCATCCTGACGCTGGTGATCATCATCTCGGAAACCGGCACGGGGCCGGTCGACTGGTGGAACACGATGTCGGACAAGGCCGGGGGTGGACACGAATTTCCGCCGCTCTGGAGCTGGGATCTCGGCGAACGAAACGTGATCGGTTTCGCGGTGATGCACAGCGCCTTCTGGTACCTGTGCACATTCCTGGGAGACCAGGTCGCCATGCAGCGGTACTTCACCATGAACTCCCTGAAGTCTGCCGTCCGCAGCAACGTGGTCAACTTCAGCTGTGACCTGGTGATCATGATCCTGCTGGCGCTGTGTGGCATGGCGCTGCTGACCTACTACCTGCAGAACCCGGCGGAGATTGTCGAAGGTATCAGTGACCCACAGGAGGCCAGAGTGGCCGACCGCGTATTCCCGCACTTCATCGGACACCATCTGCCGGTCGGTGCCGCCGGCCTGGTCGTCGCAGCCCTGTTCGCCGCAGCGATGTCGAGCCTCGACTCGGGAATCAACTCGGTCGCCACCGTGCTGATCGTCGACTTTGTCCGCAAAAAGCACCCCGACATCAGCGACGAACGTGAACTGGTGCTCGCACGCAAACTCTCGGTCGTCGTCGGTGTCGGCTGCACCGCGATGGCCGCCGGGCTGATGTTCCTGCCCGAGGATCTCAACATCATCGATGCCAGTGCCCGCACCTTCAACTGCGCCCTGGGCCCGCTGGCCTCCATGTTCCTGGTGGGCATGTTCCTTCCGCATGTTGGAGAAACCGCCGTCCTTGTCGCCACAGCCTGTGGAACACTGATCGCGCTGGTGGTCTCCTGGTGGTCCGAACTGGTCGTGGGCCTGGGCCTGGACAGCGTCGTCGCCGAATCGAATCCCGGGACCTTCCTGATCCTGCCACTCTCGGCCGTCGGCACCTTCCTGATCGCCGCCGTGCTGGGCTCGGTTCTCCCCTCGGCTGACCTGGAGAGAACCCGAAAGCTGTCCTGGCGAGCCGTGGTCAAAGGCGATGATTTCGACGGCAGCGAGACGACCTCTCCACCCGAGTGACCACGGCAGCCAACTTCGACATTCCCCTTCCGCATTCCCGATACACGAACAGAACGGTCAAAGGACACCATGGACATCAACGACGTCAAACAGGTTCTCCGGGGACCAATGATCCCGGAACTGAGTTGTTTTGACAGCACCCTGGCCGTCGATCACGGTGCCACGCGTGCCAACGTGCAGACGACCATCGAACGGGGTATCGTCAACGGCCGCGGCGTGCTCCTGGCCGTCGGAGCCGGCGGCGACTTCCCGATGCTCTCGCTCGACGAACGCCGGGACATCAGCCGCACGATCGTCGAGGCTGCCGACGGTCGCGCCCCGGTGCTGATCGGAGCCCAGGGAACCCATCCGGACGAAATCATCGCGATGGCCCGTTGTGCCGAGGAACTGGGTGCCTACGGCGTCCAGTTCGGACCGGGGTACTACTACGAGTCGAGCGACGAGGACTGCCTGCGACTCTTCACGGCGGTGCACGAAGCGACCGAACGCATTGCGATCATGATCTACAACACCCACTGGGAAGGCTACGACATGTCGCTGGACCAGTTGGATCGACTTCTCGAGCTGCCGCGCTGCGTGTCGATCAAGTGGTCATCACCCCAGGGAGGGACCTACCTGCGGGGTGTCGACCGCTTCCAGGAACGGGCCGCCATGGTCGACAACCAGGGTCTGCAGGTGATGAACCACATGCTCGGCGGTACAGGCTACATCACCCACCTGGCCACCATCTGGCCCGAATACGACCTGGGCACCTGGGACCTGCTCGAGGCGGGCGACTACGTGGCCGCCCAGGCCCGCCTCACGGCTGCCAACTGGCCGTGGCAGAGTTTCCGCGGAAAGATGTGGAAACGGACCGGAGCCGAGAGTCCGGTCGTCAAAGCGGCCCTGGAACTCTGTGGACGGCCCGGTGGCCCCAGCCGGCTGCCGACCCGCGAGTTGACCTCCGAAGAGAAGGCCGAACTGCGGAACATCCTCGAACGGATCGGCGTGCCGGACCTCGTGTAGCCGCTCAACCCCGGGACTACTTCTTCAAACCCACGCAGTACAGGTGTCCCCGGGTACGAACGATCATCCGGCCGTCAGCGATTGCCGGCGTGCCGACGATCGGCTCGCCCATGTCGTTCTTGGCCAGGATCTCGAGCTTGTCCGAGCTCTTCAACACCACCATGTAGCCATTCTCGCCGGCAATGTAGATCTTGCCGTCGGCATAGATCGGCGAGGCGAAATACTCGCAGGTGTTGTTGATCCGCTTGGGCCCCCACAGCTTCTTGCCGCCGGCGATTTCGAATCCGGTGGCAATGCCGCCCCCCTTGACCAGCAGCATGCGGCCGTCGACGACCAGCGGCGAGACAATGTGGTCGATCTGCGAGGGATTGTGCATCCAGAGCACGTGGGTCTTGGTCACATCACCACGACCGCCGGCACGGACGGCATGGATCGACTGGTCTCCGGCTTTCTCCGACGGAGTGTCGAACCTGGCACCGGCAAAGTTGTCCTCACTGAGGAACGCCTTGTCGAGCTCGATGCCTTCGAGCACCCCGTCCTTGTTCAGGTCTCCCTTGTCGAAGGTCTTCTTGAAGAACGCCTCGGGGATCTTTCGCTTTCCGACCATCGCCTGCATCTCGGCCTTGGACAGTTTTCCGTCTCCGTTGCCACCACGGCCCACTTCGGCCCCCTTGGCATCGGCCGACTGCAGCCACTGGTTGGCAATCCCACCGCTCTGCAGCGAGACATAAATCCGGTCGCCAAAGCTGACCGGCGTGGTCTTGATGTTCCGCAGCAAGGTGCGAGCGTGCCACAATCGCTTGCCGTTGTCGGGGTCGTAACCGATCAGCATCCCGGTGCCACCGACGACAATCTCGTCGCCCTGGCTGCCCTTGGCCACGACCGGATGCGAGTAATTGACCGCCTGATCGCTGCGATCGTCCTTCCACAGCACCTTGCCCGTCCTGGTATCAAGAGCGTAGAAAGCCGCGTGCAGGTCGTCGTCCTGGACAAACAGCAGCTTGTCCTTGTAGAGCACCGGTGACATGGCCGGGCCCCAGTCGAAGATGTAGTAAGGCACCGGCATCTCGCGATGCCATTCAATGTCCCCGTCCTTGGCATCCAGCGCCACCATGCCGACATAGGCGTGGTAGAAGTAGACCCGCTTGCCGTCACTGGCCGGTGTCGTCGCGGCCAGGCTGTTGGTCTTGTGCACCTTGGTCGCATCGCCCATGTCCCACTGCTTGCCCCATTCGAAGCGGCCACTGGCCGCATCGAAGGCGTACAGCGCCACGTGGCCGGGATCGCCCAGGGCCGAAACGAACACGCGACCACCGGCGATGATCGGGCAGCCAACTCCGTCGCCGATCTCTGCCGACCAGAGTACGTTCTTCGTCGGAGAGAACTCGGCCGGCATTGCCGCCTTGGAGGTGGAGATCCCGTTGCAGTTCGGACCTCGGAACTGAGGCCAGTCCTCTGCCTGGACCGGGGAAATCGCCAGGACACTCGCTGCCAGCACCGCGGACATCGTTCGCAACATGATCTCGTTCTCCGGATCTCTTTGAAGCTCGGCTGTGGATCAACTGGTTTCGATGCCGGCCATCCTATCCGCGGCCGGGTCCACGTGCCACTTCGAAGGGCGATCCGGCGCTAGCCCTTCAACGCCCCCACGCTGACCCCCTGCACGAAGTATTTCTGGAACATCACGAACACGGCCAGCATCGGCAAAAACGCCACAGTGGCCCCGGCCATCGCCAGTCCCAGGTCGAATTCGCTCAGCGTGCTGACCAGCTTCGAAACCCCCACCGGCAGCGTGTACATCTCGGGCCGGTTGGTGACGATCAACTGCCACAGGTACTCGTTCCAGGCCCCCATGAAACTGAAGATCGCTACCGCCCCCAGGGCCGGCCGCGACATCGGCAGCACGATGTGCCAGAAGACCCGCCACGGACCAGCCCCGTCGATCCGCGCCGCCGCCAGCAACTCGTCGGGCACCTGCATCATGAACTGGCGGACCAGGAAAATGCCGAAGGGATAGCAGAGAAACGGAGCGATCAGCCCGGGGTAGGAATCCATCCAGTCGAAGCCAACCACCAGCAGGTACAGCGGGATCAGCGAGACCTGGCGAGGGAGCATCATCGTGGCGACCACCAGCCAGAAGGCCACCGCACGACCGGGAAACGACAGCTTGCCCAGGGCGTAGCCGGCCAGGGCGCTGGTGAGAACCGCCGAGAACGAGATCGAAGCGGCCACCAGCAGGCTGTTGAGCAACCAGCGGGCGGCCGGGCGGCGACCTTCCCAGGCCCCCCCGTCCTCACCTCCGAACAGCTTTTCGTAATTGGCCGTCGTCGGGTTCTCCGGAAACCACTCCGGCGGGGTCTTCATCGCGTCGCTCTGCAGCTTCAACGAGCCGGTCGTCATCCAGTACAGCGGCAGGATGGCCGCGGTCGCGGCGACCAGCAACACCAGCCACGCCGCACACCGGCCCAGGCCTGCAAGCAAGCTCGACGATTTCGGTGCCTGTGATTGGCCGGGCATCACTTCCGTCTCAATCCAACCGGGTCTTCCGCCCGAGCAGGCGGAACTGAAGAATGGCAATCGTGCCCAGGGCGACCAGCAACACGCTGCCCTGTGCGGCGGCATAATCGAAATCGTACATCGGAGTGAAAGCGGTCTCGTACATCCCGTAGACGATGGTCCGCGTGCCGTGGGCCGGCCCGCCATTGACCGTCAGCAGGAGCACCACCACGAAGACCTGGAAGACCCCGATCGTCTGGGTCACCAGCACGAACAGCGACGCCGGACGCAGCAGGGGCAGCGTCACGTGCCAGAAACGTCTCAGCGGCCCCGCCCCGTCGATTCGTGCTGCCTCGTACAGTTCCGGAGGAATTCCGCCCAGCGCCGCCAGAAATATGATGATCGGCTGGCCAAGGCTCCAACTGATCACCACCACCGCCAGCGAAGGCAACGCCGTGTCGGTCCGACCCAGCCAGTCGAACTCCAGGCCCAGCAGCGAACCGGTGACATGGTTGAGCAACCCGTACCGCTGATCGAAGATCCACAGCCAGACCATCGCCAGGCACACGCCACCGGCGACCACCGGCACGTAGAAGGCGAACCGGAAAAACGATCGGGCCCATCGGCCCATCGGGAAGACCACCGCCGAAACTCCCAGGCTCAACACCCAGACGGTCGGCACCACCAATACGACGAACCCACAGGTGTTCTTCACCGCGGCCCAGAACGTCTCGTCGCCGATCAATCGATGGTAGTTTTCGAGTCCGATGAACCGCGTCTCGCGCAACTGGACGTCGAAGAACCCCAGTGCCACACCGTGGATCAGCGGCCAGAGCACGAACGCGACAAAAGGAATCGCGGCCGGCAGCAGGAACATCCACCCGCCCCGCCGGAACCGCGGCACCGTCTCGATCGCCGCGCTGCTCACTGTGCCGACTCCTCACCCGGGTGGCCAACGGATTGTGTGCTGGCCAACTGGCCGCGCAAAACACCCTCCGCCTCTCGTTCAAATCCGGCCAGCGCCTCGGCCGGCGTCTTCAGGCCCAGGAATGCCGACTGCAGGTACGGCGGCATCCGCTTGCGAATGTCGTAGTAGCTGGGCGAGGTCGCCCCCATGTCGGCCACCGGGCATTCGGCAGCCAGGTCCAGGATCCGAGTCACGTCGGGCTGGTCGGCAAAAATCGGCCCCACGCTCTTGCGGCCGGGCAACATCTGGGACGCCCTCGCGTAATGGCCAACCGTCTCGGTGCTGGTCAGGAACTTGACGAATCGCATCGCGGCCTCGCGACGGTCCGGGTCCTCCTGGCGAAAGACGACCAGGCCGTTGGTCGAGACCGGCAGTGTCGTCGGAACCTCCGGCCGGGTCGGAGGCAAAGTGTAGAAGACCTCCATGTCGACCCGGCCATCACCATTGAAGTCGGCGGTGATCTTGCCGTCTCGAAGCGCGTTCTCGTACGTGCGCCGCATCGAGACACCACTGGGAATCGCGACCGTCTGACCACGCCAGAACATGTCAAAGAAGCCGTACCCGGCTGTGGCCACATTCGACTGGATCCAGCCCTTTCGCTTCGCCTTCACCAGCCACTCCAGTGCAGCCACTCCCTGTGGAGAATTCAGTGCGACCCTCGAGTAGTCACGGTCGTGGTACACCTCGGCACCGAAGGCCCAGAAATACTGCAGCACCCGGTAGTCACCCTGTTCGCTGGCACACTGCATTCCCAGAGGAGTCACCCCCGGACCGGCAATCGCCTCGAGAGCCGTCTCGAACTGATCCCAACGCCACCGGGGATCCTCGTCGGTGGGCAGCAGGTCGCCCAGGCCCTGGGAATCCCATGCTGCGCGATTGAGCACCAGCACCTGGACCCAGCCACACAACGGCACGGCGTGCAGACTCCGCACACCGTCAGAGCCGACCAACCGGGACGCCTCGAACATCCTCGGCTGAAAATCGTGCTCGATCCCCTCGACCAGTTCGTCGAGCGGTTCGAGCACACCCTGGTACCAGAACCCGCTGGTGCGACCGACATAGTCCATCAACACGTCCGGCGGCCGGCCACCCAGTACGCTGATCGGCACCTTCCGCGGCAGATCCTCCCAGTTGAGACACTGGGTGCGGATGACGATGTCGGGATTCTCAGCCATGAACCGTCGCGCCAGGAACCTCTCGAAGTCCCCCACCTCCTTCACCTCGTCCCCGAATTCCGGCACCTGCTGCACCATCGGCTGGTGCCAGTACTCGACGATCACGCGTCCCCGGCTGTCACGAACCGGTCGCTGGCGACTGCAACCGGACCAGGCCGAGAGACCGAGAACCGGCAGGCTGGCCAGCCACTGACGTCGCGTGTGCCGAAAACCGGTCACAGTCGATCTCCCGTCTCGGGGTGGAAAAGGTGCGCCCGGGACAGATCGATCGCCACCCGGCACAGTTGATCAATCCCGAACTCCCCGTGACCCTCGATCCTTGCCAGCAGTTGCGGACCGCCCAGGTCCAGATCGACCAGGTACTCGGAACCCAGAAACTGGGTCCCCTTCACCGTCGCCTCGACGTCTCCGCCTGTCTCATCCAGCCGCAGATCCTCGGGCCGAACTCCGAAATCGACCTCGGTGACCTGGGACGCCGCCTGGCCGAGTTCCCCGGACAGCCGAATTCTTGCCCCACCGGCCACCAAGACCGGCGTGTCCGAGTCGTTCTCGATCCGGCCGCGGATGATGTTCATCGGGGGATTGCCGATGAACTCGGCCACGAACCGGTTGGCCGGTTTGAAGTACACCTGCTGCGGTGGTCCGACCTGGTGAATCCGGCCCTGGTGCATCACCACGATCCGATCCCCCATCGTCATCGCCTCGACCTGGTCGTGGGTCACGTAGACCATCGTGGCCCCC
>MDTE01158789.1_pt1 | contig 31148 bp, 24 predicted proteins | sample 811231 | NCBI WGS metagenome assembly MDTE01 (sample SAMN05326651, study PRJNA326480) | marine metagenome | isolation source: seawater | place: Indian Ocean: Red Sea | collected 2010 | reverse complement strand
TTTCGTAAAAAGGTTAAATTAATAAGAATATCGATTATTCGTATTACTTGCAATAGTGCCAGCTGATGTTAGTGTCTTGGGCATGAAAACTTTAGTTGTAGTATTGGCTTCTGTAGCGTTTTCGGTCGGTGGTGCGGGTTATTACGTAGTTACTTCTGAATCTGAAGGTGCACAAAAAATATACCGTGGTCTTCTTGGGATAAACGAGTGTGAGGTTAACACTTGCTCCGAAGTTGGAGATAAACCAACTTGTTCTTCTGAAGAAAAGTCAGCTTGTGGTGCAAGCTGCGATGAAGAGAAGACCGAAGACCAGAATCCCACTTAATTCTAGTTAATCAGATTAACGAAAAATCTTGGCCCACAGATTCGCTCTGTGGGTTTTTTATTGAGCAATTTTATTTTGTTTCTACAGGCAATCAATATAAGAGGATTAACTAGAGTTGAATCAAGTTTGTTTGATTTTGCTTATTTTATTGGCAAGTGAGCACTCAATTGAAATTAGATCTAGTTTAAGTCAAGCTTGATTGGGTTAGGAAAAGTGAGCCCAGAGCAGGAGTTGAAAAAGACGATTTTGGATAGTAGCTTTTCCGTTAACCAATCAGGATTGTAAATTATGGCAAATTTTCTTAGTCAGAATTGGCTGCTTCCACGCCGACATTTTTTACGTGGACTAGGTGTTTCGCTTGGCCTGCCGATGCTCGATAGCATGCGGCCGTTGCGTGCCGCTAAGGCTGTCGAGTTGCCTCGCCGCAGCATCTTTGTTTATTTGCCAAACGGAGTGAACACGCACGATTACGAGTTGACGCAGGCAGGAACAGACTATGAATTCTCTCGCATCCTAGCGCCCTTGGCTGGGCACAGAGGGAACATTACTCCGATTAGTGGCCTTCATCATCCTAATGCTTTTGGTATTGCACATAGTGCGACGCAGACGTGGCTTACTGCGGCCAAGCATGGACCGACTGATCGGAATACGATTTCAGTCGATCAGTTAATCGCTGGCGTGACAGGATCGAAGACGCGATTTCCATCGCTCGAATTGAGTAATCAGGGACAGCCGTTATCGGTCAGTGCTGATGGAATTGCATTGCCAACCGAGAAAAACCCAGCGGTGGTGTTTCAGGGATTGTTCACCGAGCCTAAGGGTGGGATCGACAAGCAGCGGCGGCGTTTGCAACGCAAGCAAAGTATGCTCGATCTAGTTCTGGATGATGCGAAATCGCTCTCGAACAAATTAGGTAATGATGATCGCGGTAGGCTCGAACAGTATCTGGTGGCCGTTCGCGAGGTGGAGGTGCGTACCAAGCGGGCTGAGGCGTGGCTCGAGTTGCCGAGGCCAAAGATCGAGTCGAGCGTTGCCGCGAAGCTTAATCGAAATATTGAACTCAAGCGGTTGGGTGAGTATTTGCGGACAATGTACGACATTATAGTGCTGGCGTTTCAGACCGACATGACGCGTGTGGTGACGTTCAACACCGGCAATGAGGGAACCGGCCCGGCTGTGCCAGAGATCGGTATCAGCCGAGACCGGCATTCGCTTTCCCATCACAATGGGGATAAGGACCTCCTACAGCAGCTCACGAAGAGCGACGAGTTCAACGTCCAACAGTTTGCCTATTTTCTCGACCGACTTGCAGAGGTTCAGGATGGCGAAGGGTCGCTTCTTGACACGACGATTTCGCTTTATGGCAGTGGACTTTCTTATGGCAACAGTCATGGCACGACCAGCCTGCCACTTGTGCTAGCAGGTGGGAATAAACTTGGTTTTAGTCATGGCAGCCACGTGGATTTCAACCAACAGGTTAAGGGATTCAAGGGATATGGTAATGGAATTAGCATATATCACAGTCCAGTTAATTCCGGAGCGCATTTCAGCAACCTGTTGCTGACCATTGCGCAAAAAGCGGGGGTCGAGAAAGATGTGTTTGCGGATTCCAACGGCGAGGTCTCGGAGGTTCTTACGTGAGCTTGACAACGCGCTGCAAAACCTGCGCTTGGTTAAGTGTGATTGTTTTTACCCTTACTCTCCTTGTCTTGAACTGTACGATTTTGGCTGAGGAGAAAGTGTCAGTGGATGTGGCAAAGGCTCATGTGCCCAAGCCGGGCATATTCCCTCCGATCGGAGCAGGTATTCATTACAACGGGGACCTTGTGATCAGTGATCCGATGAATCGCCGAGGTGCCCTCCGAAAAAGTCAGCATGCGTTGAGACATTACTTCGCTATGCTGCCTTACGGAATGGTTTGGTATCACGGTGCGCCGGCTGACATCCGTGATATTCCACTGGGAACTCACCTGCACGGGCGGTTCATGCTGCCGCTTGAAGGAGAAGAGAAAACAATCTCGTTGAAGGAGAATCTGGTCAAGCGGACACCAACGCTTCGTTTTAACCACGCGATTCTGCTGGAGGACGACGCCAGTTTTTATTCGCGACGAGGCCGGTCGTGGAAGGTGCTTGGCTTTGAGCAAGGCGCTGGCCCCGCGCCCCGGTTGAAACTCTCTGTAGAGCCGGTCGGACCAGAAATTGAGGGTGGCATTAACAAACCAGCGTTGTTCGATATTGACGATAGTACTCGAGTTTGGAAAAACCGGCAGTTGGTAGACAAGGACCAGATCGAGCCAGGGCAGGAAGTTCAGGTGAATCTGACTTGGGGACCGTTTGATAGTCTGGCTACAACCGATGTTTGGTTGGATGACGAGAGTTTGATGGCTTGCAGAGAGATTCAGCGGCAGCGGCACCTGCGACTCATACGTTCACGGTTTCTGCCCGGCTGGGTGGATGATGTAAAAAACTTCGATACCGGTGGAGGCGAGATAACGGTTACATTGTTTGGGGGAATGGATCCGGTTTTATATAAGGAAATTAAGCATAATAAGTCAGCCAAGATTTGTGATGCAGCGAACACGCTCCGTACTTGGAGTTACCATCAAGAATATTCTGTTCACGGGCAAACCGTGGAATGGACTGAGACCGATAATCCACCACTGGGTAGTAGTGGGTTTCAGCTACGAGTGAAACTATCTCAGATGCTGGAAGGCTTTCGACCGGGTCGTATTGTCCGGTTGAAGGGGCCATGGACTTATGTGTTGTTGCCGGCTGATGAATGGATTGCGAGTCCTGAGGAGTTTGAAGAGTCATCAAAGCTGCGTTTGCCGTGAGCCTTTTTTATAATAGCCAAATTTTTTCGGTAGCCGTTATTTTGTTTTGGTTGGTTACTTTCGGCATGGTGGAGGCAGCGGAGTTGGATTTTTCAACCCGTAACTTTTTTAAGGTTCACTGTCTTCGGTGTCATGACAGTGAAAAGCAAAAAGGGAAGTTCAGGCTCGATAATCTTTCGACTGATTTCACGAATCCGTTGATCGCGGAAAAATGGAATGAGGTACGATTTCGTATAAATGCAGCCGAGATGCCGCCGAAGGCCGAAAAGCAACCAACGGCAGATGAGATTGGAGCTGTAGTTGACGAACTGACAAGGCGGATCCGCGAAGGGGCCGCAGTACGCTTGGCTAAGCGAGGTTCGCTGGAGCACTTTCGATTGAGTCGTCAGGAGTACGCCCATACCGTCTATGATTTGCTCGGAGTAGTCTACGATGTCGAGGCTCCTGGTGCTTTTAACGAGGATCCTCGTCTTTATGGATTTGACCGAATTGGTGCCCTTTTGTCTGTGGCTCCATCACATATCGAGCGATACTTTGACGCGGCTGAGACTGTGGTGAAAAAGGCGTTGGACGACTCGAAAATACTAACCAAGATCGATCGTCACCAAGCTGGCGAAGGAAAGCGACGACTTTTACAACTGGGTGAGGGCTGGGGATTTAATTTGCAAAATTCCGGCTATTATCGCCTGAAAATTCGCGCTAGTGGACTGCCTGCTTTCACCGGTCGAATCCCGCGCTTGTCGATTTGGCACCGGCATCACAAGCGATCATTCGATGGAGTGGACTTGGTTGCGGTAGAGGATGAGCCCGAGATCATCGATTTTGAGGGATTGTATCCCGCTGGCAGTTATGAAATTCGAAACCATGGCCGAACACAGAAACACGCCAACGGTGCATACAAGTTGTTTCGCAACCAGTTGATCGACGACACAAACTCGGTTGCAATGCTGAAAACGAGGCATCCTTCCCCGTGGACAAAGGTAGTGGATGAGCAGGGAAGACCGGTTATGCCATTGCTCCTTATTGACTGGATTGAGATTGAGGGGCCGATTAAGACCGAAGTCGACTTGGCCAAGCGTAAAGGTTTGATGCCCGTCAACAAAAAGGATGCCGATGAAATCCGGTCGTGTCTGAAGCGATTCGCTGAGCGGGCATGGCGCCGGCCGGTAATGGATGCAGAGATTGAGCGCTACGTGAAATTACTCTCTACCGAGCAAGAGGCTGGCGAATCGTTTCGTGCTGCTTACAGTTCGACCCTTACTAGTATGCTTGTGTCTCGTAGTTTCTTTAACTTAGAAGAGGGCTCCAACGGCGAAAAAAGTTTGTGGTTGAATGACTTCGAATTAGCCAGTCGGCTATCATATTTTCTCTGGAGTTCTATGCCGGACGAGCTGCTCTTTGCGGTTGCAAGTGAGGGGAAATTACATCAGCCCCACACTTTAGCGCAACAAGTGGACCGTATGCTTGCCGACCCGAAGATCAATCGTTTTTTGGAATCCTTTCCAAAACAATGGCTGCAACTTCATAGAGTTGGCATGTTTCAACCCGATCCCGATCTCTATCCTGATTATGATCCTTGGCTTGAGGAAAGTATGGTTGAGGAAACCACTACATACTTCGCTGAGATGTTCACGAAAAACTTGCCTTTGCATGAGGCGATTGATTCTGATTGGACTATACTCAATTCACGTTTAGCCATCCACTACGGGATATCTGGACCGTACCCACGGGGTTTTGCCAGACTAAAGCTTGGACCGGAAACTGGACGAGGGGGTATTCTAACTCAAGCATCTATTCTATCGTTGACATCGGATGGCACAAGACACCGACCAGTTCACCGGGGAGCCTGGGTGTCCGAGGCAATTCTTGCTCATACACCTCCACCTCCACCTCCAAATGTTGATCCATTAGAACCGATCATGAGTAATAGGCCCAAGACAACTATTCGGTCTCAGTTGGAGTCGCATGCTAGAGATCCTAACTGCATATCGTGTCATTCCAAAATTGACCCATTGGGTTTAGCTTTTGAGAATTTCAATGCAATAGGTCGTTGGCGAGATTTTGAAAAAGTGCAGGGTGGAGTCGGAGAGGATCCTCCTGTTAATGCTTCTGGAGTGATGCCAGACGGGCAACATTTTGATAATCCATTTGAGTTCAAAAAATTACTAGCCAGACATGATCATCTGGAGGAGGCATTTATGGAGCATTTAGCCACCTATGCTTTAAGGAGAGTCATTACTGTGGATGATATGGTTCAGCTTCGTTTAATTTCTGCATCAACAAAAACAGATGAATATCCTTTGCGAAGTCTAATACGGCAATTAATCCTTTCTGATTTATTTAGAAAGCGTTAGCCATCGTAAGATTATTCATTACTTTTATTTGTACTTAAAATTTAATCTTAATATTTTTTGTTGTGACTATAGGCTTGGTTACAGTGAAAGTTGTTGTACGATTGTCGCCGATTGATGGACCAACTTCCCAAACCGGAAATTATTGTTACTCATGATGGGGATCTCGATGGATTGCTATCTGGAATGCTTTTACAAAAACTCTCTGGCACCTTATTTGGAGAGGAGATTCGTTTATTGGGTTACCAAACTCATGCGTGGCATAGTCGATGCCTTAGGGAAAATTCTGCATGGGTTAGTGACTTAGCTTTTGAAGAACGGATGGATCGTATAAACTGGGTAATAATTGATCATCATATAACTTCAGTAAAGCCTACAAAGGCTCGCTTGGTTCACGATGAATCCAAAAGTGCATGTATGTTGGCATATGGGCTTTGTAAGGATCATGGCTTGCAGTCTGATGCTTTAGATCGCTTGGTGCATTTAGCAAACGTAGGAGATCTTTTTTTGCGTGATGATCCTGACTTTGAAATTGCTAATGATTATGGTTCGCTTGTTAAGACATACGGATTTTGGAACGTTTATTCTGTGGTAGATGGAGATCCAGAAAAGTTATTGGATCACCCTCTGTTGGAAGTTATGCGTGTAAAGAGGGAAGTGGAAGATCCAATGGGACTTAAGTGGAGTCGGAAGAATATTCAGGAAATTACTCCTGAAGTAGGCTTGGTAAAGACTGTAGTTGGTAATTCTAATGTGATTCTTAATCATTTGCTTCGTGAAGAGTCCCAACCTTATAAGGTTTTAATTATGCTCAATAGGATCGGCAATAACCAGTTTATGGTAAGCCTTAGGAGTTCTAATGGAGAGGCGCTAAGAATGGCTAAACAGTTGCAAGGTGGAGGTCATGCTAATGCATCTGGGGCGGCTTTACCTAAAAGCGTTCAGCGTGTAGCTGATGCAGTGGATTACCTTAAGACAGCATTGAATCCTATAACCCATTCGCAAGAAATTTTACCTGATAATTTAGAAGCGCTTTTTGACAGTGCAAAAATTTAAGGAGCGAATTTATTATTTATAAGTAGAAAGTATGATTTTTATGTTGGCACTATTGTCGGCATGGGGCTAGATTTTGTTGGTCGAATTCGTATATAGGCAATCGCCTGTCAAGGAGATGAACGTCGATACAGTCATTTGGGATAAGCTCAGTCGAGTGGTTGTGGTTTTATTGGTTCTAGCTGCTTTAGTTTGGGTGGCAGTTCTTTATTTTCCTCTTATGCATCAAAATGAAGCTATGAGACAGCAGATTATTGAGATGGATCAACGCATTCAACACGAGGAAACAGTTAATCGAGAATTGCGTTTAGAGATTGACTCACTAAAGAGCGATCCCAAGACAGTAGAGCGATTGGCTCGTGAGCAGTTGGGGCTGGCTAGACCCAATGAAACGGTAGTTCGCTTTGATGTTTCCGGTGAATAGTCTTTTGTTCTTCTTCTTTAGATTACTCCTTGGTTCTTGAATTTTTCTGTATAAGAAACAAAATTGCGTAGTGTGAAATATCGTCGATTTGGTAAAACGGAGCTTCAAATTCCAGTATTTTCTTGTGGGGGAATGAGGTATCAGCATAAGTGGGAGGATATTGCTCCCAATGACGTGCCGGAAGATGGTCAAGCTAACCTTGAGGCTACAATACATCGATCTATAGAATTAGGTATTAATCATATTGAGACGGCACGTGGTTACGGATCATCAGAGATGCAACTTGGCTTCGTATTACCCAAACTTCCTCGTAACGAGATAATCGTCCAAACCAAGGTTGCTCCCTTTGCTACGCAGAAAGAGTTTCTCGATACGTTCGATAAGTCGATGGAATATCTACAATTGGATCACGTTGATCTTTTATCGCTTCACGGGATCAACAATGCTCAATTTCTGGAATGGTCATTACGAAAAGATGGTTGTGTTGATGCAATCCATAAACTGATAGGTGAGGGGAGAGCTAAACATATCGGGTTTTCTTCACATGCTTCAACGCATATTATTAAGGCTGCGATTGAGAGTGACATGTTTGAATATGTTAACCTCCACTGGTATTTTGTTAATGATCTAAATTGGTCATGTATTGAGGCAGCTGCTCAACGTGATATGGGAGTGTTTATTATTAGCCCAAATGATAAAGGCGGAAAACTATACGCTCCTCCTGTTAAGCTAGTCGATCTTTGTCGCCCTTTATCGCCTATGCAGTTTAACGCCTTATACTGTTTGAATCGTCCTCAGGTACATACACTAAGTTGTGGGGCATCTAAGCCAGAGGATTTTGATGAACATATTGCAGTTCTGGAACATTATGAAAAAATAGAAGAGGTAATGTTACCTATTGAGTTACGTTTGAGAGAGGAAATGGAGCAGGTGCTTGGCAAGGATTGGTGCGATCGATGGTTTGAGAATATTCCGGAATACCTTGAAATACCGGGACAGATTAACATTCTTGAAATTATACGTTTATGGACTTATGCCAAGTCACTTGACTTGGTTGATTGGGGTAAAATGCGTTACAATTTATTAGGTCAGGCTGATCACTGGTTTCCAGGTGAAACTGCGGCAAAATTATCTGAGCTAGATATCACCAAAAGTTTAGCCCATAGTCCTTTTTCAAAACTTATTCCAGAAATACTCAATGAAGCTCATGAAATGCTTTATGATTCACCAGTTAAACGGCTTAGTGAGTCGGATTAGTTTACAGTAGTATTATCATTACTAGTCACACGAATTGGCTTATTTTCACGATAGGACTTTTCACCTAATTCTGAGAGAATGAAGCTCATCCTTACATCCTCATGTGTGACTGGAACAGGAGTTTCTTGCTGTATGCAATCCCTGAAAGTTTCTAATTCTCTTTGATATGCTTCTCGGTAGCGAGTCGGGAAAGAATGTTCAATCTTCGGGCGACGGAGGCCATCATTATTTGATAGCAATGTGGTAATAGGAAGTCGGTTTTCAGCCTGTAACATTCCTTCACTACCAAAAACTTCAATGCGTTGATCGTAGCCATAAGAGGCAAATCTGTTTACATCAATACTAGCTATCATCCCATTATCATATTTTAGTGTTACAAGAACATTATCTAGATCATTTAATGCGCCAATTTCTTTAACAAAACTACTTCCTGCCGTATAGATTTCTACTGGATCTTTGTTTGTTATAAAGCGCAACATGTCAAAGTCATGTACAATACAATCATGGAAAATTCCGTTCGACTTACTGATGTATTCCATAGTTGGTAGTGGTGAATCGCGTGATGTAACTCTTAGCATTTGTAGTTGGCCAACTTTTTTGTTTTTAACTTCAGATGCTAAATTGGAGAATGATGGGTCGAATCTGCGGTTGAATCCAATAAACAATGGCATATTGATTTTTTTAGATAATTCAAAGCAGCTATCGATTTCGTCAAGGCTATTACCGAGCGGTTTTTCAGAAAAAACAGGTTTTCTTGCTTTTAAAGAAGCTTGAATTTGATGGTGATGCTCGTTTGTTGGTGAAGCAACAATTACAGCGTCAATATCAGATTGTCCAAGAGGTCCATCAATATCAGTTGCATAGTCGCATTCTAAGCCTTTTGCTGTACGCTTTGCTAGTAATTCATCCAAGTCCATTACACATTTAAGATTAAGTTCTGGAATTGATTGGATGCTTTGGATATGGAATTTTCCTGCTCGGCCAAGCCCAAAAAGTGCGATGTTTAATTTTTCTGGTTGATCCATGTAATAAATATTTTTGACTATAATTTTATTTAAATTTAAGGATGATTATATTGACGGTTCGAACCAATTAAAATGAACGAATATACTCAAAAATTCTCTTAACTATTATTTAGTTGGCTTTTAATTCTTTTACCGTTTTTGCTCCATTCTTTCTGAGAAGTGAGATGGCTTTTTCTTTTTTACCTTTTTGGGCCCAGTCTAGTGGAGTTCCTGATGCGTATACTTTAACTCCTTCTTTTGTTAATGCATTAACTTTAGCTCCTTTGCTTAATAATAGTTCTATGATGCGGCTATCATCTGATAGACTCGCTGAGTGTAAAGGGGTAACGCCAGATTTGCTTTTCGCGTTTATATCAGCCATGTTTTCAATTAGAAATGCTACAAAACCATATTTATTATTACTAGTTGCATAATGCAATGGAGTGTGACCAGAGCTAGTTATTGCATTAACTTTGGCTCCTGCTTCCAATAGAATTTTGGCGTTTTCTGTTTTATCATTTTCAATAATATAGCAATGAAGTGGTGTCATGCCGCGTCCGTCTTTTGAGTTAATATCGCCTCCTGCTGAAATTAATTTTCTAATAACGTTTTCTGTGGATGCCCAATGAAGTGGGGTTCGGCCGTTTTGATCAAGACTGTTTACATCCGCTCCTGACTCCAAATGTTCTCTAACTTGTTTAATTGCTCCGAGTGAAGCAGCTTCCCAAATAGGTATGCCGGGAGCTTTCTTTGTTAGTTGTTCCTGTGGTGCAGGATTTATTTTTTTAGGCTGTGTTTCTAATGTTTGTGGAGTTGGTGTATTAGATGAATCTTTTGAATTAGAATTTATGGGTGTTTGATTGGATTCATTACAACCTATCAAAAATGGAATGGCTAAAATAAAAATATAAAGTACCTTCATTAAAAACAAATTGTGACGTTGATTTAAAAATTTTTCAAGTGTGACTGGAAGACATATCTGTCTTGCAGTAAGATTTATCAAATTAATTCCTTTATCATTAAAAATTAAATGATCTGCTTAAGGTTGTTTAACTTCTATTAAAAGTTCGTTTCTCCTTAAGAACGGCGGAGTCCATGGAGTATCGTAAAAAGCGTTGATTAGTTCACCTTGAGGCAGTAAGTCGTTTTTTTTGATCCAATTTTTTAGTTGTCTTTGAATTTTTTTGGGTGCTCCTTGAACCCTTCGACCTGAATAGCGGTGTACGGCGTATAAGCCAGATGCTCTAGTAAGAGTTTCTACGGATTGATTAACTGGTACCGGAATATCTTTTGTATCAATCTTAGAGGGGAGCACAAAGGCCATAGTTTTTTCTCCTTTTTTTTCACTAGTGAAAACTGGAGTAGTCATTGCTATTTTACTTTTTTTCGAATTGCCACGGTCTATGTAGTTGAACAGTCTCATGAAGCCACTACCTTCATTGTTTTCCATTTTTGTTTGTACTAGATTTAATTCTGAATAACGACGTAATTCTAGTGGCCCTTCACGTAGCAAGACATTATGAGAAGCTTCTTCATAGCCAGCACGACTAAGTTTAATACTTGAACAAGCTGTTAGAAAAACGACTAAAAGACATAAGGTTATTAATTTAATCATGATGCTGATAATTTATTCTGTAAGTTCTTTAAGAATTGCAGTTTTAATGTTCGGATTTGTCTTTTTGTTCTCATGAATAATTACAGTAAATGAGAGCTGTAATTTTTTACCAGCTTCAAGGGTGAGTTTGCTTTTATTCCCTTTTTTCATCGCATTACGACCAAATTGATTAGCAACCATTAAGCCGTAGTCACGGTTATGCCACCATGGGATACGGGGTGTTTCAGTATTAGCTAAGATAGTAATGCCAACCCAATTGCCTTCAATTTCGCCTGAATAATCACACCAAATTGCTGATTTTCCCCAAGTTTCTTTAGCATTAATTTGGCCGGCACTGTTACGAATTTGTCCGCCATTTTTCTCGATTAATGGAGTAGCTAATCGTACGCCGAGTCCCATTTCTTCCTGATCCCCAAAATAGAAATCATGAGGTGATGAAAAATTGCTGTCGTATTTTAACCGCCAACTGTTCTTAGCTAGACTTATATGAAATCTGTCAGTTTGGTGGCAGATTAATTTACCGTCTTTGGTTTCGAAACGATTCAATACGGAGAATGTTCCCGTTGATATTCCTCCCTTTGGTCTAGTAATAAAGCGTTCATGTATAACTTTTGCGCCTCGGTTGCGCCAAAAGTCCGAGTCTGAAATATCTCCAAATGCCATCCAGATTCCAGGATGCATTGAAGCATGGTCGTTGGCATCCACGCCTTCGATAGGAGGATGATTACGTGTGACTTGCGTGCCGCTGAGTGTTCGAATGTTTTTAAAGAATGGCCGGTGAGTTTTGATGTCATTATAAACATATGTACCAACATCCTGAGAGTTGATGTGGATGGTAAATTGTCCTTTGGACTCCTTAAAATTAACCTTACCACTGGAACTTGAATTGGATATTGAATGGTTGTCATCTTTGCAGCTAACAAGATAAGCAGTGAGATCAGCCATTTGTTGTGCATTCAACAACATGTTAAAAGTACTGGGCATTGGGGAGATATTTGTGCTTTTTCTGTTTGCGATTTGTTTTTTGTTTAAAGTAACACTTTGTCCAGCCTGTAAGCCTAGTTTGAAGGTTAATCCACTTTCTTCAAGTGCCATGCCTGCATAGGTTTTTCCATCTTTCATTTCAACAATATGAGTGCGATAGCCTTCTACAAGCCTAGCATTTGGTTCTAGGATTGAGTTTAGTATTGTCATTGCATTATCACGCGAACCTATGCCGTTGAGTTCAGGCCCAAAGTTTTTGCCTATACCATTAATTTGATGGCAAGTTGAACACTGTGGCCCTTTTTTACTAAAGAAGATTTGCTTGCCTCGTTCCACATTTGCTTGTTTTAGGGCTGCCAACACATTCTGGTATTCCAAGGGTTTAGATTGTGGGTCAATGAGTGTCTGACTAAAAACAGTAATATAGTTTGATTTTCCACTTTCATTTCCATCCAATGTGTTACCTCCTAGTATTATATTATCACCGCTTTTGAATTGGCGTTGAAACAAGTCAAATACTGCATCACTGGTCTTGATATGCATTCCGGTAGCATTGAATTGCTTTAGCCAATTTGGTTTGTTGGCGCCTGATATTCTGCGGTCGTGTCCAACGTAAACATCCAACAAACACATTGCATTTAAGCTGATGAGCTTGTCTCCTCGAGAGCCTGAATCGTCATTCCGAGACATTAAAAATACTGAACCTTTTAAGGTTTCTGGAACGTGTTTAAATTTATATGAACGATCTAGGTATGCTCTGATATTCTCATTTAATTCACCTGCTATTTGTACTGAACGTTGAGTCTCTTTTTCATTAAGCTTTACTATATTTGCTTGGACTTTCGTTATATCGATTTTTTTGTAGTTTAACTTAACGAACGGGCCAACTCTTTCACCATCACGAAACATAGCCGCCCGTAGTTGAATTGACTGATTTATAGTAAAAGGTTTTTTATATGTTTTCGATCGTCCATTGGGTTCACTGCCATCAACCGTATATCGAATTCGAGTATCTTTAATATTAGCTTTTATAGCGATGGTTTGATTCTCAACAAATTCTCCACCTTTTGGACTGATTGATAATAGATTTGCCATGTTGCGTTCAACCTTGCTCAGGTAAAGAGCAGCTACAGTTGCCACATTGGCATTGGGATCGTTTACCAGTTTTTTAGCCTTTTCTGGGGTTATAAGTTGTAAGTCAAGGAGCGCTAATAAGGCTGCCAGACGTAATCCAGATTGTCTGTCCTCTAGCATAGATTGAAGTTCGTCTTGGGGCAGCATATCTCGAAGGGTTCCCCAAGCAGTGTAGAATGTAAGGCGATCTTTTTCTTTAGCTACTAAGGGTTTAATTTCAGAAGTTAATTGATTTAGTTTTGCCTGCCGAATGGTTTGCACTGCAGAAAAGCGGATTTGGGCGTTTTTATGTTTAAGAGCTAATGATAGTGATTCTTTGAAATTGTTTATTTCCTTATTACTACTGATAGGTAGACGTAATCTAATCGCACGAAGTGATTGTACTTGTTGGTTCAGTGTGCCCCTGCCTTTTGAAAATCGAAGTAGGGTTTGATTAATTCTTGAATTTTGTTTTGATTCTTTTGAATTGTATTGAGCCAGAGTCCAGATTAGCCAGGTCTCAGAGGCTTGAGTTTTTGCTTCTATAGCTGATTTGATCAACGATTCACTGGTTGGTTTTGTATTGCGTTTTATTAATTCTTCTTGTGCATCGATTCGTCTGATTGGAATGGGTTGGTCGAGTTCTTCAACAAGTTCCTGTAAGCTCCATTTATTTAAAGGTTTTAAGTGTTTAGTAGTAAACCAACCTTTATTGTCAGGTGGATTATTGTGATGCCATATTCTGAATATGCGGCCTTCATTTATTTGTTTTTTGAGTTTTGGATCACCATCCCATTTTACACCATATTCATTGCCCCAACCTAGAATCCATAGTGCTCCGTCCGGGCCAACTTCGATATCACTTGGTTTAAAGAGGCTGCCTTTGGCATCAGCGAAAATTTCTAAAGGTTTATTTTTTGTATCACTTTCTAAGAGAGCTCCATTCCATTGTGGTCTCATTACATAGGTGCATTTTCGTCCCCAATCATTAATAAAAAAAACGTTTCTGTAATCTTCTGGGAACTTGTCAAGCGAGTAGTAAATTACTCCAGTGCCAGATCCATTAAAGAAAGGGCCGCTGTGAGGTGCGGTGGGAAGATGAGAAGAGTCTGTCCAATTGAAGCTCCAAGAATGGCCCCATCCGAAATGAGCGCCATAAAAGGGCATAAATATTTTGTCTCCATCATTCTGATCATTATCTGTACCTATAAAATTAAAACCATCATCAAATGCCATATCCCAAGGATTACGAAACCCACGACTTACTATTTCGAGATTTTCTCCCATGTCGTCACACCTAAGTATGCCACCTTCACGGCCCCAGTCATCAGAAGGGTTGTGATAGTTTTTTTTGTATGTTCCAGCTGTAAATTTTTTCGAAGATGGGAACTCAGGTGAGCCTTTGGGTGATTCGACGCCCCAAAGATCTCGGAAAGGTTTCGGTGCTATTCGGCCAGGTTGAGTTAATCCTTTGGAATTACCTTTTGACATGTAGAGTTTGCCGTCTGGTCCCCAGTTAAGTCCGTGTAAGGAGTGCTCCAAGTTGCCGAGATCTGTGTAGATTTTGATATATTCGTCAGCAATGTCATCACCATTTGTATCACGGACGATTGTAAAGTCTGGTGCATTTGCCACATAAAGATCCTTCCCCTTCCATGCTAGCCCATGAATGCTGTTAAAGCCTTTGGCGAATACTTTAACGTCATCTGCAATACCGTCATGATTATGATCAATAAGAATATTAATTGTATCTCCTGGCGTGTTTTCTTTTGGTGATCTGAATTGTGGTCCTTGTGCAACGAATGCACGTCCTAGGCGATCAAAAGCCAAGCAGGTGGGATTTCTGATAAGTGGCTCGCTGGCAAATAGGCTGATTTCAAAGCCCGGAGGTAAGCTAGGAAATTTGGATTTATCAGTATTAAGATTAGTTGAATCTGCGACAGTATATGGAATGAGTCCAATTGTTAAGAGTGCAATTGGAATGGAAATCTTCATGGGTTAAAGTGTTCGTTTAAATAGCTGAGTTAATATTAATACAACAATGCATCAATAAGCTGTCTAATTTTGAAATCTATATTTCGAGCTTTTCGAGCTATTATTTAAAATCGTTATAGATCGAAAATATGAAAAGTTTTGAAACTAAAGAATTCTTATTATCGAGCCGAGAAAAATGGGTTAACTAAGATCGAGTGGGCCGCCTTGGCTAAGCTTCTTATTGCCAAAAGATTCGATCTGATGTCCTACAGCATGGGCTAAGGAGATCATTAGCCGGTTGTGTGTAGTACCTTTAAGATTGAGTGAGCGTCCCATCCGAAAGCCCAAGCCGTTTCCAATTAAAACAAATGGAATGTTATTGAGAGTATGGCTATTTCCTTTACCTAACTCATTCGTCCACACAATAGTTGTATTATCTAGAAGGCTTTCACTAGTTCCTGGTTCAGGTGTTTCTGCCAAACGCTTGGTCAAGTAGGCGAGTTCGCCTGCAAACCATTTATTAATGCGAGTGAGCTTGTCAACGGCGTCAGAATTTTTGTCAGATTCATGTGAAAGGCCGTGATGGCCGTCTTTAATATTGAGCCAGTTCATTCGCGCTTGTCCGACAGATTTAGTATATTGCAATGTTCCAACTCGTGCAAAGTCGTTCACAAAGCTGTTTACCATAAGGTCAATTTGCATCCTACTTAAGCGTGGGACATTATCGTTTTGATTGGTAATGCCAGTTTCAAATTTTGGAGGATCACTAATGAATGCGCTATCCTCTTTCAGGTCAAACTCTTGTTCTATTTGACGAACAAAATCGGCATGTTCTTCGAGAAGTTTTTGATCTTCTGAACTAATTTTTTTGGAAACTCGTTTTAAATCTTTTTGAACAATATCCAGAACACTTAGCAGGCTATCGCGATCTCGCAATTTTCCGTAAAGTTTTTTGTACATTTGATAAGGATCATCTGTTGGTGCTACTGGTTGGTTGGGGCCAGCGTATGACATTCGTGTCCATGGGTCAGCTCGATCTGATACGCCTACTCCAAATTCAAGCGAACCAAATCTCGTGCGAGTTTCATTTTGGCCTTGAAAAAAGTTTTTAATCTCTTGGTCAATAGAAATCCCTTTAGCCCAGCCAGCGGGGGTGTCAGATCCGCCTTGAATATTACCTGGGAATAGTTCAATGCCGGTTAACAAACAGCTCATTCCTCGCATATGACTGTCTCCGTCGCCGCGCACTTTATTATTCAAGCCGTTTAGCACTAGCATACGATCCCGATAAGGTGCTAGCGGTTCCATGATCTTTTTTAGTTGGAAATCAGAACCAGTGGAATCAGGCCAGAAATTTTTTGGGATGGTGCCATTTGGGCTGAACATGATTACAAGCCGTTGACGGCGGGGAGCGGTTTTAGCAAGCCCTAAACTGGGTAGGCCTATTAGGAAAGGTAGTGAGCTAGTGGATACTCCAAGATTGCGGATAAATTGTCTGCGATCGATCGTATTCATTTGTTGATTATTGCTTATGTTTCCTTTTGTTCGATTCCCTTTAAAGCGGATAATACAGCTATTTCAACCAATAGAAACTTTATGTTGTAATTCGCATTGGCAAAATCTTTGCATAGTTCACTTGAAACATCTGAACCGTAAGCCTGAATTGGTTGTTTGGCAACCTGATTAAAGAGCATTTCAACAAACCAATCATGGGCACTCGGACTGTTAATTGCATGATAGGCAAGAGTAGATGGATTATTTATACGAATAGATATTCCTTCGGCTGTAAGATATTCCGAAGAGGTGTCGATTGGCTTTCCATTGTCTGTTTCTCTAAAGCGGCCAATGCTGTCAAACTGTTCTAGGGAAAATCCTAGTGGATTAATTATACTATGACATGTCATGCAAGAATCGGCTTTGGTGATTTGTGTGACTTTTTCACGCATTGTCATATGTGGTTCAAATGATTCGTCCTTGAATGCCACATCTTCTGGTGGTGGTTTTAACGAGCGGCCAAGTATGTTTCTTGTGATAAATACTCCACGATGAATAGGAGATGTACCGTTGTGATATGAGTATACTGTAAGAAGATATGGATGTGTTAAAACTCCTGACCTTTTGCCTGCTGGGAAGACTGCATGAGAAAATTCGGAGGCTGTTCCGTTATGTTGAACTCCATAAATTTTGGCCAAACGTGAGTTGAAAGGAAGTTGATTAGAGTTGAATAGTTTTCGGTAATCTGCACCGGGCTTTTCCCAAATGATATCGTCTATGAATAGGTTAAGTGAAGTGCGTAAGTCTGCCTCTATTGACTTATTATACTGAGGAAACTTTGCCGGGTCTTTGGCAATTTCCTCGGCATAGTTTAGGCCTAACCAGTGATGCATCATACTTCGAAGTTTGGCTTTTGTGCGTGGGTTGTTAATCATTCTTATCGCTTGTTGCCGAACTTGATGTTCATTTCTTAGCCTTCCAGCAGCTGCAGCTTGAGCTAGTTCGGTATCTGGAAGAGAATCCCAAAGGCTAAGTGCCAGTCTAGCAGCGACAGAGAAGTCATCCTTTTGGCCAAGATCGGGGTAAAGAAAGCGAGGGGATTTGAGTATAAGAAGTATCGCTTCCTTAATTGAGTCAGTTTCAGGTTTTTCTGGGTGAAATCTTGATTGAATGAAGAGTTGATTTTCTTCAATTGTCAGTGGTCGGCGAAATGCACGTTCGGCAAATTGAATGGCAAATTGCTTCGCCTTTATCTTTCGGTCTGGTGATTTTGGAGTGGTGTTTGCTAGTATGTCTAAATTTTCTGCAGCCCAATTTGCTATTTCTATTGCGGCATAGGTAGCTGACTCAGTCCATTTTTTGGAGACAGAATTACCTCTTCTATAGCCAATACTACTGTCGTCTGGTGGAAATGGTTGATTAAGTACAAAAGTTTTTATGCTTTTTTGTGGAGATAAATTTCTAGCCGGTAGAACTTCCCGAGAACCATGTGGAGGATGCCATTCTAGTTTCACTGAGGCGCTTTTGCTCTTGTACTTAAAAAAATCGATTTGTATTGGATAGGCGCGTCCTCCTATAAGACGAACTGAACTGGTTAATTCGCGGTGTTGACCGCTAGAAACCCAGCCCTCTATTAGTTTAAGGTCCATGTCATTAACCCAGAGGCGGACTCCATTTTCGCTACTGATTATGAACTTATAGTTTCCCGTTTCTTCTGCAAAAACAGAACCACTCCATCGCATGGAAAATTCTTCTGATTTGAAATCAATATTATTCGGATAAGGAGTTTTGTTGCCATAATCGAAATTAATTACTTCTTTTGATTTGTTAATGGTTTGTTTGTTTTGGCTGAGATTACGGTTGTTATAATAGCTTGCTTTAAGTCCGCCAAGTTGACTGTAAGATTGATTGGAGAATGAAGTGATGGTGAAGCTTCCAATTATATCAGCAACAGAATGGAGAAATTGTCGATTAGTAAGGCGAGCTATTTCGATACGAGGTTGTTTGTTTAAGATGCGTGCTTGAGGGGAGTAAAACGCTTTGAAAATATAGCGAGCAACGTGTTCGGCCTCATCTTCAATACAAAGATCAGGGTTATCTTCAGGCATTGTTTTTGTGATGACTCTGACAAGTTTTTCAATTGGCCAATCTCCAATTAGCGGCTCGTCGTATTCATTGGCAACGCCTTGTCCCTTATCGCCATGACATTTTGCGCATTTGTCAGCATATATCTTCGCACCTTTTGACAAGGGTTTTGCCAGTACGGTTATTTGTAAGAATAATATCCCAATTAGTAGGCCTATAGCTTTGTTGAATATGTTAAATGCGATTTGCACGTTACTAGCAACGATACAATGTTATTTCTTTAAATGATTGTTTGCGAACCGAATGAATTGTTCCCAGTCATAGGGGGCAACTGAGTGGCCTCCAGTCCGTAAGTGGTATCCGATGTCTCCATTTAAAAGAGGCTGGTTAGGTGAGGGTATTTTGGTTGTGCTAAGTGGTTTTTTGCCGAGTAATCGGTAAACAGGTCCAGCATGTTTTGCTGATTGAAATTCGCCGTGCGGGTCAGCCCATGTATCTGCGGTACCACTAGCTACATACACGGGGCGTGGAGCGATTAGTGAGAGTAGCATATGTTGATCTACGGGCAGGTCGTCTTCACGTTCGTTAAACTTACGGGCGTTGATGCATAACCAATGAGGAAAGCGATTCAATTTTAGCATAGTTTCACCAAACTTTCGCCTCCACAATGCTGCACCTCCGCACCCAGACTGGGCGGAAATAGCTAGTGCAAATCGTTCATCTTGTGCAGCAGCCCAAAGTGTGGCTTTGCCCATCTTTGAGTGCCCCATGATGGCAATTCGTTTGGCGTCAATGCGATCATTGGTCTCTAGGTAATCGAGAGCTCGCATGCCAGTCCAAGCATTGGCACCTAATACTCCCCACTCGTGTGCCTTGGGAAAGCTTTGTCCATCACGGAAAAAAAGTTTGTGGATTCCTTTTCCAAAGGAAACCTCGTTGTGACCAATTAAGTCACCGTGATAGACTGATATGTATCCATATCCGTTATCAATTAGTTTGACGAGCGGTACGCCGTTGCGAAGGTGGCCTTTGCGGCTATTGCTTAACTGGAAGCTGCTACCCCTGGGATTGTCAAAACTCATCATCATGAATGCAGGAGCCGGTTTTTCAATTTGATTCGGGATAAAAACTATAATGTGAGTCTGTGCAGTTCCTTTGCGATTTTTGAAACGAATGGATATATCCAGTTTCGTTGCTTTGTTATCTAAGAAAGATTTATCTTCTTTAATTATTTGGTACGATTGTTGAATCGGATCTGGTGGAGTCGGAACTGTTCCATATATAAAGTTAGCAAAAAGCGATAATATTTGTGGTCTGCGAATATTTTTCCATTGTTTTGCATTGGTTACTGCAGTGCCTTCGGCGGTGGTTAATGGGTCGGGCAGATCATAGTGAGGGACTTTGGATTCGTCATAGTTAACGTTATTGTCGAATTCTTTAAGTTCGCGAGCCAACGCGGAATTGTAGATTAAACCAATAGCTATGGTAAAAGTTAAAGTATTTCGGAACATGTCTGGAAGGGGATTTTATAAATGTCGTAACGTTTGGCCAAGCGTAGAGTGGGGTAATTAATAAGCCTTATTCTGGGTATAGGCTGCCAAATTGTAAGATTATTTCAAAGAGAATGGGTTTAAGATGGTTGCGGCTTGGCGATGGTTTGATAGATTTCCCAAGTGAATTGGTTTTATAAAGTGTTTTTTGTAGCTGGTTTTTTGATCTCTGCATTTTTAGTTGGATGTGGTTCAGAGCAATCAGCAGATCAGTTAGCATTAAATAAAACTAGTGGAACTAATCAGACTAATCAAATAGCTGAAGTTGCAACTCTTCAGGAATCTGAATTAAAAATTAATTCAGAAGTGTCTGATTTGAAACCGACGGGCGTAACCATTAATGAGACTATACCTAAGCCAGTGGTTTCTGTTGAAAACGATGTGCCTGCAGTGTCAGATCCTTTGTCACTTGAGCCGTCTCTTGATTCCATTGATACTCCACAACTTGAGGAAGAGTCAGTTGACGATATATTAGAGCAACTCAATGCTATTAAATTGGAAGATGATTCTGGTGTTGGTCTAGGTGATCCAGACAAGGTAGTGGCTTTATTGAAGGAAGGTAACGACCTTATTGGTACTGGTAACCCCGATGGCGCCTTGGGTAAGTATCAAGAGGCACTGAAATATGCTGATGGAGATGGAGATCCAGATGTCCGATTTAACATGGGAATTGCTTATAAGGCTAAAGGTGAAGCCGAGAAGGCCATAGTAGAGTATAAAAAAGCGCTTGAGTTGGCTCCCGAATATGCAGAGGCACACAACAATTTAGGAAATATTCTGAAGGATCAGAAAAAATTTGATGAAGCTATTTATCATTTCGAAGCATCTATCAAAATTTTTCCGGATAATCCTAATACTCACAATAACCTTGGAACGGTTTATGCGATTAAAAATGATATTGGAAAAGCTGCTGTTCATTTTGCAAAAGCTATCCGCATTCAGCCAACCTATTTTGATGCTCGTCAAAATCTAGGTGTAGCTTATATGCGACAAGGACGATTAGATGCTGCGGAACGTGAGTTGACTCAGGCGGTAAAAATGGCCATGGGAGGAATGGCTTTTGAGCGGCAGCGTCTTCAGGCAGCAAAAAATCTACTGGCTGGTGCCTCTACACCTCAGGAAAAACAAATGGCTCAGCATGAAATAGCTTCTGCAGAAAAAGCGAGCAGGATTGCTGAAAGCAAATATCGGAGAGGGATGAGTTTTCTTCAGCGTGTTCGATCAAATTTAGGCAAGCCATCGCAGCCTTAATTAATTGGCTAAGGCTGAAGTGCGCTCTTGCAGCCATGTAATGTCTGGGTTGTTTGGTGATTCAGCTCTGTGCTGGAAACCCTTCCCATATGATGCAGGTAGTTTGGTTCGGGCATCTTGCCACTTTTTTATTTCAGCGTGTCCGTCTGCAAATGAAAGTCCGCAGGCTCCATTATGATAGCTTGCAGGATAATCGACGAATTGAGTGACAGGTCCCCTTGCATCACATTTTACAGCCATGTCGCCATTGTTGATAGTATCTGGATGTTCGTCGAGAAGCATCCAGAATTTGCTAGGCGAAGGTTTAGTGATGTCGGAGATTTTTTTGTATACTCGGTAAGGAGGTACTCCAATCCACCAGCGATATTGATTCGGGCCAAAGTTTTTGTCTGCTCCCTCGACGACAGCATTCATCGACATGCTTCGAATGCGAGGTACTATTCTTTTATTTTTTTTGACTGCACTTAGATCTGCCGGACATTTGTAGATTCCTGCATTTTGAGTGTATGGTGCCAGTAGTGCATTACTCGGATTCAATAAAATTTCTATGTCAGTATTAGCAGGGTTATTACCATTAAAGTCCATCCATTGATTTTGTATCCAACGCGAGTGACTGGGTAGTATGTCTTGGTTTTCATCACAGAAATAAATCACTGCCAATTGTAATTGCCGTAAATTATTCATACAGGAGACACCAAGGGCTTTTTGTTTGGCTCGGGAAAGAGCTGGAAGTAATAAGCCTGCTAGAATCGCAATAATCGAAATTACGACTAGTAGTTCAATTAATGTAAATCCAAAAGAGGTCAGACTGGCTGACTTGCTGTGTCCCCTTTGTATCATGAAATATTTTATTTTAGATGTGGTTTAGCCAAGTGTTTTCTTTGTCTCGGCCTGAACCATATCAATTTCTGGCTTTAGATTTGCCCGAACTAGAGCGTCCATACGATCAATAAAAAGAATGCCTTGAAGATGGTCATATTCGTGCTGAATGGCTCTTGAGAGCAAGCCCCCACAGCGAAATTCAATTTTATCACCTTTTTCATTCATTGCATTTACATCGATTTCTTCGGGGCGGTTTACATCGCCATAAATCTCCGGAAAACTTAAACAGCCTTCGGGCCCAGTTTCGGTAGCTTCGCCTACTGCAGTCCATTCAGGATTGAATAAAATTAACGGCATATGGTCTTCTGGATTGACCTTTTTGGTATTAACTTCCATTCGAGATGGACGGTCTTCTACGCCAGTTATATCCACTACTGCTAATTGTAACGTGCGACCTATTTGTTGTGAGGCCAGCCCGATGCCATGAGCGGATCTCATGGTCTCGAGCATATCTTCAATAAGTTTCGTGATGTCAGGAGTGATGGACTCTATGCGTTCGCCTTTTTTGCGTAGCACTGGATTTCCATATTTTACTATATCAAGAATCATGAAATCAGTCGGCTTTGATGCCAAGTGTATCGAGAATGCGTTGCAGGTCCTCATCATTGAAGAATTTGATATGCACGGAGCCGCCTTTTCCTTTCCGGTAACGGAGTGTAACTTTTGTTCCAAGCTTTTCTTGTATTTTAGTTTCTAGGTTTTCAATTTGTGCATCACTAGTCGATATTGTGGCTTTTTTCCCATATTTTGTTGAACTATCTCCCTTTAGGTTAATGGAATTAATTAGTTCCTCGGTTTGACGCACGCTTAATTCTTTTTTTATTATCTGCTTGGCTGCAGCAATTTGGCTTTTGGTGTTCTTAAGCGCTAGGATTGCTTTGGCATGACCACTTGTAAGCATTCCATCCCGTACAAATGATTGTACTCCCGATGGGAGTTTAATTAAACGTAGAGCATTGGCTACGGTAACGCGATTTTTACCTACTTTAGTAGCTACCTCTTCCTGTGTGAGATCAAATTGATCCATCAATTGTGCGTATCCCTTTGCTTCTTCGATAGGGTCTAGATTTTCACGTTGTAAATTTTCAATTAGCGCTAATTCGAGGGCGGTTTGATCATCTACATCACGAATTATTACCGGAACTTTAGTTAATCCAGCCAGTTGAGAAGCACGCCAACGACGTTCGCCGGCAATGAGTTCATATCCAGCTCCACTTGGTCGAACAACCAGTGGTTGCATTATACCGTTTTCTCGAATTGATTCGGCCAATTCATTCAATGAATTATCATCGAATGCATTCCTTGGTTGCATTGCACCTGGAAGAATCTCACCGATAGGAATTTCATTCGGACTTCCGGCATCTTCCGTATCGGATCCAGATTTTGGTATTTCCTCGGTTTGGTTGCTTTGAGATGTCGATTTGCGTGTTCCTAAAAGAGAACCTAGGCCTCGACCAAGACCGGTTTTTGCCATGTGGAGAGAGTGGGGAAGGGGAAGGCGGTTGTCAATCGGCAGAAGGAACTTCGTTATTATTTGAACGTTTTTTCATTTGCCATAGAAATGATTTACGCTCTGCAAGAATATCGTTGTCTTCAAGTAGTATTGTTCGCCAGGCGATTATCTTACCTGATTTCTTATAGCGTTCATCGTCAAACTTCAGAGAGTCCCATCCACCGTTTTTATTTAGTTTGATTATTTTAGTTAGAACTATTGGCTTATTTGAAGCGGAGGTTTGTAATTCAACCTGAAGTTTCAGATTACTACTTGTTTTGTTTTTTCGTTTTCCTTTCGACCACTTGATATCGAAGCGTATGCCTGAGCATAGTTCAGGGTTTTTCCTGAGTTGTGCTTGATAGGCATCTCTTTCTAACAGACTAGGGGAAATTGTGTGTTGTCCGTTTTCATCCAATAAGTGGGGTAGTACCTTGGTTATCTTGGGTGTAGCTATAGTTGTGGTTGCTATCCCTAACATAAGCACCATAGCTAGTAGTTGTGAAATACGTTTCACGGAAGGACTTTATTTTGAATACTAATTTTGGGCAACTTCGTATTCATAACCCAGTTGGATGATCAATGAATGTCCAAGGAATTTTGAACTTTTTTGCTAAGCTTTCGCTCAGTGCCTTTACCCCAAATGTTTCTGTTGCATAATGTCCACCGTAAAAAACATTCAATCCAAGTTCTTCTGCAAGTGCAAAAGTCCAATGAGGACCTTCGCCTGTGATAAATGTATCCACTCCTTCATTGGCTGCAGTTTTCATATCTGACCCTGCACCCCCGGTGACGATCCCGATTTTTCTACAGCGTGATTTTCCTCCGGGTAGTACAATTGGTTCAACTCCTGTGGCCTTAGCTATGAGTTTTGCTAATTGTGATCTCGTTAGGTTCAGCTCACCCCGTAATCCGATTGGAGGATTACGATCAATAAAAAATGGTTTAGGTGATGTTATTCCTAGAGCTTTGCAGAGTCTGGCGTTATTCCCAATTTTAGGATGAGCATCAAGAGGTAGATGTGAGCTGTAAACAGCGATATTATTATCCAACAATAATCTTAAAAGCTTGTATCGACTTCCGGTCCAAGGATGAGTTGCCCCCCAAAACAATCCATGATGTACGATCAATAAGTCTGCTCCAGCTTCAATTGTTTTTTTGACTGTTGCTGGGGTGGCATCAACCGCAGCAGCGATATGTGATATGTTGCCATTATTTTCCACTTGTAATCCGTTTACTGCTCCAGGCCAATCCTCAAACAAGTCAGGCTTAAGTGTTCGGTCGCACTCTCTAATAATATTGGCAAGTTTTATTCTGGCCATGCAAAGTAGGGAAGCAATACGTTCGGTCTAAGCCAAGCGGGAAATTCAGTCATTCGGACCTAGCCTTGACTTTCTGTGGAGACTTGTTGTTACTGGCAAGGGTTTTTTAGTTATTTTTATATGCCTACTTACGAATACATTTGTGAAAAGTGTGATCATGAATTTGAGATATTTCAATCTATCAAAGCGGATCCGCTTACCGATTGTCCCAAGAACAAATGCAAAGGTAAAGTTCGTCGTATGATAGGAACCGGTGCAGGTATCATTTTTAAAGGTAGTGGTTTTTATGAGACCGACTATCGTAGTGAAAGCTATAAATCCGGAGCTAAAAAGGAGTCTGATTCAAAAAAGTCTTCGTCCAAGAGTGACAGTAAAACCAAAAGTGATAGTAAACCAAAAGCTAGCGGCAAATCTGATTCCAGTAAGAGTGGAAAAAATTCTTCCTCCTAAAAGTAAATGGATCGGTTTGTTGGTCTTTGTTTGTTGTTGGAGTTTGGATGATCAAGCTTTCAGTCAGAGGCAGCAGATACAGCCAAATGAATTGGTCCCTACCGAGGAAATTACTTCCCAGAGTCCGCCTAAGCCTGTTTTACCTTCTAAAACACTTGCCCCTCGCAAAAAGAATACAAAGAGTTTAGTCCCTGATCGATTGCCGGAGAATATTAACCGGTTAATTAAAAATCGCGCAGGTTATAAGACAGTCAATAGCCAGTCTGGCCAGTTCATGGTTTATGGGCCGGTTTCTCCAAAGCGGCGAGGGGGGATTATTGATGTTAACTTAAATACTATACTTATTGGGCCGGATCATGTGGCCATAGCAGCTGATAGGTTGCGAGTTGCTATATTCAAGCGTCTAGGGATGCCATTATTTTTGGGAGGAAAGGTTAAAATACGATTGAATCCCACATTGTCTCCTATGGCAACAGTACCTGTAGTGACTGTGAGGCACTTGTCTGGTTATTCTTATGAGCTCACTTTACCATGTGAGATTGAGGCGTCGAAATTGGTGAGGGTTTTAGTGCAGGTCACACTACTCGATTTAGCTAATCGCAAGCCACAGTTACGAGATACTGAGATGCCATTTTGGTTGACTGTAGGGATAACCCAGATTTTGTTAACTCAGCCGGATCTTGTGCTTGTGCTCAAAAAGCCCGAGTCGAATGGTAGGCAAATGGCAGCTGAAGAGGTTGTTCGGACTGTGCGTCGCCATGACTCGCTATTTGGAGTTCGTGTTAGGCTAAGCAATAGAAGGGCTTTTGATTTTAGTGAGATTGCTATGCCGTCACCGGCTCACATTAGAGGTGAGAATTGGAAAGATTTCCAAGCATGTTCTCATCTACTGGTGGAACGTTTGCTGGCTTTACCAATGGGAGGAAAGAGATTGCAGGGAATGATCCGTCTTTTGCCAGATAGTCTAAATTGGCAAACAGCATTCCTTAAGGCTTATAGTGATATATTTGCTGACATGCTTGTAGTGGAGAAGTGGTGGGCTGTGATGATTGTACAATTAACAGGTCAAAACCAATATCAGAATTGGACACTATTGGAAGCAGTAGAGAAACTGGAGTATCTATTAAAGCTACCTACAGAGGTTAGGTTAAGTGATTCTGATTCATTGCTTGAAGCTGAAATTACATTACAACAAGCGCTGCGTGGTTGGGATTTTGAAGTCCAGAAGATTACTTTTCAGCAAAAAATTAATCAGTTGATTGTAGCTCGTTTGAAAATGCCAAGGCAATTACTTCCATTTGTTAATGAGTATGGCCGTATTCTCGAAACATATTTATTTAGGCGCGTGCAAATTGAAAATTTTAAGCCTCGTCGTGGGCAGTCTCGTCCAAAGGTAGCTCCAGTTGTTGAAGAAACGGTTCGCCTACTTGATGAGGCTGATCGTCGTTTGGTTTTATTTAAGCCAGAAGATTTTTCGCCTAAGCCACTCAAGAAATTAATTCCATCATCTAACTAAGCTTATGCCTCCCGAATCGATTAAGGCTAAGACTGAACGTACTGCAGCTATTATTTCCAGACTAAAGCGTGCATATCCTGATGCTAGGTGTGAGCTCGACTATTCAAATCCATTCGAATTACTAATAGCTACGATTCTTTCTGCACAGTGTACAGACAAACAAGTTAACATTGTTACTTCGACTTTATTTAAGAAATATCTTTGTCCTGCTGATTATGCTACAGTGCAGCTTGAGGAATTGCAGAATGACATTAAGCGTATTGGTCTTTTTCGTAATAAGAGCAAAAGTATTCAAAAGTGCTGTCAGGCACTTATTGACCGATACGGAGGAAAAGTACCAGCTGACATGAAGTCCCTTGTTGGGCTAGCCGGTGTAGGGCGAAAGACTGCCAATGTTGTACTTGGCAATGCATTCAACATAAATGAAGGTATTGTAGTAGATACACATGTGGGACGGTTGTCTAATCGGCTTGGGTTGACACGAGAGAAAATACCGGAAAAAGTTGAGTCTAGATTGCAAAAATTAGTTACCCGTAACGATTGGACAATGTTTAGTCATTGGCTGATTTGGCATGGTCGACGTCGTTGTTCTGCACGCAAGCCTGATTGTTCCATCTGTGAAATTGCCATGCTATGTCCGTCTGAAAAAGATGGTATTTATCTAAAGTAGCTATGTCAGCTGAATCTTTTAATATTTGGCGCAGTCAATCTAAATCACCGGCTTGGAATATGGCTGCCGACGAATTATTGCTTCGTCAATCTAATATGCTTGGAGAGCCGGTTTTACGTTTGTATTCATGGAGTCAATCAGCATCATCATTTGGTTATTTTCAGCGATATGCTGAAGTATCTTTATTGACTGATCTTCGTCCGCTTATTCGTCGTCCTACAGCCGGTGGCTTAGTTCGACACGATGAGCATGAATGGACATATAGTCTTAGCTTTCCTTCAGGTCATCCATGGTGGCGACTTAAAGCTGAAATAAGCTATCAGCAAGTTCATAATTGGATACGTCGAGCATTTGAACTATGCGGTGTTATAACAGAGTTGTGTCTAGAAGTGAACTTGGAGGGGCCTGGCCAATGTTTCGTTGGTGCCGAGAAACACGATCTAATATATCGTGGAGGAAAAATTGCTGGAGCAGCACAGCGAAGAAACCGTGAAGGTCTTTTGATTCAAGGTTCGATACAGGCGAAAAATACTAACGTAGAAAGAAAATGTTGGGAGTCTGCTATGCTTGAGGATGTGCAATGTCAGGAGTGGAAGCCTGTCGGGTCATTTGTTGATGAAATTACTGATTTGGCCAAACGAAAATACGAATCAACCAATCATAATCAGAGACGTTAACGCTTTATTCAAGCACGTTTGACTCTTGGCCCTTTTGGGGTGTCCTCAATTATCCAACCTTTTGAGAGGAGTTCGTCTCGAATTTGGTCAGATCGTTCAAAGTCTTTATTCTGTCTGGCTGTTTGGCGTTCTTCAGCCAATGCAAGAATTTCAGGTGTGGCTTTCTCTTTGATTGTTTCGATCCCTAAAACATTGTTTATTCTTAGCCAGTTTGCCAGCTCGATGGCTGCGGCATTATTGTCAATTTCCTCCGCAGCAAGCTTACGATTTGTTTCGCGTACCCAATCAAACACGGCTGCCCAGGCAGCGGAGACATTGAGATCATCGTCCATTGCTTTAATGAAATTACTAACGAGATTAGAGTCATTGCTTGAAGATGCAATTTGTCCGGCTGACAATTCACGCAGTTTCGATATGCACTCATCTATACGTCCAAGTGCGGTCTTCGCTCCTGTCAGATTGTCTAGAGTAAAGTTAAATGTTTCTCGATAATGAGCTGAAATCATCAAATATCGTACTTCGCGTCCGCTAAAGCCTTTGTCTATTAAGTCGCGTAGTGTAAAAAAATTACCGAGTGATTTACTCATTTTTTTACCTTCAACAAGAAGATGTGAACCGTGCATCCAATATTTGACGAAATTTTGACCGTTACATTGTAAACAGGCTCCTTCACTTTGAGCAATTTCATCTTCGTGATGAGGGAATACTAGATCTTCTCCACCAAGGTGCAGGTCGAAACTTGGGCCAAGTAGTTCCATGCTCATTGCGCTGCATTCAATGTGCCATCCAGGTCTTCCTTCACCCCATGGGCTTTTCCAAAAAATTTCACCATCTTCTGCTGCACGTGATTTCCATAGAGCGAAGTCGGCAATTGACTCTTTTTCATATTCGTCGCTACTGATTCGTTCACCTGGGCGCATTTCGTCAAAATTAAGATTGGTTAATTGTCCATAGCGATTACCAAGTTCGCGGTACTTCTCAATACTAAAATATACAGAACCATCATTGGTTCGGTATGCAATGCCACGTTCCTCCAGTTTTTTGATAAGCTTAATAATAGGACCAATAAATTTTGTTGCGTGTGGGCGGTCGTCTGGCATTAGGCAGCCTAACGATTCAAGATCCTTAAAAAATGCTTCTTCATATTCGCTGGTATAATCCTTAAGTGATTTATTGCTCTCGTTAACCCTACGGATGATTTTATCCTCAACATCAGTGATGTTCATGACGTGATGAACTTCGAATCCTTGGAATTTAAGGTATCGGCATACAATATCTGCAAACACAAAGGTGCGGAAATTACCGATGTGTGCAAAGTCGTGCACTGTAGGGCCACAGCAGTACAGTCCTACTTTTTTTCCATTAGGATCCAGAGGCACGAAGGGTTCGACGGATCGTGATAGTGTATTGAAGACACTTAAGCCCATAAAGGGGGATAGCCTAATGTTTTGAAAGCAAAAGTAAAAGTTGGAACATTCCTAAGTGGAGTATGATAAGGGAAAATGAAATTAAAGCCCCATGCTTTCGTATTTTTTTGCTATTCGCTCAATGGCTAATACAAAAGAGGCTGTCCGTAAGTCGACCACTTTTTCTCTAGAATTATATATGCTGCGAATTTCGTTATAGGCATTACGCATAGTGTCATCCAAGCCTGAGCGAACAAGGTCAAGTTCGTCAGCTCCGCTAATCAATTGATTACGAATAGTCTGTGGCACAGCGGTATCCAGCATTTTCTCTAAAGCATCAACAATTAACTGACCCCGGCGTTCCTCATGTCGACGTTCTAGGTATCCAAAGCGAATACGTGCGAGATTCTTTACCCATTCAAAGTAGGAAACGGTTACACCCCCTGCATTCATATAAGCGTCCGGGATGATCACGGTGCCTTTTTTACGAAGAATTTCATCCGCAGAAAAAGTAACTGGCCCATTAGCAGCTTCGGCTATTAAAGGCGCCTTTATGTCTTTGGCGTTGTTTTGGTTGATTACACCCTCAAGTGCTGCAGGAATTAGTATATCGCATTCTGCTTCAAGTAATTTAGATCCATTTTCATTATACGTGGCTTCTGGGAAACCTTTAACGCCGCGGTTTTGAATGATGTATTGTTTTACTGCTTCAACATCTAGCCCACTATCTGAACTAATTGCGCCGTCACGTTCTATAATTGTAATTATCTTTGCGCCATCCTCTTCGCTAAGGAATTTAGCGGCATGGTAACCTACGTTGCCCAGTCCTTGAATGACTATACGCTTGCCTTCGAGCGATCCTTCTAGATTGGCTCTTTTTACATCTTCAGAATGACGGAAAAATTCTCGTAGTCCATATTGCACCCCTCGTCCGGTTGCTTCTTTTCGGCCTTGGATTCCGTCCAAATGAACGGGCTTTCCTGTCACACATCCCATACCGCTGGCTTGATGAGGGAAAAGACTTTGGTAAGTGTCAGAAATCCAGCCCATTTCCCTTTCGCCTGTACCCATATCCGGTGCGGGGACATTCAGGCTGGGATGAATCAAATCGCGCTTAGCAAGTTCCTGAGTGAAGCGTCGAGTTATCTTTTCGAGTTCATTTTCGTTATAATTGCGAGGATTGATCTTTAAAGCCCCTTTAGAACCTCCAAATGGAATGAATACAATGGCACATTTATATGTCATTAGTGCTGCCAACGCTTCAACTTCATCTTGATTTGCAAAATCAGCGTAGCGGATACCACCTTTTACAGGAAGAATGTGTTCACTGTGAACTGCCCTCCAACCTGTAAATACTTCGTAACGATCTCCAAGCTTAACTCCAAACTTTAGTTGATAGCAGGAGTTGCAGCACCGAAT
>MDTE01045492.1_pt1 | contig 31148 bp, 34 predicted proteins | sample 811231 | NCBI WGS metagenome assembly MDTE01 (sample SAMN05326651, study PRJNA326480) | marine metagenome | isolation source: seawater | place: Indian Ocean: Red Sea | collected 2010 | reverse complement strand
CATTTTTTCATCATCATTCTAATAAAGTCAAATGCGTCCTCCTTCACGGATTCGCATTGCTTCTTTGGCCATGTCATATTCACGAAGCCTCATTTTCTTGAAGCAGTCGCGACAACGGGCCATTCCATTGAGTCTATCGAAGTTTAGCACTATAATCTCCACTGCATGTCTAAAGCAGTAGGGGCATTTCTCGTATATGCGCTCTTCACTCATTCTAATAAGAGGTCAGTCAAATAGGTTAAAAAATATTACCCAAAAGGTAAACCAAAAACAGAATTGTCCTAGGTCTACCATCATTCTTCCTCTGTATATGCATTATGTAGTATATCCCTACCTATTAGGATAGGACAGGATAGTTTAGATCTGTCTGTAATAGACGCCTTCAAGTCGATTACCTCATCGAAGACTTCTATTCGTAGCCAGACCAGCTTTCTCCTTTGTACTCCATTTGCACTTCTCACTCGAACGCGCCCAGCGCTTTCAAGATTCAGGGTCTGAGCCAGACCTTTATCGATTGAGGTTCTGGCTGCTCCTGTGTCAATTACCCCTCGACATACGATAGGCCATCTGATTCTATCAGGCTCGCTTATCTTTACTTCTGTCGTGAAGGGGTGTCTTGGATCAAAGTTGTTTAATCTCTTCATCTAATGTAGCCATCATATGGCTAAGTGATTGTTATGGTGCTCTGGCTTACTGCCGCATCAAACATAAGAGCGCAGAAACTGCCAGCCGTATGAATTTCTTCCCATAGTTCGTCTAATTCGAACGAGGGTTCATGCGCTCTGGCTTCTTCTACGACTGCTGTCATCTGAGCAATCATATCATTCTTTACGTCGAGCAGGGAGACTAAAGCCTCCCACAACTTGATTGGTTCTTTGCTTAGTCTTTCTAAGCCCATCATTGTAGACATTCCAAGCATATTGCAAATCTCAGGAGAAACTTCTTCCCCCGACATGGAGTGCAAAATTATGCAAGTGTCGATGTCTAAACCAAGTCTTTCTCTGTGGTTAATCAGTAGTTTATTTGTTTCTGACTGTATTCGCATCATAGATATTATCCCGGACATAAATTTCTCGTCAGGTTCAAAATCAAGACCAACCATAGCCCTTCCGGCTACGACACGGCCTTCATCATCAAAGTCAAAATGCGTGTGAATTATATTTGGTTCACCCTCATTGACTATCTTGAATCTAACTTCGTCCTGGATACTCTCTCGGATACTCTCTACATCATTTGGGTCGGCGGAATAGCCGTCGTATTGTAGGTTAGAGACCATAATTAATTGTCTCTCGGCCTCTTTCTCGTCGATTATTTCCGCACCTAAGCATCCTAGAACTAGGCATCTGTGCCAGTCCCATATGCTAAACCATCTTTCAAATTCTGTTTTTGTTACTTTTGCGTTATATCCCATTGTAATCTAATAGTCTCAGTCGTCATGAATTTCAACGAAGTGCTCGGAATCTACTTTATGAAACACTCTAAGTGTCTCAGGCCAGACCCAAGCGCCCTCTATTTCTAGGACTCTAAAGACTTCTTCCAACCAAGTTATGTTGGTTTGCTTTTCAAATTGGGGCATATGACCCCATAGTTCTTCTCCCAATTCTGCGGGAGTATATTTGGTTTCTTCCATCTAATAAGTGCCCCGCCGCCCTTTCGGGCGACGAGGACTTGCTCTTTCAGTTATTCTTACTCCTTCTCACGAAGTTACCATTTCCGACATGAACATAAAGGTCGATGTTGGGATAACCCCAAGCGTTCAAGTCCTTCTTTGGTAGGTCTTCCTTTCGGTATGTCTTCATCTAATAGAGGGATTCTTCCCTCATCTCCTTCGGCGGTTAGTTCTTTTCCTTGCGACGGTTTTCCTTCGACCGCGCCTACCTCCTCTAGAGTGTTGTTGGTTGTGTTTGATTTGTTTCAAGTTCGCAGAGTAAATATGCCATTTGGAGCATAACTTACAATGGTGTGGCTTGTATCTAACACCTTGTCTCCCAGAACAAGCCTTGGCTGCCTTTCTTGCTTCCTTTCTTGATTCGTAAGGAAGTTTATGACAGATAAACTTGTACTGAGTCTCATGTTTCTTTGATGTACTCATCTAATGGAGGATTCTAACCTCATATGTTTTCTTCAGTAAATGCGGTAATATTCTCAATTATTTCCCTAGTACCATGTACTATGGCCTGTAGGGTTTGTTGTAGAAAGTCTCCGTATTCGCTGTTGATTGTGTTTATCATTCCCAACCCCACAAAGGCTTTTGCCGCGACCTCAGGGTCAACGTCTTCGCCTTCTAGGAAGTCAGGGGGAGTCTTGGTAAAGGCTCCCACTAAACTATCATGCTTTTCTTTCAATTCCTTTGCATCCTCTTGCTCATAGATATGATCCATAAGCGCCTCAAATATTCCTTGAAGCCTAGGATGCTCAGTAATCATCGCCATTGTGGTAGCTGCATGTATTTCGTCTGGTAGTTCTCTAAAGTCAAACATCTAATATACCTATTTGGTATGGTACCTCCAGTCCCCGTTCGGAAGTTGGTAGAAGTCAGGATTGCTCCTGAGCCATGTACCAATCGTCGACCTCAAGGGGAGCCAATGCTGATTCCGGGGATTATCTGATTTGATGAAGTCAAAGAGCACTCCTATGGAGCAACTCCCGTATTCATCTATAACCCTCCTAGCATAGCCATAAAGTCGTATTTTTGATTTCCGCCTTCTTCCAAAGGCAGGTTCGTAGTATTTACTCATCTAATAGAAGTTATTCTTCTTCACAATTACATTTCTCAATTCGTATTTGCCAAGTCTTGCTCAAACCCAAACTAGCAATTGTTAGGTCTTCAGAGCAAACTGCACACACGAAACGCACCACGTTTGGGTGATTTTTGCGATTCTCTTCTTTCATCTAATAGCCTCATTCTTCCTCAGAGGCAGAGTGTGCGATGATAACACCAGTTTCATTGCCATTCACTGACAACGCGATAACTCGATTATCTTTCGCAATATTATGCACAAAGTCATGCAAACCGGGCGTCCTATAATAGGCAACCTTGATTCGATCATCGGGCATTTCTACAGAATCTTCGAGTAAAAAATAAAGTGTTTCTCTACGTCTGGCCATATAGTTTTTCATATATGTTCGCCTATTCGTATCGAAACACTCTTTTGTACAAAATTCTTGATTGAAATGCTCCTTGACGAACTCTCCGTCACATTCTTTACATTTTGTTTTGTTTTCCATCTAATAGACCGAGACTAACAAAGTTAGTTCAGTCGTAGTTAGGATCATCGGGATCGATTAATCCTTCTTCAATGGCAGCAGCTCTCTTAGCTTCTAACCATGGCTCTTTGAATTCGAATCCAAATCGCTTTAGGAATACGTATACGTGCCCTTCGGTCGTGTCAGGCATCCATAGTACGGAATCTCTGGGTACATTGTTGTCTGTTAGGACATGGTGTCCCAAAGCTGTAGCCTTAAGTTCTTCCGCCTCGTCCTCGTTTAAGTATTCTAACTTATACGACAAGTCCACGCTCTTGATGACTGTTTGAATCATCGTTAGAGTTTCATCCTTGATTCTCTTTCTGTGGCTTTCGTCAGTCTCTCTAGGTCGCTTTCTGACCGTACTGATCCAATCCTCATGCTGTAGTATCTGGAGTACCTCTTTGTAGTCCTTTCCTTCCATATTCTTGAAGAAGGCATCGATAAGCTCTGCACGAGCCTCGTTCCCATGAAGAGTCATTACGGTTCGTAGTTTCTGTAGTTTGTCTCCTAGCAATATTAGTAGTGGTGCTAGTTTTTCTACTTCCTCGTTGAGGATCTCCCGCATGCGCTCTTTTTCCTTTCGCCTCTTTTTCATTTCAGGCGTTTCTTCTTCGAGGTCCAAATCATTACACTTACCACAAATTGTGGCGCGTCTAATTGACAAGTCCTTGTTGAACTTGATAATGTAGAAGTCTTCCCTAACAAGATTATCCCTGGAACCAACCCAGTGAGGTCGGCCCTTGCTAATCCCGTTCCTTGTCGTTGCGCACCTACAGCCAACAGGTCTTCCCCTGCAGTGTGGTGTCACCCTGACATTTTTCAGGTCTGCTTCCAACTCTTCCAGTTCCTCTGGTTCGAGTTGACTAATGTATATTGTCCTCTTCATTTTATCATTGTCTGAATAAAACATCTAATTGGAGACTATTTAGTCCCCACAACCTAGACATCTAGGTGTGAAATTGATTGTCTTGCAAATAGGACACTTTCCCTCCTTACTTGGTCCGTGATATCCGCATTTGCATTGCATTATATTCTCCATATAATAGATTAACTGATTAGTTCTAGAATTTTTTCGTAAATGAATTTCTTTCTAAAACTGCACTTGATAATCTGGTGTTTCTTCTCTTCGGCATTATCGTAATAACGAACTGCCTTTCCATCGAAACCGTATAGTACTGAGTGGTTAACGGCTTTGTCGAAATGCGTATTTCTACGCGCTTCCGCTTTGTTAGCACTACGTACCTTTTTGATATGTTTTTCTTCATCTGACTCGGCTTTACTGATACTCAGTGCCCTGAACTCAGGGTAATCGCTAAGTCGCTTATAATTTTTAGAAATTGGGTGGACTGGTCCACCTGCTAGTTCTTGTTCATGTAACTGGCGATGTGCATCGCAGCAGTATTTCTGATTAGGAACTTCGCGAGTAAACCAAAAATCCCCTCCGTCGTCATTTGTGCAATAAGCACAAGTTGTTCTTCCGTAGGTTCTCATCTAATAATGTCATCTGAGATACTCTTGCCAAGGTCTCCAAACATCACCCACAAGCGCTCCGTGACAGAAGTCACGAAAGTTCTGGGGGTTTCCGTTTCGTCTTGGATAGAATTCAAATGCATTTAATTCTAAATTAGGAAGTTCTGCATCTCCGGGGAGACGCCGATTCGCATTTGTTATCATCATATTGAAAAGTTGGAACATCGAATGGGCTTGGAAGATCATATCCATATCAGGTAGCCTTATTGTAGGCCGGTCATCATCTTCAAATTGCCATCCAGTAGCATGTCGAACATCGATTATCATATTTGTAATAACCCGGGTATCCCACGTTAGTAGGTCTTCTAAGGTTGCTAGGAGTTGCTTTGAAGTAACTCCCAGGGCTTCCTTTACTTTTTCCGGGCATGGTAGTCGGTCCTCTTTAGCTATTTTCTTTAGCTTCCGCCGGAATTTTTGGAATTCCGGATTTTCCATTTCAACCTCAGGTTCGGCAAAACCGAATTCTTCTGCCCGCTTGCTTCTCCAGCCTTCGGGGTCTTGTTCAAATTCTGCTTTTTCTTGGTTGATTGTTCCTAAGATTACTCCAACGCACATGTAAGTGTGGATGTCGTGTAACTTTGCCAATATTAGTCCGGCCTTGTATCCTTCGTGGAATTTTCCACGGGATGACATGCCAAACCGTCTTTTTACCCTGGCTTCTTCCCTTTCGTGAAGAAAGCAGGATTGTAGGTCAACACTTACCAAGACTTGTTCTGCGTGTTTTTCACCGAAATTTTCTTTCTGTGGCGTTAAAACACACATCGAAAAATATCGGTGCCAGTCAGCACTGCTTGGTGGTATTGGTCTACTCGAATCTAAAGCACAAGCCATGGCATTCAGTATTGCCGTGGCCATAGTTTTAACTTCATAAAATAGTTGTAGGGCGGCTTTGATAGGCATTGAGGGAATACCCTCGGCTTGCCTTTTCTTCTTCAGCTTCTCATTGCCTCCCTTCATAATATATTCAAGGTCTGTTCCTAGGACAGTTTCTGCTACAATAGTAGCACCGTCCATGGCCATTACTTGATCAATGTCATCATCGTTCCTTGCCATCAATTCGCTGCACGTGGATATTACAGCCAAGTTGCGTGCATCATTTTTATAGAGTGGGTTGGCACAGATACGTCTCACGATCTGTTGCCGGTATTTCGTTTGGTTCTTCATCCAGCGAATGAAACCCTTGGTTTCATGTCGACTTCGAGTGGCCCAATTCTTAGCAGGGCCATCCGATGTTCTGAATTTTTCAAACTCAATAGGAACATGATGGTAATAGTCATCAGGTACTTCCTTCTTAGGAGTCCGCTTGACTTTACGTTTCTTTTGTTTCCATTTCATCTAATAGGCATAAGGCGATTAATGTACTAGCACTTCTAGATACTCTTCGCCATATCCGCGGTTCAACATAACTACGGTACGCCATAATTCGAAGTCCTTCACCACATAGGCATAGTGTACTTCGTGACGTGTACGCTCATTACTATCTGTACGTATGACTTCTTCAGTCATTTTACAGATTCTGCAAATCTTCGATTCATCATCGAATGCGGAAATAACCGCTTGCTTTGCTACGTCGTTTTCGTCAAATTTAGTTTTGCAAATTCTGCAACTCATCTAATAAGAGGCGTGTGCCTCAAAGTGATTGCAACTTGAGAGTTACTTCTTCGCCAGTTGCAACAGTTTCAATGTTCAACCGGTTGTACTCTCTGTTGCCATCCTTAGACGGGACCTTAGTCCTGGCAAAAGTAATCTCGATAGGTAGGGAATGTCCCTGCTTCTCCCATCGTGCGACCATTCTGTGAAAGTGGTCTTGTTCGTAACTTCCGACCCATAGGGTGAGTTTCTCACCCTCTGGGGAAGTCAGCCTTATTGCCGTGTTTGTCCCACCGTATTCGCTCTTGATGTCTGAGGTGTAGCCTTCAACAATGTAATTCTCGTACAATGTCCCAAACTCCGCCTTCAGGGAAGTTCGATCTACAAACTCAACATCGGAGGTACGATGTGTCTCGTCTTCTTCTGCGACTCTCTTCAAAAAGTCGTCCAATGTTTTTTGTGTCGTGCTCATTTTTAGCTCTCCTAATCAGTAATCTAACCCAAATATTCTAGGTTAATAATGATTACTATTTTGTTATCCCATTAGCTTATCCAGAGTGCTTTTCACTCTGTCAATAGCAGATTGGCATGTAATGCATCTGAAGCTTCCAGAGTGTATATGCTTGTCATGTCTTCGACTTGCGCCGAGGACATCGCATATATTATATGGGCATTCAGATATTGTCATTTTGGTAAAATCACTCATCTTATCTATTGGTTCTTCGACCCAATTCATCTCGACGAATACTTTCTCGTCTGAGGGTCCTAAAGAATACCAATGGTCGCGGACGTTTGTATTCTTACGTCTCGCGCTGGTATGGTATACGAATTGTGGCCTCCTCCTAAGGAACGCAGAAACTCTTTGCTGTGGGAGAGTACTCTTTGGATAGTTGTTTTTTATCCAATCAGTTACTTCTCGCGCACTCAGAATTTCTTTGTCGCTTGCTTCGAAAGCCTTTTCCATTATACCAACCAATTTAGAATATTTTCTACCGATTGGTACTCTTTCCATCTAATCGAGGTTTTATTCCTCTGCTTTGCAGTGTTGCATCAGGTCAACAGACCCAGTTTGCATAACTGCGGGGTGTTCATCCATCTTCTTTGGGAAGCCAATGCAACCTTTAGAAAATGGCTTCATTGTCCATCCTTCAGTTGCGGAGTCTCTTCCAAATATCCAGCCTTCAAATACTAATTGGTTCATTAGCCTGCGGACCCATTGGTCAGGATAGTTGTCCTGATGTAATGAATTCCCCTTGACATACTCGATATAATCTTTCATCGGTATTCTCAGGGATTCTAGGTTTCCGCCATCATGCTTATGCCGTGAGAATTGTGTTCTAAAGTAATTCTCACAAAGACATATCATTTCTGCTACTTCCAAAGTATCTGCTGGCATCCATTCGCAACTTTCTAGTTGTTCTTCATCGAATAGTTCTGATTTTTGTCGCTTCCACATTTCTAGGGAAGTCTCACCTTGTTCTTCTGCAGTTTCCTCTTTTTTCTCCTCGCCCTCCGAACTTTCGTCGGAGGGTTCAGAGGTATTTGTTTGTAGTGTGTTTTCTATGCGTGTTATACAGAAACCGAGTTTTTTCAACTCAGTATCTCTCTCTGTCAATCCAGACTGCACCAAAAAGTCCAGTACCTTCTTTTCTTCTACGCTAGAGTTAGCTTTGTATAACTCTTCTAGAATCTCATGAGCTTCCACCCACTTTTCCACTACGTTGTCAACGGCTTCCTTAACCGCTTTTTGTAACCGCATGACGATTAAAATCTCACTCGGTTCAAATGTGTTCATTATGGTTTCTCTGTCCATCTAATAGTCTCGCTTGAGACAGTTTATATCATCTTCCAATTTTCAACAGGGTCTTTGGACCAAACCTCAAACGATTGAACTTCATTGAGGGGCGTGTTGTAAGCACCGCATTTAGCAAGATAGTCAACATAGTTGTTTCTATCGTCATCTGCGTGTGCTCTAACATGTTCCCATCTTATGTTATACCCTGCAGATAGCAAATAGTTTGCTTTCTGCTTAATGGTGTTCACTAGTTGTTTGTTCTCTTTTGGTTTCCAATTCCCAAATATCAAATTGCCGGCGTATTCTGAATCGCCGTAAATAATAATTTCCCGACCTTCCGGATGGAGTATATTTTCTACAGAAACCAATGCCACGTAAATCGCGGCAAGTTCTGTCGTATTGTTTGTAGTCTTAACCAAATCCAAAGTCTGAAGGGTTATTGAATCATCAGTGTATTCATGTTCGTCTTCTAACTTATCGTCTTTGATATGACCAGCAAATATGCCATATGCTCCGTTCTTATTCTCGTCCGCTGGGGACTTACTAAGGTCGATTAATACCCCAACGCCACCCAGTGTGGGCACATTCGGGTTTTCATTATTGATGGCAGAGCCATCAACATATATGTCAATTATATTTGTCATCTAATATACCTCAAGGTATTGGTGGGTCTGGCTTGTAGCCGACCATTTTGCCGTCCTTGTCAAATATGATTCGTTTGTCATCCTTTTCAAGTATTGTGCACACACGCATAGTTTTAGCATGCACGGTGCCAGGCAGTCTTATAATTCGTCGATTATCCCATGTTACCATCCAGTCCAATAATAGGTCTGGATCATCAAGTTGTAGAATTCCTGCCAGCGTTTGGTAGTGTATTTCTACTAACTCGTTTTTATTCGGGTGGTTAACCGCTCTATAGAGTGGTTTATTATTCATGAAGTCATTAGCCTTATCATAATATTCATTGTTTATCAAGTGAAAGCCTTTGCCTCCACTGAATACAAGCTGTGTGCTCGTTTCCGAGGGTTTCCTTATTGCGTGATAAGGAGGCGTATATGGTTCCCTAGAATATATAGCACGGTCTAAAACTTCTTGTAATCGACCAACCATCTGTATTCCTTGATGGTAATCTTTGTTATCGTAATCTACATCGAAATATAGGTCACGTTTCAATAGGGTATTGTGGTATCTCTTCAGAGTAACTTTCTTACTCGGCGAGCACCAACCCTTCTTCTTCATTTTGGCAATACCTCGTCGCGATTCAGGGTCAGGGCCGATTCCTTGTGGGTTCAGCCATTGACCTGTCGTATAATAGACGTGTATTGGTGCCAATCTTCGCAAATGACTCAATAGAATAGTTTTCGTCCTTACGGTGTCCTTTAGCACCTTAACGATTATTCTCTGAGTGTTTGGTTCCCATATAAAGAACCTATACTGTCTAAAGTTAGAGTTAGGAGGTAGGTATAGATCATCTTCAGAGATAGACCTATAGTATTTCCTTATACGACGGACCTTATCGGCCATCGTTAACCTTAGATGCTTCTTGTATAGTTTGCTCTGTAGTTTGCTTTGTTCAAAAGCAGCCTTCAGAGTTATCATAGCGCTTGCACCATAAGAGTAGTCATGACAATCACAGTCATTCTCTCCCTTTCGGTCGCATGCGGGATGATGTCTCTTGGGAAACCTCTCAGCCATGATATCTATACACGACTGTGGATCATTTGCCATCGCTGCAAGGTCATATTTGTGGTGTTCACAAAGATATTCTCCTGCGGCGATGTTTATTTTGCATCTTGACCGGTCTCTTGGAGACCTTGAGATGCATCGGGTTTCTTGAGTTTTCCATTTGCTCATCTAGTGGAGAATCTATAATTCAGACCTTTCAGAACAAAGTAATAATGTAATGGCAAGGTATCTTGTCATTATGGCTCATCTATGTTAGAAGGAAAGAAAAAGATAAACGTATTGGGCACGCTACGGCATGCGCTTGCTTGTCGCTATTGCACAGCCCTATCAATTAATTCTGGATTATTGACCGTAGGTCATTCATCATAATTCTTTGACATGCCGAACTTGGCCCAATACGTTTTGCTTTTTGTTTCCGAGTGTACCGCTTTATGCGGCCCACGTTGTTACTTTGTTCCTCAGGTCTGAATAACGTGATAACCGGTCCGGATCGGAACGCATTATCAACGACACAGAGTGTTAAGGGCGTCATCACCCACGCTGTCTAGCGTATGCAGTTTCACTGTAGTGATAGCACTAACATTTTGTGTCGAACGTCATAGGTTAAACCTCAGTGTTATTTTCTCCTAGTGCCGGTCTTTCCCGACTGTCCGATAGGCCCCAAACTGGTAATTACAGTTCCCGATGGTGTCGTTAACTGCGTGCCGAGTCCTTCCTATCTAGTGAGAGTTCTATGCATTTAAGTTTCAAGCCCCGACATCTTCTTGTTAGCAAGAAGGACGAGGGTCTACAGAATCGCATGATTCGCTGATTTATAGGCGTTTAATGCTGCCTATCTTTGCTCGATGTTGGTCAGCGAGCGCTCTCTCAGAAAGAATCCAGAGAGTGGTCCTTTCCGGATCCGATGCTGACTAGATTGCCGTATGCCTACAATTTCAATCACCGCCGAAGGCGATTGAAATAGGCACGAAGGTATCGCACGCAGGCGTTAGCCTTGTACAATATCGTATCAGCTTGGAACCGGAGTTGGACCTGTTCTGGAACTTTCTGTCGCAAGTTTATTGCATTCAGTAATCCGTTCAAGCATTTGAACTGATTACCGCACCTAGCTTCTCTCGGCGTAGGAATTACGCCAGCTATTGCCGTGGCGCTGTGTGTCCGTTGTTCAAAGTCCATTTTCGTTGAGCAGATGTTTATCATCTGCGGAACTGCGAACAGTTGACACACGCTACCAGGGCAGCCCGAAACTAGGTCTGTGTTATCTTTCGATTCTTATCTTACGTCATTAGCATTATTGCTTCAGTGTTAAGTTCTCTCTAATAGAACCAGCAAATCAATTCTCTGATTCGTCAAGTTCTTGTTCTTCGGTGGGCATAAGTTGTTCGGCCAAAGCCGACAATTTAGCAAGTTTTTCGGGGTCGTTGGCTAATGCCACTCGACCTCCTCCAGGTGTTCTAGGATGTACTTTCAAGTTAAGTGCTACACCCGCTTTCGCAAAGGTCCTAACTAACTTGGCTTTCCTAGCTCTAGCAGAGTCGGCTTGCATACCTAACTTCTCTGCAACTTCCTTTACATTCGCCCCCGTTTGCCAGGCCCTGATAAATTCCTCATCAGTTACTGTTTTTCTTTTCTTTGGAGTCTCCGCTTCCACGGTCTCCACTGGCGTTGTATATTCGAGTCCTTCAACAGATTCTGCAGCCTCGACCCATGTGGGCTTCTCTTCTGCAGTTGGTGTCTCTGGGACTTCGGATGTTTCAATTTCTTCCATCTAGTGAGAGTTACTAGTCTTCCGAGGAACTTGGCGATGAACCGGTTGAGCCAAGCCGCGAGGGCCAATCAAGTTAATACGGTCAGTAATTACGGTAAGTTCCAAGCCAGCGATTGTTTTCGCTTGCGAAAATATGGAACTTAGACCGTATTACGATACCGTTATCGATTGATTGACTCGCAGATTATAGTTCAACAGTATGGAAACCGACTAAGCGAAAGAACTTTCACTTGTTAAAGTTCTACGTAGTGGATTTGCGCCTGTTGGTTTGAACTAAAATCTGAGGCTCAAGGTTAAGTAGAGATTTCTCTACTTCGCCGCTGAGTTCCGAGGAGCCGAAGACACGAAGGGGTTACTACCCGTAGGGCTTGCGATGCTTTAGCATCGTGTAACGACTTAGTGTCGGTAAATAGGCTCATACTATCAGGAGCAATCCTGATTGTTATTCCGTAGGATTAGCCCGTGGACTACCCTTCTCGCTCGAAAGGGTAGTTGAGGGCGGCCCGTTACATCAGTTATGTATGGAACTCACGGACGTATTGTGAGTTCCAGACGTTGCTGGCCAAATTTCCGTAGCGAAGTCGCAAGGAAATGCAGGTCCCGTCCTAATGGCACCGCAGCGGAGCCGCAAGGTGATAGGGATGTTAGGGTAATTCCTCTACGACGCTAGTGGTGGAGGAACTTGTCCGTAGGATGAGCCGGTCTTGCGTAGCAAGAATTTTCGGCTTACGTCATTTGCCCCGAAGGGCATCAGTGTAATACTCTCTAGTGCACACTAGCATTAAGCTAGGTGCGTGTTGATATACCTCAAGGGCATTTTGATTTTAATAAAACAAATTTGTTTTATCGGACCGGCGAAACGGCCCAGGAGATGCTTCGTTAGTCTTAGCATATTTCACATCTCACCTCCTTCATATTTACAATCTGGAGACAAAAGCCACCTCAAAAACTAAGATCGTGGTTCGGACATAACTTGTCTTTATAGCCCTTTATGGGCGACAGTTAATCTCTTACATCCACTCTTGTTTTCTTCGGCTTTACATTTATTATTCATGGACATGTTTGACCCCATGTCCTATATTTATTCAATAAAATGATTAACCATTTGATTAATCTCTTCATTGCTAATATTTAAGTTGGGTTTGCTGCATAGAATTACACAGGCAATAAAATTGCTGCCAAATCTGCGCTTCTAAGCGATACATCACTTTGGGAGCAGAGCCTATCACGCGGTAGGGTTACTCTTGGTGTCTAATGTCGTATCTAATAGGCACAATGGCCTTAATTGTCGAAATTGGCCAGGTTTCTGACCCTCTTAGCGACAGCGTTATGCTCAATTGGTATGTTGGCAATTCGCTTGCTAAGTTTCGAATTGAGATCGGTGTAACTGGTTGTAACAGGTACATCGCCTCCGACAACAGAACATATGTTGGCAATTCGAGTATCGAGGTTCTTTCGCAGGTCATCGACCTGCTCTAGACTCTTCTCGAAGGCTTCGACCTTCTCCTCGTTAAAGGATTCAGTCACCTTAATCAGTTTCTCGTTGTATTCGGCTATCTCTTGGGACAGGGTTGCTCCTATATCCTGGCGGATATATTCAAGCTCCCTGGCACCTTCTAGGTAACCGAGGTATCGGAACTGTGTTTGCCTCTTATCACGAGGAATAGCCTTGCCATTCTCGTCATAGTAGTTGTTCTCGTCTCTTTGTAAATTTGCTCCTCGCTTGAAAGAATCTACAACATTCGCAAGAGCGTCTAGTGTCTCGGAAGTCTCCTTCTCATCGACCTTGCTCGGTACGTACATTGCGCCTCTTCCTGCCAGGAAGTTTATGCCGTTGAGTTCAGACTTAACGATCGATTCGATCTTTGAGCGTAGCATCTCTCCGTCAATACTCACTACTGAGTTCTGGAAAGCCTGTACGACTCTTTGTCTGATGTTGTTCATTATTATTGGATCGACTCTGGTTTCTTCCCAATAGGTTTCAAGATTGATACATCGTGTGATGTCAGCAATCTCTGGCCTTTGTTCCTCACCAGTGCTAATCTTCCTCATATACTTTTCATCCCAAAAGGAGCGCATGTAGTTCTCAACCCATGCTCTATGGTCAAAGTTCTCTGGAGGAGAGAATACCAGCCTTACGATTGGTATTGACTCCTTGTGTAACTTGCCATTCATCATACCTTCTCTCTTGATAGAGACTTGGTACTCATTTCCCCTTCGTAGGAAAGTGGTTTGAAGAGATTGCTTTACGGGCCCGTCCCAACCTTCTGCTTCCATTAGGTTGTCAAGGGCTCGGCCATGCAAAGCGTCCATAGACTTTGCAAAAGCATTCTTAGCCGTCCGAAGGTGAGGGATTTGATTCCGATTTAGACCGTTGGTTTTAGCAACCGTCGTTAGGGATTCATATCTCTGCCAACCTGAAGAGATACTACTGAAGAGAATGTATCCCTTCGTAGCCTTCTTCAAATTTCCTTCAACTGCATATCCTTCTTGATTTTCATTTTCTTTGTCCATCTAATAGGTAGAGAATAAATCATCTCCTACCTTTCTTTACGCGGCGTTTGAAACCAGCACGAAACTTATCGTAACTTGCAGATTTCTGATCTTTTCCGCCGCTGCCATCTTTCAACTTCCTTAGAAGTTTCTTTTCGAATTCTGTCAAATGATTTTTCTTTTTCGCCATCTAATAGGCATTGAGCCTCATTCGTAGTCACGAATGGCGATTCCCACCGGGAATCTTGGTATACCTTCATCGGTTAGCTCTTGGTATCTTACCGTGAGCATCTTACCGGCATAGGCATTTCCGTTTTGGAAAAGTTCTTGTCGTGATTCCCTAGTCCCACGAGGTCGGACGCTAAACTGGTCTCCATCATTGGTCTTACAGACCCAAATGACGCAACCTGTCTCGTCGCCTGTTCCCTGTGTAAACCCGACGATTTCATATTCGCCGTCTAGGAAGGTCTTCACCTTCTGTAGGTCTGCACTTCTTTTTCCGATGGCGTATGCTCCGGTTAGATTTCTAACCATTGCACCTTCATAGCCTTCTTCCACGAATCGAGCCTGTGCTGCGTGAATTTCCTTTTCGTCTTTCACGCTAACGTTTTCAACTAGACTGAGATACTTAGCACCGTTTGTTATGTCGGCGACAGTATCATGTCTCTTGCTGAAGTCTTGCTCTTCTTCGAGGTCAATGCAATCGTATACTCTCAAGGAGACTTCAAGCATCTGCTTGTCGTTTCCCTCCTTGAGGGTTACTCGTCTTACAAGTCCAACTAGTTCTTGGAATGTTAGGGTATCAGAGTATAATTCCCCATCTAGCACCACATTGGGGTTCTTATTGAAACTAAGAACCTCTCTTCGTATGTGCCCTAGATGTGGGAACTCCTTGCCCTTCCTTGAAAGTAAGGTCACTGTGCCGTCATCGTTGATTCGGGCCAAGCACCGTACTCCGTCGAACTTTCGTTGTACGACGGCCGGGTAGGTGATGTTGTGCTTGCGCTTTGTAAATGGGTGCGCTAGCATTGGAAGCAATTTGATTTTGGTCTGTGCGTCTTCGACTGTGTCGAAGTACGCTTCATCCCTCTTCTTCTTCAACTTGGAGTCGGCTTGAAAAATTGCCTGCTCCTCTGCTGTTCTCTTTTGCTTTCCTTCGTTTATCACTTGTCCAGAAGTTTCTTTTAGCTTGCCGTCGATTTGACCAGACTCAACCTTCAATAGGTATCCGTCATCGGTCTTGACGACCCAGGCTCTCCATTGCTGGATTTTGCCTGTGCTAGCCTTCTTGTAGACTGTTGGTGTTGTGTGTATTATTTCACTCATCTAATTGAGGAGTTCACTCCTCGGAATCAGAAACATTGACACGGAACACTTCTCTGTCCATCGCTTCAATATCTTTTGGAAGGATCAAACCCAATCCTGGGTCTCTCATTCTTTCAATACTTGCGGTTGTGTCATGTCTCTCTGCAACTCTTGTTGCTATTTTTTGAAGAAGACTGTCATCTCCATCTTCAAACAGACAGCGAGAACCAGTGGCGTCTATCCACTGGAATCCTGCATCTGCTGCTTCGTCCATTATTTCATTTCTGATATCCAAGTTGAAATTGCCATAAGGCTCAACCTGCAATAACAGCGTCCATGGTCTTTCATTTGATGTTTCGCTCATCTAATAGGCTCACGTTGTTGCTTTCTTCCGTGGTGTATGGAAATATTCCATCTTCTTACCACAGTGTTTGCAACAGCCGTGGCCGTCGCCGTATACCTCATAGCACCATACTGGATCTTTCTTATTGTTCCAGCATGTGCACCAATCGGTTTTCTGTGTGCTCAGTGTCATACTAATAAACCGGGTAAACATAGTTTGCCATAAGGCTTTCTATAGATTACTCGGAATTCACTTTTGTTGGCCGTGTAGCCTTCGCCACTTGGCGGTAATGGACTTATTAGTCCGTGCCACACCAAATTGTTTCTTGAAGAGGACTTCGATTCCGCCGGATTCTGTAGGCTTAGGTTGTCTGGCTACCCAGATTTCCTCCTTCTTCGTCCATGGCTTGGGCTTTGTGGGTCTACCACGCTTGGCCTTCTTCTTGGTCTTCTTCACCTTTGGGGTGGTCTTCTTTACACTCTCGGTTGCAAGAACCTTGCGTGGTCGACCTCGACCGCGCTTTACAGGAGCCACGGGTGTTGGCGTCTTTACGACAACCTTTTCCTGCTTGGCTTCCTGCTTCTTGCTCAGAGTCAGTGAGAGAGGACCCGTTGGGTTCAGTCCTTCCTGCTTGAGGCGACCGATTAGGTCTTCCCCCTCACTTAGGGTTATGCTTATGTTGTACTCCATAGCTAATAGGAGTCTAGGACTCCAGTTCATTAATGGCCTCGATGTATAGTTGAAGTTCCTTCTCAGGAAGAAGGTCGACAGCGATAGTTATCTTCTTAGCCATATCTTGATAATTGTTAATCATTCGTTGCAAATAGACAGCACCGTCCATCAGTTCTTCTTGGAGGTAGTTCATCCAATCCAGGTCAGAGAAGTCTTCTCTTTCCATGGTGGTTCCGTACTTCTTTAGTCCGACTTCTGCTCGTTGCTGTATCTTCTCGCATACCTCATCTTCAATTTTGCTCATCTAATAGAATTATCTTCTCATAGTAATTCTGTATGTATAATAGGCCCATCCAAATGCGCCTATGGTTACTATTAATAGTATATTTTGATCGCTCATCTAATTGAGGGAGTGTTTCATTCCTCTTCATCATTTATGGAGTTTCTATAACGGTCTAGTGACCATAGGAATATTAGTCCCACTATTGCTCCAAATGCTATAAGTTCGTTACTCATATAATAGAGGATCATTCCTCTTCTCCGAGAATTATGTCGGAGTCTTTGCTTTGAAAGGCCCTTTTGGCCTGTGCTTTCGAAGAAAACCCAAGCCTAAATTTCTTCCAAAATTTACCTGGATTCTTCTTGTTACGCCTAGTTTTAGAATGGCGTATTTTGTTTTTTCTTTGTCTTAGTGACATCTAATAGTTCACTTCTTGTGAACTGATGTTGGAAATATGTAGTGCCTTCCTCTCAGACTCTTTGTTTTACAGTCTGTAGGAAAAGGCCCTTCTGACCAAGCGATTCTTAACTTCTTGTTCTCCAACATATAACGTCGGATTCCTTTCTTGTTTTCGATTAGCCTGGTTACTTCCAGTTTTGCTCCCTTTATGCTCTTTTGAGCATTTAGGTCGTGTTTGAATAAGTTCCTAGCATCTTTAGGAGATATCTTATCTCCTAGTTTCATGTCTGGGAAGTCTGTTCGCATCTTCTTTGCTAAGTCCGCTAAAGTCTTGGACTTACCATCAGAAAGATACTCAATTATATGTTGACCGTCGGGCGACAAGTATCCTTCTTTCTTGTCTATTGACATCAGAGGCTCTTTCGCCTTCTTGGTCTTCTTTTTCTTCTTTGGAACTTTTTCGTGAATAACCGAGTTATGCAGCCTTTGTGCTGCCTCGGTTTCAAATTCTAGTTTGCATTCTTTGCAACTATAAGTCATCTAGTGGAGAGGTGGTTTTCAGTAACGCCAAAGCAGTAACCGGCTATCATAACCGGCCCCATTGGTACTTGAGATGGGTCGCTGACATGCTATTAGCAGCGATAAAAGAAAGGCATCTCAGTTACTTACACACCATTTTTACAGTTTTACCCCGACCCGATACGTCTTCAAGCCATGATAGAGGCGGTGTGCCACTATTCACAAACATATCAAATCTAACTCTCCTAATATTGGCTTGCGCCAAATTTTATTCTTCCTCGGATAAGGAATTCAGTTGCAGTCGACCTCGACCGCGCATAAACGTCGGTTCCCCGACATCTTCATTTCCGAAACTGATTTGTCTTGACTTTATCTTGGTCTCAACTACTAAATCTGTAGCAGCCGACCCAAAACTGAGTCTTTCTCGTATCTCTTCAACCTCGATTTCTTCCAAGGTTGCAGCGACTAAGTTGGTGTACTGTATTACATCATAGCGATCCCTAGGGATGCATAGACGGTACTGTCCACCGTATAATATCATCTTTGATGTACCTTTCCGGAGCATAATGTTCCTCTGAACATTCAGAGTATATACGCCGTCTATGTTAGTGCAGTAGTCAAGTAGAATTTGACCGCCACCTACAGTGGTACAATCCCCAGTCCTAACCAGGGATAAGTTCCCGAACATTTCTGCCGGGACTTCTTCAAAGCTATCATATGTATCTATCATAGCGTCATCAGATAATAGATTCATCGTATTAGTTTCAGGATAATTCTGTTCTTGCATCTTGCTTCTCATTAGACTTGCTAGATTGCCGGGATTTTCCCGGGTACTAATTAGTCTAGCAAACATGAACTTGTCTGAATTTCCTTTGATGCCGAGGAAAAGGTTATCCCTTTTCTTCCAGTGTGTTGAATTTCCATAATAGGATTGTTTCTGGTTTGTCCTTATTCCGTATTTATAGTGTCCTCGAGACTCTAAGTTTTCGGCTTGTTCAGGTATCCTGGGGTCAAAAATGATTCCACTTTCGTCGGCCACTGCATTGTTTCGCAAGTATCTTGTTAGATTCGTTGGCTCAAACCATGAAGGCGGCGCTGCGCCAATTATCTCACTGCTTCTTAGCAATGATTGCGCTACCGCTTCTTGATTTCTAATTTCGTGAGTATCTAACGGTCTAAACGTCTTTGATATTGCGATGCAGCTCCTTGCCGCTGAAGGTATATGAGTTCTAGACCTAGCCCGCGCTTTCATGTGCGGATGTCTAGTACTCAAAAAATCATCAACTGACTTGTGATCGATATAACTGAAGGGGATTCTTCCCCCTCTACGGTTACCCGCGTTTCCCACCGCTTCTTCTATATCAGCGGCAAGATTGGTTTGTAACGTATGTAGTTGTTCGTCTCTTTCGGGGTACAAAGGTACCCTTCTTCCAGATCCGGGTGCAATAAGCGCATATCTATCGCCTTCAACACCACGGATTTGAGATTCCAGTATTCTAGTATCTAAATATAAATCGAAGTCGCATGTAACGTAATAGTACGATTCATCTTCTTCTATAGTATAATTAGTCCTTTCATAGAATAGTCCTAGTCCTAGGGTTAGCCTATCATTTGTTTGAAATGGTAGTCTTCTCCTTTGCGCACGATTGCTATGGTCATACCATAATTGTGTTACTACAAAGTAAGTATCATGAAGCATAGTCACTATATTTCGCGTATATGTGTTGGCTCCTGAACTACTTGCAAAAGCATGGCCTTGTTCGTGTGTCATCAACTCTGTGAGATTAGGATATTGAATTTCGCCAGTCGACGACTGGCGCTTTTGATTACTGACTTTGTTCCTTTGGTAAAAGCACATCGAACTTTCCAGTAACTGGACGTCCATTAAGTCGGTATTATTCATCATTGATTCAATTTGTTCTCGTCTCATCTAATAGACATCCCTCCTACTCAATCTTGCGATTCGGTAGGAGAGACGCGAAGTACCTTCAGGTGAAACTGTGGGTCCTTAGCCCCTCGGTTCCTCGCTCTCGTCTCGTACATGTGGATTTTATCTCCGGTGTTTAGGGTAATAGTCTCCCTGATTTGACCGTAGAAGTGCTTCTCAGACTTTCCTCCGATAGACTTCTTTCTTTGCCACATGCCCGTTATGTCCTCAAAATTCTGCTTATTACTCATTTTGATCTAATAGGACTAATCAAATTTCGTCCGATATTTAATTCTGAGCTCTTGTAGAGTCTCTTGAATTGCACGCATTGACTGCGTCCATGTCCACTTAGCATTTTCATCACTACCATTATCTTTGTTGATTTGGTACATGAGAACGTTTGGCTTTTTCCAGTGGTACAAATATCCGTGTTCTTTGATTGGTCCAGATACTTCTCTGCTAACTTGGTAGCAGAGATAGTGGTCTGTATTGTCAATCCTTGTAAAGGTTATTGGACGAAAGAACCATGGTCTGCCCACTCTGAACTTCAGAGGAGGGTTATCCATGAATGCAGAGGGTCCTTGTGCTACTAAGTAACCAAAGTCTGTATGTCCATGCGAGCCTTTAATGGAAGGGTGACATCGATTACAACTGCTGTTAGCACAGTATGTTAAATCACCGCATTCCTCGCACTTAGGGACATCCGGTCTCTCATTATCATCTCTTTGAAAGGTGATTCGGGAGGATCCATCTGACATCTAAATCAGAGCCCCAGTAGGGTTTGATCTAGCCATTCTCCAATATATTTGTAGGCATTGGTACAATCTTCACTGTTCCTTGCCATGACAATAAGACATGCCGCAATTTCCGAAGTGAACTTGATTACTGTCTCTTGTTCGGCTTCGTGCTTCGGTCTTATTATTAGGGTGCTTCCGTCGACAATCTGTCTTTGACTGGACGAAAAGCAATTACAGTTAGACTGTAAGAACCATTCATTCATCTTCTCAGACGAAATCCAGTCTACAGTCTTACCCAAACGCTTGTGTGCTGAAATATAACCAGTTATACTTCTGGCCATCTTGGCGAAGGTTGCTAATATTCGTACCTCTACGCTTTTTTCATCGTACTTGGCACTTATTAGTTTGTTATATCGTGATTCAGCCTCTTCTAGAGACATCGTATTCACGTCATAACCAAATTCTCCAACCAAACATTCTTCCTTCAGCGAAGCGTTTGCAATTCGCTTACCGTGCAACATCATCGTTTGCACCCCTTATAATTTTCAATTTCTTTACTCATCTAATTGAGGGTCAACCCTCATTGTTTATCCATTTTATCTCGAGTGAGAACACCAACAGCTTCCCTGTCAAAGGTCAGTCTGTTTTCGGACATCTTCTTCACGGTCTTCTGGAAAATATCAGGCAGCTTGCTGAAGGGGACATCCCCCTTGATCATCATATCGAACCCACTGTCCATGAGCTCAACCGCCTTGATTACTTCCTGTACTTCCTGTACTGCGATTTCCGCAGTGAGCATCTTGTCCTTCAGAACCTTATCTCTAAGGTAAGTCATGACACGACCCTCATAGTCTAGGAAGATAAGTCCGTTATTCCATCGCCACCTTATGATGGGGATGATGTGAGACTGTCCACCGAACAGCTTGTTCTGTGATCTCTCATTCATCAACTCGTCGAACGAGTAGACTCCGAGATTATGTTCCATATAGAAATCTTGCAAACCGTCATCATGACACTTGATATTCTGCCTAGAGCAACCTAGTGCCCTAGAACCGGCTGCCTTGATTAGGATTCGGCCGGCTATGTTCATTGCATAGTCATCCGATATGTGTCGGTCACTGTGCTTGATGTGCTTACTGCGGTTACTGCAAATCATGGGATCGATGTTAAGAGCAGTCACGAATGCATCTAGGATGTCAATCTTAACTTTCTCATCGATACTCAGATCCAGCATACCGTCAGTACTGCTTACAGATGCTCTCTGGAGCATCTCCTCAAATATCTTTGTCATGTCAGTCGTTGTATTGTTTTCTTTCATGTTATCTCCTAATAAACTGCCGAGTCATTTATTGACTCGTAGTTTGATTTTTCTTTCTCTTTTTCAAATTCTGCGATTGATTGGCTCGCTTTTGTGACATTGCCTCAATAAACTCCAGTGCTTCCTCATCGGTTACATCTGGTGTTTGACATTGTTCTACGAAACCATCGGTTGTTGGCAGGTCATTTAGATCAAAAGTGGTGAGTAGTCTTACAGGATCATCATAATCCTTGAAGATACCCTTGCTTCCGTCATGATTGAATTGGCCAATGTAAACTTCTAGTTTATCAGCGTCCAAGTCAATGACCCAGGCCCATTCGCAGAAAACTCGGTCAGAAGCGAAACTCATTGCATTATCAAGGTAAATTTTACCTGGTTGCACTTCATATTTTATCTGTTCTCGCTTACCGTCGACTAAGCCGAATTTATGGAAATACCCGAAATGAATCAGGTGCAAAATCTTACTTCCAGTATCGCGGTGCGATTCTGGAAACAGCTTTAATAGCATGGTGCTTTCTTCCCAAGAGATTAATCCCTGTTTTTCAAGAGATTCTCTTTCAGGATCTGAAGTATACTGTCTCATAAATTCAAGCTGTCTCTGTCTAGAATCCTTATCGGCCCATTCACAAAGAGATAATTTCTCTTTGAAGCTGGCCAAAATGGACTCCTTATAATACAGATTGTATACGAAGTTCAGTATATCTATCCCCGTTACCTCGGGGTTTCCATCCCATTGCCCATATTGGGCAACTTTGATTTCTTCTTCATGCTTTACTATGGTTAGATGTCTTGTTCCCATATCTAATAGCAGACTCATTTGCCTGCAGATTTTACCGCCACTTTTCAATAAACGACGATAGCCACTTTTTGCCCATTGTCACAATACTTCTTTCGGCGCAAACGCCGTAATAAGTTCTGCTATGTAGTCTTCCGGTGGTTTTAATGTATTTCTCTTTTTCAAAGTGTATTTCCTTCAAAGAAGGCGTGAAATGTGGCTTTTTATAGCATTCACATCCACCACGTTCTCCTCGACAGACAAATATTTCTTTGAATGAGGATGGTAATTCTTGTTCCTTATCGAATATACTCACTAATAGGTCCGCATCGTCAAGAATTTAGACGACCGAACTCTGTTATATCTTCTTCCGTGACTTCTTCACCGGAGTTAATGTAACCGGTGAATACTTTAGCCAAATCTACAGGGCACTGCAAACTTCTTGCAATGTGCCAAGCATCAGAATGTATTTTCCACTTAATGTAGTGGTGGTTACTACCAAGTTCTTCTGGAACGACCAAGGCTTCTGCCGGAATAATATCCCTGGCTACTCGCTTCTTGGTCTTTTTCTTTACGACGACTTCTGGTATATCGAAGTCTAATGGTGCTTCTAGTGTTGCAATAGTACCTATATAGGATTGAAGTCCTAAGGTATCTATTACACCATATACTAGATTATTACACTCGTTAATCCCGATGAACTCTTCATAGTCTCCATTTCCGTCAGGATATCTTCCGACATCTCGACATATTCTGTTTGCTATATTGGCAAAGGAAATGCTTCCTTGCCTAGTAGTTTTTGCGTTGTCCATCCATGTTGGATAAGACATAGTAGCAACCGTCTTTTCCTCAGAAGCACAATATACAATGTGTTCTGTGAGGTCTGTCGATTTCACGACAGAGTTGGTTACAGTACCATTCGCATGTATCTCATTAGTCACATAACAGAATAGGGTGGGTTCACCTTCTTCCGTGTGGTCCAAAGATATGTTTATCCTTCCAAAGGGAACACTCTTCTTTATCTTACTAATGGCCCTTTGTATAGTACCTTTCGGCATCTTTGCAAGGACCTTTAGTCTCATTGAATCATATTCACTTGGAAAAGTCTCTTTCACGAGCGACGTATTTTGTCTGCTAATTATTCTGCAGCTTTGTACAAACGTTCGTGTCTGATACCCATAGGCCCTCTGATTACTCACCATGTGGTAAGTCAAAGGGATATTCGGGGCATTATTGGGGTTCTCGTCTGGGCAGTAATAGAGTTGTACTGGATCGGCGGGCGCTCCTGGTTGTTGATGCAGGCTTGTGTTTATTCCCTGCATTATACCAACATTGCCTCGTACGCTCCTAGCAATAACAGGAATGCTCAATCCAGAGATTCCTATTTCTATTCCAATATCATCGCTATTTTGTAGATTATTCACAATCGTGGTATGTGTGCTGTATCTATAGCGATTTCCTCCGAGTTCAGCGTTTAGAGCTACTATTCCGCTGTTAGCATTTCTAACTTGATCCGTACTTCTATTTCGGGATTGGTTAGAACTAACTGGGATAGCACGATTTATTGCAATCGTCTGCTCTTCCACTAAACTCCTATTCTCAGCGGCTTCAATCATGAAGTCCCCTGGAACTGGTAATTTTCTGTGCAATCGCGCTGATATTACATCCTTCAGCTTGATATGCATCATATTGCCATCAGCCCCATGTAAAGTCAGAGAAAAGTTATCATCTCTGATTTCAATATAGGCTCTGTCGATGACAACCCCTTGATTCATAAAAATAGTCATTAGTTCGGAGTAGTTTAGCCTGGCTATACTTAATCCGTTTGGCAACTGGCCGTCAAGCGGCATATTGACTGTTCTTAATCCTCTTGTATTTCCAAAATTGATTAAATCTCTTGTATTCATCTAATAGAAAGTAGCACTCAATTTTTAATTTCTGCTATGTCTTCTCTTGCGTCCTGTGGTGTTACCTCAAGGACAAATTCTCTGAAGACTGTGATTGAGTCGCTAATTTCTCTAAGTAACCCGATGATTTCATCGAGTTTGTCTTGGTTATCGGTCATTGTTCAACCTCCATCTGAGTTTCGTACCATTCGGTAAGAGTCAGTTGGTCTTTAGGCAGTAAGTTATGCGGGTCGTACAGTGGGGTTATTCCGTATTCCGGAGGTAACCCTGAACTATTCAACATCGCATGAACTTGCACAGCAGCCTTTAGCGCCAGGGATTCAGTAGGGTACAAATCGGCATCAGCCCATTCTCCCTCGTCGTTCTGTGCGTCCCAGCTCATGTGCTTGACTTCAAAACCCATTTTTTGTTTATTATATTTCACAAATATTGATGTATTGTCACTCATCTGGTGAGAAGTAAATCCAAATTTCGAGTCTGCCGGTTTGCTACAATGTTCTTCATAGCATCTAACCTCTGACTCAATAGTTGATTTTGATTACGACTCGTGTAGACATACTCCCGGAGTAGGCAAGCTTCGCTTGCGTACTTTCTTTGCACTTTATGTGCAGCATCTCTTAGGGTGTTTGTTACAGGAGGTCGTAATGCTAAACCAACTAGGCGAACAAGTCTGTGTAAGCGATCGCAGATCGTAAACACCACGCAGTTCTAGCCTCAGGCTGGCAGACTCGAAATTGGTGAAAGTTGTACCCCTCAAAATGGGCTAAAATCGCAGTTTTTTTAGAAACTACTTTGTTAATACATTTCTAATTGTAATACAATCACCTCGTGTTGTCAACACGCGTCCAGTTTCGAACTTGATTAAAACATGAAGCCAGATCTACGGCTTCACTCATCTGATTGTTTCAATTAGGTTCGAAATTGGATACGTGCTGACAACACGCACGTCACTGCCCTTTCGGGCTCGGTTTTTGTTTATCTCCTCTAGTGGATGAGTTGACTATGGGTGTGACACTTCAGAGTGGCCACAAGCCCCAGGGCTTGTAGTCGCTATCGACTTGTCGATTAGACGTTGCATAAATTGCAGTTAACGTCGTACTGTAGTGTCACTGGTGACCTTAGCGTCCGAGAGTCAATGAAGATCGAAATCTCCGATTTGGAGTCGAAGACCTTGTCTTCATGTAATCTCGGGTAACTTTGTTTCAGCGTGTCGAACAAAGCATGAATTGCTGTAGTTCGAAGCAACTGAATAGTTGCGTCAGGGTCACCAGGACGTCATTGGCTATTGCCTCGGTGTAATGCATCCTCATCCTAGTGGGAAGTTCTAAGTTTCGCCGACAGTCGTAGAGGACGTATGTCCTCAGGCTTAGTGCGTCGAAGCTTTTTGCCCGACTCTGCAGTTGGGCCATTCACTTCGATGTGCTAAACAAGTTACCGCAGACGCGGGTCAAGTGTAGCGATGTGTCTGTCGGCGACGTCTCTTCGTCGATAGCGCTGGATTCTCCAGTGCGTAGGGCTATTGGCGTACTGCCTGTCAGTGCGGTGTAGTAAACCGTCTGCGTAAGCAGGTTTGCGTCTTTTCAGCAAGCAGGCTGAAACAGACACTTACAATAGTCCAGACCAAAGAGGCGTAACGTCATTGGCGTTGCCTCAGTGATAACTCTCCCTAATGTTGGTTTTGTCTCTTCTCTCTTCTGGTGAGGGGAGGGACACATGGTTCAATCCAGGCGGCCTTAGCAATTACGCGTTAACTGCTCGCCTATTGGATTAACCCACGATGATTACTGACTTCCCATCCGAAACGGTCAGGAACCCAGACAAAGAGACAATATAACAAGAAACCAACAAATTTTGTTAAGTGTGTCCCTCTCCTCTAATAGCATCAATTTCTGATGCAGTTGCATGAGTTTGTTTGGCATGGGGTTCCGCTAACTAAGAACGGCACCAACTTCGAGATAGTGGTACCGTCATATGCGTCAGGGTTCTCCGGGCAACGTCTGATGAAGCCCATAGGGTCAACATCGATCATTTGATAGTCTTCTCCAGGGCATCTGTTGATACCTAAGAGATTATTCAAAGCGATATCGCCTATGAACTTCTTATCGTCGCCTGCAATGTTTACCCACGGATATTCAACGAACACCCGCTGGTAATTCTGCCAAAACCACTCTTCGCTCTCGTATATTGAGAGCGGCTTGTAAATTAGATGCTGAACAGTATTAGGATATTCAATCCCGTCTATAGCATCCTTGAATGTGTCTGTATCTTCATACAGCCACTTGAAGACTCCTGGTGTCCATAAAAGATTGTAATTGAATACAATCTTGGAAGTGTCTATATTCTTCGCTTCAAGCGAGTGTTCAACCACACCCCGTGCTTGTTGGAATTGATACAGATCTTTGAATCGCATATCATCAACAGATATCGTAATGACATCTATGTTGTCAATGAATTCAGCATCGACTTCCGGTAAACACGATAGAACCGTGGTTACGCTTGTCTCCATGCCAAGTGACTTGGCATAAAGGATATACTTCTTTGTCTCCTCGAAGGCTCCAGGGAAAGGATTCCAAGTTATTGCAAACTCGGTGTATCCTGCCGCTTTGGCACTTTCTATGGAGCGCATGAAGTAAGTCTCAGACTTTACTGCGCTTCTCATTTCCTTTGTGACATCAGTAGTCAAATAACACCCTTCGCAGCTCAACTGGCAGTCGAAACTGGGGGCGATTGAATATACTTTTTTAGTCATTTTATCTCCTAGTGGAAGTGTCTATATCTTTTTGCGTCCGCGAGAGCGGAAACACAATTCCCTTGTGTTCCATGGGAATTAGGATATGTCCTTGTTTAAGCCCGCAATTGTCGCAGAATGTTAAATATTCGCAGATAGAACTCACACGTATGTGTGCTATTCCTTCCTGTTCATCTATTGTGAACCTAGTTAAAATTGCGAATGTTAAACATCCTGTGGTCGGGCCAAGGATTTATCCGTACTTTAGTGTGTTTAGCAAAACCGTATAGCACAGGTGACCCTGGAGCTTACGTTGGCACTTTTGCAATAACAAAACTACGAATCTAGATTCTTCCCTCCTTTTGGCATGGCCAATTTTCTATGGTACGTCTATATTCACTTTAGTTTGTGTTATTCTAATTTGCTCAAGGTAAGCTCCAGGGTTGCTTGCGCTATGCGGTACGTCATTGGTCTTACGACCTCGGTAATTTACTCTTCCTAATAGAACCGTGAAGTTAATCACAGTTCGTGTACGTACTTCTTATAGAAGTCACTTGTAAATATTACATTAGAGGGGTTGTCACGAGGCACGACCATTAAGCAGTAATCGTCGTCCTCTAGTTCCTTCAACTTGGCTTCAAAGAAGTCCAAGATTATTTTCTGAGCCATGGGGAGATACTTCTCCTCATCGACTGCACTGTCTCCAGCAATATTTTTCATTATGTTTTTGAGTATGGATTGACCTTCGAAATCGCCGAAGTCCCAATGGGTCTCTGCGACGTTCTCAGCAATCATTTCGTTGAATACTTGCTTCAACTCAGCGAGCACCTTTGGCTCTAGGGCCTTGGCGTTACTGGAGAAAGCCGCAAGTTTCTCAGGAAGTTCCTTGAGCCCGAAATCCTTTAGGAATTTCTTATCTTTGTTAAGCGAAATTACAGAAGCCCTCTTCTTACTGATAGGGCCAGTTGCATTCAACGCTCTTAGGTCTTCATTAACTTCCGCTATACTGGAACTCTTTGACCATATTTTGGCTATTCTTTCCAGGTCTTCTTTGAGTTCTTGCTTCTCCTTTAGTTCGGTTTGGCGCCGCGCTTCAGCAGCAGCAGCCTCTTCTTCCTCTCTCTTTGCTCTCTCGCGGGGTGAAAGTGTTTTCACTTTCTTGCCTCCGACTTGTAGTTTGATTGTAAAGTCGTCATTTACTCGCTTCTGAGTTTCGTCAATAAGCGCTTTCAGACATTCAACCATGGGGTCGTTGGCCTCCACAAGATCATTCCATTCTTCAGTGTTATATTTCAATATAATATCTGGCATAATCTCTCCTAATTACCAATAGTAGTTTAACCAAACATACTATCAGTATCATCGGACGAAGTCTTATCTTCATCCTTCTTTTTCTTCTTAGAGGAAGCATACGGTGTCTCGAAGTGGAGTTTAATCCCCTTCCATCCTATTGAAGCAACTTTAGGAGTCATAGACTCCCTTACTTCTGTTAGACCGACTCCGTGCTTCATACCCTGATGCATTATCTGCTTCATAGAAAATTGGGTAACATCGCTTAGAAAGTCTTCGAAGTCTGCCATGAATTCTGGCAGCATTTCGGTTGCTCTTTCGTATGCCTCTTCCTCAGTGATTTTAGCATCTCTCATAAATATCTCAATCGCTACATTGCCTATGGCTTTCTTGAGTAGCGGGTCGTGCATGATAAAACCAAACATGTTCAGTTCTCCAGCCACTATCGTAGCAATAGGATCTGAGTTCGTTGTTGGGTCAATCGATTCGAACTGCATTAGTATGCCGTTTATGACATCATCTAGTTCTTCTGCGACTTCTTGTGGTATCTCTGAGAAATCATTCTTCGGAATAAGAGGCGGTACCTCATTGTTTTCTTCTACTTCGACCTTAAGCGCTCTGTAGTAATTCAGAACTGCGAAATAGTCAGTCAAGTAAAAGACATCATTTCTTCCGTTGAAATTTAATCCTTCTCTTACAAATTCTTTTGCCATCTAATTCTCCTCTAATATGGGGATCGCGGTGCGTCACCCAGTTAAAACTCTCGAAGGTTCGACAAACGAGTCTTCTTGGACTTGGAGCCCCTTACTACCTCGTTGTTTGCCTTTCTCATGCTGCCATTCTCGACGAATGACCTCATGTGCTCGATTTCGTCTTTCTTCGTCTTACTGGTCGGAACCAGTACTTCGAATACTTCGATTAGATCTCGCATCTCAAGTGGACGATCCTCGCTAAAGGATATAGTCATTGCTTCTTCGATTCCGTCTTCGATGTTACGCCCAGAGAACTTTGCAGTCTTCTTGACGAGTTCAGCGATGTCAAACTTGTCGACATCTTGGCTTCTGAGGCGAAGATGAATCTTAATGATCTCTTCACGCTCTTCAGGTTCTGGCAGGTCGATAAAGAACCGACCCTCAAAACGGTCTACCAATTCAGGGGAGAACTTGTTCATGTTGTTCGCCGTAAAGACGAACATCACGCCTGAGTCATCCTCCTGCATGAACGTTAGGAATTGCCCTAGCACTGCGTCATGCGCACCGCCATCATGGACACCCTCGGACTTACCAAGTAGCTTTTCTGCCTCGTCAACGAAGACGATAAGCGGAGCTGCTGCCCTAGCAATATCCAATAGCCTCTGCACCTTGGCCTCAGACTCACCAACAAGCGAGCCCTTCAGGTTAGGTGCTTCGACCATCAATATGTTCATGTTCATCTCATTAGCCATTGCCTTTGCGACTGCAGTCTTACCGCAGCCAGGAACGCCAGCCATGAGCAGACCGCGAATGTTACGGATGAATCCGTACTCCCTCGCAGCCTGAGTAAACCTCTTCGAAATCAAGTGGACCCAACGCTTTAGAGGCGTCAGACCACCGATGTTTTCGAAGCCAGTAGCAGGGCGAATCAGGGTGAAACCCGCTCGCTCTACTGCCTTTCTCTTTTCATCCAAAACGAAACCCATTTTCCAATCATGGTGAAGTGCAGCAGACATCGTTAGAGTGTCCTGTATCTGCAGTCGAGTCATACCGGCGCAAGCGTCGGATAGTTGCTCGATTTCTTCGTCACCAATCTTAAGCATATTTTCTCGGAAAGTATTAGGCAAATTCGTGTTACGCACGTAGTTGCCTAGTTCCTGCTTTATCTGTCGCATCCTGACTGTCTTGTCAGGCAACGGATAATCTGTCAGCCTAATGTAGGCTTTCAGTTGATCAGGAATGTCTTCCTCAGTCCATCTTGAAGGTGACAGCATCACTACTGTCTTTTGGTTACCTTCGATTGCTTGTTCCAAAAGCATTAGTTGTTTGTCAATGTGTTCATTACCTTGTGCAGCGATAAATTCATTCCAGTCTCTTAAGACGAATATTACTCGATGACCTTCACCTTCGGCATCATAGTTCGTCATAAAATCGACTGCAAATGGCACTTGTGCACCGGGGAAATCATCCTCGGTTCGCTCGATAACACCAGTTCTTCGGTAGTCTACCGATGCGGTGTTCTCTGTCATGTGTGTCATTATTCGCTCATCTTCGTTCTGTCCAACATCCTTGTAAGCAGCCCACTCTTCGAAACCAACGCCCACTCTCCATACGAGTACGCGTGCTACGGTTCCAGTTTGTGAATCTGCACCAGTGCTATATGAGTACTGCAGAATATCCTTGATAATCTGATCAGTCTCAGGCGAGTGAATCGCCAGTGCTGGTATTGCTGCTCCAACTGTTGCTCTCAATTCTTGTTTAAGTTCGTTGTTCATATTAACTCCTCTGGTGATAGATGTTGGGAAGTGGGTGTTAAACATGCTAGCGAACTCCCCTGCACATGATTTCTCACGTCGGGTTGCTACCATCTAACAGCCAGTGATATTTTCTGATTAAATCAGTGATTCCCATCAATAAATCGTATTGTTTACTGACCTGCGACGTCCTGTCGCCGTCGGCCGGCTGGAATAGTCATTTTTTCAGAGGTCAGGTTGTCTACCTGACTCTCTCAACCACTGCCCTAAGGGCCCGCGGTTTACTTTCCATGCCATATGCATCTTGTTGCAGTCTTCATTCTTGTCGGGCTCTGCAACTATTGGTCTCTCATACCATACAAAAGGTTCGAACTAGTCATTCATGACCCGT